>Ga0224506_10000065_pt1 | contig 111345 bp, 113 predicted proteins | sample SF_Jan12_sed_USG_2_FD_169108 | JGI IMG/M metagenome (GOLD analysis project Ga0224506, IMG submission 169108) | Sediment microbial communities from San Francisco Bay, California, United States - SF_Jan12_sed_USGS_8_1 | ecosystem: Environmental > Aquatic > Marine > Sediment | place: USA...
CCTCATCTCCGGTGGTCTCGATTCCATGCTCGCAACCAAGGTCGTAATGGATCAGGGTGTTCACGTGGAGGGGATTAATTTCTTTACCGGTTTCTGTGTGGAGGGGCATACCCATGCCATTCGCAAGCGGGACCAGAAGAAGGAAAAGCGTAATAATGCGCTGTGGTGTGCGGAGCAGTTGGGCATTAAGCTGCACATTGTCGACGTGATCGAGGAATATAAGGACGTTTTGCTCAATCCGAAGCATGGCTATGGCGCCAACCTGAATCCCTGCCAGGACTGTAAGACCTTTATGATCCACAAGGCGCTGGAGTGGATTCAGGATCACGATTTTGATTTTATTATCACCGGTGAGGTGGTGGGTCAGCGGCCGATGTCGCAGCGCAAGGACCTGATGCCGGTGATTGCCCGTGAGTCGGGGGCGAATGATCTGCTGCTGCGCCCGCTGTGTGCGAAGAACCTGCCGGAGACCAAGGCGGAACGGGAAGGCTGGGTGAAGCGTGATGAGCTGTTGGGCTTCAGCGGTCGCAACCGTAAACCGCAAATGGCCCTGGCCGCCCAGTTTGGTTTTAAAGATTACGCCACACCCGCCGGCGGTTGCTGTTTTCTTACCGATGAAAACTATTCCAAGAAGGTCGTCGACATGTGGGAGCATCGCCCCTCACGTGATTATGAGCTGGATGACATTATGTTATTAAAAGTGGGCCGCCACATTCGCCCGCGAGATAACTTCAAGATGATCGTCGGTCGTGAAGAGGGTGAGAACAAATTCATGGAAGGTTATCGCAAGCAGTTTATCTCCATGTACACCACCAGCCACAATGGCCCGCTGGCCTTGCTAGACGGCAAAGACATTAGCGATGAAGACATCGAACTGGCCGCGCGTATTGTCGCCCGCTTTGGTCAGGGCAAGACCGCCGAACAGGTGACCGTTGAGGCCAAACAGCCGGACGGTAATATAAAGGAATATACGGTAGAGCCCATGCCGCCGACGCAGATGCCTGAGGAGTGGTATGTTTAAACTTTGGCGCTTTGACGAAACAGCCTGCCCTCTTAACTAAAAGGGGACAGGCCATGATTGCTATCAGTACAACATATTAAAGCGGGTTAATTGGCGGGTAGATAGGAGGATCGATAGGGTCACTGCCTGAATCCTCAAAATGAACAGTACAGTTAACATCCCTGTTCATTGTAACTACCCCATCGTTACAGTCTGCGTCACCACCAAAAAATGGGGTAATTGAGCTTGATGTATTTGCGTACAACCTGACAACAGTTCCGTAATTGTAAAACTCACCACAATCATACCCACAACTAATCCCTCTCGGGGATGAAGTAACCGAGCCTGATCCTGGCCCTGTTTTTCTGATCTTTAATTTGCGATGACTAGTGGTTCGGACTTTAACACCGATTGCCTCATCATACAGGTCAGCAACGGTAAAAACGGTTCCACCATTACACCAACCGGAAACAGAACCAAAGACACGTGTATTGTATGACGCGCCACCACCACTGTCTCCAAAGATCATGCTGTTACCACTCATGCGCACCAGATTATCATCCGATGCCCAGTTAGAATTACATGCATTTATTGTGGATACCACACGAGTGTTACAATCTCGTCGGTTTGATCCACGGCCATAAAAACAGATGGGCTCGTTGATACTAATACCCGCATGTGGTTCAACCGAGTTGACATTCCGGATTTGATTTTCGCTTGCAAAAAATAGCGGGGGTTCATCGCTGACTGTCGTAGACCAGGCTACATCACCAAAACTCCCATAGTACTTTTGTTGTAGTGTCATCGAGTGCCAGCCTTCACCTTCATGTAAAATTCCGACAGGAGTATTACAATGAGATGACGACGTTACTCCAGTAGTTGCGTATCTATTAAAAACTGACCATCCCGATGTGCAACTGATGTTTATATACATACCACCAAAAGCAGAATATGGAACCATCGCTGGTTTATCACTAACTGTCAGGTTGACATCCGCACGTAACGATATAGGAAGAGTAGACTTAATATCACTTATCTGTGGTGCTGTCCCCGACTTCTTAGCGACAATCACGTCAACCTTACCTTTATTTCGAAAATCAACAGAGACTGAAAAGTTATCAACTCCCTGGTCTCGAAGCATTTTCGTGACTTGCTTTTTACGCTGATTAAGTTCCTTAAGTGAAAACGGTTGTCGATCGACAACTTTAATATGCCTTTTGGCAGAAGCCACCAAATCATGTACCTCCTTGCCGGCAACGCCCTTTACATATAATGAAGGAGTTCCACCAGGTTCCATTGACAATACCGAACCGATAAAGATATCCGGCCTGCTTTTAGATAACTTTACGGCAATGGCGCCAATTTCTTCAGCGACTTTATGATCGGCCATCGCCTCTGCAAATGTCCAGCCTCTTGCCTTTGCAACCAGTGTTAGGTCTTCAATCAAGGCATCTTCATCGGATTGATGATGAGCATCGGCAAAGCTATGACCATCACGTGTAATTGGGACTGACTTGTTATCTATTTTAGATTGAACAACTTCATCCATGGCGTAAATTTCATGACTCAAACATATCGATAAGCCAAGCATACTTCCGTATATCCATTTTTTTTTCATTACGTTCTCCTTGTATTGCATCTTCCAAACATCTTGCTCTTTAAAACACGCCATATAACCATATAACTGCTATGGTCGTATTAACGATTCCAGACACCTATCAAAAATGGTGTCGTAGCAATGACACCCGATGACGAAAAAAGGTTTAGTAGAGAACGTATAAAAAGCTAAAAAGGGGTCGACATAAAACCCCCTTGTTTAATTGAAGAATATACGGTGGAGCCCATACCGCCGACGCAGACACCTGAAGAGTGGTATGTTTAAGTTAAGGTGTACGACAAGCTGCCGTACACAATAAATAGTTTATTGGCGCGTGTAATAATAAAAGCCTGGGATGTAATCAAAACGTATAAATGGATTATTACCCTGATAGTTCAGGTCATGAGTAAAAAACCGGCTTCCCTCTACCCTGAATACCACCAGGTTCACACTGTTGATATCTGTGGGTGTTAGTTCATTATTAATTTTGAGCTTGCTATAGGTGACATCCAACTCGGTTGCGGTTTTACCTTCACTGTCTGTTGCCTCTCCACCGACTTGATAGACTCCTAAAACCTCAGTGATCCAATTGCCAGTTGTTGCAAGATTGATACAGTCTCTTGTCTGATAGTTTCTAATCGTCATGACCATCGACTTATCGGCATTGAACGTGAGCGTATTTCGAAAATGTACTGTTGGATCCCCGTTATCAAAATGAATTGATGTACACGGGCTCAACCAGGTTCCGACAATCTGCTCACCCTGTGGCCTGTTGTCTACTGTGTTTGTATTGTTGGTTGAACTCGAATCCCCTCCACCGCAGGCGGTCATGCTTGAAAACACTGTTATTAATAGAAACACTTTTAATTTTGTAAGATTCACTTAGACTCCTTGTTTATCCTTTTTATAAATTGGCCTAACACTACCATACGTATATAAGTCCTTAAAACTCCTCTATCACACCCTGAATATTTTCGGTAAAACTCTCGGTAAAATGCCCAAATAATACGCAAATCGGCCTTTTATAGTGATTCCAACGCGGTACAATACGCCGCCTCAGGGATAAGCAAATACCGTACTGAACCATCACTCAACCGCAGACGAATCATGAGCCAATACGAACTTGATGCCAGACGAATCCTCTGCCCCATGCCGGTGATTCGCACCCAGGATAAAGTGGCGACACTTAGCCCTGGCGATGAGCTGGTGGTGACCTGCACCGATCCCGGTGCCCTGAACGATATTCCCGCCTGGTGCCGCATCAATGGCCACACGGTTTTAAACACAGAACAAAAGGATGATGAAGTCATTATTACTCTGAAAGTAGGTGAGGCATGAGTCACAGCCATCACCACCACCATCATCACACCCCGGCATCGGTGGAAGAACAACGAAGCGATCGCTATCGCGCCACCATAAAGGTGACTCTGATCGGTTCGGTGATTGATCTGTTACTGGGCGTGGCCAAGATCGTGGTGGGTTATCTGGCCCATTCCGCCGCCCTGATCGCTGACGGTATTCATTCCCTGTCGGATTTAGGCACCGATGCCATCGTGCTGTATGCCGCCAAGCATTCCCACGTCGAGGCCGATGATGAACACCCCTATGGTCATGGCCGTATCGAGACCGTGGCCACGGTTGCCCTGGGTGTGGCCCTTATCGCGGTTGCGGTTGGGATTTCTTATGACGCCATCGACCGCCTGTTCCACCCGGAAGCCCTCTGGGTGCCCGGCATGTGGGCGCTAGTGGTCGCCGCCATTTCCATTGTCGCCAAGGAAGCCATCTACCACTACACCATGCACATGGCGAAGAAGTATCGCTCGAACATGCTCAAGGCTAATGCCTGGCATAGTCGCTCTGATGCCATTTCTTCCATTATCGTGGTGATCGGCGTGGCCGGTGCCATGGCTGGCTTGAACTACCTGGATGCCGTAGCGGCAGTTGGGGTAGCCCTGATGGTGGCCAAGATCGGCTGGGACCTGGCCTGGCATAGCCTGCGCGAATTGATCGATACCGGCCTGGAGCCGGAGCGTGTAGAAGAGATCCGGAAAAGTATTCTGGGAGTGGACGGGGTGAAGACCCTGCACATCCTGCGCACCCGCCTGATGGGAGGCGAGGCCCTGGTGGATGTACATATCCAGGTGGATCCCCAGCTTAGTGTCTCGGAAGGCCACCAGATCAGTGAGACCGTGCGCCACTCGTTAATAAAGGAATACGATGAGGTAAGCGATGTGATGGTACACATCGACCCGGAAGATGACGAAGTGCATGCCCCCAATGCCGGTTTGCCCCTGCGCGAGAAATTACTCGACCAGCTCAACACCGCCTGGGCAGGGATCGACGAATCCAGCCAGATTGATGACATTACCCTGCACTATCTTGAAGGAAAAATTGATGTGGAACTCTTGCTTCCACTGGCCGTGATCGCGCATGATCCGGCTCGAGGAGAAGAACTCACCCGGCGTTTTGACCAGATAGCTGATTCTCTCAGCGAAATAGGCCAGATAAAACTCCGATATCATTAATGCACCAAAACGGTGCATGCTAATGAATTAAGCCTGGCTATTAGATGTCATTTCAATGACCTATCCAGATAGCCCGGCAAATGCACTAACCAGCTACAAACAAACAGAATTTTTTATGCGTCCAAATTGGTAATACCCGAAGGAGTCACCCAAATGTCCGATAAAGTTTTAAAAATGATGAAAGATGAGAACGTGAAGTTCGTCGACTTCCGTTTCACCGATACCCACGGTAAGGAGCAACACGTCTCTGTGCCTGCCCACACCATTGACTCTGACCTGTTTACCGAAGGTAAGATGTTCGACGGTTCTTCTATCGGCGGTTGGAAGGGCATTAATGAATCCGACATGATCCTGATGCCAGATGCTGATACCGCCATCATGGACCCCTTCACTGATGAACCGACTATGATCCTGAGCTGTGACATCCTTGAGCCTGCCACAGGCCAGGGTTATGAGCGTGACCCTCGCTCCATTGCCAAGCGCGCCGAAGCCTACCTGGCCAGTACCGGTGTGGGTGATACCGCCTTCTTTGGTCCTGAACCTGAATTCTTCATCCTCGACGATGTGCGTTGGGGTTCTGACATGAGCGGCTCTTTCTACAAGATCGACTCTGAAGAGTCCGAGTGGAACTCCGAGCGTGTTTATACCGACGGCAACATGGGTCACCGCCCTGGTGTGAAAGGTGGTTATTTCCCTGTACCTCCGGTTGATTCCCTGCATGACCTGCGTGCCGCCATGTGTCTGGCCCTGGAAGAGATGGGTGTGCCTGTTGAAGTGCATCACCACGAAGTTGCAACTGCCGGTCAGTGTGAAATCGGCACCAAGTTCAGCACCCTGGTTGAGCGTGCCGACTGGAACCAGCGTATGAAATACGTGATCCATAACGTGGCCCATGCCTATGGCAAGACAGCCACCTTTATGCCCAAGCCTCTGGTAGGTGACAATGGCTCAGGTATGCACGTACATATGTCGATTGCCAAGGGTGGCGATAACCTGTTCTCTGGCGACCAGTACGGCGGCCTGTCAGAAACGGCCCTCTACTACATCGGTGGTGTCATTAAACATGCCCGCGCCCTGAATGCCTTCACCAATGCCTCGACCAACTCTTACAAGCGTCTGGTCCCCGGCTTCGAAGCCCCGGTCATGCTGGCCTACTCTGCCCGTAACCGTTCTGCTTCGATTCGTATTCCTTATGTTGCGAATCCAAAGGGTCGTCGTATCGAAGTTCGCTTCCCGGATCCCACCGCCAACCCATACCTGGCCTTCTCTGCCCTGCTGATGGCTGGCCTGGACGGTATCCAGAACAAGATCCACCCAGGTGAAGCGGCTGACAAGGATCTGTACGACCTGCCAGCCGAAGAAGCGGCCAACATCCCAACGGTTTGCCACAGCTTCGACCAGGCCCTGGATGCCCTGAACGAAGACCGTGACTTCCTCAAGGCCGGTGGTGTGTTCACTGATGATGTAATCGACGCCTATATCAACCTGAAGATGGAAGAAGTGACGCGTATTCGCATGACAACTCATCCTATTGAGTTCGACATGTATTACAGCTGCTAATCAGTACTGTCATGCTCGATAAAAACGCCTCCTTTTGGAGGCGTTTTTTTTGGCTGGCTAAAATGAATTAGCTTGCTTATGCTTAGTACATGAATCGAGCACAAAAAATTTATTGCCTGTTCCTCACTATCACTCTGGGTAATTTGCCCGCGTATGCCGCCGAACTGGAAAATCCTCCTGAGGAAGAATCAGGCAAGGTCTATCGTAAATATCACTCAGATGGCGTTGTAGAGTTTACAGACAAACCCATCCGTGGTGGCCGTGAACTGAAAGTCGAGGAAGTACCCACTTACAAGTTTACCTCTCCCAAAACTGTCGCCAGCCCTACGCCCAGTAGTGGCCCAGGCACCAAACTAAAGACCAAAAAACTGAGCCCCACTGGTCAGTACTCAAGCCTGACGATCACCAGTCCGACTCGGGGTCAAACCATCCGAGCCAATGACGGTAATGTGAACGTCAGCTTTAACCTCACTCCAGGCCTGAAACCTGGCCACCAGCTTGTCTACCTGCTGAATGGTACTCAGGCTATGCGTTCCAGCCAGGCCCAGCCCCTGATCAATATCTCTCGTGGGACGCATACCCTGGTATTACAGGTGGTGGATGCCAATAATCAGGTCCTGATCAACTCTGACTCCGTCAGTTTTAACGTGAAGCGCTTCTTTAAATCCGGTAGCCCCTGATTAAACCCACAAAATCTCACTTCCTTATGCACCAATATGGTGCACAAATACTGAACTTGCGCTAATATGTAACAGGTACAACCTCAAAAATTTATTGTTTGAGGGGCCGAAATTGGCCAGTTCGAAATAACTTTCCTTTGTTAAACAGTAAGATATATTCTACTTCCAGATATTTTCAAGAAACGCACTATTCCGGACCAAAGCTGGTTTGAATATTGCAAAACTCTGATATATGAATGCCGTGGCCCCATTTACTGACAACATCGATAAATCCATCAAGCAGCGGGTGCTGGACACCCTGCACTCGGTGGTGCTGCTCTTCGACCACGAGCTGCGCCTGCGCTATATCAATCCCGCTGGTGAAATGCTGTTTGCCGTCAGCGCCCATCGCCTCATTGACCAGCCCCTAACGGAACTACTGCATATAGAAGACTCTATGGTGAATGCCCTGCAAGAGGTTATGGCAACTGGCCACCCCATCACCAAGCACGAGCAAAAGCTGATGCTACTGGCGCAGCAGGAAATTACCGTCGATATGATAGTCACGGCCCTGCATAACGAACAGTCGGGTAAAGAACTCATGATTGAAATGAACCGGCTGGATCGCCTGTTAAAGATTACTCGCGATGAAAGCCTGATTGCCCAACAAAAAGCCACCCGTGAATTATTACGTGGCCTGGCCCATGAAGTGAAAAACCCTCTGGGTGGTTTACGGGGGGCTGCGCAGTTACTGGAGAAAGAACTCCATGACGAATCCCTGAAAGACTATACCCGGGTCATTATCGAAGAGGCCGACCGCCTGCAGACCCTGGTTAATCGCATCCTTGGCCCGAATAACATGCCAAGTAAAAAGAACGTCAATATTATTGAAGTGCTGGAAAGGGTGCGTGCCCTGATGCTGGCTGAAAAAAGTAGCAAGGTCAGCATAAAACGTGACTATGACCCAAGTATCCCGGATGTGACCGCCGATCCTGATCAGCTGATTCAGGCAGTACTGAATATCGTGCGCAACGCCTGTCAGGCCCTGGGTGATAAAGGTGAGGTACGACTGCGTACCCGCATCCTGCGAAAGTTTACCATCGGTCAGAAGACTCACCGGCTGGCCGCCCTTATCGATGTAATCGATAACGGCCCCGGTATTCCCGATGACATAAAGGAACAGATCTTTTTCCCCATGATTACCGGTCGTGCTGAAGGCACCGGACTTGGTCTGTCGATTGCCCAATCCTTGATCCACCAACACGGTGGCTTGATAGAGTGTGATAGCAAACCGGGGGAAACCGTCTTTTCCATTATTTTACCTGTAGCTGCTGGAGATAAAGATCATGGGTAAGGACTGTATCTGGGTCGTTGATGACGACCGTTCCATCCGCTGGGTGCTGGACAAGGCCCTCAAGAATGCCGATATGGAAGTCGAGACCTTTGAAAATGCCGACGGGGTATTGCGTCAACTGCGCAAAAAAACCCCAGATGCCATTATTACCGATATTCGTATGCCGGGTATGGACGGACTGGCCCTGTTAAAACAGATCCAGACAGACCACCCCAACCTGCCCATCATTATCATTACGGCACATTCCGATCTCGATAGTGCGGTTTCGGCTTATGAAGGCGGTGCTTTTGAATACCTGCCTAAACCCTTCGATGTAGATGAGGCAGTTGAACTCGCCAGACGTGCCGTACAACACACCCGCAGCCAGCAGGCCACTGAGACAGAGACAGTTAAAGGAGTCGCCGTACCTGAGATCATCGGCGCCGCCCCTTCTATGCAGGAGGTGTTTCGTGCCATTGGTCGCCTGTCGCGCTCCAATATCACCGTATTGATCAATGGTGAATCTGGTACGGGTAAGGAACTGGTGGCCCAGGCCCTGCACCGCCATAGCCCACGTGCCAAGAACCCTTTTATTGCCCTTAACATGGCCGCCATTCCTCGCGACCTGCTGGAATCAGAACTGTTTGGTCATGAGAAAGGTGCCTTTACCGGTGCCCAGGCTGCGCGGCAGGGTCGCTTTGAACAGGCCAATGGCGGCACCCTGTTCCTGGATGAAATCGGTGATATGCCGATGGAACTACAAACCCGTCTGTTGCGTGTGCTGGCCGATGGTGAGTTTTACCGCGTTGGTGGCCACTCACCGGTCAAGGTAGATGTGCGTATTATTGCCGCGACCCACCAGGATCTGGAACAACGAGTTACTAGTGGTCTGTTCCGTGAAGATCTGTTCCACCGCCTGAACGTGATTCGTATCCATATTCCACCCCTGCGGGATCGCCAGGAAGACATCCCGGCCCTGGCCCAACATTTTTTGCAAAGCTCTGCCAAGTCTTTGGGCATGGAGACCAAGACCCTGGATAGCGATACCGAATATTATATTGCCGGCCTCAACTGGCAGGGCAATGTGCGCCAACTGGAAAATGTCTGTCACTGGCTAACGGTCATGTCACCCAGTCAGGAAATCCATGTGGACGACCTGCCGCCAGAATTAAAGACAAGCAGCCAACCGAGCAATGGTAGCAGCGATCAAAGGTGGCAGGACTCTCTGCGACGCTGGGCCGAGTTGCAACTGAATAATGGGGTCGAGGCATTGCTTGATACGGCCACGCCTGAATTTGAACGCATCATGATCGAGACCGCCATGCAGAAAACCGGTGGCCGTCGCCAGGACGCCGCCCAGCTACTCGGTTGGGGACGCAATACCCTGACTCGCAAGATTAAGGAACTGGGACTGGAAGAAACCATTTAAACACAACAAAAAAAGCGGGCCAATGGCCCGCTTAATTCGTTTTATACCTGAGTATTAAATCGCCGTACAGGTACTGGTACTCCAGGTACAGTTCTTGGTCACATCAATAGTACTATCACCATTCGTGTCGACCTCAAGCTTATAAGTATCTTTTGTCAGCATGGTCATGGTTGCTTTTGAACCACCTGCACCTGTCAGCACAACAACACCGGTTGTTGGATTCAGATCAGGATAGACAAAATGCAATGCTGTGGTCGTGTTGACAGTGATGAAACCATAAGTTGGATGATAGAACTTACCGGATATGGTCATATCGGCTTTGGTTGGGTTAGTCGCTGCATCTTCTGTGACTGTTGTAATATAGTTCACCAGTCGGTAAGTTTCATTGGCGTTATTATCACGCATATCAAGATTCATGGTGGCGCGGTAACTTACCGTAGACAGAGTTTCCATATCCATGGTGCCCGTCATGGTCATAGATTCACTGGCATCAGTATAAGTTAAGGCCGTGAAGGTAGCCTTCATGGTTAATGGTTTATAGGTAGAAGGGTCAAACCCACCTGTTACGCTCATCGAACCATTCATCTTGCTCTTGTCAGTACAATAAATAAAATTACTGAAGGTCATGGTCATCGAATATTGCCCAGAAACAGTATCAACTGTATAGCTAGTTGACATTGTACCGCCACAGGGGCTTGTCTCTGTTGACGCTGGTACTGAAATAACTTCTGCAAAATCACTGCCGGTAAATGTTGGGTTCGATGTATCCACACCCTCAATCGCATCACGGATGTGGCGAATCACACCGACTAGCTGCTCTTTATCTTCGGTGTCACCACCAGTGATATTGCCAGCCGCTTTTGACCCAGAGGAACCGTCCATCATGGATTCGGCCAGCTTTTCACCATTAGTTGAATCGACTGAAGCCTCGGTATTGGCGCCAGCATAACTCGCAGGCGCTGAACCACTTGATGCAGGTGGATTGCTGTCACTACTACAGGCTGTAATAATCGCAAACAACGATAATAAGCCTATAGTTTTTAATTTATTCAAATTACTCATTTCCATACTCCTAACTGAAATAAAGCACTGTATTGTTATCGGTCTGTGAAATGTTAACTTTCAATAAAAATGTGATTAACATCACAACTACTAGTCTTTATTTAGCATTATTTTTGTATGGGTAATAATAAAAATCTGAGTTGTAGCAGTCTTTACACATTCACATTACTATCTAGAAGATGGATATTTCGATAAAACTGATGTCGGATCTGACCGGCAGCTCACTGCCACAAACACTGATCAGTGAACTTGAAGCGCTACCGGACAACCAACTGCCTCTGCAACAGGGTCTCAGCCAAAGTAGTTATGTGGCCGACAGCCCTTTCAAAGTAACCGTCCTGAAACTAACTGAAACCGAGAAAGAAATTTCTCTTAAGGTGGGAGTTTTCTATAGCGGCATTATTGCCGGTTGTAACTGTGCTGATGACCCCAGCCCAGCGGATGAAATCAATGAGTATTGTGAACTGGACATCCAGATTGACAGGGCCACTGGGCAGGCACAGATAAGCCTGTTGTAACTAATCAACGTCCTTGTGACCCGCCTCTTCTTTAGAATCCTCAAATATTGACTCAGCTGCTTTTATAAATTCATCGGTTGTCTGTGTTGAATAAAAACTGACCGAGGAAGGATAGATTTTGGCAACATATTCCGGTCTACTACTGAAACTATCTTTATCTAGATTTGATCCGATATAGGCGATACAGACAAATAGTGCTGTCATACCTCCAGCATAGAACCATCGCTTTCGGCTGGCCTGAAAAATTGATAAATAAAAATGAAACCAGATCAATAAAAGCGTCAAACCAATTGAAAGTACAATGACAACCCCATCAATTAACACACTGCTGCCATTATGAAATGCCAGCCAGTCTTTCAATTTATCCAGCAGGGTAAATACAATCACAAACAGGACTGTGGCTGAAAGCTGGGCCAGAAAACGGGCCTCATGCTTTTTATATCGTGCAAACAGCGTCCAGCTTGTCGGCCAAAGGCTAATCACCATCAGTACCCCAACGGCACCCAACACTTCACGCCCAACATAAAACTCTGATATCTCTCCTGCGTATTGCAGGTAGAGGTGTAAAACCAGTAACACAAGGCTCAGTCCTCCTGCCACCAGGGGCAGGTTAACCGTATGGGCCAGCCTTTCAACCCAGTTAAGACGAATGCTATCCGCTACAGGATGATCGGGCAAATAGACTCGAAATCTTGATTTGCCTAGTGAAAATTCATCTCCCGATGTTACCTTCTGCTCTGACTCAATAGGCTTATGCCCTTTGGCAAAGGTACCATTGATGGAACCAGTATCGCGCAAAACAATACCACCCTGTTCATCTAGCTCCAGTACTGCATGGTGTGGACAGATATGGGGATCCGATAAGATCAGATCATTATCAAAAGCGCGCCCAATGCGAATTGTATCGCCTTCAATCTTCTGCAGATCAAAGGCATGACTACCGCGCCCCAGTATCTCGATAATCAGTTCCACTGGCTGGCCTCCATAAAGCGCTTGATAAATTGCATTGCGGTCTTTTTCTCGACACCTGACAGGGTAAAGTGACTCATCAGACCCTGATCGCTAACACCAACTGTACTGGCGATGTATAAAACATCATACAGGTCTGGATACTTTTTATAGGCCCGGGTACAAAGCGCAACCCGTTCATCCGGTTCATCAACAAAACCCTCATGACAACTAAACTCGGTAACATCTCTTTCACTGGCCCTGTTGCCTGCCCTTGCACTTCCATAGAGAGTGCCCATGACGGTTGAAAATTGCATTGGTGTCAGAGAAATATTGTTAACCCATTTATATTGCACTTCGATCATGCCTGAACGAAACCACTGGTTAAGATAGATATTTTCCTTGGCGACACAATTCACTGACACTGTCGAGTATTTTTCTTTCTTTTTGCGAGAGCGGCTTTTGTCACCCCAGCAGGGTAAAAACGGTGCAATCTCTTTTAATACACTTGCCTTACCCAACTGAACAGTTTTCCAGTTTGATGCCATGACAGCACGCATCATCTGGCGCTGGTTTGCAATGAGTTGTTGCTGGATTCTTAGCTGAAAATCGGCTGGAGGTTTGCCACGGCGATCATATTCATTCAATAGTTTGCTGAGTTTGTCAGCCACAACAAGAAAACCGATCTGGTTACCCGCTGTAGCAACATTAACACCGATCACCTTACCACTACCATTTAGAACCGGTCCCCCGCTCATACCCGAATTAATGGCACCAGTCATATGAATACGCTGGTAATAACTCTGGTCTGTCAAGCCATTATAAGTACCGGGTACGACCGATGCACCAAGATCCAGAGGGTTACCCATGGAATAGATGGGATCCCCTTTGCGCATGGGTTTGGAGGCTACCTTCAAATATGGCCAGTCTTTAGCTTGGCCCACCAACTTGACCAGAGCTAGGTCATTGACCACATCAATATCCTGTACGATGATCTTTTTGCTTTTGTTTTTTACCGAGACAGCTTCAAGAAAATATTTGTCCGGTTCCTCCATGAATTTTGAAATAACATGGTAGTTCGTCACCATCAGACCATCAGGGCGTACCACAAAACCTGAACCGATAGCTGACTTACGGCTGGAGGTTTTTTCCAACACCTTGATCTGGTAAAGGCGATCCGCATACTTGGAAAATAACTGGCGCGGATTGTCTGCATGGGCAGGAAGGCTGAGCGTCAGCAGAAGAAAAACCAGAATGTAATTACGCAAGGTTTGGCCTTTGATTGTCGCGTTAAACAGAGCTTAGAGTATAGACAGCCTGGCAAATAGCTGCCAATGGCATTAATCTCTGGTAAACACCTGAAAAACCCGTATAGTGACAGAAAATAAGAACCCTGATCACAGGACTGGATCACCCTTCAAACTTCTGAAACCATCATGTCACAGGATAAAGACCACCACATCAATATTTCACCCGTCTCACTGGTGATTGGTTTCCTTTTTGCCGCAGCTATTGGAGGGCTGATCACTAAACTCATACTCTCTGACAAGACTGTGCAGCAGGACATTGCCAAACCAACTGTACCTGATCTACCCATCGCCGTAAAAAAACTAGCTAAACCATCCAGTACAACGCCTGATAAAAAAACTCAGGCCAGTCAGGAAGCGGCCAATAAAACTGACAGCCCATCTTCAAACTTTATTATCAAGGGCCTGATCTCTACAGCAGGTGAACCTTGGTCACCCAATATGATTCGTGTCAAACTGCTATGGCTTAAAAATAGAAATAAACAGGATTTTTTAATCGGTCACGAACAGGCACAAATCCAGATGACAGAGAAGGGCATGGCCTATCGCTTTAGACTCAGGCCGCAACCCAACAAATACGTCAGCTTTAATGGTGGCGTGGAAGGTAACATTGCGCGCGTAATTGCCTTTGTTGACTGGCAACAGGACGGTACTCTGAGTCGCGGCAAAGACAGGATATTTGCCGTCTCCAAGGAAATTCTTCGTTATCGTACGGGCCGATATGACAAATCCAAACTCAACGAAATCCAGATCGCTAATATACGCCAGGCTGGCAAAGGCTATGTCTTTATTCGTAATGAACCCGATGCCAATGGCAAACTGGACTGGCGGGTAGTTGCCGATCAAAGCCCCATCCGTCTGGATCTTGATGCCAGCGAAACCAGCCTGCCCGGGATGTACAATACCTTTCTCAAGCTTCGCTAGGACGTAGTAATTTATATTTTCCTATTATCAATTACTTAACAAGCCTCCCAGCATCATAAACCTAAATTTTCACTGTCCTCTGCCGACAAACAGCCAGGAGTTATTCTTAATATAACAAAAGGAAAACAGGCGTATGAAATATCGCAGCTATCTATCCGTATTACTTCTCATATTGAGTCCGATAGTGATACCAGATAAGTCTTTTGCTCTACAGCTTGATGAACCCTTTGCCCTGGATACTGATGAACTTAGACAGCTAATCCCGTCATTACAAAAAGGGGGTTATGTCATCTTCTTTCGTCACATGACTACCGACCACAACCAGGAAGATAGGCGACCTGTCAATTTGTCTGACTGTAAAACACAGCGCCCTCTTAGCGCCAAAGGTCGGCAACAGGCTTCGACTATTGGCAAGATTTTCCAAACCAGAAAAATTCCCGTTGGCAAGGTAATAAGCAGCCCTTTCTGTCGTTGCAAACAAACTGCAAAACTGGCCTTTAAACGCTTTACATTATCAGATGATCTTTATTTTGCCATGGGGCTGGATCGGGCAGGTAAACAGGCCAAAGGCGAAGTACTGAGAAAAATGCTTCGCCAGCAACCCGCAAAAGGTAAAAACACGATCATCGTTGCTCACACTGCAAATCTTCAAGAGGCAGTCGGACTCTGGCCCAAACCTGAAGGGGTGGCATATATTTTTAAATCAGGCACAAACGGTAACATAAAACTTGTTGCAATGGTGAAACCTCAAACCTGGAATAGCCTGTAACAGCGGCCCTTGCAATAGCCATGCTGCGCTCAAGCTTTCACAACTGGTCCCTACAAAAACGTCTGTATATCATTGCTATTATGGCCACCTTTTGCACAGTGGTTTCCGTTGCCGCCAATATATTTACTATTCAAAACTATCACCATAATGTCGAACATGTTTCAGAGGGCGAGTTGGTTCGCCTGAATTATATTGCCTATGCAGTTCGAGAACTTTCAAACATCCACACTGAACAATTTACTCTATTTAAGACTGCCGGCAAAAAACAAACCGAACAACAGATATATTTAAATGGCAGTATATTACTAGATCGTATTGATAAACTTCACCACTACCTAACGATCAACCAGCTGAAAGCTTCACAAAACACAAAGATTCACCCTTATAAGAACCATATAAAATACATTACAGATGAACTAAAAACTTACCGCAACACAACCAGTGTTGCGATTGAGATGATCAGCGTTAATCCTGCGCTATCAGAAAAATATATGCTTAAAGCCACAACCAGTTTTAATAGGCTAAATACCATGTTATCTGTAAACAGCTTTGATATTTCCGAGCACATCAACGAAGAACTTAAAGAGGAATTAAGCTATATCCGCCAAATTTACTGGCCAGCCAGTATTCTTATCCTGATTGTTGCTGGCATGATTACACCCTTTATATTTATGACTCTGAAAGACCTAACTGGTAGCCTGCAGCAAGTTGGAACTATCCTGGAAAAACTGCGCACTGGCGATACAAAAATTGATATCCCAACTAATGTGCCAGACCAGCAAATGCAGATGCTTTACCATAGCCTCGAACAATTTCGGCAGACTTTAATAAAACTTCGAGAGACTGATGTTAACCTGTCAGAAAAAAACAGCCTGTTAACAGAAGAAAGTAATCGCCGCCAGCTGACTGAACATGAATTACGTCGTTCGCTGGAAGATTTATCACAGGCCACTAAAGCAGCCCAGGCCTCCAACAAGGCCAAGTCATTGTTTCTGGCGAATATGAGCCATGAGATCCGAACTCCTCTCAACGCGGTACTGGGTATGGCTCAGATGCTACAGACAACAGATCTTGATGAAACCCAGCAGGACTACATGGAAACGCTGTATACCCAGGGCAAACATCTGTTACAGCTACTGAATAGCTTTCTGGATTTTTCGCGGATGGAATCCGGCAAATTCACCCTCACGTATGAAGCCTTTCATCTCGATAAACTTATTGACGAGATTAGCAGTCTGTTTAGTAGCAACCAGGATAAGCAACACATTAAGCTCACTATCGAAATTAATAAGGATGTAGACAACGAGTTATATGGTGATCCTCTGCGAATCCGACAAATCCTGATTAACCTGTTAAGCAATGCCTACAAGTTCACTGAGCAGGGAACAATTCGCATTCACATCCAGAACAGTCCGAACAAACCCGAGTGTGTTATCGATCGACCTGGACAATGTCCCAACCGGAGTGCTATCAATCACTGTCACTGGCACTCACTATATATCACTGTTACTGACACCGGGATCGGTATCAACAAAGCAACACAGGGATATATTTTTGAAAACTTCACCCAGGCCGATGAGAGCCACACCCGACAATATGGCGGTACCGGAATCGGGCTTGCCATCTGTAAACAACTGGTGGAATTAATGGATGGGGAAATCGGTGTTAACAGTGAGCCTGGTAAAGGTTCTAGCTTCTGGTTTCGAATCTGCCTGCCAGATAGCGTCGACGCTATTCAAAACCAAACAGCATGATCCTACTTCAGCATAACTAATAACCTAAGCCCACGCTCAGGTATATGGAAATTGGTGCTTGCCAGTTACAATAAAAAACATATACTAATTTATTAATACCAACATAAAAATAATTAAATAATGATATACCAAATCTGGCATAAGGGGATGGAAGATGGAACAACTACACCCGGAGAACAGTACCAGGGAAGCCCATGAGCTGCCCTTTGCTGCTCCCTGTAAGACACTCGCATTCAACGCACCACTGGACTGGCTCAAGCTCGGCCTTAAGGATATCAAGCGCGCGCCCAAGCAAAGCCTGAGCTATGGCGCCGCCATGGTAATTATCAGCCTGCTGGTCAGCCTCATTGCTCTGCAGTTTGGTAATTTCTACAGCCTGATGACCATGTTATCCGGCTTTATTTTTATTGGCCCTGTCATCGCTATTGGTCTTTACTCAGTCAGCTGCCAGTTGCAACTGGGCAAACCACCCGTGCTTGGCTACTGCCTGCGTGAAGGTCAACGCCACTTTGGTAGCACGCTACTGTTTGCCATGGTCATGCTGGTGGTGTTTATGATCTGGGCACGGGCCGCCTCAATGGTCCATGTCTTTTTCCCCATGCAAAGTGATGCAAGCTGGTCGGAATATATTACCTTCCTCGGCATCGGCACTGCTGTTGGCGCCATATTTTCAGCCATTATTTTTTGCGCTGCCGCCTTCTCTCTGCCTATGATCATGGATAAGAAGGTCGACATGGTCACTGCCATCGTGACCAGTGTTAATGCCGTACTGCATAACAAAAAGGTCATGCTGTTTTGGGCAAGCATCATCTTCACCAGCCTGTTGATCGGTTTTGCCACCGCATTTATTGGCCTGTTGTTTCTGATGCCCCTCATCGGACATGCCACCTGGCATGCCTATCAGGAGACCATTGACGCTAGTGCCTGGCCAGAACACGACTAACTATTCCCTATTTGCTTGATCGCCATCAATGCAAACTTTGCCCAGCTTGCCTAGGGTGAAAGCAGACAAAGGAGGGATAGATATGACTACTCTGACCACATTGATTATTTTTGCCCTGGTTGCCACCGTCGTTGCGCTTGGCTGGGGTGTCGGTTCCATGGCCCATGGTGGTGCATTTGATGCCAAACATAGCCACCAGTTTATGACTGCTCGGGTAGGCTTCCAAAGTCTGGCCATTGTGCTGCTGATTGTCGCTTTACTCGTATCACTGTTCTAATCAGTTCACACCCTGTTCCGCTTCGGGCCACTCAGGCCCGAAGGGTGGGTTTTGCCAACAATCCCCTCTCAGCACATTTCTCATTTTTCAACCCTCGCCTGACCGTTATATCTTAGAGCAACTGGTTAAATAATGTACAATTTGTGTGGTTTTTGCCTGTGATTTTCGGTATAATACGGCTTAAATTTTAATAATAAGCTGCATAATCAACAGGTTATAATTATGAAAAAAGCGCGCCTTTACACAAGCCTTGATTTCACTGACATCAAACCCGAGCAGGTTCAGCGTATGGTCAAAGACCTGTATAGTTTTGGGGAAGACGATAAACGGGAAATGGTATTTGGTAAAACCGAAGACCGCCGCCAGGAAGATCGTCGCCAGCTAAGCCAGACGGTTATCCTTGATACCCGTGAAAATCGTAGTCGTCGTCAGTCCGCTGGCCGTCGTCAAAAAGACGAGAATGAAGACAACAAGCATAAGGTCGGAATCGACTACTACGCCTGATCTTCTTAGCCGTTAAGACGCAGCGAACCGGTCAACTGGGCCACGTTCGCGATTTCGTGCCGCACCATATAATCAACAATACCTTCGTTAATCTTTGGGCAAACCAGGGGATCGTAAAATAATGCCGTTCCCACTCCCACCGCACTCGCCCCGGCAATCAGAAACTCAATCGCATCATCAGCGCTCGTAATACCACCCTGGCCGATAATGGGAATACCGTGTTCCCGACACACCTGGTACACCTGGTGCACCTTCAACAAGGCAATCGGCTTGATGGCCGGACCGGACAGGCCACCCTGGTTGTTGCCGATCACCGGCACCCGTTCTTCAATATCAATGGCCATGCCCATCAGGGTGTTGATCACCGCAAAACCATCTGTGCCGGCCTCGATACAACGGCGGGCATTTTCAGCAATATCGGTTTGGTTGGGTGAGAGTTTGGTAATGAGCGGTTTTTCGGTCTGTTTACGACAGGCTTCAACCACTCTCGCCGACATATCTGGATCATTGCCAAAGGCCACCCCACCCTCTTTCACATTAGGACAGGAAATATTGATCTCCATGGCATCAATGGGTGAGTCATTAAAGATTCGCGCTACCTCGGCATAGTCTTCCACTGTGGAGCCGGACAGGTTGGCGATAAATCGGGTCTCGCTGAAATCCAGCTTGGGCAGAATATCATTCACCACATGGTTTGAACCTGGGTTCTGCAGGCCAATGGCATTGAGCATGCCCATTGGTGTCTCATAAACCCGATGAGGTTTATTTCCCAACCGTGGTTCCAGGGTAGTTCCTTTCAGGCAGACCGCACCCACATCCCGATTTGAGAAACCATTTACGCGAGTATATTCCTCACCGAAGCCGACACAGCCGGACAGTAAAACGATGGGGGACTGGAAGTCCATGCCACAAAACTCGGTGTGAAGCATGGCCTGTTGATCTGGGCTTAAGTCGGTATTTTTCATGGGCGCAAGTGTACCAAATCCACCCACATCAGTGATAAAAAAGCAGGCTAATTATCAGGCGACCAGGGAAATATGCTCGCTGATTACGTCTCGGCTGGCATTGATCAATTCGCTGTACTTGGTATCGGAAATGGCCAGTTTTTTCAGAAGCGCATCCTTTTCACCTGGCACACTATCGTAAAGGCGTAAGTTTTGGTTAGCCACACTCGCTTCCATATGGTGAGCCAGAGCCAGAATCGCAAGATGATCGTCTTCCAGCACCTCATCGGGGCGACTTATGCTGTGGTAGCTATTAATACATTGAACCAGGTTTGCTGGAACGTGTAGATCGCTAACGGCAGACTTGATCAGTTGAGTTCGGTTAACACCAAATATGTCCTGTTCCATTTTTTCCAGTGGCTGGCCAGCACTGGTAACCTCTTTCATCAATGAACGATATTCTGCCTTGTGGTTGTAACACAGTACGAGAGAGGGGAGGTCATGCAAAATACCCAGTAACTCGACCTCATGTTGTAATTGTTTGTTGTAGTGCGCTCCAATCAGGCTGGTGAGGGCGGCGATAGTGGCGCTATGCTGTAGTATCCGACTACCTGTCATGTTATCGGTGACATACTCTTTGAGTACGGCCATGACCAGTACGTTGTAAATGTTCTTCAGGCCCAGCAGGTTGATGGCCGGCGACACCTCTTCGATATCCACAGCTCGGTGGTGTACCGGTGAGTTGCTGTATTTGATAATGGCATGGGACAGAAGATCATCGCCAGAAATGGCCTTTTCCAACGTATTGATGTCGGTATCTTTTTCTGAGAGCATCTGTAGTGCCGTCAGGCATTTGCCTGAGGCCTTTGGATAGACATATTGTGAAATATCAGCAGCCATGATGGTCCTTTTAGTTATGGAAATTAAAGACCTCATGTCCCCCTGGCCATGAGTGAATCACATTATCTATCGGTTCATTTACCTCAACCTTGATAGCCAGCCATGTTTCATATCGTCCTATTTGAACCAGAAATCCCTCCAAATACTGGTAATATCATCCGCCTTTGTGCCAATACGGGGATGCAACTGCACCTTATCGAGCCTCTGGGCTTTGAGCTGGACGACACCCGCCTGAAGCGGGCCGGTCTGGACTATCACGAATATGCCCATGTCCAGCAGCACCCTGATCTCGAGGGTTTTATGGCCAAGGTTAATCCGCCAAGGATATTTGCCCTTTCCACCCATGGTCAGAAAAATTTTTATGATGAGACATTTCAGGCAGGGGATGCCTTTCTATTTGGACCCGAGACCCGTGGCCTACCAGTCTCGGTGCGTGAATCTCTGGGTGAGCAGGTGCTGCGCCTGCCCATGCTGGCGCAAAGCCGTAGCCTGAACCTGTCCAACACAGCCGCCATTGTGCTGTATGAGGCCTGGCGTCAAACCGGTTTCACAGGATCGAAAATGTAGTTAGCCCTGTTCGGGTTTCAGATCACGAGACAAGAGTGCCTGGACACTATCATTGGGTGACAAGCCTTCATACAGTACTCGATAGACCTGCTCGGTAATCGGCATGTCCACCCCCTTCTGTTTGGCGAGAGTATAAATTTCTTTTGCGGTATGCAGACCTTCCGTAACCTGGCCGATCTCTTTGGTGGCTTCCTGTTGTGACTTACCCTGGGCAAGCAAAAGACCCAACCTGCGGTTGCGGGACTGGTTATCGGTAGCGGTAAGAATAAGGTCACCCAGGCCGGCCAGCCCCATGAAGGTCTCCTGCTGACCACCCATAACAACGCCAAAGCGAACGATCTCGGCCAGGGCACGGGTTATCAAAGCAGCACGCGTATTGGCACCATAACCCAGGCCATCGGCGATCCCAGCAGCAATAGCGATGACATTTTTGATCGCACCACCGATCTCGGCGCCCGCTATGTCGGTGCTGAGATAGGCCCGAAACAGATCGTTGTGTAACATGCGGGCCACCTGTTCGGCATACTGTTCATCCGGGCAGGCCACGGTCACTGCAGAAGGCAGACCTTTGGCGACCTCGGCGGCAAAGGTTGGACCCGTCACCACCACGGGCATGATCGTAGGCCCCATCTCTTCCTGACAGATCTCATGCAGGAGTTTATTGGTCTCCGGTTCCAGCCCCTTGCAGGCCCAGGCCAGATGGGTGTGCCCATCCATGTAGGGTTTAATCAGTTTGAGGGTGTCACGGAAGGCATGGCTGGGAACCACCACCAGGACCAGATCAATATCGGTCATGGCGGTTTTCATATCCGCTGTGGCTTTTAGGTTATCCGGTATCGAAATTTCCGGCAAATAACGTGAATTACAATGCTCAGAATTAATATTATCAGCATGGGCCTGACGATGGGCCCACAAATGGACAAAGGAATGATTTCTGGCCAGTAAAATGGCCAATGCGGTACCCCAGGAGCCGGCGCCGATAACTGCTACCGTTTTATTTGAGATATCGCGCATAGGCCGTTAAGTCGTGCTCCTAGTGTGTGGTAGCGGTTTCAGTCGCTACCTGGGCTGCCTGCTGGTTCATGTGCTCCTGATACAAGGCCTCAAAATTCACTGGCGCAAGGATTAGTTGAGGGAAACCACCCCGAGCGACCAGATCGGATACCGCTTCACGTGCATAGGGGAACAGAATATCAGGGCAGAAGCTCCCCAACATACTTTTGAGGTGATCCTCCTCAAAACCTCCCAGTGCAAATATTCCCGCCTGCTGTACTTCGACCAGAAAGGCAGTTTTGCCCTGATTTTCCGCCGTGACAGTCACAGAAAGCACTATTTCGAACTGTGTTTCACCAATGCTCTTGGCTTCAGTATTTAGCTGGATGTTGACGTTGGGTTGCCATTCCTGGGTAAAGGCACCGGGGGTATTTGGTGCCTCAAAGGACATATCCTTTATATAAATTTTCTGGATCTCGAATTGCTGTTGAGGCTGTTCTGCAGCCGTTGCCTGTTCATCACTCATAACTTGCTTCCGTTAAATAATAGTAAAGACTAGATTGTTCTGGCGGTTATGGTAGCAAAAAGCCCCATAGAAAACCCGATTAGATATGTTGCCGTGCCCAATTAAGCAGATTATTCAAATCCATCGCGCCTGCCATGCGAGCCACTTCCTGACCCTGTTTAAAAATGGCCAGGGTGGGAATGCTGCGGATATTGTATTGTGCTGCCAGGTTCTGCTGTTGTTCAGTATCGATCTTGGCCAGACGCATCTTTGGTTCCAGCTGCGCTGCCGCCTGGCTAAAAACCGGTGCCATCATTTTGCAGGGACCACACCAGGGTGCCCAGAAATCCACCAATACAGGAATATCGTTGCGACTGATATGGCGACTGAAGATTTCCTGGTTCAGGTTGAGTGGCTCACCGCTGAACAGTGCCTGTTTGCACTTGCCGCACTTGCCACCACTGGCCAGCTTGTCGGCTGGCAGTCGGTTAATACCTCCACAATGGGGGCAGACTATATGGATCGAACTGGACATTTACACCGATGAGTCGAGTGCCAGGTGCCCGTCTAGCTTACCCTCGGCTTCCAGGGCATAAAGATCATCACACCCGCCGACATGAAAATCATCGATGAATATCTGTGGCACGCTGGTACGTTGACTACGTTGCTCCATTTCCTGGCGTAGTGAAGGATCGGTGTCGATCCTGAGTTCTGTGAAATCCACGCCCTTGCGTTTCAACAACATGGCGGCACGTGAACAATAGGGACAATAAGGGCTGAGATACATTACCACTTTCGGCATCATCAAGTTCCTGGCAAAAATTAAAGATTTAGTTTATTAGCTTTTATCGAGGGGCAGGCTGGCGTGCTGCCAGGCCATAATGCCACCCTTGAGGTTATATATATTTTCAAAACCAGCCTTTTTCAAGCGGGCGCAGGCTGTACCGGAGCGCTGGCCGGAACGGCACACCGCAATAATGGGTTTGTTTTTGAATTTCTCAAGTTCACCCTGGCGATCCTGCAGATTACCCAGAGGAATGTGGATCGAGTTAACAATGTGACCACTAAGAAATTCGTTACCTTCCCGTATATCCAGAATTACCGCATCTTCACGATTGATAAGATGAGTAGCTTCACTAGGGCCCACCGCAGGGTAGCCTTTCAGTTTTGCGCCAAATAGATCGATGAATAACAATGTAGACAGGGCGACAAAGGCCCCAGCTAAAATAATATGATTGGTAACAAATTCGACAAATTGTTCCATCTGGAAATACCGCTAAAATTAAAAAGTTTTAATCAATAAAAAGGGACAACCATAGTTATCCCACATTTAACTGCTAAATGGTTAAAACTAACCGTTTATTAGAATTCAGTGTTACAGAAAACCTCACGCATCATGCCAATCAGGCGTAAGGTACGCGCATCACCAACACGATAATACACCCGGTTAGCGTCTTTGCGAGAGGCCAAAATGCCTTTATCGCGTAAAATCGCCAAATGCTGGGAAATATTACTTTGCGAAGTACCCACATTTTCCACGATATCCTGTACGCTGACCTCTTCACCGCCCAGGGTGCAAAGGATCTTCAGTCGTAAGGGATGTGACATCGCTTTAAGGGAACGCGATGCGCGATCGATATCCTCATCGCGTGACATTAAATCTGAAGCTGTGCTCTCTATCAAATTCATAAAATCACCCATTTTTATACTCTATGATAAGTGGCTGAATATCCTGCAAACCACCTAAATCTCCCCGAAGGTAAGTGCCTTTATTAATAAAACATTATACAATAATCTACTATTTAACCATGATAATGGCCAATAAAATAGTGATTAATGCTACTTAAAATCATTTTGTGGTTAAATAAAAAAAACTGCAGTAATATTATATACTTGGATGGCTAATTTAGCCCCATTAAGTTAGAATCTGTCTAAGTTTTAACCCTAGCGAGACGACAAAAAGCAAGATGTCAGCAAATCATTCACCCACCGTCCTGATTATCCTGGATGGCTGGGGCTATTCTGAAAGCCGTAACGATAACGCCATCATGGCGGCCAATAAGCCCTGCTGGGACCAGTTGTGGGACAGTTATCCACATACCCTGGTCAGAGGCTCTGGTGCCGAAGTCGGCCTGCCAGCCGATCAAATGGGCAATTCTGAAGTGGGACACCTCAATCTGGGGGCCGGTAGGGTGGTCTATCAGGAGTACACCCGGGTCAGTCGCTCCATCAAAACCGGTTCGTTTTTTACTAACCAGACCCTGGTGGATGCCGTTGAGAAGGCACACCAAAGCCACAAGGCCGTGCATATACTGGGGTTGCTCTCACCTGGCGGTGTACACAGCCATGAAGAACACATCCATGCCATGGCCGAGCTGGCCATAAAGCAGGGTGCCACCCAGGTCTATGTGCACGCCTTCCTGGATGGAAGGGACACTGCCCCCAAAAGTGCCGAGGCCTCACTTGAATTAATGCAGAACAAATTCACCGAGCTTGGCAACGGGCGCATCGCCTCGATTATTGGTCGATACTACGCCATGGATCGTGACCACCGCTGGCCCCGTATCAAAGAGGCCTATGACCTGATCACTCACGGTATCGCCGAATATCAGGCAGTCGACCCCCTCACCGCCCTTGCAATGGCTTATGAGCGGGATGAGACCGACGAATTTGTCAAAGCTACCAGTATCGTCCCCGAAGGTTGCTCACCGGTCAAAATCGAAGATGGTGATGTGATGATCTTCATGAACTATCGATCCGATCGTGCACGCCAGATTACCCGGCCATTTATCGAACCCGATTTTGCAGAGTTTGATCGTGGACTGACACCCAAACTGGCTACTTTTGCCAGTCTTACCGAATACAAGGCCGATTTTGATGCCCCTGTGGCCTACCCACCCGACCGTTTAAGTAACGTCTTTGGCGAATACATCTCCAGCCTGGGTATGCATCAACTGCGAATCGCCGAAACAGAGAAATACGCCCATGTTACTTTCTTTTTTAATGGTGGGCGGGAAGAGCCATTTGAGTTTGAAGACCGCATCCTGGTGGATTCCCCCAATGTGGCCACCTATGATCTGCAACCGGCCATGAATGCACCCCTGTTGACCGATAAACTGGTCGAAGCGATTGAGTCGAAAAAGTACGACACCATCATCTGCAACTATGCTAACCCGGACATGGTTGGCCACTCCGGTAATTTTGATGCCACGGTAGAGGCCATTGAGGCCCTGGACAAGTGTCTCGTCAGGGTCATCGATGCAGTCAAAGACATTGGAGGTGAACTGCTGATCACAGCAGATCACGGTAACGCGGAATTGATGAAAAATCCTGAAACCCGTCAGCCCCATACGGCCCATACCACCAACCCGGTTCCACTGATTTATGTAGGTGAGCGCCCACTCAGCTTTAAGTCCAACCATGGCGCCCTGTCCGATATCGCGCCTACCATGCTCTTCCTGATGGGCCTGGATCAGCCCCATGAGATGACAGGCCGCTGTCTGTTTGAAACGGATGACGGGCAGCTTGCCCAACAGGCCTGAAACCATGCAAAAATACTATCAGGCCAGGTCATTTGTTGACCACCTACCAAAAGGCCTGATAGCAACACTTCTTATCTCCAGCCTCTTCTCGGTCCTGTTTTTCCCAGCAGTTATACACGCCGATGAAGAGGTCACAAAAACAAACCAGGAACTGAAACAACTACGCCATCGCATTGATCTCCTGCGCCAGGCAGTCAACCAGACCCGCAACCGATATGACCAGGAGCGTAGCAAGCTTCGGGATATTGACCTTCGTATCAGTAAACACGTTAAAGAGCTGAAGTACATCCACTTTCGACTGGGACAACAGGACCGCCGACTGGGCCAGCTCTACCATGATCGTAAACGCTATAAAAAAGAACTCGCCGTACAACGTGAGTTACTGGCCAAACAGGTTCGTACCTCCTATATCATGGGTCAACAGGCTTACATTAAGCTCATCCTGAGCCAGGACGAGCCGGCTGCCGTAGGCAGGACCCTCAAGTATTACGATTATTTTCACCAGCAACGCAGTGCGCTCATCAAGACCGCCACCACTGCCATTGGTCGCTTTGAACAGAACAAGCGTGATATCGAACAGGAAAAACTGCGTCTGGCCGATTTGCGTAAATACAGCCAGAAGAAAAAACACCAACTGGAACAGGACTCCCAGCAACGCAGCCAGATGGTCGCCAGCCTAAACCAGCAGTTACAGGGCAAAACCAGCACGCTTAACCGCATGCTAGAAGACGAAAAACAATTACAGAAACTGTTATCGGGTATTGAACGGGTCATGCCCGAGATCACAGGACTGAAACAACAGAACCAGGCCTTTGCCAAACTCAGAGGCAAGCTGACCTGGCCCACGGCAGGGCGAATCCAGCGTTTGTTTGGTTCTCGACGCGGTACCAGCAAGGCCACCTGGAACGGTGTCATGATCCGGACTAGCAAAGGCAAGGACGTACACGCCATTTCCCACGGCAGGGTGGCCTATGCCGACTGGTTACGAGGATATGGTCTACTATTAATTATTGATCACGGTCATGGTTACATGAGCCTGTATGGCCATAACCAGAGCCTGCTCAAGGAAACCGGTGACTGGGTCGAGGCAGGCGAAGCCATCGCCAGTGTTGGTAATAGTGCTGGCCATGCTGATACTGGTCTGTACTTTGAAATTCGCCACAAGGGCAAACCCCGTAACCCGGTTAACTGGTGTCGCAAACAACGCCGCAGTTAAGTTAGCTAAGCCCCAACTAAAAAAGGGTGTTAGTAAGGAACTTATACTGTAATATCACTGACTTATAACAATATAAATAACTAGATTCTATTTTTTCAGGACTACGCGCATGAATTCATTTACCCGCAAGGCAATATTAGTTTTTACCGGACTGGTGCTTGGCATCGTCCTCACCGTCGGTGGCAGCGTCTTTGCCAAGCGAAATGACTCCCGCACTATACCCCTAGAAGACATTCGCACCCTGAGCGAGGTGTTTGGCAAGATTAAGGAGAACTATGTCGAGGACATTCCCGACAAGTCCCTGCTGGAAAATGCCATTCGCGGCATGCTGACCGGCCTGGACCCCCACTCCACCTATCTCGATGTTTCCTCTTATAAAGAATTGCGTGTCGGTACCTCGGGTGAATTCGGCGGCCTGGGTATTGTGGTCGGCATGGAAGACGGTTTTGTCAAAGTCATCTCGCCCATTGATGACACCCCGGCCGACAAGGCTGGCATCAAAGCCGGTGATCTAATTATTCGTCTCGATGAAACACCGGTCAAAGGCATGAGCCTGGATGAAGCCGTCAAGATCATGCGCGGCAAGCCCGGTACCAGTATCGATCTGCTGGTCGTGCGTGAAGGTGCTGACAAACCCATGAAGATTGCCGTGACTCGCGACAAGATTCGGGTCAAGAGTGTCCGTCAGCGTACCCTCGATACCGGCTACGGTTATGTACGTATCTCCCAGTTCCAGGAGCGCACCACCAAGGATCTGCGTAAGGCCATCAAAAAGATCAAAAAAGAGAACAAGGGCAAACTCCATGGCCTGGTGCTGGATCTGCGAAACAACCCAGGCGGTCTATTGGATTCAGCCGTTTCCGTCTCCGATACCTTTATCACCAAGGGTAATATTGTAAGTGTAAAAGGCCGCGGTGACAGTAATGAGCTTAAACACAAGGCCACCCCCGTTGATTACACCAACGGTATTCCCATTGTCGTACTGGTTAATGCTGGCTCTGCCTCGGCCTCTGAAATTGTTGCCGGTGCCTTACAGGATCATAAGCGTGCCATCATCATGGGTGAAAAGACCTTTGGTAAAGGTTCCGTACAGTCTGTTGTGCCACTGGGTAACAGTACCGCGATTAAATTAACGACCGCCCGTTACTACACACCGTCAGGTCGCTCCATCCAGGCCGAGGGTATTGAACCTGATATTCTATTGGACAACCTGCGTATTACTGAAAATAAGGACACCACTGGTATTGACCGGGTCAAGGAAGCCAATCTCAGCAAACACCTCAGTAACGACAAGAAGAACAAAAAGAAAAAGAAAGGCGCCAAACAGACCAAGGAAGATCGTATTAGCATGGCCAAGCAGGACTATGCCCTGTACGAAGCACTTAACATGTTAAAAGGCATGCGACTGCTTAACTCAAGAAAAAAATAAACCTGTACATTTCCTAAACAGTCGTGCAAGATTATGGCAGCCGATCAGAAATGATCGGCTGTTTTGCATCATAACAATAAAAAAGGCAATCGATGCGACGACGATGGTTATGCTTAAGCCTGTTCTTCTGCGCCCCACTCTGGGCCGATAGCCCCCCTCCCCCCCAAATAAAATCACTCACCCCCATCAGTATTATCATCGACGACCTCGGTTACCGTTACCAGACCAGCCGCCGCACTGTACAAAGCCCGCATCCTTTAACCTGTTCCTTTTTGCCACATACCCCTTTTGCCAGACAGCTGGCCAAGCAGGCCTGGCTACTCAACAAGGACATCATGGTGCACCTGCCTATGGAAGCCATCAGTGGTAAAACACTCGGCCCCGGCGGGCTCTACCAGGGCATGGACCGTGAGGCATTTGAAAAAACTGTTATGGAAAACCTGCAGGCCATTCCCCATGCCATGGGCTTTAACAACCACATGGGCAGTCTGCTCACCAGTAACCATCGCGCCATGGACTGGTTGATGCAGCAGATCGCCAAACGCCACAATCTTTTTTTTGTCGACAGTCGAACCACTCATAACAGCCAGGCACTTATGCATGCCAATCTGAATGGTGTGTTAAATACTGGACGGGATATTTTTCTGGATCATGTCATCGACAGGGCCGCCATCAAAAAACAGTTTCAACGCCTGATCTGGATCGCTCAACGCCACGGCAGCGCCCTGGCCATTGGCCATCCCCATCCCGAAACCCTGGATGTACTCGAAGCCGAGCTGCCCCAGCTGGCAGAAAAGGGGGTAAAATTGGTGCCCATCTCACAACTGATTCAATACCGATCTGAACGGAGGCTGGCATGGCAACAAACATCCTTGTCCCCCTTGCCCAGGGCTGCGAAGAACTAGAGGCCATTACCATTACCGATCTGCTGACCCGTGCCGGTTTCAATGTGGTCACCGCTGGCCTGGACGATCAGGCGGTCACTGCCAGTCGCGGCATGGTCCTGCTCCCCAGCACCACACTTGATCACGCCCTTAAAGATTCTTTCGATATGCTGGTGCTACCCGGCGGACTGCCCGGTGCCGACCACCTGAACAACGATCAACGTATTCATGATTTGCTGCAGAAAATGAATCAGGACAATAAAAAGATCGCTGCCATTTGCGCCGCCCCCAAGGTTCTAGCACGTGCCGGTCTGTTAAGAGGCAAACAGGCGACCAGCTTTCCTGGTGCCATACCGGAAGAGGATCTTGAGGGTATTGATTACAAAGAACAGGCCGTGGTCATCGATGGCAATATCATAACTTCCCGTGGACCCGGCACAGCCATGGATTTTGCACTGAGCCTGATAGAGATACTGGCGGGCAAGGCGAAACGTGACGAAGTCGAACGACCACTACAACGCCCGGCGGCATAAGTTTTTTCACTTAATAGGTGCGGGATAACCAATATGGTAACCCTGCACCATGTCCACCCCAATATCACCCAGGAAATTGAGAATCTCCTCATTCTCCACAAACTCGGCAATGGTCTTTTTGTCCAGGGAATGGGCGATGTGATTAATCGAACGTACCATGGCTTGATCCACTGGATCATTCATCATATCCCGGACAAAGGTCCCGTCGATCTTGATCACTTCAACTGGCAGGTGTTTTAGATAGGCGAAGGAGCTGAAGCCGGTACCAAAATCATCCAGTGCAAAACAGATCCCAAGCCCACAAAGCTCATGCATAAAGTCGATGGCCTTTTCTATATGCCGCACAGCAGCCGTCTCGGTCACCTCGAGCATTATGTATTTGGCTATCTCAGGCCGTTCACCGATACGGGTTTTAAAAATATCCAGTAACTCACTGTCACCAAACGAGGCACCGGACAGATTGATAGACATTATGGTTTGATCACCCTCGGCCAGTTGTTCTTTCAAGCTGGTCAGGGCATGGCTTACCACCCACTGATCGACCATGGGCATGATGCCATAACGCTCCGCAACTGGAATAAAGCTGGCCGGTGAGATGACGTCCTGTTCGTGTGAATATAGGCGTAGGAGAATTTCATTAATTACAACCTTACCCGAACCAGTTTCCACAATGGGTTGCTGGTACAGCTCAAAATTATTACTGACCAGTGCATTTCGTATATCGTTGACCAGACCCATTTCACCCAGGGTATCGAGACCGGCTTCATCATTTGACTCATAAAGGTGATAACGATTGCGGCCATCCCGCTTTGCAATATAACAGGCGATATCAGCTTCACGCAGGGCCTCAGCGGCCGACTTTGTATGTTGATCAATAATCGAAATGCCAAGACTGGGGGTGATATCGTACTGCTTTCCGTCCCAGTTAAAATGCAGGCCCTCCAATGCACTGATATAGGAGCGCGCCACATTGTCCACCATATCCAGTGGCACGTGTTCCAGTAACACTCCAAACTCATCACCGCCAAGACGCGCCAGGATATCTCCCTTACGCAGGCGACCGGCAAACAAGTGAGCAACCTCGGTTAACAGACTATCCCCAGCGGCATGGCCGGCGGTATCATTGATGATCTTGAACTGATCCAGATCGATATAAAACAGGGCACAAGTGGACTTATCACGGGTCACCAGTTGCACCACATGTTCCAGCTGGTGTTCAAAATAGTGTCGATTGTTCAAACCCGTCAAGGTGTCATGCTGGGCAAGGTATTCCAGTTGTCGACGCGCCATCCGGTCATTGGTTACATCCCGAAACACCAGCACTACACCATGCACCACACCTTTTCTGTCACGAATGGGTGCGGCGGAATCCTCAATCACATATTCCTTACCAAACTTTGAAATTAATACCGTATGATTAGCAAGACCAACAATCTTTCCTTCGGCCAGACACCGTGACACAGGTTCCACGGCCAATTCACGGGTAAGTTCATTGATGATCTTGAAGACTTCGGTTATGGGTTTGTTACAGGCTTCTTCTGATTTCCAGCCGGTCAGTGACTCAGCAATAGGGTTAAGGTATTTCACCCTGGCCTGGCTGTCTGTGGTGATCACCGCATCACCGATACTTTCCAGTGTAACCAGGGCAAGCTCATGCTCCTTTTCCCATTGTTCACGACTCTCCAGTAACTTGCGCAGGGTTTTTTTCTGCCGTTCCAGCTCGTGGTTAAGCGCAATGAATTCGCTGGCAGTCTGTTTACCGGGAATACAGCGTAATACCAGTTGTGCCCGGGAAGTTTTTGTTTTGGGTGTTAGTAAAAAACCCTGACAGCGCCAACCCTGTTTATCATCGGTCTTCCAATTAAGGGCAGCCGGTATAGCGCTTCGGCTGCGACTCCATGCGCGTAAGGCGGCATTGAGTTTTTCAGGGGGTGAGTTGGAAAAGGTCTGCAGGTTTTGTCCAATGACATCATTACGATCACTTTGTAAAAACTGTGAAGCCTTTTTATTGGCCGCCAGGATCTCACCATCAGTACTTAACAGGATCAGCGCTTCTGGCAGTGCATCGGCAAGTTGCAGAAATTCATCGGCATGCATGTGACATCACGATTTAAAATACTCTCGACCTGAGTCAGGATCTTCCAAGTTATCCTGATTAAGATAGATGGTGACCATACAAGCTCCGTCACCATTGGCAATGGTTTTATTTAAACACACCCTTGCATAACCCATGTTTTCTGCCGTCACTGTACCAAAGACATTGGAAGTCATCATACAAAGGGATGGCCGACCCTGCACTGCGTCACCAAAGGGACAGGCCGTATTGGCAAGAACAATCTTTTCCTGATCCATCGACTCAATACCAAAGCCACCCTGAATACGTTTTTTGAGGTCAACCAGTACATCAGAGACCTGTTGCAAATTCAGCTGTGGTGTACCGATGGCAGCGCGATATTCACGATCCATCCATTCGCCAATGTGCTGACCCACAATACTGACGAAACCCGCGGCCTCATCCAGCCCTACGACATCTTCAAGGGTGCCGGATAGTTCACGCAACAGATTACGAAGAAATACATCCCGATCAATGGAAAGTGACAGATCAGCGATGGTCTTATTTCCCTCAGCCATTTTGCTATCTCCAAAAGATTATTAAGTGGTGAAAAATTATCCACTTAAAGTGTAGCATTTATTCATACTACAACAATTGACAGGTTATGAATATTTATTATCGACTTGATAAAGTCTGACGATTTTATTCAGGTTTGTGACAAACGGCTTCGATGTTATTGCCATCGGGGTCGATCACGAAGGCACCGTAATAGTTTGGGTGATAGATATCGCGAATACCTGGTGCGCCATTATCGGCACCACCCGCCTCTATCGCTGCCCGGTAAAAGGCATCTACACTGGCACGATCGGGACTTTGAAAGGCGATATGGATTTCTGTCGTTACCGGCTCGGCCTTAGTTAACCAGAATTTTGGTGCCTGTGCCCCAAATCCAGTCCAGCCCTGTATTTCCATTAACATGGTATAACCGAGGGGTTCCAGTGCTTGTTGATAGAAATTTACGCTCTTATCATAATCACTGACGTTAATTCCGATATGGTCAATCATCCCTGTCTCTCCTTTATTATCTGTAAAGATTTACAGCTTCTAGAAATAACTTTGATCGATAAGCTTTAATCTGGCTCTCTCGGCCAGGCAGCAAATAAAATCGCCACACCCAGGCCTCCCATCATCCAGGAGACCACCGGGAAATCACCCAGCATGGATTTGGCGTAGCCATCCAGTGCATAAATAACTGCGGCGGAAATAATAAAACCGGCGCCGGTAATGGCGGCAAAGTTTCTTCGGCTGGTGCGATGAATTTCCCGGCGCAGATCATCCATTTGTTTTGAGTCCAGCTCCATCTGCAGGTTACCCTGTTTGGCCTGTTCTAATACATCGAACAACATATTGGGCATTTGTGGTAGACGCTCTGCCCATAGCGGAATGTTTTCCTTTAAATGACGCAGCACGGCGCGTGGCCCAACCTGTTCGGCTACCCAGCGTTGCAAAAACGGCTTGGCAGACTTCCAGAGATCCAGATCCGGATTGAGCTGTCGGCCCAGACCTTCGATGTTTAACAGGGTCTTTTCCAGTAACACCAGTTGTGGCTGTACTTCCATATTAAAACGACGCCCGGTTTCAAACAGCCTTATCAACAAGTGACCGAAGGAAATCTCTTTGAGGGGTTTATCAAAAATCGGTTCACATACGGTACGAATGGCCGCCTCAAACTCACCTACCGGAGTGTTCTTATCCACCCAGCCTGAATCGATATGTAGTTGTGCCACACGGCGATAGTCACGATTGAAAAAGGCCAGGAAGTTTTCGGCAAGATAACGCTGGTCTGAGGCCGTCAGGGTACCCATGATGCCAAAATCCACGGCAATATATTGGCCCTGTTTCGAAACAAAGATATTGCCCGGATGCATATCGGCGTGAAAGAAACTGTGATTGTAGACCTGGGTGAAAAAGATATTCACACCTCGGTCGGCCAACTTTTCCAGATCGATCCCAGCGGCCTTTAACTCATCGATGTTACCAATCGGAATCCCTTCGATGCGCTCCATCACTAAGACATTACGACGTGCATAGGGCCAATAGACCTCGGGTACATAAAGCTCTTCGGAATTTAAAAAGTTTCGGCGCAGCTGTGAGGCATTGGCCGCCTCACGCATCAGATCCAGCTCATCGAGGATGGTCTTTTCAAATTCGGCCACCACTTCCACTGGTCGCAGTTGTTTGCCAGCCGACCAGAAGCTTTCGAGTTTTTCAGCAATGGTATACAGGAGGCGAATATCCCGCTTAATGACCGGCAAAATACCAGGACGCAGCACCTTGACGATGACCTCGGTGCCATCCTGCAGGACAGCACCGTGCACCTGGGCGATGGAAGCCGAGGCAAAAGGGGTAGCTTCGAACTGTTTAAATACTTTATCCGGAGACTGTCCATAGGCACGGGTGATGATCTCCCTGGCCAGCTTATCGGCAAAGGGGGGCACCTGGTCCTGTAATTTAGCTAGCTCATCGGCAATATCATCGGGCAGTAAATCGCGGCGGGTGGACAGAATCTGGCCAAATTTAACGAAAATCGGCCCCAAATCTTCCAGGGTACGGCGAATCCGCACTCCCCGCCCGGTCTTGCGGGCCAGCCAGGTCCAAGGCATAGCAATTTTCAGAAAACGTACCGGGCGAAACAGGTGTGACGCCAGGATCAGCTCATCCAGCCCATTGCGCATCAGTACCTGACTGATATAAATAAGTCTGAAAAAATCTCCGAATCGCGCCATTGCATAGATACTATATATATAAGATGGTGTGATTGTACGGGCCTGACATGGACATGGCTAGCCCTGCTGCTGCATGCCAACGGAAATACAGGATAGATTAAACTCACTACTAAACTATACTTTTACCAAATTAAAATTAAGTGCCACAGGGAGGCCACCATTTTCATTTCTAAACATAAATTTTCATTTTTATGTTTGTTACTTTCTCTCTCTCACTGGCCTCAGACACTTTCTGCCAAACCGATTGGCTATATGGGGCTGGGAATTGGTGGTTCACAAACTACAGAGAAAGATGTTGAGGCCTCCCAGGCAGTACATGGCTTTATCGGCCTACAAACCACCTATTACATGACCTTTGAAGGCAGCCTGACTGAAATTAAATTCAGTAAACTTCCTGGCCCACCTGACAAAACACAGGATAAAACTTTTCTGATGCTATCTGGCTCAATGCTGCTCCACCTGCCAATAAGTGACTCTTCTATTTTTGTTGGCCTAGGTGCAAGTAGATATAGCTACTCTGATGAACACCAACAGACTCAGGACGTTGATATGGCTATGTACAGGGCAGGTATAGACCTTGGCATAAAACCAACGATAACTCTTCGGCTTGAATGGATGCGTCATGTCAAAATGAAATATAACAAATATGAGTTTGATACTGATTCTGTAATATTAGGGCTTTATAAATACTTCTAGTGATCATTCATGATGGCATACTGGCGACAAAATAAACTTTACCAACCCGTTGTGTGGCTTCTGTTGCTACTCATGCTTATCAACCCTGCCATGGCCATGCAATATCAACAGCTCAATACCGCACAGGATTTTCTTAAACAACTTCCAGATGGGCCATTAAAAACTTTTCATATTCATGTTTCACAAAAAGCCGCCTTTCTCAAACAAATAAGGCAACAGGGTTATGAAACTATCCCTGCCAGTCAGCAGGATATTGACCACTTTCTGCATAGTAAGGCAACCCTTGAAGACAAGCCCATTCAACTGGCTGCCAATTTTAACCTTAAGTCCGTATATGAAAAGGACTGCCCCGTCCGTTCACTGACCTGTTACAGGGAAGAGTGTGATAAGTACACTGAACAACGGCCGAATTGTAAACGCGATGACTCTGAATATAAAAAACCTGAACGAAAGGCTAAAACCAGCGGAAGTGTGAACGTCAATATTAGTCGCGCTGGTAATATTCGACTTCCGCGTATTGGTGGTGGTAGTAGTCGAGATGCCGGAGCAGCCATACTGGTTGTGATTGGTGTTGTTGTTATCGCCGCAGTGTTTATCTATGCCGGTAAATGGATTGCAGATGCACTGAAAAATGATGAAGATTATTATTCTTACTGGTGGGATATTGGCGCCAATTTTACTAGCCTGGATACCGATACCGGCGAACATGGCAGCCTGAACAGTATCAAGTTCAGCGGTGGCTTTGTGCCAAATATGCATACCAATTTCGGCCTGGCCCTGGAGCTGGGCCAAATGGATCTGAACCTGCTCTATAATAAAAATACCGAACCCACTCGCATAAATGTCGAAGGTAGCTACTGGTTACTAGGACCCTCGGTACGCTGGCTGCTGGGATATCGTGATACTGAGAAACTGGTCAACAACAGCTATTTCCACTTTGAACTGCTTGGCGGCGACTCTGACCAAAAGCAAGTAGATAAAATTGTCGTGGGTCGTGTTGGTTTTAATACCGGCATTGGCGAACACATGCGCCTTGGCATTCATTATGGGGCCTTTTATCTGGGCATGGAGGAGGATGAGGGTATTGCCAATGACGGGGATAATTACTGGACTATGCTTGGCCTGGAAATTGGCTATCAGTTTTAAGCATCTGACCATAAAAACAGGTTCTTGTTGAATTCATTTGTGTTATCGTTCGCCAATCCTGCATAGAATCAAATACGTCCATGAAAACCTATACTGATAATTTTTGGCAAATCACAATCCCGGATGACTGGCAGGCCGAACTGGATGATGACTGTACATCGATTTTTCACGATGACAGTTTTGGTATTCTGCAAATCAGTGCTGAAGAATTTGAAGATGAAGTCGATTATGAAACCCTCGCAGAACTGGCTGAAGAGCACATTGATGCCGGTGCCGAGCTGGAAGATATACAACTGGGCCCCTTTGAAGGCTTCACACTTGATTACAGCATAGATAAGGAATTCTGGCGAGAGTGGTATCTATGTTATGACCGACTGTTTATCTATGTTACATATAACTGTCTACTGGAAGATGAAAGTAGTGAAGACGATATTGTCGATACCATCCTGAGCAGTCTGAAAATCAATACTCACTAGAATAAATACATAATGAAGTTCTTTGGCATTATTTGTTTATTACTGATCTATAACTTTCCCCTTAAAGCAGAACAAACTCCTGGTTCCATGGGCATGGAACTGGATGCGCTACCCTGGCTAACCGGTGGTTATTATGTGTCGGGTTGGTATGGAGTAGATCACTTAAAATACCGGGCCGTTGCAGCCCAGATCAATGTCCCGGCCAGCTTTGTTAAAAACGGCTTCAAGGATCATGAAATCACTGCCTATGCCCTGATACTTGATTATTTCCCGAAAAATAACTTTAAAGGAATATGGTATGGAGCTGGGTTTGAAAAGTGGCAATCAAGTATTACCAATAAATCAGATAATATAAATAAAGAATTTGACCATACAGTTTTTACTGCCGGTCTAGGTTATGTCTGGCACATTTCAGATGTTTTATATCTAAATCCATGGGCGGCGCTACACATGCTTATCTCAGGAGAAGAAAAAATCTCTGTAGGTAACCGTACCTACCAGCAAGATACCATTATTCCCAGTGCCTCAATCAAGCTAGGCTGGATTTTTTAACCATCACTCATGGTAATAGATGAATTGCCAGACCATCAAACGTTTCCGTCCTGCCATCTTCATATAATAAATGGTGTCCTACGTGATGCATTGACATGGGCCGATATTCACCATCTTCCTGTGCACGTTCAACCATCTTGCAAAACACCACTGGCGTATCACTGGACATCTGATCATTAACATTGACCCGCACATTACGATGATCCAAGGTCAGTTTGGAAAACGGCCAGAATCGCTTCTTAACATGCAGTTTGTCCAGATGATTGGGCTGAATGTCGATATCTTCCAGACGGAAAGTATACCTGCCCTTGTCCACAACGAGTTTGTTCAGCTCAACATCTTCTGGGCTCAGGATCGTTAGACCAATTTCACGTTTTTGCATTTCATCAACAATAAAACGCAAGGCTGAGTCAGATAGACCACGTTTGGCAAAACCTCCACCCACATCTGAGTGAGCGCCGGGGAACCAGACCTCAGTAACCCGATCTTCCATGTTCATAAGTGTTGGTTGAAAGGCAATTCGATTTTCATCGATTGAAACCAGGTGTATAGCTTCCTGTACATGGGCAGACACAGTCATGTTTTCAAATACAACCTGTGTACGTGGTTTCTGGTCATCTTCCAGGTTAGGAACACCGATGGATGCCACCGTATCAAATACCCCCAAAAACCGCACTACTTTGCTCTTCTCACCAATGGCCGGCACATATTTATTTACCAGACAGGCAAAACGCCGGGCCAGCGCTGCGCCTCGACTAAAACCAAAGACATAGATCTTGTCCCCTTTCTTATAATGCGCTGCCAGGTCCGCCCCAGCCTGATTCAGGATATTACGTACGTCCATCTTTTCTGGTGCAAGTGCTGCATTAAGTTTTTGCCTTAACCAGCTGCCATAGGTCCCCACTCCGGAATAATAAAAACTATGTTGTTTATCCAAGGTAGTTTGGTTTTCCAGGTCGCCCCCAAAAAACAGGTGTAGCTTAAATACATTGGAAACACTATTATCTTTTTCACCAAACAACCCAAACCATTTCTTCTCGGGTTTGACATCATTGGGGTCATTTTCTGTACCGTCAAAACAGAAAATCAAATTCTTTGCCATGCAAAATCTCCATTTGTCTTTATAATGTTTGAATAATATCTAGCACATATCTATTTAAAATGCCCCATAAAACACAGTAAACTCTTAAGGATAGACCCACTTGTACTCCATATCTAAAATCCACACTAATTTACAAATGATTCAGGCGATTTATAAACGTCATATTAAGAATTATTCTGTGTGAGAAAAGAGCTTGCCATTTAGTGTCAATTTTCCTTATTAGTTCAAATAATTATATTATTTATATAGTATGATTTGATTTTAATATGTTGAACAATACCACCCTGAGTAGGCTGATGCACCGGCACAAGACTGTCTTCATTGCCATAATTGGTTTAATATTTAACCTCTGTTTCCCTTTGAGCAGCCACGCCCTGCCGTTTGGCATCTACGAGCCTCGTTCCCTGGCCATGGGTGGTGCCGGAGTTGCCGTTGCTACAGGTGAAAACGCCGTGTTTTATAACCCCGCAATGCTTGCCACCTACAAGAAACATAAAGAGGATGCGGATAATGAATCGTTTACCTTTCCCGCTATATCCGTACGAGGTACCCGCTCTCTGGAGGTACTGGCCGAACAGCGCGATCGAAATTATCAAGCAGAAATTACTACTAGCATCACCAACTTTAATAATGATCCATCACAACAGAATGCCCAGATCGCAGCAGACAATATTGGCTCACTGTTAAGCCTGGTCGACAAGATTGCCAACAATCCCTTCTTACTGGATGCCTCTGCCTCCCTGGCCATCTCGGTACCCTCAAAATTTCAGGGTGGAGCTTTTTTTCTGTCTCATCGGGCTGTCGGTGACGGTCAATTTAATGTCCCTGCATCTGACAAGGCAACACTTAGCGCCTATCAACAAGAACTGAACTCCCTCGCCCAGGGTAATGCACCCAATTATGCCAATACGGATCTCTATGATGGTACCAATCTCCGCGATCCAACGCCTGGTATCACATCCAGTGCCAGAGCCCGTGCGGTTTATATCAAGGAACTGGGTGTGAGCCTGTCACGACAAATTAAACTTTTTGGTGAAGATTATGCGATAGGTTTGTCACCCAAGATGCTGCAGGTCACGACCTATGAGTTTCATCGCACCATTAATAACAACGTCGAAGACAGTGAAGGGACCGAAGACGATGACTGGCAGGTCAATTTTGATCTTGGACTTTTCAAAAAGATCAGCCCCAATTGGCAAGCAGGGCTGACAGTAAAAAATCTTATCGAGCGAGAATACCCCACTGCCAGCGGTGACCATATCACCTTCAAACCCCAATGGCGTGCCGGGGTGGCCTATCTCAGTAGTAGCATAATATACACCCTTGACATGGATCTCATACCCAATGATGGTGTCTATAGTGGCAATGCGGCTCAGTTTGTTCTTGCAGGAATTGAAATCAAACACAGCTTTATGCGATATCGCCTTGGATATCGTGACACCATCGCGCATAAAGGGCCAAGAGAAGTTGGCGTATTCTCAGCAGGTTTGGGTTTTAACTTCAAACCTGTTTATCTGGATCTGGCCTACTCAGAAAATCATCAGCAACGCGCCGCCAGCCTGATGTTTGGGTTTAACTTCTAATTAAATAACAAGAGATTAAGGCAACAGCTCCCGGTAAACGATTACCAGCTCACTGTTACCCAATGAGCAAGATTCGGGTGGCCGCATCAGCCTGACTTGTTTACTATTGGTGAAAATGATTATCAGGGTTCAACAGTTTGGCTGAAGATTATCCACGTATCGAAAAGGCAATCCACTACATCCTGTCCCATGTTGAACAACAGCCGGGACTGGATGAAGTGGCCAGCCATATTGGCCTGAGCCCATTTCATTTTCAGCGCTTATTTCGCAAATGGGCTGGGGTCAGCCCAAAGCAGTTTCTCGAATACCTCACCGTCGAGCACGCAAAACGTAAATTACGTGAATCCAGTAATGTGCTGGAAACCTCTCACGCCCTCGGCCTTTCTGGTTCTGGCCGACTGCATGATCAGTTTATTACCCTGGAGGCTGTCACACCGGGGCAGTTTCGGTCAGGCGGTGAGGGACTGACTATCACCTATGGCGTACATACCTGCCCCCTGGGCGGTCTGTTCATGGCCATCTCCGATCGAGGTATCTGTAAAATATCATTTATTACCAAAGATATAATTCAGCGTGAGTTGGAAGAATTACGTCTGATCTGGCCAAATGCCATGCAGCTACGAGACGATGCCTTGATTCGTGATAAGGCCGAATCCCTGATCAATGCGATTAATTCAGACAACAGCCAACCCCTGCACCTGTTGGTCAAAGGCACTAATTTTCAGATCAATGTCTGGAAGGCCATGCTAAAGATTCCTTATGGTAGCCTGGTTTCCTATCTTGAACTGGCCCGGCAGGCAGGTCGTCCCGATGCAGTGCGAGCCGTTTCTTCTGCAGTAGCTGTTAACCCGGCTGCATTTTTAATTCCCTGTCACAGGGTATTGCGTAAGACCGGACATTTTGGTCGCTACCACTGGGGTGAAAACCGTAAACGTATACTTGTTGCCTATGAGGCTTCTCGACTTTCACAAAAACAATCTGATGATTCTGCGATAGCAACTGCGTCACAGCAAAAATTAAAAAATCGATAGCGAGCCATAACCATTAATTCCACTAAAACAAAACAAAAACGGCAGCAACGTCGCAAACCTTCACCAATACTTCGCTGGCTAAGGTTTTCTCTGCGCCTACAAGCCATGGTGTCACCTCGCTGGGCTGGCTGGCGAATGTACAAACTTTGGTTCGCTTCCCCTAAACACCCCGAACCCCAACGTGAACAGCGTTGGCGAGAACAGGCAAAGAGCTGGCAAATACCTCACCAGCATGGACCGATTGCCTGTTATCAATGGGGCGAAAGTGATCGACGAGTGTTATTGATTCATGGCTGGAGTGGTCGTGGCCCACAACTGGCTGGCTTTGTTGAGCCGTTACTTGCACAAGGCTATGAAGTCATTGCCTTTGATGCACCCGGCCATGGTCGCACACCTGGCAAGACCAGCAGCATCTTTCGTATTACTGATGCATTAATGGAAGTGGTTAAACAGACAGGAGCGGTTGAGGCAGTGATTACTCACTCTTTCGGAGCCATGGTTATGGCTTACGCCATCAAGCACGCGGGCCTTGATATAAAGAAGGCAGTATGCCTGAGTTCTCCAACAACTCCAGAATACCTGGTGGATCGCTTCTGCGAAGTTATGCAGGTTGACGAAAAAGTTAACAAGGCCTTCAGAGGCTTTGTACAAAAGCGTTTTGGTGATGATGTTTTTGATCGGTTGTCGGCTGATAAAAACATGAGTGGCAGCCAAATTCCTGCCCTGATAATCCATGATCAGGATGATCACGATGTGCCTTATACACTGGGCCAGCAACTGGCGGATGCCTGGCCGCGCGCCACACTGCATCTAACAAATGACTTAGGACACCGCCGTATCCTGCGCAACCGAAAAATCACGAATATGATTGTTGATTTTATCGCAGAGAGTTAATTATAGATTGTTGATCTCTTTGTATGCCTGCAATGAGCTGTCCAGGTTGTCATATAGTTTCGCCGCTGTTAAATCAGCCTTCTCCAGGTAACCGTTAATATCATATTCAGCCACAATAATTTTTTCAGGCAACTGGCCCGGCTGGCCGGTACGGACAATAATCCTTACGCTGTGGTTGCCCAGCTCTTCGCGAATATACTTTATTGCGTCCAGTCCGGCAGTATCGGTTTCCATCACCACATCCATAATCACAACGGCAATGTCCGGACTGTTTTGCATTATCCTGCGACATTCAAAGCCAGAATATGACTTTAGAATCTGTACTGGTTCCCCTTCGAAGCTATAATCACTCAATACCATGGACGTAACCTGATGCACCACATCATCGTCATCAACAATCAGAACCTTCCATGTTCGCTTTACCGACTTGACATCATCATTTTCTGTCTTTCCTACCACCGACAAGTTTGGTCCATTAAATAATAGATTACTTTCTCCACTTGCCCTTCTGCGCTGCGCCATCGCCATAATTGATGTCCTTTTTTCTGTGTATTTAAACGTTCGACACGTTAACTATGCCAGTCCTCCAGCAGTACTGGCCTGTTGAAATTCCTGACCCGGTAATTTAATGCTGAAATGAATCCCTTCTCCCTCTTTACTATCACATTCAATACTGCCACCAAGGGTCTGGGTCACCAGATTAAATACAATATGCATACCCAGTCCACTGCCGCCTTTATTGCGTGCAGTGGTAAAAAAGGGGTCAAATATTTTCGCTACGTTTGCCTTTGCCAGGCCCTTACCATCATCACGATACTCCAGGTTAATACCCCTGCTCTTATGCGTACTGACCTTAATATTGATCTTGCCATTATCACGTTCACTAAAACCGTGAATCAGTGAATTCATAATGAGATTGGTCATCACCTGTGACAGGGCTCCGGGATGATTAAAGATTACGATATCCTCTGGACAATCAATGCTGACCTGGTGACCACCTTTTTTAAGTTTCGGTGTAAGACTTTGCAGAATTTCATCCAGGTATTCCGACAGATTAAATTCACGCAATTCATTACTGGTCTGATCCACAGCCACCTGTTTGAAACTTCGAATCAGGTTGGCCGCTCGATTAAGGTTTTGATGGACAATACGGCTGGTCTCTGTTGCTGACTTTAACAGGGACTCAAAATCACTCCGGGTCAGCTGACCCGTTTCATAACGAGTGGCATAGTTATCCAGTTTCATCTCAAGATGAGATATCGCCGTCACACCCATACCAACCGGCGTATTTATCTCATGAGCCACCCCTGCCACCAGGCCACCCAGGGATGCCATTTTTTCTGACTGCACCAGTTGATCCTGAGTCTGCTTCAACTGTTCCAGAGAAATCTGTAGGCTGGTGTTTGCTGATTGTAATTCGGCTGTGCGCAGCTCAACCCGATCTTCCAGTTCCACATTCAACTTCTGCAATGCATCCTGTGCCTGTTTGGTTTCCGTGATATCTTCCACACTGGACCAGATATAGCGCTCACCTTTAAACTCAACAATCTGGCCTGAGAGTCGAACCGGCACCCGGTGCCCATCCTTGTGAAGATATTCTTTTTCATAAGGGCCATACTGTCCGCTACTATTCAGGCTATCCAGTTGCTGCTGTTCTTCTTCGGCGTAATCTTCCGGTGTAATTTCCCAATATGTCAGTTTTTTCGTTTCATCGATATCACGGCCAATGATATTGGCATAGGCTGGATTGATATCAATTAAATTGCCCTGCATATCACATAAGGCAAGACCAATTGGTGATGTATCAAACAACATACTCTTATAGGCTTCGGCCTCTTTCTTTTCGGTAATGTCCTGTACCGTACCGATCATTCGAACCGCCGCACCCTTTGGGCTGCGATAGACCTTGCCACGCTCATTCACTATGCGTTCAGAACCATCCGGCCTGACTACACGATGGACAATATCATAGGGAATGTTTTCATCAGCAACTGACTGACTGACCGCTTCGGTTACTGCATCTCGATCATCCGGGTGAATAGACTCCAGAAACGCCTCATAGGTTGCACCAAATTGCTGGGGTTCCAAACCGAAAATGCGATAAATCTCATCGGTCCAATACAGGCCACCTCCGACAATATCCCAGTCCCAGCTACCTACATGTGCAATGGCCTGGGCCCGTTCCAGGGTCTCCTGGCTACGTTCCAGCTCAGCCTCAATGGCCTTGCGGTCACTGATATCCTGAAAGGTAATAACTGAACCGATAATCTGTTTATCCTTTTTTACTGGGTGAGAGAAATAATCAACAGGAAATGCAGTACCGTCCTTACGATAAAAGACTTCGTTATCCTGACGGGTATGTTGACCAGCTATATGTGCCTGATAGATCGGACAATCATCAATTGGATAAGGACGGCCATCAGCATAACTATGATGAATTATGCTGTGCATGTTCTTTCCCAGCAATTCTTCGTTCTCTTCATAGCCCAGGAGGTGCAAACAGGCTGCATTGACAAAAGTACACTTTCCTTCCATATCAATGCCATAGATGGCCTCACCTGCTGAGTCCAACAATAACCTCACCTGCTCGTTACTTTCAGCAAAGGCTTTTTCATATCGCTTGCGTTTTGCAGCCTCTTTTTCAAGTAAAGCAATCTTTTCGCTCAAGGTGATAAACTGATTGGTCATCTCTGCCTTCTGTGTACTGCGTAACATGATCAGGGCAGGACTATCCGCTGTGCGTGGTTGCAGCAGACTACCATGACAATGACATTCAACACACTCTCCAGCCTCTCCGCGCAACTTGAATGAAGCCGGTACTGGTTGCCGACTAGCGGACCAGTTGCGCAGATCCTTTGTGAATTTTTCTTGGTCTTCCGCCTGCAACAGGTCGCGAAGATTTCTACCCTGTATTTCCTCGGCGGATAAACCTATCAATTTACAGGCTGCTTTGTTTGCTGCCAGCATTTCACCCTGTGCCGTTAATAGGCATAGCGGCTCAAGTATACTCTCGGCAAATTGCAGAAAATTCTCTGGTTTCATTTAATCACCCGTTTGAAAGTATTCGCGGCCCTCTGCGGCCTGAGCCTCTGCCGTATCCTGCAGATAGACAACAACCTGACAACCGCTATCACCCTGAGCAATGGTCTTTTGCAACTCCACCTTGGCATAGCCTGCATTCTCTGCTGCAATCGTCCCAAACACATTGGAGGTCATCATGCACAGGGAGGGTCGATCGACAACTTTTTCTGCGAAAGGACATAGCCGATTACCGAAGACAATTCGGTTTTCATCTGCCTCAACAACATAGAACTCACCTTGAATACGTGCCTTGAGATCTTCCAGCACCTGGCAGATTTGTTCATGGTTCAGTTTGTCGACTTTCAGAACTTTTTTGTAACTGTCGTTAATTTCATGACCAATATTCTGACCCACAACACTAATAAAGCCTTCGGCCTCTTCCAGTCCTACCACATCCTGTAGCAGGCCTGACAACTCTCGGATCACACTGCGACAGAATCCATCTCGCTCAAGAGGCATATCAAGTTCTGATAGTGAAGTGGTTGTGGGTTTGATTTTTACTTGCGCCATTGTCGTCTTCTCCTGTTTCAATTTTCAGGCTTATCTAATCACGGTCAACCTGAATAAGGTTTGGCCCACCACCTTCATTAATTAGTGCCATAATGGCTTCCGCTGCCAGGGGTGGGCTATACAGATAGCCCTGTATGGCATCACAGCCCTGTTCGCGTAAATATTCTAACTGCTCATTAGTCTCAACACCTTCTGCTACCACCTCCATACCCATAGTATGTCCCAGAGAGATAATCGCTGAGGCGATGGCCGCATCATCAGGGTTAAAGGTGACATCACGCACAAACATACGATCAATTTTTAAAATATCGAATGGCAGGCGTTTGAGATAATTCATAGACGAATAACCGGTACCAAAATCATCTATTGACAGCTTGACACCCATCTCATGTAATTCATTCAACACATTTGAAGTCTCTTTGATTTGATCGACCAGTAGACCTTCGGTCAATTCCAGTTCCAGGTATTGGGGCGCTAGGCCCGACCTACTCAGTATCTGTTCAATTCGTTTAACCAGGCCCTGTGACTTGAATTGGCGAATGGAAAGATTGACGGCAATACGCTTTGCTGGAAGACCTGCTAGCTGCCAGGCTTTTTCCTGTATACAGGCCGTCTTCAACACCCAGTCACCAACTTCGTTTATCATGCCGGTCTCTTCAAGGATGGGTATAAACTGAAAGGGAGAAACATTTGGTAGATCATCGTTGAACCAGCGTAATAAGGCTTCAAAGCCAATAATATTATTGTCCTGAATGCGGACTTGTGGCTGGAAATATAGCTGAAACTCATCTCTATCTAATGCACGACGAAGTTGTGTTTCCATCGAAAGACGCGATATGCCAAGTGACTCATCATCTCCTGTATAGAGCTGATAATTATCTTTGCCATTGGCCTTGGCCCGATACATTGCCACGTCGGCCTTTTTTAGTAGCTCCTGACATTCCTTTCCATCCCTGGGAAAAAGGCTAATACCGATACTTGACGTCACAAACAGCTCATGTTGCTTGATGACGACGGGTTTTCTTAGTTCATCTAGAATTTTTTCAGCGATTGGTATTACATCATTCGACGAAGCAATATCATTCAGGACAATGGCAAACTCATCACCACCCAGTCTGGCTACGGTATCACCTTCCCTTACACAGGCGAGAAGCCTTTGCGATACCTCTTTTAGCAGATCATCACCTGCATCATGACCAAGGCTATCGTTGATCACCTTAAAACGATCGATATCCATGAACATAACTGCAATATTTCGACCATTCCATGGACCGCGTGCAAGTACCTGTGAGAGCCTATCTTGCAACAAAACTCGGTTCGGCAACCCGGTAAGCGAATCATGGTGTGCCATGAAATGTAAACGCTCCTGCGCCTCTATACGTTCAGTAACGTCCTTCCCTGTGGATATAAAATGGACAATATTGCCGTGCCGATCTTTTTGTGGTGTGATGGTTTTTTCTTCATAAAAATATTCGCCATTTTTCTTTTTGTTTATCACCACATCGCTGAATATTTCGCCGGAAAGAATTGTTTTCCATAACCTCTCGTAATACGAGGCTGGTTGTTTATCTGACTTGAGAATAGCGGGTGTATTTCCAATAATTTCTTCTTTACTGTAGCCCGTCATCAACTCATATGCCGGATTAATATATTCGATGGTGCCATCATAGTCTGTAATCATAACTGCATCTGCAATCTGCTCGACAGCACCGGAGAGTTTGCGCATTTGCTCTTCAGTTTGATAGCGAAGGGTAATGTCCTGCAGGGTACCCGCCATCCGAACCGCTTCACCTTTTTCATTTCGATCAACCTGCCCTTGCTGATGCACAAATCGTAACTGACCATCATCACGAATGATCCTGTGCTCAATATCATAGGGGAGGCCTGTTTCAAGAGAGTTTCTAAATGCCTCTTCAACCAGGTTACGGTCGTCATCGATAACCACATCGAGCATATCTTTAAATGTCTCACCAGGCGTACTTGGCTGAATTCTGATTATTTTGAAAATCTGATCAGACCATATAATTTCATCAGTACCGATATCCCATTCCCAACTACCTATCCTTGCAATTCGTTGCGCCTCATTAAGTCTTGCTTCACTTTCCTGTAATTTTTTATAGGCCTTATTGCGCTCAACTACCTCGCCTTTCAATTCCTCATTGACCTTCATCATTTCCAGAGTACGTTCACGTACCCGTTGCTCAAGGTTGATATTATTAACTGCAAGATCCTGAATTTTTTTTAAGTCGGAAAAGGCGCGTAATGCCGTGATAATGCTGGTATAAAGCTTTTGCGCTGTCAGTTCTGTTTTTTCTTTATAATCATTGATATCAAATTCTGTAATCACTTCTTTTTCCGGCGCCTGACCTGGCTGACCGGTGCGAAGGATAATGCGTACAAAGTGGTTATTTAATTCATCTCGTATATACTTGACTGTATCAAGGCCTGCAGTATCCGTTTCCATCACCACATCTAGCAACATCACTGCCGTATCGGGATTTTCCTTAATCAACTTACGAGCTTCTTCGCCAGAGTAGCCCTGTATCATTTGCAATGGGCGTCCCTGATAATAAAAATCCTCAAGCACTATAGCCGTTACCTGATGAACAACTTCATCATCATCTATTACCATGATTTTCCATGGTTGCTGAATTGATTTATCAGTGGTGTTTGAATTTGCCCCTTCTTTTTGACCGGCGTCATCTGCAAAGAGGAGAAAATCACCCTGTAAATCAGCTTTTAGCTCTGAACCTTTCATTTAGATGAATCTGCCTTTTCTGGATCACAGGAGAAAAGCTTGAATATCCATTCCTTTTACCTATTTAGCATATAAGTGGTAAGCAGAACTTTCCCTTTGCGAAAATTAACAGTCGAATCGTAATATTTTGTTACATACCAATTAATAAACGAGAGACCATTACTACTTCAATACCACGACATACCTTAACCGTGGATTTTGAGCGATATGTTTGTAAAGCGAAAAATATGTGTGTTTCCGGTATCGATTCACGCTTGAAAAACAGGCTTTGACTAAACCCATATCGGCAAGCAACTGGAAATATTGATAAAGATGAAATCACTGAATAGTAGATATAACAATTTGAAACAATTGGCTTTAATAATTCATCAACAAGGTTCGTGAAATTGAATTGAATGGATTCCTGGGATATTTCTAAACTTCTCTCCAGCTCTCAATAAGCCTTTATATTAAGTTTTGACAAACTCAAATCATGTCTTTATCAGTATCCCTGATAACAAAATCTGTTGCCCTTGCAAGAAGGCATAGTAATAACTGTCCTTATCATCAAATTTAATCCACAAAATTCAAATAAAGTGCAAATCCGCGTCTTTGTTAATATAAACAAAATGAATTGGCCTTTACTTACTGATTTTATTACAATTAATTACTTGAAACCTTTCTTGTGGTTTCGACGTTATATAAGGGATAAGTAGACCAAACCGGTGGGATTTATATTATGAAGTACCAAAGCCTGACGCTGCTTTTTTATGGGATAATACTATTAGGTATTTTGTTGTTCTCAATGACCTGAAAGGACAACTAGTCGATATTCAATTGCTGATAAGTTGACCTGGCCATGGTTAACAATTCACTTCTCTCCATTTCGCCACTCAAAGCATAGCCCAACTCACCCTCTATCCAGTAAAAGGTATTCACGGAACCGGTATTACTGAACTGGAACATGGAATCAGCATCGACCTTGTTAATACGGCGCACATAGAGGGTGATCCGATTTGCTGCCTTATTCTGGTACATAAACTGGGCCGCCATACGGTTTGTGGATGGTAGTAAGCGCCCACCAACCAACTCATAGCCATGTTGTAACAGATTTGGTGCCTTGATATCGGCATGCAGGCGTTTTGATAACCATTTGATCAGGTGTTGTTCCTGTGTGGCATCCACTTCAACCGGGTGCTTTTTCTCCGCTGAGAAAACCACATGGGCAAAATTGGCCGGCTGTATTAGGTGGTGCTGTATCTGTTGCTGATCACTTCCTGCCAGCATGGTATTGGATTGCCAGCCGATTATGGTGCCAATAAAGATAAAGCTGGCAGCAGCGGCCACTCGATAGAAAAAATGCTTACGGGGTCGTATCTGCAAATGATCCGGTACTGGCTCTTTAATTATTGGATCAAGCAGTTGGTGTAACTCACGATCGACAATTTGAAATTCGTTAAGCTCTTTTAAGCGATCCGGATTTTGTTTTAACCAGTTTTCCACCTGAATACGCCTCGCCTCACTTAACTGACCATCGAGATAAGCGTGCAAATCCATATCGGTAATTGGTGTTTCGTAGCTCATTTAACCCGCCGCAATGTTTGCCGTTTTTCTACTACCAGACTGGTGCGAAGCTGTTTTCTTGCCCTGGCCAACCTCGACATGACTGTGCCTTCTGGTATATCGAGAATTTTAGCCACTTCCTGGTACTTCATCCCTTCAATAGACACAAAAAGTACAATCTCGCGCTGATCCGATGGCAGATTATTGAGGGCCTGTTGAATATCGTTTACCGCCACATCCGAATCCGCCCGTTCATGTCTGTCTTTCTGGGCATCCTCCAGCACCACAAAGTCCGGCCCATTCATATTACGCTTGACCTGATTGACATACAGGTTGTGCATAATGGTAAACAACCAGGCCCGCAGGTTTGTTCCACGCTGCCAAAGCGAAACCCGCTGCAGACCGCGCTCAACACAGTCCTGCACCAGGTCATCGGCCTGAACCACATCCCCCCTCATCAGGACTCGCGCATAACGGCGCAGTTGGGGGATGTAGTCAGCAATCTGTAGTTCTACGGGTTTCATCAACTCTATTTACACCAGGCTACATAAGGTGCTTCGCATAAGTAAATACTCACTTATGTCTGCCTGGCAACATGGCTGGCTCGGTAAATACCCAGTCCTTATTTTTGACCGGTGTATGACAGGCCACACAGGCATCCGCCAGACTGGCATCTTTACCATGGGGTTTTTGGTCAAGGCCGGTCCAACGGGCCCAGCCCCAGCCTCCGGTTTTGGCATACTTTTTCGCATCCTTAAACATAAATTCTGCATGAACAAATTTGCCAGGCACAATAGCCCCGGCCCAGTCTTCTGCCACTTTTTCCTTCCAGACCACCTTACCAATGATGCTGCCATTAGGCCATGGGTTGGTTTTACCTGCTTTAATGGCCTTGATGGCCTGGTCATTGCCATAAATCACTCGCACGGTCTTGTTATCGACCCGGTGCGACATGGAAATTACCGTCCAGTCCTGATAACCGACAGGAAATTTGATCCCATTGGGTGAGGGTTTGGGTACATGGTGGGCTGCTGTGGCGACCGCAGTCAATGCAACAAACCCGCTTAAAATGGCCAAATAGTGTCTAAAATGCATACTAGCTCCCCTATATATAAGAATCGGTACGGGTAATATCACCCAATCAAGCAAACACCCGAAACGGCCGATTATTCCCAGAGGAGTGAGTTTTTTATGCCCACGAACAGGATCAGCACGGAGCAATTGAACCGTCGCCAGCTACTTGGCACACGGCTGTGCGATCTGCTGCTGGATATCCACAACAGCCCTCTGGCACCACGCATCGATACCCTGTATCGCGAACTCAAACAACAGGGTTTTCGTTTCAAGCCCCACTTCTGGTTTTCTGATGACTGGTTTTGTCCCGATGGCATACCCGGCGTAGCCATTCCCTTTTATCTAGGCCATAAAAAACTGCTTAAGCTGGAACGGGACATGACCATGGATGTGGAAGGTGGTGATACGCAGTGGTGTATGAACCTGTTGCGCCATGAAACCGCCCATGCCCTGCTCAATGCCTACCGACTGGAAAGGCGTAAGGACTGGCAAAAGGTCTTTGGCAATCCCAGCAAGAAATACCCCAATACCTACTGGCCCAAACCTTATGACAAACGCTATGTCCTCAACCTGCCCAACTGGTATGCACAGAGCCACCCCCATGAGGACTGGGCCGAGACCTTTGCCGTCTGGTTGCGGCCCAATTCTGACTGGCGACATCGTTATGCCGGCTGGCCCGCGATGAAAAAGTTGTTATTCGTCGATAGCCTCATGGCAGAAATCCATAATAAGCCACTGAAAGTTAAAAATAAAAAAACTGAGCACCCCTTAAGTCAGATTAAAACGACTTTGCAAGATTATTATGACGATAAACTGACCCGTTATAATTCCGACGGGCCGGAGTTTATTGATCGAGACCTTTATAAACTGTTTGGACACCCAAAACGATCATCCTCCAATGAACCCGCCTCAAAGTTTTTATTACGTGTTCGTAAGGACGTGATTGAATCGGTTGAGTACTGGGGTGGAGAATATCGCTTTCGCATTGACCGTACGATTCGTAATATGGCCAGACGCTGTGATGAACTGGGACTACAACTGAACTGGAAAGAAGACAAGGTCAAGACTGAACTGGTAGCCTGCCTGACTATGCTGGTGGTAGATAAAATGTTAAAGGATGGATTTCATATCACTTTATGATGCCTTTTCTGCACGAGCCTCACCGATAATACTCCAGCCGCCTTTAATAACGACAAGTGCAATCAAACAACCAATCACCAAATCAGGCAAGCGTGATCCTACGACATAAACCAGAATACCTGCCACAATAGTCCCCAGATTGGCAATCACATCATTTTTAGAAAATATCCAGCTGGCACGCATGTGCACTTCACCATCTCGGTGTTTTGAAATCAGCTTAAGACATATCACATTGGCCACCAGCGCAACTAAACCAATACCCATCATAAAGGCCGGCTCTGGTTCACTACCATAGATAAAGCGCCGTAACACATCTACCACAACCAACATGCCTAATAAGATTTGTAACACACCACTGGCGTATGCTGCTCTAATTTTATGAATTGAAGCACGTCCTACGGCATAGAGCCCAATACCATAGACAGCCGCATCAGCCAGCATGTCCAGTGAGTCGGCAATCAGTGAAGTGGACTGGGCATAAAGCCCAAATATAAACTCGACTACAAACATCAAGCCATTAATGACCAGCAGAATAATCAACACGGATTTCTGTTGCTGATCTTTGACTTCTATATGGCAATCACAATTGGACATGCTTCTCGTTTAACTCTTTCTTATTACCTTCAAAGGTCGTAAATATATTTTGGTGATATTCATAAGAATATTCATCGTCCCGGTTTTCATATTCCTTTACCCAATCCTGTAACATAGCCAGGTTTTTATCCTGCGCCTCTTTTGATGGGTATTTATGGGGTTCCCAGGGTCGTTTTCGATTATTATCAAGACAGGCTTCGATCCCTGGATTGAGAAATATCATTTCATTACAGTATTCAGATACCACTTCAATCAGGCTGCCATAACAACCCTCAATCACCCAGGCTGAATTCGCGTTGATAAACTCGATAACTTCTATTGTTGAATCTTCCACAGGTTTTCTCACACCGGGACTGGCCCAGCATATGGTATCCAAATCCAGATAGGGTAGATCATGTTGCACAGAGAGGTGTCGAGACAGAGTAGACTTACCTGACCCGGAATTACCAAAAACCAGTATTTTTTTCATTGATTGCCACTCTTCTTTACATGCAATTTTTACCTGTAAAACTAAGTATTAAGTTAATTCCTGAAATTGTCGATAGTTATAAATAATCAGGGAATAACAGGAGTGTGTTATGGGATCAGCTTATTTTAACAAGGTCGTTTATCTAGTATTTATCATTTTTATCACCTCATGCAGCTCAGATCCACAGGGATATACAGGCGGCTCAGCCTCTGGGGTTGTAATAGATGATTATCTCGCACATGCCACAGTTTGTCTTGATGTTAACCTGAATAAAAAGTGTGACTCGGGTGAATCGACGGCCACAACAAACAGTTCTGGTGCCTATACCCTAAGTCATAATCCTGCCAGTGATTTGACCACCTACCCACTGCTTGTCGAGGTGATTCCCGGTACGACGCTAAATGGCGGAAAAGCCATTGCTAAAAAATATGTTCTAAATAACCCTCCTGGAGAACATGCTGTCATCAACCCATTGAGTACACTGGTCAGTATGGTCATGAATGTCAATCCAGCCCTGACTAAAACACAGGCTGAGGAGATGGTAAAGAAGGAGATTGGCTATTCCTCAAACTCAGGAGTCAGCCTGTTTAATGATTTTCTAAAAGAAACCAGTTCTGATTACAAAAAAATCCATGGCCTGGCCCAGGTACTGGCAAGGACCATGGGTAATAAACTGGCCGATATCGAAACAGCCGCAACGTCTGCTGGCCTTGATGTCGCCAGTCTAAATGGTGAAATTATCCGTTTTACAGCCTTAAAGATTCTGGAAAACATTAACAGCCTGGCCAAAGTCACATACGCTGAAGTAGTCGCCAATGGTTCTGTTACCGCAACAGCAGCCGATACCCTGGTCAGCGCCAACCCTGTCACTATCGATACCAGCAAAATCAAACACGAGATTGAGGCGCAACAGCAAATTTCGAAAATAACAAAGGTTACCGCCTCCACGCTAGTCCAAAACGGCATGATTTATCCTGATAGTAGTTCCGGCAGCTATGAATATGATTATATAAAAAATGATGGTTCCGGCCGCATGATTGAAGGTTTTTATACCCATAACGGCAGCAGCTTTGTAGCAGAAACCACTGAAACCAAGATCCGCCTGAGCTCGACCCACAACTGGATTGAGTACAATAAGTTAGACAGTAATTATCGTTCCTATATAACCGAGAATACAGATGGGACTGTAACTGTAACAAGAAAGAATCCGTCTAACACCGATGAAATAATCGATTCCTATACCGTCGCCGGCTCTCAGCTCAGCCTCAGTGGTCAGAAGCTGCGTCTTTTTGTTAATCACCCGGACACCATCAAGTATTATAATAATTTAACTGACAGCCATGTGTTCTCCGACACCAATAGTAAAGGAATACGATGGAGTTTCACCCAGTTAAATGACACCTATAATCTATTTACCACCAGCCTGGTACGTGTCAATGCCTCAAATGCAACCGCAACCGCCATGTCACAGATACGCTCTACCGCTAAAGGTACCAATGTACTCAGCCAGGTAGGTTCCAGTCGCTGGATAGAACTGGTGAACGGCACAGACACTAATTCAGGAACTGCCCATATTTACAGCGACAGCGGCGGCACCACCACTGTCGCCACCGCCAACTGGTCAGCGTCAACCGTTGGCAGTCATGAAATCATCAAGATTTTAAAACCGGTAGCAGAATTTAATAATCTGTTTGATAAAGATAGTCCCTATCTGTTCTTTGCACTCTACAGTGGCACGGTTAGGGCCGGTGGTTTTATTCCAACAGGCTATACCAGCAAAGATCAACTGTGGAGCTTGAATGAAGCGGCGTTTAATGAATACAAAACCGCCCTGTCGCTTTAAGGCAGGGTGATTGTGTTTAGTAACTGTGTCGATAGAGACAACAAAGCTCATCCTTAAACATAAATTCTTTTTCGAAGCTTGCCCCTAGCGACTCGGCCAGTTTAATAGAGTTGGTATTTTTTTTGTCGATTAAGCTAATGAGTCGCCAATCAGGAAAATACTCAAGGGCAATGGCCTTGACGGCCAGCGCCGCCTCTTTGGCAAAACCTTTACCCCAGTACTGACGAGACAGTGCCCAGGCGATCTCCGGCTCTGGCCATTCGCCCGGATACCACAGACCGGTATAACCTAAAACAGCACCACTTTGTTTTTCTTCCAATGCATAAGGCCCATAGCCTCGTAGTGTCCAGTGCCCCACCATGGTTGCCATGGTGCGCCAGGTTTCCGCATCATCCAGAGTTCGCTTTATAGTAAACCGCACTACCGCTTCATCAGAATATAATTGATACAAATCCTACCAGTCTTTTTCCTCGAATGTGCGCAGGGTAAGCCGGTCGGTTTCCAGTTGCTCTGGTATCTTTAAATTCATTCCACACACTCCATTGTCTTACCTAAGCTGTTTCTAATTGAATTCTTGTCAAGTCTATCACAGTAATTCTGATTTCAGAGTAGCCACATCATGAATAAAGTTTTATAGTGGTTGAGCACAGACGTTCGAGTAAGAAAACTATTTTAATAAACACTTACAAGGATATCGTCATGAAAAAAGACTCTGATAATAATAAACAGGCTGCACTTCAATCACCTTCCCGTCGCCGTTTTTTAAATGATTCCTGCGCCCTTTCCATCGGTGGGCTGGCCATGGGAACTGTAGGCGGTGGGGTATTATTACCTTCCAAAACTGTTCACGCCAATCATCTCGATTTGACTCAATTCAGGATCCTCAAGGCTGAAACCGGTGAAGACCGGCAGGAACAGGTTTATGAATTGCGTAAGCGGGTTGCCAGATATTATAAAAACCTGCCCCTGGTCGATCACCCAAACAACGGTGATGATAGTGCCTATGACACACGCATCGGCAGCTTTACCAAGAGCCTGCCCCATAACGCACTGGGTGAAGTGGATCAGGGTGTTTATGACACCTATCTCACAGCCATCGAAACCGGTGACCGGGATCTGTTTGACACCATCCCCACTCCCGGCAATATCACCCTGCGTAATATCGAAAACATCTGGTCCATGGACTATCTTGGCCCCGATTCCCATAACACCAGCATGCCACCGGCCCCGGCCATTGCCAGCGCAGAACATGCCAGTGAATTTGCAGAGCTCTACTGGCAGGCACTGACCCGTGATATTCCTTTTTCTGAATACGACAACAATAAGGATATTGAGGCTGCCGCTAAAGATCTTTCCAATATGACCGATTTTCGCGGACCCAAGCAGGGTGGCATTGTCACTCCGAGCACCCTGTTCCGTGGCTTTACCCAGGGCGATGTTATCGGCCCGTTCATCTCACAGTTCCTGTTAAAAGATATCCCTTATGGTGCCATGCTGGTGCAACAGCGCATGATCACCTCCCCCGAAGGACAGGACTATGTCACTACTTATGATGACTGGCTCAACCAGCAGAACGGTACTGTCGGCAAAGTGAAGATCAACGATCCGGTACATCGTTATCTGCATAATGGCCGCAACATGGGTGAATATGTGGGGCGTGACTTTTTATACCAGCCCTATCTGAATGCCGCACTGATCCTGACTCGTGGTCTGAAGATGCCACTGGATCCCAACAACCCCTATAACAAACCCAATAAGCCAAGCCAGCATGGGCATAACACCTTTGGTGGTCACCATATTTATCACCTGGTGGTACGCATCGCCAACATCGCCCAGAAACACGCCTGGTATCAGAAGTGGGCCGTGCATCGTCGTCTACGTCCGGAAGAATATGGTGGCCGAGTACACAACCATGTTAACGGTGTAGCAGATTACCCCATGCACGATGACCTGCTGGGCTCAGAAGCCATCTCTCGTGTCAAAGCCCGTTGGGGATCTTACCTGTTACCACAACAATACCCCGAAGGTGTACCACCCCATCCTGCTTATCCAGCCGGTCACGCCACCATTGCCGGTGCCTGCGCCACCATGTTAAAGGCCTTTATGGATGAAAATGCCGTGATACCCAACCCGGTGGTCGCCAATGCAGACGGTACAGAGTTAGTACCTTATGTTGGTGAACCGCTAACCGTGGGCAACGAGATCAACAAGCTTGCTTCCAATATCTCCATCGGTCGTGATACCGCCGGGGTACACTGGCGTTCTGACTCAGTGGAAGGTATGAAGCTGGGTGAAGGCATTGCCATCAATGTACTGCGTGACCTGCGACACGGTTATTATGAAAAGTTCGAAGGTTTTCATTTAACCAAGTTTGATGGAACACAGATTATCGTTTAGACAGTCCATTTTTAGATCAGGGCGGTGTATTTACATCGCCCTTTTTTATTTATAATTATAGGTATTAAATATAGGAACAAACTAGAGAATGGATCAAATCCTTATATATTCAGACAGCCTCACTTGGGGGATTATTCCAAACACAAGAAATCGACTCCCATTTGACAAAAGGTGGCCAGGAGTATTTGAAAAATCTTTAATCGACTTGGGCAATCACATCCGTGTTATTGAAAATTGTCTTAATGGTCGACGGACGGCCTGGCAAGACCCTTTCAAAGAGGGGCGAGATGGTGCAGCAGGTTTGGCACAAGTCATTGAGATGCATACGCCACTAAAGCTGGTAATTTTAATGCTTGGTACAAATGATTTTCAACGCACACATAATAATAACGCATGGTTATCTGCTCAAGCTATGGCAAAACTTGTCAATATAATACGTCAGGCTCCTATAGAGCCCGGTATGCCTGTTCCCGATATTATGATTGTATCACCACCCAAAATTACTCAACCAATGGGGCCAATAGCAGATAAATTCGATGGCGCTGAAAACAGGGACATTGGCCTTGCTCAGGAACTGAAAAATATTGCTCGGGAAAACGCTGTCTTTTATTTTGATTCAGCAAGTGTGACCAAAGCAAGCACGGTAGATGGGATTCATCTCGACCAGGATCAACATCTTGTGCTGGGAAAAGCTATTGCCGAAGCAGTTTCTAATAACTTTACTTTCAATTCAAACAATGAAGCATAGGTATTTAAATACAACTATTAAATACTCAACGGTAAATCCAACATGCCAGAAATCGAGTTCTCGAAAGAAGAAATAGAAACTATCGTAAGGAAAATTCAGCTCTATTTCAAAGAAGAGCTGGATACCGACATTGGGCAATTCGATGCCCAATTTCTACTCGATTTTTTTTCCGAAGAAGTAGGTAGTTATTTTTATAACCGTGGCCTGCATGATGCCCAAACAATACTGGAAAAACGCATGGAAGACATCACAGATGCGATTTACGAATTACAAAAAATCACTGAGTTTAGAAAATAGTTTATAATCATAATAGCTACACATATTGTCACATATAGACTGCGTGTTTATTAGCCGGATAGCTTAAACAGGCTTCAATTTCCTGTTTTCCAAAACCTGCGGGATGGCGTTAATTGTGGAGAGGAAAATAATGTTTCGATATTTAGTAATAGCAATCCATACACCACAATTCAGACCTCTGCTTTAGAAGCACATCGAGCATTCTTAGAGTATTAAGAAAAATGGGTGTCTTAAACTTGCAAGCCCTATTACAGATAAAACGGGTGGAGCCTACTTACTAAGAGCTTCCAGTTATAAAGAAACACAAGAATTAGCGTTTACTGGCCCTTTGCACACAACAAAATCATCAACCTTAGTTGTATATGAATGGAATATAACATAGCAAGCAGCTCAACAATGCGTTTAAGCAATATCAAAGTACTGTGCCTGTGTGGGAGCTTACGGCGAGCCTCTTATAATGCGGCATTGATACATAGCCTTCCACACTTATCACCCGATAATGTTGAGCTAGTTAATTTTACCGAAATGAGTAATCTTCCACTTTTCAACCCTGACCGTGAAAATGAAATGATTAGTTCTGTCACTAATCTCAAAGAAAAAGTAGCTGCAGCCCATGGTTTAATCATAGCGAGCCCTGAATATGCTCATGGGATAAGTGGAGTACTGAAAAACGCCCTGGATTGGTTAGTCAGTACTGAAGCATTCCCAGGCATGCCAATCGCCTTGCTAAACACTTCACCACGGGCCTCTCATGCTCAAGAAGCACTTAGAGAGGTACTCAAAACAATGTCGGGAATAGTGGTGGAAGAGGCTTCCATATCTATACCACTACTTGGCAGCAATCTTGACACCGATGGAATCATCAATCACCCGGTAATTTCTGAAAATATACACAGGGCGTTAATTACCTTTAATAAATGGATTGTAAAGTATAGCGAGACAGAGGGTCACGTTAATTAAACTGCCGTATGTAAAATGAAAATATACCCGATTAATAATGAAAACCATCAACTACACGCGTTTGAAATAGATAATTCAATAATAAATAGAAAACGAGTATTCAAAATAATAAGCTCAATCGATGGTGTCAACATTACAAAAAAACCGAAAAGGATTTTTTCATGGTTTCGAGAAAGCGTATTCTGTGAATTTGAGATTAATGGAATTCAATTCGAAATTGAAGAACCTTTTGGAGATAACTCACGGTATTGGGTAGGGAAAAGTAAACATGGTGGATATTGTGATGAACTTCTACTTGTTGCAGATGCTTTTAGAAATGCCTGACCATTTTAATTGAACTAGTTATAGAATGATGTTTTGAACACAATCAAAAAATCACGCTACCGTTAAACTCCCCTCAGGACAACTTAAAGAAATGGACTCACCTTTAATTCTTAATTTACTTTGGCTTATACCAACATCGATTTGGCTAGCCACAAGAAACCTACCATTACCTAATAGAAGTATATTCAGGGGGATTTCATTCGGCTTAGTCGTTTCACCCGCCTCAATTGGCTTATATGCTCTTTATTATGTTGGGCCAATAGCAGCCATCCCTGGCATGTTAGGCCTTGTACTTTCCATGTTTCACGGTGCGGCTGGTTATAACATTGCAGTTGCGTTTAATCTAGTTCCTTCTAACAGGGTTTTAATTGGTGCTGCTCAAATACCTGTTGAATTAATTAACTCGTTTATTTGGGCAAGTGTGTATGGGCTAATTGGCTATATATATGGTCATTTTAAAATTATAAAGTACTCTAAAAATATATAACGCTCTGCCCTAGAAAACCATTTTAACTATGATTTAGTTTGTGCTGTACTGGTTTTATAAAGTAACTAATTCTACAACTCCCTAAAGCCTGGCTGACTTTCAATCCGCTGCATCCATGCCTTTACACTCTCATATTTACCAAGCTCAAACCCACCCTCTGCTGCACAATGAGTGTAGGCGTACAGGGATATATCGGCGATGGAATAAGTGTTGGTGACAAAGTAGTCATTCTTTGACAAGTGCTGTTCTATGATATCCAGGGCGCGATACCCTCCCTCATGCAGGACTGGTATTTCCGCAAGGCGATCATTACCGGCTGGTAGAATGTGTTTAATGAATCGGGCCACGGCAATATAGCGTTCATGGCTGTATTGCTCCCAGAACAACCAACTCAAGGTCTGTGCTCGAAGATAGGGATTATCAGTTAAATAGGGTGTTCCCTCCGCCAGATAACAGAGGATAGCATTGGATTCGACAAGGTATTTCTTGGGCCCTATCTCCAGGATCGGCACCTGACCAGCCGGGTTCATGGCAAGAAATGCAGGGGTAAGTGTCTCACCTTTTAACAGATTAATCTCATGCCATTCATAGTGTTCTTCTAACTGCTCAAGCAACAGTCGAACTTTATAACAATTACCAGAAATGGACATTCCATATACTTTATACACTGTAAAACCTCCCTTTTTTCTTTTATATTATTATAAATTCTCAAGAATATATATTGTGTCTTTTTTATCCAGGCAAGGTTAAAAACTACAGAAATTTTTACCGATGATGTACAGGACAGACAATAATGGAAATCGTTAAATCCAAACAAACGGATTTTGGTGAATTTATTTTTCTTGATGAACATGTCGTCGTGGCAGAAGCAAAATCAAAAGTTAACATTGACGCCAGTAAAGTCAAAGAGGCCATAGAGTTAATAGAAAATGAATTTAATGACAGTTACGCCATCATTCTTAGTAGAAAACGTGAATATTCAGTTCAACCTGTAGAGGTTTATAAATATTTTGCCAGCCTGCCCCGCTTAAAGGCTCTTGCTATCGTTCTTTTTCGTCAACTAGATATCCTACCGGATAATATGGAACAACGACTTTATAATGGCCCTGTTCAAAAATTTGAATCGATTGAATCTGCACATGCCTGGTTAAAGACATTTTTCTAAATGCGAATTACCAAAATTGGTATCAAAAAAAACCCGGGCAGAGCCCGGGTCTTTATTCTTACATTTAACTATATACGGTTAGTTAATAGTCAATCCGTGAATATACACGACCATTGTTATACACATTATTGTTTCGCAGGTCCCGATAACTCACCTCTGGATATATGGAACCACTACCACCAGGCAGGGTAATCATAATATCCGTGGTTTGTCCGGGTGAAATTTCCACGCTGCTCACATTGCGTGGCGATGGCAGGGCAAAGCCATCAAAGTTGTGTTGTGTAAAGTTGAGTCGACTGCCGTTGGCATCCCTAATTTCAAAAGTGCTATTCACCGAATGCATACCAATCAACCTGATCGCGACTCTATTTCCTGGTGCTGCCGTAATTACTTCTGCCGGTGCACCACGACTGAGCCCTTCATTACCGTTCATCAGGAAGTATCGTGGATTATAATCGGCAAACACTGTCGAATCACCGGTTGCAGTATGATAGGCAGGGTCAACCGTGCTCAACACAATATTCCATTCAACATCATATGTTGGCCCGCCATCATTGATCTGGTTTCCGCTTTTGACAATGAAGGCACCGTACATACCCATCTCAAGATGCTTAACAGTATGCACATGACAATGATAGGCATGACTACCGATATAACGATTGTCGACCGAGAAGGTATAGGTATCGCCATTAACACCAGCACCCGTTTCTGGTACACCGTCTTCAGACATGGGTACATCAAGACCATGTGGATGAATGGTATGACCATGATAGGGTGCAGCTTCCTGTGGAGCCATCATCATATTAAGAGTGACATTTGCTGTCTGACCTGGCTGTAGCTCAAGTACTGGACTAGGTAGACTACATCCGCCACCACCGCCGCCACCCATGCCGCCTTCGCAAAATACCCAGAAGGGAACTGTTGCACCATCACTCATGGTGCGATTGATCGTGCGTACCATCAGGGTTACGTTCTGGGCATCGAATACCGGAATGGCACCTGCTGCACCACCGCCACCCATACCGCCGCCACCGCCATCCATACCACCACCCCCACCATCCATGCTTCCGCCGCCGGATGTACCACCGGATGTACCACCACTGGCTACGTTCACGGTGACATCACGCGGACTCAGGCTTAAATCAGCCCGCAGGTTTTGCATTAGATAGGAGCCCGATGAACCGGACGAAACATTAACAGTTGCTGTGAAACTACCACCTCCGGCGGTTTGTACCTGCAGGTAGCCCCGATCACTTCTAACCCGAAAACGAGCCATATTTGAACTGGCACCGGTACTAACTGATAAACCTGAAGGTAAACTCCATCGAAACTCACGCAGGCCACCGCCATCATTGCCACTGATGGTCCAGGATCCTGTCTGGTCAACATCCACATTTACCGTGTCTGTTGAAAGACTGGCGCCAATGGTGCTGCCTCCTCCTCCACCCATGGCGTTAACGGATAGTGAGGCACCGAATACCAGGACAATACTTAATAATAGTCTTGAGAATAATTTCATGTTCATAACCAACCCCCTCAGTGCGCAATGATCATGGCAGCGGTGCCATTGAGATAAACACCATTACCAGTTTCCATCTGTGCGGTATGCACATGCATGGGGTAATGTCCGGGTTGGTTCAGTTGATACAGAACCATGGCTGTTGAACCTGCCTTAACGTTAATCGTATCCTGCCAGACAAACTGGCCATAACGATTACCATCCTTACTGATGACTCTGAAATGATTACTGTGAAAATGTAGAGACTGATCAAACTGTCCGGCATTGACAATGCGCACCAGGAACATGTCTCCTACATTCCCTTCAAGGTTTGTCGCTGCATCACCCATGGCCTGAAAACCATTCATGCCATTCATCAGAAAGTAATTAGGTCGATAGGTTCCGGTATTAACACTACCGCCACCGTTAGCCACATTATTCCAGCGCGGTACATCCATATCGGTAATGACCCAGAGGCGTTGATGATCTGCTGCGGGTGCATTGGCCCAGGCACGATTACTGCCTGCTGAAGGACGAACGATCACGGCACCTAATAAACCCAGTGCCTGATTAACACCGTTTGCCAGGGTATCGCTATACATAAATACACCCGAACGTGTTGCATTCAAGGTATAAGTTCGACTGCTTCCTGGAGATATAGCCGTGGTATCTAAGCTCATACCCTGCACCACAAAATTGTGATTGCGGTTGTGGTTATTCACCACTTCGACTGTCACAGTTTGACCTTCCACCATCTCAATGATGGGCCCTGGTACTCGGCCTGCACCACCGCTGACATTGGTATAACCCCAAATGGGTAAACTTGTTGCGCCATTACCAGTATCCGGACTGGCGGTGATATCTACCTGACCACTAGAAATGTAAAAGGTGTGATCGGCGCTGCCGGTCGTCGTACCGCCGGTATCTCCAGTGGTACCTCCGGTGGAACCGGTATCACCAGTTGTTCCACCTGAGGTACCACCCGAGTCACCCGTCGAACCACCAGAGCCCCCGCCCACGATGACTGCAATATCAGCCGGATTCAGATTGATTTCTGCACGTGTATTCACAAGTGTGAAGTTACCGTCTGAACTGGCCGATATGTTGATAGTTGCTGAAAATGAACCCTGCGCATCAGTTTCTACCTTGATACGCATTTTTTCGTAATCAATTTCAAACTTGTTGAGATTGGAAGAACTTCCTTTAGAAAAACTTAAACCTGATGGAATGTCCCAACGAAATTGAAACTGATCCACACCATCATCATTACCACTAATGGTAAAACTGCCCGTTTCACCGCTTGAGATATTAATTGAATTTGTTGAAAGCGTTGCTGAAGCCGCCCACACGGATGTCGATCCTAAACACACTACTGCCAACATCAGTGAGACGCCGTATCTACATAAATAGCGAAATTGCGTCGTCATGCTTTGTTAACCTATGAGTTGATTGAACTAAAAAAGTTAGCCCAGCCCCTCCATGCACTGGATTTGTGCGCGCGTTAAAAAGCGTAGACAGCAAAATTAGGAATTTATAGTGATAAATGTTACATACGAACCTGTAACTTTTAGTAACAAAAAAAAAGGCCAGTAAAACCGGCCTCTTAGAATTAAAATATTTACAAAATTTTACATCTTTAACTGGATTACACCTCGTGAAAGGTTAATACACCCTTTTTTCTCAAGCCCTTTTAACACCCGACTAATGACTTCTCGAGACGTTCCTAACTCACGGGCCAGCTCTGCGTGGGTGATATGAATGTCATCGGTACCAGAGGCGCGGGACATTTTTCCCAGAATACAGATAAGTCTGGAATTGAGGCTTTCAAACACCGTGGTTTCCATCAGCTCCAGCATGTCATTAAAGCGATCCGTCAGGCTGGTAAGTACATAGTTTCGGAAAATTTCTGAAATGGCCATGGCCTGGAAAAATTGATCCCGGGTAAACATCAACACGCGCAGTGGTGTCTCTGACTTTGCAAAAGCACCATAGGCCTTGCGGTGCATCAGCCCATTGATACTAAGTACACACAGATCACCCAGGCTGAGTCGATAAAGTGTAACCTCTCGATCATCCCTGGTCTGTTGGAAGACCCGTACACTGCCTTCAAGGATCATGAAAAACTGCTCACAAGGTGAAGCCGGAGTCATGATCTCAAGATCCGCAGGCATGTCCATTAGCTGGGTGGAGTTGATAAGCGACTGCCAGGCATCGCTATTCTCAGTCTCTAAAACTGGAAAGGCCTCACTGAGCATGGCCTGAAGATAATCAAAATTGGTTTGCAGCGTGTGGTCTGAACCAGAAACCGCCTTTTCGTCTATTGTCACCATGGCCTCCCACAAACTTAGTGAACGATAGTCTTGCCCTTCCGGGCAGCTTTGGTCTAAGAACGAATTCTATACTGGTAGGCTCGCATAGTGGAGAGATTAATTCACTGACGGGCGTCAAAAATCCACAAATAGCCCTAAAGTAGACACGTTTAGGAAATAAAAAAGGATATTTAGATAAAGTCTAAATTATATGGGTTTTCTTCAGTCTACCGTCAATAGAATCGGGCGGCCCTGTGTAATAACCATCGTATGTTCATACTGTGCAGACAGGTTGTTCGGCTCAGCACTCAGTGTCCAGCCATCGTCAGACTCTGTGACAAACCGGCTTCGGGTAGATAAAAACGGCTCAATAGTAATCACCTGACCCTTTTGTAATATTCGAGTATCACGTCTCTCATAGTAACCGGGGATCTCTTTGGGCTCTTCATGCAGACTGCGTCCAACACCATGGCTACAGAGATTTTTTATAATCTTGAACCGATTCTGTTTGGCCACTTTTTCAATCGCCTTACCAATTCGATTCAGCGGCTGACCGGCACGGGCTTCATAACTGGCCTTTACAAGGGCCATACGGGTGGCATGACAAAGGCGATCCTTGAGGGGTGTTGAGGGCGGCATGACAAATGAACCGCCAGTATCAGCAAAATACCCGTTTTTTTCTGCAGAGACATCGATATTTACCATATCGCCAGGCTGAATAACTCGATCACCAGGAATTCCATGGGCTGCTTCTTCATTAATACTGATACAGGTATAGCCGGGAAAACCATAAGTAATCATAGGCGCAGAGTTGGCTTCGTATTTCTCAAACAACTGACGACCGATATCATCTAATTCTGCAGTAGTCATCCCCGGCTCGGCCTGCTGCATCATCTGTTTTAAGATACTTGCAACGATGTGGCCGATGATTTTCAGTTGTTGAAGATCCTTGTCTGATTCAATGGTCATAGTCTATTCCTGAAACTGTTTAGTATATTAATTATACGCAAAAATCTGTCTAAATGACCTTCACCCTGGTTTTTCTATCCGTTCCACAGCTGAGAAATAGAGAACGCTGATTAAACTACGTCCTTTTCGGAACACCAAATAATTCAGAAAGTTTTCATCAAACCAACTCTTCAGCACGCAACATAAACAAAAAAACACACTAGTTCGAATCATTTTATTGTCTAAACTGGAATTTATTACAAAAAAATGGTGAATATTTCCTTTTAAACAGATTATATGCTTTGTAGCGTGCAGTAGAACCCGTTTCAAGGAGCAAATTATGAAAACCATATCTAAAAGGAATTATGTTAAAACCATACTCATCAGTAGTGGACTACTTCTACTATCCAATGTCTCTTATGCAGAGACTTGCTGGACCATCATGCCCTCTACCTGTCAGCTGGACTATCGAAGTCTGGACGCCAAAAATTTTGCCCAGGTCTGGGGAGGACTGACATTCAGGGGCACGAATGTCGGCTATGTCATATTTCATTGCCCAATGCCAGTCCAAAACCCACCATCAAGCGGAAGTTATGAAATTGTAGTGACTCATGAAAATGCCAATAACTCCAATAATTTTATCGGACTACAACTACGCAGGCTAAATGTAAGATCCATTGTGAATGATGTTAGTTTCAACACTCGAGATAGCTACAATGAACCCATAGGGAACTCTAATAACTATTTCCGTACCTATTCACCTCGTTTTAAATTACCTTCTGGAGTTCACACGTACGTAATACAGGGCTATATATATCGCAATAATTACCGGCTGTATCCTTCCATGCGAGCTGTTCGACTCTGTAAAGTTTACTAACAATAAAAAGCCGGGCATTACCCGGCTTTATTATTGTGTTACATATACTTTAAATTAGACGTCAAGATTTGATGCATTCAGGGCATTACTTTCAATAAAGTCACGTCGTGGTTCGACCTGGTCGCCCATGAGGGTGGTGAAGATTTCATCGGCACCGATGGCGTCTTCTATCTGGACCTGTAATAAAGTTCGCTGGGCAGCATCGAGGGTGGTTTCCCAGAGTTGTTCCGGGTTCATTTCACCCAGGCCTTTATAGCGCTGGATATGTTGGCCTTTCTTGGCTTCGTCTAATAACCAGTTGACACACTCTTTGAAAGAGCTAATGGCAAATTGCTTGTCGCCCCGTTCGATATAGGCATCTTCACCCAATAATCCATCCAGTTCCTGGCCAAGGGTTTTTATTGAATTGTATTCACCACTTTCAAAAAATTCGGCATCGATCTCAAAGTCGGTGGTTATCCCATGACGCAGGGCCTGTACTTTGGTGGTCCAGTCATCACCGGATTGTTCAACCTGAATTTGAAACGTGGTTAGACCCGACACATCGGATTGCAGGCGATCATTTAATTCGGTAAACCAGGGAATCATTTTGGAGCTATCACGTAACATAGCTTCATCGACACCGGGCATGGTGATCATTTTTTCCAATACATCATGGGGCAGTCGACGCGATATACGTCTAATGGTTTGCATGACCTGCATATGTTGTGTGGTAAGAATCTCAAGTGCCTGACCACTCAGGGGAGGTGCACTGCTATTAACATGTAACTCGGCACCTTCCAGGGCATTGCCTAATAGATAAACATTCAGTTCACTATCATCTTTGACATAACGTTCTTGTTTGCCTTTTTTGACTTTATAAAGGGGTGGCTGGGCGATGTAGATATAACCGTTTTCAATCAATTCCGGCATCTGACGATAGAAGAAAGTGAGCAACAGAGTACGAATATGCGACCCATCCACGTCCGCATCGGTCATGATGATGATGCGGTGATAACGCAGTTTCTCGATATTGAATTCATCGCGACCGATACCACAACCTAAGGCAGTGATAAGCGTGCCAACTTCAGCTGAGGAAAGCATTTTATCAAAACGGGCTTTCTCAACATTCAGGATCTTACCTTTAAGTGGCAGGATGGCCTGGTATTTTCGATCGCGACCCTGCTTGGCTGAACCACCAGCGGAATCACCCTCCACCAGGAAGAGTTCTGATAGTGCCGGATCTTTTTCCTGGCAATCGGCCAGTTTGCCGGGTAAACCTGCAATGTCTAACGCCCCTTTACGACGGGTCATTTCACGGGCTTTACGGGCTGCTTCACGTGCCCGTGCAGCATCGACAATCTTTGAGGTAATCGATTTACCGTCGCCCGGGTTTTCCATTAAAAAGTCGTTGAGCTTTTCATTTAAAATCGATTCAACAACACCTTTAACTTCCGATGAAACCAGTTTGTCCTTGGTCTGTGATGAGAATTTTGGATCGGGTACTTTAACTGAGAGGACTGCAGTCAAACCTTCACGGGCATCATCACCACTGACATTGACCTTGGCCTTCTTGGCCACGCCGGAAGATTCGATATAACTGTTGAGTGTTCGAGTCAGTGCGGCACGAAAACCGGCCAGGTGAGTACCACCATCGCGTTGTGGAATATTGTTGGTAAAACAGAAAATGTTTTCCTGATAAGAATCGTTCCACTGCAGGGCCACTTCCAGGACGATGTCATCCTTTTCGGTGTTTACATAAATAACATTATCATGCAGGGGTGTCTTCTTGCGGTTTAAATGTTCAACGAAGGCCCTGATACCACCTTCGTATTCAAATTTATCATTCTTACCATCACGTTCGTCCATTACGGTAATGCAGACACCGGAATTCAGGAAGGAAAGTTCACGCAGGCGTTTGGCAAGAATTTCATAATGAAAAAGTGTATCGGTGAAGATCTCTTTGCTGGGTTTGAATCTGACCTCGGTACCGGTCTTCTCGGTATCACCCACTTCTTTCAGTGGGCCCTTGGGATCGCCCATGCTATAAAACTGTTCATGACGTTTACCATTACGGCGAATCGATAAACGCAGCTCTTCCGATAAAGCGTTTACAACTGAGACACCCACACCATGTAGACCACCGGAAACTTTATAGGAATTATCATCAAACTTACCACCCGCATGTAGAACAGTCAGAATCACTTCCGCAGCGGAACGACCTTCTTCTTCATGCATATCGGTAGGAATACCACGACCATTGTCGCGTACAGTAACTGAATCGTCGGAGTGAATGATCACATCGATTTGATCGCAGTGACCGGCCAGGGCCTCATCGATAGAGTTGTCCACGACCTCGAATACCATGTGATGCAGACCGGTGCCATCGTCGGTATCACCGATATACATCCCGGGGCGTTTACGCACCGCATCCAGTCCCTTGAGGACCTTAATATTCTTGGAATCGTAGCTCTTGTCGTCGGCCATATCTTGTCCGCACTCCATTTATGTACGTGGGTAGTAACCTGAAAATTATAACCTAATAGACGTGTTAACGCTTTGATAACTTGATGATCTGACTAAATAACACGGCAAGATATACCCTGATAAAACACAATTTGGCCATTTAAAACATTGTATAAAAAACAGCCATGTTTCAAACACCAAAAATACACTAACCACCTGAAATTACTAAGTATTATAAAATATGAATACTATGTTATAACATCATCAGAGGATTTCACTATAGGGAGGTAATCATGAAAAAACTCATCACGACGCTGTTTCTAGGCCTGTTTCTCATCCAGCCCACGTTGTCACATGCCACCATTATTGAGGGTGGAGGCGTTTACACTAATAGTCTTGGCAATTTTTCGTTAGATTTTGTTGTCGAAGTTGATGACACTTATAACTGGGTTGATGGTGACAACTCATCTGCAACCGGGATGATATATAGCTTTAGCGTGTTTGAACTCAATACCCGTGACTTAATAAACGATCCTTTAGTTAGTCTTTCATTAAATCTTTTCGAAAGTTTCACTGATTCTGGCACTTTGTTTGGCGATAGTTCAGGTGATCTCTGGGAAATATCCATGGCTGTTAGAGGCCAGCTGCTAGTAACGATTGATCGTGAAAATACGATAATTAGTGATTTAAAAACAATAGAAACTTATCAGGCCACACAATCCTATCTCCATGTTTCAAATCAGCCTATTTATGAACCGAATATGTTAGGTTTAATTGCTCTGGGCCTGTTCTCTCTTGGAATGGTTCGTCGAAGAAACAAGTAAACAATTTGTAATAATGAAATAAAAAGCCCCTAATGGGGCTTTTTTTGCCTATTTCTTGTCTTTAATACTGGCCTGATAGAGTTTGATTTCTCTCAGCTTGCTTTGCATGCTCTTATAGGTCTTGTCTGAAATACCTTTGGAACTAACATCCATCACGGCGACATGGCCAAGGAGGCCTGTTTCGAGGACGCTAATGGCCTTTTTGGTATTACCCAGTTTCAAATGATTCAGGGCATCCAGGGTGATAGTGGCGTTCGCCAGTTCGGATTTGAATGTCTCGTGTCGGTAATAGGCCTTACTGGACTTAAACGCGACGACTCCGACCAGTAAACTTACAACAATGGTGTAGATCAGGCTTTTTACAACGTGTATTTGAGTGGTTTTCATACGATTCCTGTGTCCTGGCTGCCATAAGGGAGACTTAATACTGAATTTATAATTTTGGATAGGATTCGCGATTATTCAAGGTCACGATTTTCAGGAGGCACTTTTTGGGCGCCTGAAATTGGCTCGGGCTGTTAATATGCATTTCAGCTTCATTTTCGCCTGTGGCAGGCTTAACAGGACTTCATCAACAATTTGCCTGATCCAGGAAATCTGTGGGGTTTCGATTTGAGCTATGGGTGCCCTGGGTACTTCACGGCAAACCACAACTTCCTTTATGATCAAAAAATAAGCACATTTTTGTCAAAGCCGATTTTGATCAAAAAGTATACACTAAGACAAAAAAGCTTGACATTTTACAAAAAAGTGAGTTTTTCGTCTTAATATAAGACTAAAAAGTTGATTATTTTTTGATCATTTGCATTTTTTCGTCAATGCCAAATCTGCAGTCAAAAAATGTAGTAGATTTTTGTCTAGATCCCTTGAATTTTTTTTCCGAGGGTAAAATCGGCCAGCGACTTTTCTAAAAAGGACTTGACACGGATCTGGGCCATTTTCAGCCGTTTTGGGATCCATTCGCCCCAGCTATAGCTTGGCCTGGACTGGTTTGAGAACGTGGATCACAAAGGATCTCAGAGAGTGGATTTTTTCCTAGCTTTGGTGGGAAATTCTGGCTTGGCGCTGAAATCGGTATGGGGCGTCTTTAGTCAAAAAGATTAGACTAAAATCAATGACACCTTGTCCTGGTCATGTTCCACGTGAAACCTTAAGAACCTGCAGGGCAGTCTGAGATTGCGTAGCCACTTTCCTGACCGGTTTGTAGTTCAGAGACAGGACGGTAACCAAGATCATAGGCCTTTTCGGTGTCTTCATTCTTGATGGTGTGGATGTTGATATCGCCAGTTCCAGCAATAAAACAAACGGCAGGGAAGGCTACCTGTGTCAGGTAGCCACACTGAGAGTTGGCAACCGCAATCCCATTATCAACCAGTTTCTGGGCTGTGGTTTCCTTGCTTTGGCCACTGTTTTCGTCACATTGAATTTTGCCACTGGAAACAAAGACGAGGTTATGGGTTGTGGACATATCCGGGCGATCACAGGAGATCAGTTCAAGACCTAGATCGCTGTCTTGTGAGCCGATGTAACTAATTGGATTGAAGCCCAGGTTGATAGCTTTGAGAAAGTCATTACCAGCGATTAAATGTAGATTAATACGCCTGTCTTTGTTCGAGCATTCTGACGCTGAGAAAAAAAATCGACCTGTCTTAATGGCACAGCCTGAGCGAGTTACAGCAATTTCATTCTCCCGAAGTATATTCGCAGTAGTTGGTGGAAGATGATAGTTTGAGGCACATTTTTCAATGAACATCACCGATGTTTCATCAGCATCACGAAAAGATTTATCGATATCAGCCTGGTTGAGTTCATAATCCGGATTCGATTCAGGCCCACTGTCTCCATTACCACAGGCAGACAAAGCAAGGATAGCTACGGCAGGAATTATTATTCTAGATATCTGCATTTTCACCACACTCCCTGGTTTTTATTACTAATATTTTAGCGGTTATAGGCCTCTTAAGCCATTAGGTAAGACGATCTAATTTGTTCTAGAACACATATCAACGAGGCTAGTATCGACCTAAATTTAATCGATGAGAACCACTGCCTGCGAAGGAAGCCTCTCTTCTACCTCACCCTGTTCCACGTGAAACATCTTGTGGCCCTGCTCACGAGGTATATCCAGCAAACTGGCCTCTGTCAGGGTAATAAATATCTGGGCCTGAGTCGACAGGAGTAAATCCAGCAAGGCCGCTCGCTTACGGTTATCCAGTTCTGCGGCCAGGTCATCCACCATAATCACACACCTTAAGCCCTGCTCCCGGGCCAGATGGCTAACCTGGGCCAGCTGCATGGCAGAGATAAACAGCTTGGTCTGGCCACGGGAGAGCACCTCCTGGGCGGGGATGCCGTTAAACTTGAAGACCAGCTCGGCCCGATGGGGCCCGTACTGGGTATGGCCCCTGTCTCGGTCTCTCGGCAGTGAAGCAGCCAGCAGGTTGGCAAGGTTCTCGTCCTGCGGCCAGCCCTGCTGAAAACTAAGCTCTGGCTGCTGACCGATGAGAGTTTCACTGTAGTCCTGAAGTATGGGCATAAGCCCTGACAAATAGGCCTCACGAGACCTTGTAATTGATGTCGCTGACTCCACCAGCGCCCTGTCCCAGACAGCGATCTGACTGTTCGCCTGGTGTTGGCGCAGGGCAGCATTGCGCTGCTGCAGGACCCGATGAAAGGCCCGCCAGTTGGCAAGATAATCATGTTTCACGTGGAACACTCCCCAGTCCAGAAAACGCCGTCGCATCTTGGGGCCCTGTTCGAGCAGGCTACTAACCTGGGGTGTAATCAACTGCAGAGGCAGGTGTCGTGTCAGAACAGAGGTTTGGTTCACGCCCTGCCCATCAACTCGAATCTCGGTCTTTCGGCGACTGCGCTCGATACCCAGTTGGTGGGTATGTGGGCCGGTCTGTAGACGTCCAAATACGGTTAATTTGTCGGTCTCATGCTGAATAACATGTTGTATACGATGGGTACGAAAAGACTTGGCCGTGGACAATAAATGAATGGCCTCCAGCAGACTGGTCTTGCCGCTGGCGTTCTCACCGAAGATGATATTGAGCTGGGCATGGGGTTCAATGTCCACGCCCTTCAAATTCCGTACCTGGTTTGCTCGTAGCAGAATGATGCTCATTGCAAATGTGCTGCTGTTGTAATTGGCCTGGGCAGGATTATACGCCCTTATGCTGTCTTGGGTATGGGCTCGCTCAGTCAGGTTTACGGGTTGGACGAGCACGCCAGGCAGGGATGCTTGGTTGTTTTTTTTCTGTCCCAATATATTCGAAATGACCCGAAACAAACTTGTGTAAAAGGCTTGAAATCAGGGTTTGGTAGGGGATTCCCTCACGCAGGGCAATTCGTTGCAAACCTTCCAGATCCCTGCTGGAAATACGAATATTGATACGCTTGTCTTTTTTCAGGGTCTCATCGGCCGCCTGGATGAACTGGGCTTTTTTTGCGGCAGACAATTCTGGAATAAGCTCACCAGTTTTGAAGGCATTGAGTACATCCCGGTCCTGCCGGTATCTGTCATCCTGGCTCATGACAAACTTCCCGAATAGACTTTTTTTGCAATCCGACAGGGTGTAATTGTCTGAAGACAGTAGGCCTCATGGGTTTCAACAAAGGGGACCAGGTAGGTGTAATGGTCGATTTCTACAACAAGCACACCCTGTTGAGGGTCGCGCTGTGGATTTCGGTATCGCAGGCAATCCAGTAAATTACCCTTCTGAATATAGAACACTACATCCTCAAACGAGATACCACGTTCTTCCAGCAGCTGCAGACTCCGAATTGGCTCCCAGGTAAAACATTTATTCATAAATCAACAAGATAACTAAGTGTGTGCCTAATGTACTCAGCTAGATATCGGCCATATTTCTGGAAGGTTTAGTTTGGCCGCTGAGATGAAGGGAGAGGACCGTCGCTAATTAATTATCATTTTTTCGTTTTAAGCGGATATTGTGTGCAAGCAAAACAAGCCCTTGTCACGGTCTCCGTAAGTATAAAAAATTGTATTAGAACTTATTAAACGTATTTATCTAAGGGTTTGTTCTTCGATCGTCACTCGCATACTCACCATGTCCAGCTGGGCAGCACTATCATCAATTTCTAGCCCCAGGAATTTTTTCATGGCTTCACTATTCAAACTACGAGGATCGATTTCATCCTCAAACCGACCATCGGCACTCATTTCTGCGTACGTCTCTTCAGCTGGATAAAAGTCAGCATAGCGATCACCTGAATCGGTCATCCCTTCCGTTGAGAAATAGACCCGGGTTGTGGGCGGAAGATTTTCCAGGCTAGTATGGGCCGATTTTGAGAGTGTCAGTCGCAGGGTATTTTCAGATTGGCTCGATACCGGTATCACATCCAGTACCACGGCATAGCCGCCATTCGACAGGTGTTCGAACAGGGCCGCCCGGGCATAGGTAGGGGCCGCAAGCAGGGCCGCATCATTTTCTAGCTTGTAATGAAACAGGGCGATACGCAGATCCCCCGCATTAACGATGCCATCATCATTCACATCCAGGGACATGCCCCAGTGATATTCCAGCTGGCCGGCTTGGGTACCGAATCGATTAAATTCCAGTTGCTCAGGCAGATTGAGCATGGTCATTTCGACAGTAATGGTAGGTGAGTTATTTAACGACTTGTGCGTGTCCTCGTTCCCGGTCTGGGTATTAAGCGTACTGGCACCCCCGCAACCGGAAAACAGCAACACCAGGACCAGCAGGCCCAGTATTCTGATATCCATTTTTCCTCCCCACCGATTTATTTAATATTTAACGTGGGATGGTCATTATATCCACAATTATTGTGGTGCATCAAGAATTTTGATTATTTTTTGTTCGTTGTAGTAACGACAAGATTACATCAGATTATTAGAGACAATCAATCGATAGTAATCTCCATCTCAACCAGATCGATATGCGGAACCGCCGATAGATCACTACTATCTACGTCATCAATGAATTTACCTTCACCAATGGTCTCGTATGAGTCTAAGGCTGGATAGTAATCAAATTTAGCCTTGTGTTCAGCGTCATAACTAAAAGTTGAAAAATTAACGTTAATATCCTTATTGATCTTGTTCAATCCAGAATATTTTGACTTGTCGACTTTTATGACAATAGAGTTGTCAATGATAGAAAGCGTGGCAATATTATGTTGAATCAATTTAAATGGTTCTTCATAGACCAAAAAAGCCACTTCAAAATTACTGAGTTTTTCCTCAGTTCTAGAATCGCCTTCTCGTTTGACATGCCCGAGTTCAAAGCGAAAGTCCCCTGCTGATTCAGTATTAGAACCATCCATATCAAATATGGCATGCCAGTAGTACTCTCTAAGCTGATTCTGGTTATCTTTGTGATTAATGGGTAAGCTTTCCGGCAGGTTCGCAAAGGTCATCTTTACCGTGATAAATTTCCCTTCACCTGTAGATGTATTAGTAGTTGAATCAGCACCTCCGCAACCCGCCTGGAATACACCAAGGCAAGTAATAAATAATAAAGTCCTTAATTTCATCGTCCTTCCTGTTAGTTATCTAGTTGTTACTAACTTTTCACTTTGCTAATCAAAAATAATTTCAGCTGAGAGTACATCAATATGAGGCCCAGCATTAAGCTCAGCCTCACTTCCTCTGTAAATTTGCCATCACCTATGGAGATGAAGATATTGGTAAGGTAGTAATCGTTTAATAACAGAATTCGCCACTAGTAAATGATGGTGGAGGTAATACACACTTACCTGCTTCATAAGTGTACTCAGACACAGAATTTGCTATCCCATCTCCATTGTAATCCACCTCTTTTTTAATTAATACATTATTTACGTCAAAGCTATAACTGTATTCATGTGTATAAGCAACCACTGATTCTGATAATATATGCTCAATCTTTTCAACCAGATTGTCCTTATTGAAATATTGCAAATTTTTTGAAGTTATTTGTTTCGAATAAGGATCAATATTATCGACTTCAATAATACCGACTATCTTATAATTATATTCCTGAATTATTTTAAACAACTGAACTTTTGCTACGTAGGAAGTATATTCTAAGCGTTTTAATCTATCTTGATCATCATAAAAAAATAATTGTTCCCCGTTAGTATCACCTTCAATAAAATCGATTTTTTCTAGCTTTCCAGATTTGTCATAGACAAGTGTTCCTTTGCTATAGGGCTCATCATTTTTTTTTGTTTGAAATTCTGTGTGATTTCCCTTTGCATCATAAGAGTAGGTTGTAGAATATGTTGTTTTGCCAGTGGTTGTGACAATATTCACAACACGGTGGGTATAACCCGATTCTGTTGTATTACTGTCATCAGAATCTGCGCCACCACAAGCATTGAGAATGGTAACTAATATACATAAAAGAATTAAATTAAGGTGCTTCATCATCTCCCCCCTTTAGGCTAACAATCCTTATTACTTTGAGTAATTTATTACGTAAAACAGCACAGGTTTTAACAGTTTTTCTGGTAAAAGCTAATTTAAACAGAATTCTCTGTTGAGCGACTTAGGTTCGAGAACGACACAGGGACCAGATTCATAATAATATTTTGTTATACTTGGTCCTGTACTAGGGTAGTTGTTAAATTTAGTCCATTTTTTTCGCTGATAAATCTGCCCGGATTCATTAAAATCATATTCATAATTGACTATATAACTAGTGAATTCATTCTGTTCTCTTTTACTCTCCTTAACCAGTCCATTATCATAATAAGTATATTCGGTCTCTTCAGTATATTCAGCAGGTCCAAGCTCAACAAATTTTAATAGTACAATTTTTCCGTCATAATCATAAAAGTACTGATCTTCATTTGATGGCGGGTGTTCATTAACTCTGTAGCTTATAGCTTTGCTTATCTTCCCTTCTTCATCATATTCTGTCTCTGTTCTAGAGTTTCTTGATTTTCCCTCAATATCAAAGTAGTCACGTTTTTGTTCCAGGCCATCACTACCGTATGTTATCTTTACTATGCCACTATTTTCAGGATGCTTAGGTTCAGGTTCTCTATATTCAAGCTCATAAACTTGACCACTTGGGTTATAGCGAAACTCAACAGTTGAAGTTAGTTTTTCTGTACTGGAATAACTTTCTAATTTAATTAATCTATGAAAGTTAGTTGAATCAGAAGAACTGTCTGCTCCCCCACAAGCTACAAGCGTAATCGAAAAAAAGAAAAATACTATTCGATAGAAATAAATCATCCCACCCCCGTGAAAAAAAATTATGGCTTATTTATATACAATGTTGTGCTGATTTAAATTAGCCGTAGTTGTTATAACACGGCCAATTTATATAAACCACTGTAAGCCAGTTTTATAAAGTTTTTCAACATACATGTTTATTATTCAATCAACACATAAAAGATATTGAGTGATTTTTATTCAATGTATCTTGCTTTAGGAAAAACAGAATGATTTAGAACAAATTGTCAGGTTTGTAACAGGAATTATATATTCCTAGTCATTATTTTTTGAACAGGGTATAGCCATCTTAAGTTGTCGTTGCATGCCAGTGATATTGAAAGTTATATCTTCCCCGGTTCTGGTTTTAAAACGTATCCAACCTTTTTGTAACCAGGATGGATTTCGTTCAAAGGCCTGCTTGATGGCCTGTCGGTGTGCAAGGACCAGTTCTTTACTATCACACAGACACTCTCGATGTGAACGCCCGGTTTTATCACTGCATTTTTTTACACTGGTTAGAACAGCATTAGATCGATCTTTGATGATCTGTGCGTAATGGATTTGTTTTGCGTCTGTGAGGAAAGGAATTTTAGTGACGTCTATCCCCCACGCCTGAACAGGAACGACCAATAGTCCTGCCAGTATGGGGATAGTTTTAATCATTGAAGGTTTCTATAGACGCATGGGCATAACCACATACTTGCTGTCGTTCTCCCCTTCGCCCTGGATCAAACAACTGTGGTTAGAATCGGTTAAGTGAACATTCACTTCTTCAGCATCAACGGCATTCAATGCATCGAGTAAATAACTAACGTTGAAACCGATCTCAAACTGATCGCCATTGTAATTAACTTCCAGCTCCTCTTCCGCCTCTTCCTGTTCCGGATTATGTACTGTGGCACGGATCAGGTTGTCTTCCATGGAAAGACGCATACCGCGATACTTTTCATTGGACAGAACAGAAGTTCGGGTAAAGGCCTGGTGCAGAACATCGCGATTACACTTGATAACCTTCTGGCCTGATGGGGGTATGACCTGCTGGTAATCGGGAAACTTGCCATCGATAAGTTTGGACGTGAAGATCACGTCGGGCAGTTCGACTTTAATATGGTTCTTGCCGACCTGGATCTTGACGATAGATTCAGAATCTTCGATCAACCTGGCCAGTTCCGTTACCCCTTTTCTTGGCACAATGATCTGGCGTTTTTCTTCAACGGTGATTTCTGCCTCAGTCTCAGACAGGGCCAGACGATGACCATCGGTGGCCACGGCGGTGAGTTTATTATTATCCAGCTCCAGCATCAGGCCATTGAGATAGTAACGTACATCCTGCTGGGCCATGGAAAACTGAGTCTTTTCGATCAGGTGCTTGAGGTCCTTCTGTTTCATGGAAAACTCAAAAGGCTCTTCCAGGGGATCCAGGTTGGGAAACTCGGCTGCAGGCAGGGTGGCCAGGGAAAAACGGCTGCGGCCGGATTTAAGCAGGGCCTTGTCATCGCCTATCTGAATATCCAGCGTGGCGCCTTCTGGGAGGGTCTTGCAGATATCCAGTAGCTTGCGTGCGGGTAAGGTGACTTCCCCCTCCTCACTGCTCCCCATGAGCTCCAGTTTGGCTACCATCTCCACTTCCAGGTCCGTTCCGGTCAGGGTCAGCTGACTGCCTTTCAGATTGACCAGCAAATTAGACAAAATGGGTGAAGATTGACGTCGTTCCACCACACTGCTGACGATTTGCAGGGGTTTCAGGAGGTGTTCCCGCTGTATATTAATAATCATATTTTATGTATATATCTTGTTGTTGTTACTATTAGAACCTCAAGATCCTGTGGATAAGCCGCTTTTTCCATGCGAGCCCAGTAATTTAGCACCTTCCAAAGCCTCCTGACAACGTCTCTATATGCCGTGGGTAGACTGTGCATCAAATGTGGATAAGTGGGGGTTTTGGAATTGCCCACAACTTATCCACATCTCCTTATACAGCTTATTCAATAAGTGACTATATCGCTTGGTCTTACGTTTTGTGAAAACAGAGTTGTTGATTCGTTTAATTTGAGAAACAGTGTGTTGTTTCTTGATTTAATCTTCTTTGAACTAATCACAAATTAAATTTTTAGAATTGATCTTTATTTTGAAAGTGTTATTTTAGAGGGATAAAAGAATAAAATTTATGGACAAACTCTTACGATCATTAATGTTTAATGATGGTTATAACGTTGCTTTAGGGAGAGATTATTAATGGCTGCGGACAAATCCAATACAAAATTCTACTTCACATCTGTTCTGGTAGCAGCGGTTATTTTCTATTTAGGTTGGCATCAAAAAATTGAATTAACACGAAGCTGTGATGATGGAAGTGTTGCCTTTGCAACTTACCCGGAGGGATTTATTTCAAGAATGGTTTTTTCAGGAGAGATCACTGTTAAGGGAAAAAATAGCGAAAAGGTTGTGAACCTTACGCGTATTCCTGAAAAAGAATGGCGTGAACTAGACAGTCTTCAGGAGCATGAGCGAATGCTAAAAATGATGGATCACATGGAAAAGGCATGCACAAATATATCTGGGTAAGAATTCTAGATATAAAGACCCGGTGATGAATATAGTGACATGTGGTAGAGATAAGCAAAATATTTTTTGCTTTATGTCTGTATTCACATTGCTTATGTTTGTAAGTATGTCTTTTGCAACGGCAGCTGAGAAAACAAAAAAACCATGTAACAATACCAAGCGCGATTATAGTGCGATCCTGAAAGAACATCCTCCCAAAAGCATCTCAATACATATTCCTTTTTTTGTAAATCATCTGAAGCTTGATATTAGGCAGCACGGTTCAGATAAAAAATCCGATGAAGTAGAGTTATTAAGGAATAATATAAAAACTATTGTTACTGCAGCAAATAACTGCGACATAACAGATGAACAATTTAGAAAAAAACTCGATGCATACACAGACTATACAAAAAGCCTTGCAAAACTGGAGCAGGTTATTGAGACCGTAAAGAATGCTGTAACCGATAAAGAAGATCTCGAAATTCTGGAGGATAACTATAAAGAGGTCAATAGTAACCTAAGTAAAGTCTCGAAAGATTTAAATAAGTTAGAGTCAGTTTTAAAAATTGAGACAACTGAAACACGAAAACTTGTTAATAATTTTATAATTAAAACCTCTAATGAAATTAGTTCATTAAGAGATGAAATAGAGGGTTTAAATAAACGAGTAACTATTGTGGAGAACAAGTTGAAAAGCTGGGAAGAAGGAAAATTAGAATCAACGAGCATAATATTTACTGCGGGCGCCTATAAAATGGATATTGATGAAGACGATGCAGTGTTATGGAGCGTTGGGATTCAGTTTCTTTTAGCCGATAAAGATGAGAATAGTTTATTTCCCGGCTTAGCGCCTTTTGTCGAGATCGGTGGAAACACCTGGGAAGAAGAAAAGAATTACGATACTGCACCTGTCGGTGGTAGTGTCCCATATCCAGAAGATAACAGGTACAGATTTATTGGTGGTGGATTAAGAAACTATTTTAATTTTAAGAGCTCACTTCGCCCATATCTAGGAGCTGCAGCATCATATGTAGTAGAAAAAGAAAAAGGAGGCTTCGAGGGTATGACCTATGGCATTCTTTATGGTCTTTATTATCGACCTAAATCTACAAGTGTTATGTTTGCTTTTGAAGCACGCTATCACCAAGTGGCTGTTTCCGAGCAGAATAATAGTTTTGATGCCTTTAGTGGTTTTAGTTCTTATCGTCGAACAGAGAAAGACAGTATCTGGTTTTATGGATTCAATATAGGTTGGGCATTTTAAAACCCTGGATTATGGTCAATTTACTCATAAATAATTTATCGAGACGGCTTTTACTCTTAGCTTCCGCTGGGCTTGTGCTAATTTTACAAGCTTGTGATGGAGCAGGCGGCGGGGGTGGTTCGCAGCAAAAGTTTAAGTCTGGCGATGAAGTGTTATGTATTGATGAAGCAAAATCATATTGTGTTGACTGGGTGAATGGTGATGATGAAACAGGGACGGGTCGTTCAGATTCTCCTGTAAAGACCATAAGCCAAGCTGTAAATCTTGCCAATGCTAATGAGGGTAATGCAAAGATCTATGTTAAGCCTGGTTTATATAATGAAGCGCTTGGTGAGCAGTTTCCCATCATTTTAGACAATTCTATTTCAATAGAAGGTCTTGGTGATGCGAGTGAAGAGGTTATTTTATCCGGTTCAGGTGAGCATACATCAACCACCAGTATTACAAGGCAGGTAGCACTTGTTGTTAATGGCTCAAATTCCATTTCAAATATTCAGATTGAAAACAGCGTCGAAGTAGGAGTCTTACTTGATAGTACAAAGGAAGATATGGTGCTAGATGGAAACTCAGTTGTTAAAAACAGTACTGGCATCCTAATAGAGGGCACTGGCAGCCCAATAATAAGCAATAATGTTTTATCTGATAACGGTGTTGGATTAAGTATGTTTGGTAGTGATGATCCTCGTGTATATAGTAATGATATAAACACCAATAGCATTGGAATACGAGTCGGGGTGAGCAGTGAGATCAATTTGGGTATCAAAAACAATGGTGGTTCAAATAAGATTTTAGGAAATTCACAGTGTGATTTATTAAGTGAGTCTAGTAAGGATATTTCTGCTCTTGGAAATATTTGGGACATTAATGAGTTTGAATTTAGCATTCAGGACGTATGTGGAAGCGGTGCAAATATCGCGACATCAGGAAGCGGTACAGTAAACTATCAGTTTATACCCTCGAATACATTCCCGCTTTTTACCAGTTCCATAACCATAGAGATAAGCAGCCCTGCATTTGGAGAAAAAATTACAGGCAATCAGCCAAATTTGCTATGGACTCCAAGTAAACAGCCTTTGGTTGTTGCAGCAATTTTAAATCATCCTGTTGTGCTTAAAGCTGGGCGTATAGCAAACCCGGATAAAATTGTATGGCTTTGGCACAGTGGTTTGGGAACCGCTAATGAAGGTGATGTGAATTTTTCACAGGGTGTTAGCATTATCGGTGGTGATATCAACAAGACAGAACCACCTAAGGCCTTAGACAGTGGGCGCTCCTATTATTGGTACATTATGGCCTGGGATACTGAAGGTAAGGCAGTTACACATTCAAGTCACCACAACTACTTCACCGTACCATAGCGGCTTAAAGTAAGCTCAAGGTAGTAGAGTAAACAATGTAATAAATATTAAAGATTACGACTATAGCGTCAGTTATGCAGATTAGCCGATGAGTAGTTTGAATACGGCAATTCAATACCTTCAACACCCCCTGAATTAGAAGTGCTATCCGGTGTATAAGCTACCAATCAAAAGGTGGAGAATCATCGGTTATCAAAAAAAGACAAAAAAGTGACATTATTGTGAAATTTTGACAGCGCCATTTAGCTAAAGTCAGTTTTCAATAGTCCTGGGCGATAGAATGCGATATTTAACTAAAAGGTGTTTGTTTTCTTTCGTGTCACTTATTTTGACAGCCTGTGGTGATGGCGGCGTTTCAGTACCGGGCGATACAACTTATAAGGTAAGCTTTATATCAACCTGGAGCAGTACCACCCATCCAGATAATTTTCCAGCGAGCCCCCACTACTCTGGTTTAATCGGTGCGACCCATAATAAAAATATTATATTCTGGCAGGAAGGGGAGCCTGCTTCACCTGGAATTGAACATATGGCCGAGACGGGTGGAAAAAGTCTTTTGATTGGTGAGATAGAGACAGGCATAACGGCTGGAAATGCAGATAAGCTTATTTCCTTAGGCGGCTTATCGACTTCACCTGATTCTTTCAGTTTTAATCTTGAGGTAAATGAAAGTCATCCTTACCTGACCATTGTGACGATGTTAGCCCCCAGTCCGGACTGGTTTGCGGGTGTGTCGAGTTTTAAGCTGCGTGAAGGTGGTGACTGGCTTGGCTCTAAAACTATTCCACTGTTTGCCTATGATGCAGGATCAGATGATGGGACGGATTATACTTCAGCCAATGCAGACTCAGACCCTAAACAAGCAATTTCAAAAATAAGTAACAGCCCGTTCTTTGTAGATGGTGAGATCAAACAGATAGGTACGCTGGTCATCCAGCGACAATAATTAATAAATGTTGTAGTAACTACGAAGCAAGTTGGCCCATAATGATAAGTGAAACAGGCTGCTGGGTAGTGGTATCTAGCGTGCTAGTGTGTGAAACAAGAGTAAACTGATTTGCCAGTAATAAAGATTTCCAGCTTTCAATACTGCGACAATACCACGCTGCAGGATTTATAAACTGTTCGTTAAATCCGTCCCAGGATCCTTCTTGCCAGGCGTCTTTATCAGGTGAATTGACCCCAACAGTTAATGGATGGAGGGTTTGAATAATAACATGACCGTGCGAGTTTAATAGCTCAGGTAAGTTTTCAATAATTTGATCAACCGACTCCTTACCCAGTAAAGAAAAATTGGCTACAGCAAGATCAAATTTTTGTTTTATGTTTGCGTAAGTAAGATCGTCATACGCAAGTAATTTGAATCGGCCAAGATTCTGTTGGGTAGCGTATTCTATAAGTTCAGGTACAACATCAATACCCAGCGTATCGATCCCTTCTTTATTTATAGCTCTAGACAGCCAGCCTTCTCCACAACCAATATCTAATACCGACTTTGGCTTGTGTTGTAACACCGCATCAACAATTGCCTGGTTAGTCAGATCTATCCTGCTATTGATTTCATTATTTTGAATTGCAGATATCCAGGCTTGGGCATTCCTGTGCCAGGACTGGATAATATTACTTTCTTCAGCATCACTCATGAAAGGCAGTATAACTTCTGTTAAATCAAAAAGTTAATTTCATTTAAACCTTATTACCTTTTGCGGTGTCAGTGGGTGTAACTGTGGACAACATGGGAATTGTTGCGTTGCAAGTCGTAGCTGAATATCACTCACAAAAGGAAATTGCTGAATTAAATAGCTATCTCGCCTATGAGACAGGCTGGGCCATTGCCTTTGAAGAAATTTGCGGTGTCTTTGGTATCAACCCGGTTAATACAACACCCCGAGATTTTGGCAATGCGGTAGCCAGATGGCAGGAAGCAAATGGCTTATTGCCAGCGGATGGTGTGTTCGACAATATTAGCTGGGAGAAATTTCGAATTCAGTATATGAACAGGTTTATTACCAACTATAAATATAAACCTGATATGCCGAAGACACCCCAATGGTTAAAATCCAAAAAGCCGTTAAGGAAAAAATACGATGTTCCAGTTATGTTACAGCATAATGATCCAACCTGCTGGGCTGTGTCGGCTAATATGGTCGAGAAATACTACACAGGTAAATATACAAACTTTATTGTTAATGTATCAGCAAGAATGAAGGAATTATCAGATAATTATTCGATGGATGAAAATGATGCTTTGTATGAAGCTTTCAAGGAGAGACGTGAAGTTCTTGATGTTTTACAACATATTCGAGATGAAAATACAAAGCATATCCTTGATGATGAAATTAAAAGGTACAAAAAGGAGCTATCAATTATTGAAATAGGTCAACAGGAAATGAAATGGGTCCAGGCTGGTTTTCGACGAGTTTATAATGAAATTGATTCACATTTTTCCAGGTATGATTTGATGTTTCATCTGGTTACCAAAGGTCCATTAATGGCTGTACATGATCCGAAGTTTTTATTTTATAGTGAGTATAGTGATGGGGTACAGGATGATTCAAATCATGTTTCGGTGATTACCGGGATGGACCTAGAAAAAGACCTTGTTTATATCAACGACCCAAACTTAAAAAAGAAAGATAACGAAGTAAAAAGGCAGCTTGTTATAGCTGCAATTGCAATCCTTAGACGAGATTCTCGACAAAATTCTTTATGGTTTTATGAAAATCAAAAAAGCCATTAATTAGGAAAAGTTGATTGCATCAGGTACTTAAGGTCCTCATAAGATTGGCATGGTCTTCACCAATTTTATATTCAGTCTCTTTCAGTTCTTCTATCTTTTTTACCGCATGAATTACCGTGGTGTGGTCACGGCCGCCAAAGGCGTCACCGATTTCCGGTAATGAATGGTTGGTAAGTTCCTTACACAGGCGCATGGCCATTTGTCTTGGTCTGGCGATAGAGCGGTTGCGGCGCTTGGATAAGAGATCGGCAACTCGAATTTTGTAATACTCGGCAACGGTCTTTTGAATGTTCTCGATGGTGACCAGTTTGTCCTGCAGTGACAGCAGGTCTTTGAGGGCATCTTTGGCAAAATCGATAGTGATAGGTCGGCCGGTAAACTGGGCATTGGCCATGACGCGTCTGAGCGCCCCTTCCAGTTCGCGAATGTTGGAGCGTATGCGCTTGGCGATAAAAAAGGCCACTTCCTGAGGTAGATCCACCCCAGCCAGTTGCGCTTTACTTGATAGGATTGCGACCCGAGTTTCCAGTTCCGGTGGCTCGATGGCCACGGTCAGGCCCCAGCCGAAGCGCGACTTAAGCCGTTCTTCCAGTCCGTCCACCTCTTTGGGGTAACGATCACAGGTCAAAATCACCTGTTGCTGACCTTCCAGCAGGGCGTTAAAGGTGTGGAAAAACTCTTCCTGGGAACGTTCCTTGCCAGCAAAAAACTGGATATCGTCGATTAACAGGGCATCAACACCCCGGTAATAGCGCTTAAAATCGTTGATCTTGTTCTGTTGCAGGGCCTTGACCATGTCCGCCACAAAACGCTCGGAATGCAGGTAAATCACCTGGGCGCCGGGTTTGGTCTGACGAATCATATTGCCCACCGCATGCATTAGGTGGGTCTTGCCCAGGCCGACACCACCATAGATGAATAGCGGGTTGTAGGCGATGCCGGGGTTCTCACCTACCTGCAGGGAGGCAGCCTTGCCCAGCTGGTTGGATTTACCCTCGACGAAATTGGTAAAGGTATAGGCCGGATTCAAAGATGAACTGCGGGCCGGTTGCTGTGGGCGGCCGGTAACGGCGCGGGTCGTGGGTGGAATATCCAGCAGGGGTGCGGGGTTGGGGGGGGGCTCAGTCTGTCGACTGCCAATCTCCACAGTGATACGTGGTAAGTGAGTGCTCATGCCCTGCATCATTTCCTCGATACGGGCCAGGTATTTGTCTTTTATGCGGTCAAGAACAAAGCGATTGGGTGCCAACAGGGTCAATTCACCCTCTTCTTCGATGACATGCAAGGGTCGTATCCAGGTACTGAACTGTTGCTGACTAAGCTCGTTTTCAAGGCGAGTTAGACACTGCCCCCAAAGTGACTGTGACACAGGCTCCTCCGCGTTTATTGTTGTTGGTTGTTACAAAGTCCAATGTCAGAAATATCGCAAATGTGTCGTTATTTTTCACGATACAATATGTATTATTCGACATCTTGTTGTTTTTGCCGATCTCAGAAGTGTTCTATCTGCACACAGTCCGACTGAGAAGGGGGATTGAGTCTACCCGGATCAGAGCGACTTATCCACAGGCAAGATGAAGAAAATGATCAGGTAAATAATCTGGAAAAAAAGTGAGCAGGAATTATTAAAGAGGCTAACAAGACAAAAAAGTGCATCTTTATGTACTGAACAGTATCAGCCAGATGGCTGATACTGTCTATATGCTGAATAAAGTTAAGATACTTTAACGGTTTTTAATGGAACAGCTTGGTGATGTAGTGCTCGAACTGGCCACCGTTGCCATTACCAATTACATCAAGGCTGATCATTGTGATTATTAGCAATAAGACCAACCAGGGAATGGAGCAACATACCAAGGCATGAAAGTCATGTGAGTTCATAGATCCCCCCTATACACACAATATGTGAGGTCTAAGATACCAACATGTGACGGGGATCACAATATGGAATGGAACAATATTTGAGAGGTTTTTGCCTCAAGACCAATTTGGCGCAGAAAAGCTTGTCTGAAAGTGAAATTGAGGGCCGAGATCAGTTGACAGACTGCCTATGGAACAGTAACCTTTGCGCCCTTTTCCGGCCTTAATGGCCCGAAAAAGAAATTTTTCGAAAAATGAACGAGTTAACCCAGGTTTAAGACAATGAAAAGACCTTTTCAGCCCAGTAATTTAAAGCGTAAGCGCTCTCATGGCTTTCGTGCCCGTATGGCCACTGCCGCCGGTCGCAAGATTTTGAATGCCCGTCGTGCTCGCGGTCGTAAGGTGCTTTCAGCCTAATCACGGGACTTTCCCTACCGTGTTTAGCGGGCGTTTTGCTCGGCACCAGCGGCTACTCAGGCCAGCCGAGTTCAAACAGGTGTTTGAACGCCCATGTAAAATCAGCGATAAACACCTCACCCTGCTTTGCCGGCAAAATGATCTGCCACACGCCCGTCTGGGCCTTGCCATCGCAAAAAAACAAGTGAAAACTGCCGTTGCCCGTAACCGTATCAAACGGATGAGTCGCGAAACCTTTCGTGAACAGCAGACCATGCTGGCCGGACTCGATATAGTTGTACTGGCGCGGACATCTGCGGCACAATTGACCCCTCAGGAGTTACGCAGGGTGTTGGAAAATCTCTGGTTGAGGCTGGTGAAAAAATGCAAAAGCTGATCATCGGTTTCATCCGTTTATATCGTTTGCTGCTGAGTCCGTTCATTGGACAACATTGCCGCTTTCACCCCAGCTGTTCAGAATATGCTATCGGCGCGCTGGAACGTCACGGACCCCTCAAAGGGAGCTGGTTGGCGGTTCGTCGCCTTGGTAAATGTCATCCCTGGCACCCCGGTGGAATTGACCCCGTGCCAGAGAATAAGACAAAAAAGTAAATATATGGTTAAAAATAAGACAAATAAATGCTTATTTTTGACAAAAAAATAAACTTAAGACAAAAAAGTATCAAAAATGGATAATAATCGACTTATTTTAATCGTGGCCCTGGCGGCCGTTAGCTATTTACTCTGGGATTCATGGCAGCGTGATTATGGCCCGCAACCAGTAACTCCCGTTGCTACTAGCAGTACTCAGACCCAGGTACCGCAGGGTAGTGGTGAAGTACCAATGGCCGGTGAAGTCCCCAGTGCCCCCGCAGCGAGCGCAACAAATCGAGATGCCTCAGTTCCTGAAGCCAAATCCAGCATGGCCCTTAAACGTGGCCAGCGCGTCGAAGTCACCACCGATGTATTTCATGCCATTATAGATACCGTGGGTGGCGACCTTCGGGTTGTTGACCTTAATAATTATCCTGTTGAAGTCAAAACCCCGGACAGTCCGATTCGATTATTGAATGACAGGATGCCAAACATCTTTGTCGCTCAATCAGGTTTTGCGGGCAAGCGATCCAAATCTGGTCAGGTTACAACCGCGTCTCCCAATCATTACACTAAATATACTGTCAGCCGTGACAGTTACACCATGGCGGATGGACAGGATAGCCTGTCTGTCGATATGACATGGACTAGCCCCGATGGTGTTGTGTTTACCAAGCGATACAGTTTCAAGCGTGGTAGTTATGAAGTGGCCGTTGAATACCTGATTAATAACCGTTCCGCCAAAGAATGGCGTGGTAATAGTTATTACCAGTTACAACGCACTAACAGTACATCGATATCTCAATCACAGTTTGTTTACTCCTATATGGGTGGTGTGATCTATAGCCCGGAAAATAAATACGAAAAAGTTGATTTCGATGATATGGAAGACGCCAATCTCAGCCGTAATATAAAAGACGGTTGGGTGGCGATGATTCAACATTACTTCCTTGCCTCGTGGATTCCACAAACGGGTATGGACTTTAACTACTTCACTCGTACCGTGAATGACAATGAACGTTATGTGCTGGGCTTTAAGTCTGTGCAGGAATACAGTGTTGCCCGAGGTGAACAGGCCGCTATTAAGGCACGTATGTTTGTTGGGCCGAAGTTACAATATGAAATGGAAACCGTTGCTCCAGGGCTTGAGCTGACCGTTGATTTTGGCTGGTTGACCTTTATTGCCAAACCTATTTTCTGGTTGTTGAACTGGATTCACGACATGCTCGGTAACTGGGGTTGGGCAATCATTGTACTGACGATTATCATTAAGTTGGTATTTTATAAACTCTCAGAAGCCAGTTATAAATCCATGGCCAATATGCGTAAGATTCATCCACGCCTGGTCGCCATTAAAGAACGTTGTGGTGATGATAAGCAAAAACTGCATCAGGCCATGATGGAGTTATATAAAAAGGAAAAGATCAATCCTTTGGGTGGCTGTTTACCGATCCTGGTACAGATTCCTGTCTTTATTGCACTGTACTGGGTATTACTCGAATCCGTAGAAATGCGCCAGGCACCGTGGATCCTCTGGGTACAGGATATGTCTCGTGCCGATCCTTACTTTATCCTGCCGGTTATTATGGGTGTAACCATGATTGCCCAGCATAAGCTCAATCCCACTCCGTTGGATCCCATGCAGGCCAAGATGATGATGATCCTGCCTTTCGTCTTCACCGTCTTTTTCGCCTTCTTCCCGGCTGGGTTGGTGTTGTACTGGGTGGTCAATAATATCCTGTCGATTGCTCAACAGGCTTATATCACTAAAGTGGTGATGGCAGAGAAATAGCTGCAGGGATTTTGTTTGATAAAAAGAAAGGCCGGACTATGCTCCGGCCTTTTTGATTTTATAATAGGTTTGTAAATTTATTCTTTAAATAGTTGTTCTTCAAGTTCACTATTATTTGTTAAATATAAGGTATAGTGACTAACTTTCTTATTACACTTTTGAGATATGCCTAAAGCCTCTCCTGTGTTTTTGTACCAGGCATATCCACCAGAGCGCCGAGCTCCATACATGCCAGGGCGGCCTTTCCAGCCAAATACTTTTATATAAGGATGAGTTGATTCATAGGTATAACCATTTCGCTCTGCATTTCTCTTTTTATTATGTTCTGATTTTATGACGCTTCTGAATTGTTCATGGCTTAGTGGTTGGCCGTATTTAGTCGTATAATCGTCAACTATATTGCTACAGTCTAGACGAGGCTTGCGATGTACTCGTTCAGATATCCCGATAACACGATCATTCAATGTAGAAACCTGAATTCGTTTTCTCATAGAGTAGTCCGCATATTTTTCATTTTGTTTAACTAGAGTATAAGAGCTGATTACACTGCCATTTTTTAAACTTTTTGTGGAGTATTTATTGATAATGGTTCCAGGGTATTTAACTCTTACATCACGAATGTGATCATTAATTCGTATTCCATTTAATTCAAAATCACTCATACTATCAGCATTCCCCATATCCGATACAAATAGGCTTGATGCATTATTGTTGTTATTTAGGCCGGGTAATTTTAAGTACGAATTGATTTCTTTTTCTATGTCAGTATTTGCGCAGGCAGAGGCAAATAAGCTAACTGTTAATATGAATGGTGCTCTCATTATGATTCTCCATATTATGTGGCTTGATCTAGGGTGCAGATGCCGAAACAGTTACCAGAGATGGATTAACAATTGGCGATATATATTCATAACTTGTAGATTTTGGAATGTTATAAATCTGTATGGCTTTATTAGTATTTTCCGCAAAGTAAGCCGTACCTATACTCCCAGATGCATCAAATACAGTTACACTTAAGTATGCATTCTCGTCCTGAGTGTAGTTTGATAAGGTGAGGTTTGTTGTGAATTCGCTGCCAGCATCATCAGGTACAGCTACCTCGGTTGACGCGAGAAAATAGCCACTTTCTAATCCTATTAGTCGAATTGACGCTGCCTTAACTTTGTTATTTATAGAAAGTGTAACGTTAAAACTTTCTCCATCAACTAAGTGACTGGCTGGATTCATCATGTCATCGAAGATTTTTGGAGTGCTGGTAATTTCTGGTAGGTCAGTTGCAACTCCATCGACCAGAAAGAAGAACCAGTCTTCATCTGAAGGCTTTCCATTTTTCGAAATAGTGTGATCCTGTACCTGGTTAAATTGAATTCGGCTTGCAAGCTGCATAGTGCCGTCGTCGCCATTCTTATCTACTGGGTCATCACCGCTGATTAAGGCAGATGAGCTGGCGGAACCAAACCCGGTTGTATTAATTTCGAATGAGTAACTACCCCCTTCTCGAAATATAGTATCACTCATTTTTAGCACATATAAACCAGGTTCAAGTGCGGCGCTAATATCGTAAAATGTACCGTCATTGCTGACTATGTTGTCTACCCCGTTTATTTGATAGTTATCACTTAACTTATAGAGAACAGGAATTGAAAGGCCGCTCGCGATGGTCCCACTGTTTGGGAATGTGTCGACGTAAATTACTGGGTTAGTATTAGTAATATCAAGGCTGAGAATGCTTGAAAAACTGGTTTTTTCTTCTTTACAACCTACATAACAAGTAGAGAAATATAAAAAATTATCTACGGGAATGTAATAGTCAGTATTTGTGCCAGACTCATTTGATAACTCTATATCAATGTAGGCAAGATACAGATTTTCTGGAATACTTTTTGGTACTAAAATATCTATTTCAATAAAATAACTTTTATCGGGGTTAGTATTGCTACCCATGCCCAGAAAATTTCTGTCTCCATCATATAGAAAAATAGTTGCTTCATAAGTGCTGGTTGTTACTGGTAGTGTAATCTTTATGGTTTCACCAGCAATAACGCTGGTTGAGGAAAATGTGGGCGGATTATTGAGTTTTAGTGATGTATTATTAACAACATAAACTTTTGCTTCCATAGAAGCGGAATCTAATTTGGCTGTTACAGTTACTTCTCCATATTTTTCTCCTTTTATTTCACCCTTGTTGTTAATAGTTGCAAGAGATGTATCACTTACTATCCAGTTAACGCTGTTTGTAATATCTTTTGTGCTATTGTCGGTGTAAATACCGGTTGCTGTTAGTTGTTTGGTATCTCCAACATCTAGATATAAAATACCTGGCCCAATGGCAATTGACTTAATTGTTACGGTATCATTTGAATTGGTTTGTTCTCCAGTTCCACCTCCACCTCCACAACCGAAGAGCAGGCTTGAGATGAATAAAATATGAACAAATCTAAAATGTGGCATGGTTTCCCCCAGATACAAAAATGCGAATTGCATCACATTATCTCAAGCCGCATATTTTGCGTCTTCACCCAAATGGGTGGTTTTGTATAGCTATATTTTGAGATTGGTGGAAATTTGGTTAATTATTAAGCAGGTTTACAGGCTTATTATTACAGCACGTTTAGCAGGATTGTGCGCATTAACTCTGACTGACTGTTTGTCTGGGTCTTGTCAAAAATAGATTTGAGGTACCAACGGGCTGTTTCATATTTTAGACCGCATAATATAGCCGATTGTTTAAGCGTATTACCTTGTAATAATGAAATTACCAGCATGGTTTCTTTGTCGGTGAATTCATATTTGTCTAGCAGGTAAGTTTGCTGGAGGTCTATCTTACCTTGAGGGTCACTGATGAAAACTACGATGGCAGGTGTCTTAATTCCATAATTAAAGAAGTCAGATTTCTCATGTTGTGGTTTAATTTTAACCAGGATAAGTGAATAGGGTAGCTTTCCAGTTGGCCTTGATATGCTGAGGCTATTTTGTGTATTACAATCAAGATGATTGCTTTGTGTTAAGTGCTGTTGAATGATTTTTTGAAGATCCTTATCCTGATCTGATCGCATGGCTTTTAAATAGCTATTTTTTAATTTCAGCCCATCATACTTTTTAAGTATTTTATCTGCATAGCGGTTACAGTGTAAGACTTTTCCCTGTCTATCAAGCAAAATTATGCCAAACTGAAGTTTATCTACCCAATGGTTTGTTGCGTTGAGTAAAAAATTTTGTTGTTGTAACTTTTTATTTATTGTAACGGCTTTTGATAAATGCTTATTTAGTTGATTATAATCAAATATTTCCCGCTCAGTGTAGTATCCCAGTTTATGCGATCGAAACAGTGTAAAATTGATACTAACGTTATTTTTAGTCAATAGCATTCCGCCCATGGCATGCCGGTAATCTTGTTCTTTAGCCCAGTCATTATAATATTCTGTCTTTGTGTAATGTTTAGAGTCGTTATACCATTCATTTATTGAACGCTCTGTCAGTACACGACCGGGAGTCATTAAACCGGGTTCAGTAAACCAGGGATTGACCTTTGAGAAATGTTGATCATATGAGTTTATGTGTTCATCAGAAATTCCATGTACGTAAGAACCGATGAATTTTTGTGAGACCGTATCCTGCATGAACAGACCAGCCATGTGGGAAGAGAAACACGTTTGTATTTGATGAATGAGACCGTCCCATTCGTCAGGATCTAGTGCGGCATCGTATACCTGATCTATTAAATCGGTAATGTTAAGTCTTTTTTGTTTCATCCTTGCGCTGGATTTATTGGCCTTATCAGTCGTTATTGCCAAGTCGGTAGCTTTGTACTTGCTGTGGAGATAAATCCAGCGTAGAAACATGCATTTACTATTCCAAATTTATTTAATTTATGGATTTCAGTGGCTTGTTAGCTGGCACCCAACAACATCTTGAAGTTATGTAAACTTTTCCGACAAGGTCTATAGGTTTTTGCTTAATATAACATACTGATATTGAGAATTTTAAATGGTTAGCCAACCTGTAATAGAGACAATATTCGTTTGTGATCCAGCTGTTTATCGAGCTTTAACGCTATTCATACCAAACCGATCAACATTATCTCGCCATGCGAGGGTATATTTTTTTACCTCGTGATTACTTTCTATCTTTAACTTTAACTGTGGATTTTTAGATAAGACAGGTGTTGTTTTAATGATAACGATCTCTCTACCATCCTGTATAAGGCTAATATTGGTAACATAATGCGCAGTATCTCCCAGACCTGATTTCATGGGATGGTTGATCGTTGTGCTGATATTATCGATGCCATTTTTTTTAACATATTTAATTTTTGTCTTTTTATTGGGTTTCAGGTCGGTAATATAGTCATTGAAATCCATATCGACGGCGGCATTGAGTCCTGTATTAGGATTACAGGCTGGTGCAGATTGGCTAACTTTAATGGGCTGGCTTTGCACAATCCGCCCTAAGGATTCTACACGTACAACAGCATCCCCGTTGGAAGGTGAGCTCATTTTTATTTTTGTGCTAAGGCTTTTTAATGCGGTATCTCCATAATTAGTGATTTCCATGACTTCACAATTATTCGCATAAATCACAGCGTTCTGACCAGACTCAAGATTGAGTCCAGTAATGGTGATAGGAACAAGGGCTCCATTTTTTACGGCACTGGGTGTTTCAACTGCAAGCGCTATTGCAGCAGCTCCACCTGCTGCTACTCCACCACTCGAGCCGCTGTGCATTACCGCATGATGAACCATCCCGCTGCGTACAGCCACATTTGTGGCTGTAAAGGCCTGGTAGCGTAGGAGGTCTGACACATTTGAACATCCTGCGAGCAGGAATAGTATAAATATTGTGAGGAATGGCTTTTTCATCCTACACCTCGATGTTGTGCTGATTTTATAATAGTAGCGCCTGCTTGGGTTTGTATCGGCAGATTATTTAACAGTTATAGTGCTTATTAGTCTAAAATTGTCGAAATATGCAGTTTAAATGAAGTGTAACTTACTCTAAGTAAACGTATTTATTTCAAAATGAGCAGTGAAACCATTAGCGCCTTAGCAACGCCTCCCGGACGTGGTGGTGTGGGCATTGTGCGTGTCTCCGGACCTAAGGCTGCCACTGTTGCCAGAGAGATACTGGGGCGTTTGCCCTTACCCAGGCAGGCCCATTACCTGGATTTTCTAGCTGGGGATGGCTCTGTTATTGATACCGGTATTGCTTTGTTTTTCTCCGGGCCGAATTCCTTTACCGGTGAAGATGTTCTGGAGTTGCAGGGACATGGTGGTCCGGTAGTGATGGATATGTTGTTAAGGCGAACCATACAACTGGGTGTGCGTCTTGCCAGGCCGGGTGAATTTTCTGAACAGGCCTTTTTGAATGACAAGATCGATCTGGCTCAGGCTGAAGCCATTGCTGATTTGATCGAGGCCAGCTCTGAACAGGCAGCACGGGGAGCACTACAGTCATTACAGGGTGTGTTTTCACAAAGCATTCATGATCTGGTAGAGAATCTTACGGAACTACGCATGTATGTCGAAGCAGCAATCGACTTTCCAGAAGAGGAGATAGATTTTCTGGCCGATGAACGAATTGCTCAGCAGCTGGATACTATATATATACAAGTGAAAGAGATTTTAAAGCTGGCTGAACAGGGAAGCTTGTTGCGTGAAGGTATGCATGTAGTTTTGGCCGGACAGCCCAATGCGGGTAAGTCCAGCTTGTTAAATGCCATGGCAGGTAGAGAATCAGCCATTGTGACGGACATCCCCGGTACGACTCGGGATGTTTTGAGAGAGGAGATCCACATTGACGGTATGCCACTACATGTGATCGATACGGCTGGCCTAAGAGAAAGTGTCGATGTGGTGGAAAAGGAAGGAATCAAACGGACCTGGCAGGCCATTGAACAGGCAGATCAGCTGTTATTGTTGGTGGATGACCAGCTTGGTGTGACAGATGCAGATAAAGAAATTCTTGGAAAGTTACCACAGCACATCCATGTCACTTTTATTCATAACAAGGTTGATTTAAGTGGAAACCAGGCCGAACGAATTGAAAGTGAACAGGGAACAGTAATTCGTTTGTCTGCGAAACAGGATATGGGTATTGATTTATTGCGCGATCATCTCAAGGCGCAAATGGGTTATACCGGTGCGGGTGAAGGTCGATTTATTGCACGACGACGTCATCTCGACGCCCTTGAACGTGCATTGGCCTTCTTGGATAAAGCAAAACAACAGCTACAACACCATAGTGGCGAACTACTTGCAGAAGAATTACGCCAGTCGCAGCAGGCCTTGGGTGAAATAACTGGCCAGGTCAGTTCTGATGAATTGCTTGGCAGAATTTTTTCCAGCTTCTGTATAGGAAAATAAATATGTTACGTAGTTTAATTCCTGTTTTTGTCATTGCCATATTACAAGTAAGCGGCTGTAGTTCACTCAGTTATTATTCTCATTTAATGAATGGTCATCATGATCTGATAGAAGCGGAAGAGGATATTGAAGACATTCTTGAATCCAAAAAATATGATGAGTCGACTCGTCAAAGATTAAAAAAGGCCCTTGAGATACGTCGCTTTGCCAGTGCGGAACTTGGTCTGCCTGATAATGACAGCTATACCACCTTTGTCAAAATGGATCGTAAATATCCAGTATGGAATGTCATTGCAGCAGAGACGTTTTCGGTAAAGGCCAAGCAATGGTGTTTTCTGATTGTCGGTTGTATTAATTACCGGGGCTATTTTAAAAAATCAGATGCAGAACTAAAAGCGAAAGAGCTTGCTGATCAGGGATTTGATGTAACCGTTTCTCCTGCGGCAGCCTACTCGACGCTTGGTTGGTTCGATGACCCTCTGTTAAGTTCAATGTTATATAAGGAAGAAGCTCATCTGGCAGGAATTATATTTCATGAGCTTGCTCATCAGAAGATCTATGTCGATGATGATTCTGCTTTTAATGAGGCCTTTGCCACGGCTGTTGAGCTGGAGGGCGTTCGCCGTTGGCTGGAGTCAACGAATAATACCAAAGGCATAAATAAGTATCGATTATACAAACAGCGCCAGAAAGAATTTAATCACCTTTTAAAAATAACTCGTGAAAAATTGAAGCAGAGCTATGCCCTGGAAAATACTCCTCCTGAAATCCGCATAAATGCAAAGCAACGTATTATCAATAATATGAAAAAGGACTATCAAAAGCTGAAAAAACAATGGGGTGGATATGATGGCTATGACAAATGGATGTCACGGGATATTAACAATGCGCACCTGGCTCTGGTAGCCACCTATCATGAACTGGTTCCTGTTTTTGAACGAATGCTCAGCGAGGCTGGGCAGAATATGGAAAAATTCTATGTTTCGGTAGAATCCACCGCTGAGCTGTCTTATGAACAGCGCAGGCAGCTATTTAACCATTTATCAGCTGAAATGGCGAAGTCTACATTCAAGGCCTACAATTAATTTGGACAAATGGTAAGCATAAAGATGCTTAGAGAATTTATAATTTTGAGGCTAGTAAGTAAGATAGTTATTGTCATTTAAGGAGTGAGTGTATGAAGTTTTATAGTATGGTTATTCTTGTTTCAATCCTTGCGTTGGGTTCAACTCAATCAGCTATGGCCATTGAGCAATCTAAAACTTATGGCGAATCAACGGCAGGTTTTCTGGTTGGTATCTCTTCCAAGACCACAACTTTTACAGTTGGTGATAAAAATAATCGTGAACTTGCCAGCTTTGAGGGCTCAGAAGCCAGCCCCATGATTGTTTTTACCACCAAGGATTTGATGTATGGTGACTGGGAGAGCTGGGGATTATCCGTTGAGTTTGGCTATTCACAGTTTGACCTTAATAAGCAAAAGGACCGTGATGGTACACTGAAAAACTTTAATACCTCAGTAGACGGTAACTATACTTATGGCATGGCGACCTTTACCCTTCATTCTGATGATAAACGGGCTAATAGGATGGATGAAGAAGGCTTCATCCTGGGGCTCAATGCTGGTTATTCACTACTCAAGGCCAGTGGTAGTGTGGTGTATACCGGAACAGATTATTCCCGCCATAACATCAGTACCTCTTCCGTAGGCCCCACATTTGGTATCTATGGTGAGTACCGTAATAGTGGGTTTTTTGTCCGATTAGATATCAAGGCGATGGGAGGGGAAGAGGATAAAGCAGATGACCCTGATGCTGCCGGCAATATTTATGTTGTAGGTGAGAGTAGTCTCAATATCGGATATTCTATTTATTTCTAACTATATAGTTTTTGATTATCTACTTTTCTAAGGCGTTACAGTTGTGGCGCCCACTGCTATTTATTTCCCTATAAACTAATGCGAAATTCACTAACAACTTTTTATCTTATCTTGCTGATTAGTTTGTCTGTACCTTTAAAGCTACAGGCAGAAGAAGCACTGAAAAACGCCAGCACAGATTCTGCTCTAGTCGATAATTCTTCCTGGTATTCACTGGATGTCTCACTAAATGCCGGTTTGATTTTCAGTAGAATGGAAATCAGAGACAAGGAAAAGTCAGATACCGTTGCCATTATGATTGGAGAAAATACTTCACCCATAATTCATTTGGCTACTAATGATCTATTTTCTGAAGATATCGAATATGTAAAATTGCGGCTTGAAGCTGAGTTTGCGACGGTGCGATTTAATGAACAGGAAGAAACTCTACAAAGCAGCAGTGAAGCAAAACGTTTGAATTTTGGGACTTCGGTGGAGGGCCACTACCTTACCGTTATGCCCGTTGCCTATGTGAATGTACTGGAATTTCTTAGTGACAATTCTGCGGCTAAGTTGACTCGTCAAGGCGGAAATGCTCTAAATATTGGTATTGGTGTCGGGTTTGCCTACCAGGACATGAACGGTACAGCGGTCTATACAAGAGCAGGTGCTGATCGAAGTGTTATCCATCAGGTAGATGTTAAAGAAACAGGAATTGCCGGTAAGATATTTGGCGAGTTCCGCCATAATGGATTTTATTCCAGTGTTAGCTTTAATATCCTGCGTGCAACAGGTAAAGACGAGACGGGATCTCAGTATGATTATGATTCCGACACCATGAATGTTTCGCTGGGTTATGCCTTGCTCTTCTGAAGTCTAAGCACGGGTTTTTCCTCCCCTTAAATTACACTAAAGAAAGTGTGATTTTACTCTAATTTTTTTCAAAATTTGACCGATACAAAACCTGAGTGTTCAAGGAGTCGACCAGATAGGTAATGTAAAAATGGTCAGTAATTTCAATAAGTTATTGTTTATTCTAGGTTTGTGCATGCCTCAGCTAGTCATTGCTGGTTTTCAGGGCAGCGTGCAAACGACTACTACTCACCATGAAAATTTCAATATGGCTAAAGATGAGACCCAGGCTGAGGAAGAGACGGTTCAGACGGTGCAGGCCAGCCTGTCCTATTACAAAGCCTCCAGCAAGGAATTTGTCTGGGTGGCGAATGCTTATTACAGCTATTCAGAATACGATAAATACCATCACCTGTCGGGTAGTTCTGTCACTCTCCTGGGCGGTATTTTCTATCGGTTTGATGAGTCCAATTCAATGACTATTAAGCTGGGTAAGCGAGAACGTAATTATGACGATGAAGACTTGAGCCTGTATCAGGATGATGCTCATTTCATGACACTCCAGCTATCACAACGTCTATCTTCAACCACTTTATTGAATGAAAAAGTAAAGTATGAAGAGAACGTACCAAAAATTGATTCCAATAAATATACCAGTACTCAGGCACAGATCTGGTTTGTCTGGAATCTGGCCAGGAGTTCTCGATTGACCATGGGTTATACGCAAACCAGAAGAAGTTATGATAATCGAAATGAAGAATATACATTTGATGAACCTTATATGAACATTAGTTATAACTTAACACGAAATATCTTTACCAGAATTGGCTATTCAAAATTAAAGTTGACGGACCAGACTGGTGGTCGAGCATACAATAAAACCGCCTATATTTCCTTGGGTATGGGGTTTTAACAATGAGCCGAAGAATACATTGGCTTTTTATAACACTGGTGCTGACAGCACTTTGTTATGCAGGTATCAGTATGTTACAGGCATCAAGTGAGGTGACTTTCAGCTTTAAGGTGAATGGTGCAAAGCGGGTAAAAGTTTATGGGAGTTTTAATAGCTGGTCTAAAGGTTTTCTATTAAAACGAAATGGCAATGGTAAGTGGGCTCAAACTGTAGAGTTACAAAGGGGGCGTTACGAATACAAATATCTGGTTGATGGGAAATGGAAATACGATTCGGCCATGCCCACGATAGATGATGGTTTATATAGTCGCAATAATGTAATTATTGTTCGCTAATTTTATGAGTTTTTTGGAGAGTAGTATGAGTGCAATACATGGTGACAAACTCTGGGGCAGAGCTGGTCTCATACTGCTGGCAGTCCTGTTGACGTATAGTTTTTACCAGGCGTATGTCATGCACTCTGCAAGTCGTAACGAATATGTTGAGGTGATGCTGGAAGCAAATATCAACAACGCAAAAGACGTAAGAATTGCGGGAAGTTTTAATAGCTGGCAACCACAGTGCTGTCTTGAAAATATTGCTGGAACAGATGAGTGGAAAATAAAGCTGAAGCTAAAACCGGGTGTATATGAGTACGTATATGTAGTAGATGGAAAACACTGGATACCGGAGCCGGAAAACACAAAGCTTAAAGATGGATTTGGTGGCCGCAATGCGGTTATCTATGTCAATAGTAACAGGCAAAGACAGGGAGATGGCAATGTATAAACATACTATATCCGCACTTCTGTTTATCTTGCTGTTTGGTATTTCACATACGGCTTTGTCAAAGACTTATAGTAAAGCAGATGAAGATAAGATCAGACAAATTCTAACAAAGGCGGGTGTAGACCAAACCAATGAAATATTATTGCTTCGTCGTATGGCAGCACGAAATGTACCGGTAGAGATTGCAATAAAATGGTCAGAAAAACTCAAGGAGATGAATGATTTAAAACTACCTGTACCTATTGCGGTTGATCGCATTCAACAGGGACTGATTAAAAATATTAAAATACAATTCATCGACAAAGCCATCAACAAACTTATCCATAATATAAACTGGAGCCAGCGATTACTGATAAATAAAACCATGCCCAAATCGACCAAACACAACAAGGTGGATGGATACGAGAAAAGATTACTTAATAAAACTGCAACAAACATGGAAGTCGCCATGCGCCAGGGTTATAAGCGCAACGAGCTTGCAGTTGCCATGTCTAGAAAACGAGTCAACCTGGAGATGGCGGCGGAAATATCAGAATCAATTACTCTCTGGACAAACTATGGAGTGGATTCTGATCGAGTCTTGTTGAGTATCAAGCGTAGCAATCGGCTTGGCTTTACTCCTGGCCAAATGCAGGATCTAAGAGAAAAAATCGATAGCATGGTGGTGTCAGATCGGGTTATTAGTCCAAAAAAGATTACCAGGCTAATCTGGGACGAAATTCGGGAACTTGGCGATGTCATGGATGCTGAACATTCATTTCGTTCTGGTATGCAGCATAATCCCTACAGCGTGAAGGGTGCAGCAAGTACCAGTGGTAGTGATAGCCTGAATTTTTCAGATGTAGAAGTGCTTGAAACAAATACGAGCGATAGCGGAGGTGATGTTGGTGGTGATATCGGTAGCGGTAGCTCAGCGGGAGATATAGGCACTGATGGTGGAGGTGTGGGAGGAGATACTTCTGGTGGTGATGTCGGAGGTGGCTCTGATGTTGGTGGCAGCACCGACATGGGCGGTGGTGGTACCGACATGGGCGGTGGTGGTACCGACATGGGTGGTGGTGGTACCGATATGGGTGGTGGTGGTACCGATATGGGTGGTGGTGGTACCGGCATGGGTGGCGGCGGTGGCCATGGGGGTGGTGGTATGAGTGGTGGTGGTCATGATAGCGGTGGCATGGACGGTGGTGGCATGGGAGGTGGCGGTATGGGTGGTCACTAATGCCGCTTTATTAAATACCTGCCAAATGCTGAAAACAGGCTATTCTGTTGATTATGAGTAAAGAGAATAATCAACTGATGCAAACTCTGTCCGCTACCTATGATATTTCAGACTAAATTTCAGTCAATACGCTTCATTGTGACAAGTATTATTATTGTCCTTGGTGTGTTGAGCCTGGTGGCAACGTTGATTACTGCGCAGGTCTATCATACTCTGACCTTGAGCAGTCAGCTGGAAAATATCGAAAAACAATTACAACAGGAATCCGACAAAACCCTGCAGCGATTAAAACAGTTCAGTCTGCAACTTGGTACGCTGATTGTTAATTCAGACAAATTCAAGTCTGCAATTCGTAAAAGTAATTATAAGTATCTTCAGGATTATCTAAAACAGTTACCATCAATTCCATTTTTACAAAGTGGTGTGATATCAATTAGGTTTGCTTATATATATGACAACCATCAAAAGTTGCTGTCTGGGATTAAATTAAATACAGATGGGTCTGTTGTAACCAAGACACCTGTTTGTCATATAAATAATCACGAATCAACAACACCATTTGATGTAAATGATGTCATTTATAATTTATGTGTTAATCAGCAGCAGCCCTATCTCTCTGCCATTATTCCTTTTCATGTTGATAACAAAGTGGCGTATATAGAGCTGGTATCGGAAATTAAGACTCATTTTCATAGTATTGATCAGGTGGTTGTTTTTCCTGTGCGTATACGTCTACCAAATGGGAAAGAGATATACACATCTGATCGCTGGCCAACAAAATATAATAAGAAATCCATTGCAGCATATTCAGTATTGGATAATGAGCATCAGGCCGTTATTCATGTTGAAGCCATACATGTTGATAATAATCTGGTAAAGGCACTTTCTCTAGCGCAGACACTGGTAATCAGTGGTGCGCTAATCAGTATTATACTGGCAATTGTTGTGTCACTCTCAATTATGAAACAGACTGTTATTAGCCCAGTTAATGATGTGGTCAGTTCTTTGCGTAAGGTAAGAGAAAATCGAGAACATCTTGGGCAGCAGATCAATAGTCGTGGTGCAGAAGAAATCATGGCATTGATGGACGACTTTAATGCGATGAGTAGTTCACTCAACGAACTCTATAAAACTCTGGAAAAGATGACTTATACAGATTCTTTGACGCGCCTAGGTAATAGAAAATTATTTAATGAAAAAATTGAGCATGTATTTGAGCATGCTGTTAAGCATGAAGGTTGCTTTGCATTATTATTAATAGATCTGGATAAGTTTAAGCAGGTGAATGACACCTATGGACATTCAGTGGGTGACAAGCTACTTGTTGAAACCAGCAATCGTTTCAGTGAGGTTCTAAGACAGAGTCGGTTCACGCGCCGTGGGCTTGACAATATTATTTCAACTCCAGTACAGGATTTGTTGATCAGGTTAGGCGGTGATGAATTTGCTGTGATCCTGCCTGACGTTGAGGGAAAAGATGAGGCGAGCAATATTGCCACACAGTTGGCAAAAGTTATTGATCGCCCGCTGCTCATTGATGGGCAGGATATTGAATTGGGTATCAGTATTGGAATCGCACTGTATCCTGATCACGCCAGAGACCAGGACAGAATCATCCGATTTGCCGATACGGCCATGTATCATGCAAAACGCAATGGAATGGATTTTATGTTTTACGAAGCAGGACTTGAGGAGAATCAGTCCTGATTCTGTTTACCCAGCATTCCTGTTTTTAAATCTTCATCAGCAGGATCATCACCAAGCCAGACACGGAGCAGGGCTTGCTGGAAGTCTTCACCCGGAACACTACCTTTTGTTTGCTGATTTATTGTGACCTGAGTTCCCTTGCCAGGAATATAGTCCAGCTGAATGACATCACCTTTTTTGACTGTGACAAAAAGTTTGTTAAAGGCATCAAGGCGGGCTTTAAGGCTGGCGAAGTCTTTGTCTGACAAATTATTTTCAAACCCGTCGTTCCAGCCATCGGTAAGTTTTTCTTTTTCTACTTCATCATAGAGAAAATGCATTGAGATGCGCTTTGCTCCGGCCATAGCAATGGCCTGTTTGGCATCAGTGGTCTTTTGTGTCAGGTAGAGGGCGCCGACATAAATATCAAACACAAACTTGGTGCGAATGCCTGCACCATTCAGTATAACTGTCGTGCCCCCGATATTGGCCTGTTCTTCCAGCTTAACACTTGCTATTTCCCTTGCCAGTATCGGCTTGCATATAGCAAAGACAAGGATTAAAAGAATAAATTTTGATTTGCTCATGGCGATCCTCCCTGTAGGTTTTATTCTATTTATATACCACAGCATAGTCGGCTTTTGGCTAAATGGGAATTAGCCCTGTTACAGCAAAAAAATTGGTCTATGCTCTTTTTTGCGGGGTCGATACAGAGATGCGGGGCAAAATCGCCATAAAATATGTGTTGATTAGGCCGAATAACAAATGGGGAATTAAGTTCGCAAACTTGTTGTCCAACGGTTTTATTCCCACGACTGAATGTGGGACAATGCCGCACCAGGCCTAAGCGCTTGAATTATAAGCATGATGACGTTTTGCAGGACAAGAATGAAAAAACCGTATTTTGTATTTCAGCCCATTTTTAAACTTACTTTACTGGCCCTGCTGGGGCTAATGGCGGGCTGCTCAATTTTAAGCTTGGGCGATAATATTTCGAATGCGATTCTTAATCAGGATGACCCCAAAATAGTAGAAGACAGTCTTCCCACCTATCTTATTATGATGGATGGCATGATCGAAGGTGATCCTGAGAATGAAGGTCGGTTACTGGCAGCAGGCAAGCTCTATGCAGCTTATGCATCCATGTTTGTCAAAGAGCCAAAGCGTCATACGCGCTTGATGAATCGGGCCAGGGACTATAGCCGTCGCGCGATCTGTGAAGAGTACGAAGATTTTTGCAAGGTAATTGATAGCCCATTTGGAGTCTTTCAGGCAGGTTTGCAAGAAGAGTTTGATGATGAAGATGATGTTCCCATGTTACATACCTTTGCCGTAATTTGGGCCGGTTACATCAAGGCCAATAAGAGCAACTGGGCTGCGGTGGCCGATCTGGCCAAGGTCAAGGCCTGTGTTCAAAAGGTAATTGAACTGGATGAGAACTATGATAATGGTAGTGCCCATATGTATATGGGCCTGTTAAATACCCTGTTACCGGCTGCTCTGGGCGGTAAACCAGAGCTGGCCAGGCAGTCCTTTGAAAAGGCCATTGAACTTTCAAAGGGCAAGAACCTGATGATCAAGGTTCACTATGCTGAGCGTTATGCACGTCTGGTATTTAATGAAAAGTTACATAACAAATTACTTCAAGACGTCATAAATGCCGATGCTAATGTACACCGCCTAACACTGGTGAATACATTAGCCAAACGTAAAGCCAAAGAATTAATAGAAAGTGGTAAAGAATATTTTTAGGAAAAATTTAGTATGAGAAGAATAAAGTTTAATATAGTTGCCTTGGGTGTTTTACTTCTTACAGCACTTCCAGCACAAGCCGCGGTCTACAAAATTGCCACCCTGGCCCCTGATGGTACCCAGTGGATGACCCTGATGCGTCAGGCTTCCAGTGAAATAGCCAAACAAACCAATAATCGTGTCAAGCTGAAATTCTATCCCGGTGGTATCATGGGCAATGAAGACAGTGTAATGCGCAAGATGAAAATTGGTCAGTTACATGGCGCGGCCCTGACCAGTTCAGCGCTGAAACGTATCGACACGGATAACTACATCTACAGTTTACCATTGACCTATCGATCTTATGAAGAAATGAATCACATTCGATCCAAACTGGATCAACAAATGATCGACCGATTAAAGAATAAAGGCTACATCGCCTTCAAGATTGCCGGTGATGGTTTTTCCTATATGCTGTCCCGAGAAAAGATCAGTGGAGTTGAAGACCTCAAACAGCAAAAAGTCTGGATTCCGCCGAATGACATCATGGCACAGACCATGTTGGAGACAGCAGGCGTATCTCCTGTTTCGCTGCCTTTGACAGACGTTCTTACGGGATTACAAACTGGTCTGATTAGTACAGTTGGTGCGCCCCCCAGTTTTGCCATTGCCCTGCAGTGGCACACCAAGGTCAAGTACCTGGTGGATGTGCCTATGTTCTTCAGCTTTGGCGCCTTTGTCTTTTCAGATAAGTCCTTTAAAAAGATGAGCGGAGCCGATCAGGCAGTTGTTCGCAAAGAGATATCAGAGACATTTGATAAACTGAGCAAGATCAACTGGGAAAATAATAAAAAGGCCAAAGCTGCCCTTAAGCAACAGGGTATTGAGTTCGTCAAACCAAACACGAAAGAGATGGCCGGCCTGAACAAACTCGCTAAAGACGTGGTAGCCAAGCTCATCAAGCAGGGCAAATTAAAGCAGTCTGAAGTCAATCAGGTTTATAAAATGCTTAATGCAGCACGCAAGAAATAGTGCGTTAAAAGGATAAGCTGATACGTGAGTGACACAAGCACCCAACCGCCAAACCGAATATTAACAATCATTGCCCGTATAGAAGACGGACTACTGGTGTTTTTATTAAGCACCATGATTTTTCTAGCCGGTATGCAGATCATTCTGCGTAATGTCTTTTCAACCGGCTTTACTGAAACCGATTCACTGTTGAAGATTCTGGTGCTTTGGGTCGGTATGTTGGGCGCCGTTGTCGCGACTCGTGAACGGCGCCATATTTCCATTGATATCCTAAGTCGCTATCTCTCTGAAAAGATGCGGCAGTATGTGGAAGTCGTGGTTGATATCTTTGTTGTGCTTGTCTGTATTCTGTTGGCAACTCATTCTATGCGTATGTTACTGGTGGACTTCGAGGCGAAAACTATCGCCTTTTCTGGTGTCCCCACCTGGCTGCTGGAATCGATTCTGCCCATTGCCTTTACCATTATCAGTCTGCGTTACCTGATGTATTGCTGGCAGGGAATTGGCAAGCTACTCAAGGGTGATTCCTCGACATGATCCTGTTCGGAATCGTTTTATTATTACTGGCCCTGCTGGGCGCACCCCTGTTTTCCATTATTGCTGCCAGTGCCATGAGTAATTTCTATCTGGCCGATATCGACCTGTCTGTGGTGGCGATTGAGCTGTATCGCCTGGCGGAAATGCCAGCACTGATTGCCCTGCCCCTGTTTACCTTTGCCGGTTACCTGATGGGGGAAAGTAAGGCACCGCAAAGGCTGGTACAGCTAACCGACGCTCTACTGGGCTGGATGCCAGCCGGGTTGGCCATTGTCTCCCTAGCGGCCTGCGCCTTCTTTACCGCCTTTACCGGGGCCTCTGGTGTCACCATTATTGCCCTGGGTGCCCTGCTCTATCCGGCCCTGAAACAGGCGGGCTATCCCGAAAACTTCAACCTTGGTTTGATTACCACCTCGGGTAGTCTGGGTCTGTTATTTGCCCCGTCCCTGCCCCTGATTCTGTACGGCATCATTGTCCAGCAGATGAACCTCAGTCAGTCCGTCACTATCGACGATATGTTCGTGGCGGGTATTTTGCCTGGTCTGTTGATGCTGTTGCTATTGATTGGCTGGAGTCTGCACGTCAATCGCAAGGTGGCAAGGCCATTAGAGAAGTTCCAGTGGCAAAAGGTCAAAGTCGCAGTCCGAGCCTCGGCCTGGGAGCTGCCCATGCCGTTTATTGTGCTGGGTGGGATTTATACCGGTTTCTTTGCCGTGTCCGAAGCCGCCGCTGTGACCGTGCTTTATGTACTTATTGTTGAGGTTTTTATCCATAAGGAAGTCACCCTTATACGCCTGCCTGATGTAATGCGTGACTCGATGATCCTGGTGGGGGCGATTCTGGTCATTCTCGGGGTCTCACTGGCCTCGACCAATTATGTCATTGACGCAGATATCCCCACCAAGCTGTTTAACACCATTAAGGAGTATGTCTCCAGTAAACTGACGTTCCTGATTTTGTTAAATATCTTTTTATTGATTTTGGGGGCATTGCTGGATATTTTCTCGGCCCTGGTCTTGATGATCCCTCTGCTTTTACCTATCGCCATAGGCTATGGCATCGATCCGGTCCACCTTGGGATTATTTTCCTTGCCAACATGCAGTTAGGATACTTTACACCACCTGTAGGCATGAACCTTTTTATTGCCAGTCACCGCTTTCAAAAGCCAGTGATGCAACTTTATAAGGCCACCCTGCCCTTCTTCTTCATACTGCTTGGTGCGGTGTTAATCATTACCTATTGGCCATCACTGTCGTTATCACTACTGGGTCGTTAAGCGGTTTTGCCCAGCATAGGGTTGATGTTCCGAATCAGTATGTCCTCACCTCCCAGAGTGATAGTGTCGCCCTCTTTGATGGTGTGTTTGATGATATGTCGGCCATTTAGAAAACTGCCCGTTGTACTACTGAGGTCTATCAACAGTGCCATATGAAAGTAGGTTACGATCTTGGCGTGATACTCACTGACATCCGGGTTATCCAGCACAATATCATTATCCAGCGCACGACCAATGGTAAGAATACCGTGCTGTAAATCCAGTTCCAGTGTCTGATTGACTGCATCTTTAGTAGCTGGGCGCATTTTGCTCTCCTGTCGAAATTAAAGCTTAACCCTTACTTGTGTTATCGACTTGGAGAATTTGGGCTGGATATTTGTGCGGTTAACAATTGTTAAATCATAACAAGGTGTTACAAATTTTCACAATTACCTTTTGGAGAAATAGGCCTATCGGTAACGGAAGGGCCATTCATCCTTCGCTGTGATTTTAATGGTGTGGTTACCCAGGCGGATGGTGTCACCTGGGTGGATGATGTGTTTATGGATACGCTTATCATTGAGGAAGGTACCATTGGTGCTGTCCAGATCTTCGATATAGGAGGTGTTGAAATAGGTGAAAATCCGGGCATGATGGCCACTGACGCTGCGATCAGTGATATTAATATCATTATTATCTGAACGGCCAAGGCTAATGGCGCCAGGCCCTAATTTCAGTTCGTGTATGTCTTTTTCGAAGGCGTATTTTTTAGCCGCTTCCATGTGAACCCCTTCCCATGAATGTTTTAGATAGTTAAGCAAAGTTATTATTTATTTATATCGGTTAGAGTAAGATTTTAGTTAACATTTGTTACGTAATAATTGAATTATTTTTATGTGATAAAGTACCTTTTAGATAGCATAAATAATATGGTTTATTATTTTTGGGGACTTAGTTCTATAGACTTTATGCAAACTCTTTCAGTCAAAACAGGCCAAAAAGGAAAGCACTAATGACATGTTGTTGTCCCCATTCCCGATCCGGTAGTCGGGTATTCTCATTTTTTGCCCGCAATTACCGTAAACGATTTAGTAAAAAAGGCTTTGAACCTTCCCAGCGACAGTTGATGGATGGTCTTAGAGTAGCGGGCTTTGCAGATACCACGGTTCTTGAGGTTGGCAGCGGTGTAGGGCACCTGCACATGGTAATGCTGGAGGAAGGGGCAAAATCTGCCACCGGCATCGATTTATCACCCAAGATGATTGAGGAGGCGAAAGCGTGGTCTGAGGCTCGCGGCCTGGCCGATCGGCTGGAATATCATGAGGGAGACTTTATGGACATCCTGCCGAGTATCAAGCCCGCTGAGGTGACCGTACTGGACAAGGTGGTGTGTTGCTATCCCGATGCCGATGGTCTGGTGCATGCCTCTCTAGACAGGACCCAGCGTGTCTATGCCCTGAGCTATCCTCGTTATCGATGGTTTATCCGTGCAGCGATGGGTTTTGGGGCAATAATGCTAAAACTACTGGGCTCCAGTTTTCGGCCCTATGCCCATCGACCCGATGAAATTGAAAACTGGATTATTGAAGCCGGTTTTGAAAAGCAGTATGAGCAAATGACCTTCATCTGGCTGACCCAGGTCTATGTAAAACAGGCTTAATCTATTTGGCGGCTGGCAGCTCAAACCAGAAGCTTGAACCCTTGCCCAGTTTACTCTCCAGACCAATCCGGCCATCCATGTGCTCGACCAGACGACGGGTGAGGGCCAGACCTATGCCAGTCCCTTCGATACAGTCATTATCGGCACCGAGGCGTTCGAATTCATCAAACACCTTGGCCTGTTCAACCTTGGAAATCCCAGGGCCGGTGTCAATGACAGAAATACGGATAGTCTTGTTGTCACGGGCCTGTACGTCGATGGTAATAGAACCATCATCGTTATTGTATTTGATGGCATTGGTTAGCAGGTTGAGTATGATTTCTTTCAGGCGTGAAGTATCGGCCAGCACGGCCAGGCTGGTATCAGCATTTTCGGCCAGCTTGATCTTAATATGATGCTCATCGGCACGATTGGTCACCATCTGGATACATTCATCAAGAATGTCCTTAAGCTTGCAGGAGATGATTTTGATTTTGAGCTTACCAATTTCAATC
>Ga0224506_10000066_pt1 | contig 110793 bp, 83 predicted proteins | sample SF_Jan12_sed_USG_2_FD_169108 | JGI IMG/M metagenome (GOLD analysis project Ga0224506, IMG submission 169108) | Sediment microbial communities from San Francisco Bay, California, United States - SF_Jan12_sed_USGS_8_1 | ecosystem: Environmental > Aquatic > Marine > Sediment | place: USA...
CTCAGGTCGCTACCGCGTGTGGCACGACTACGTCCACCACGACCACGACCACCACCAAAAATATCACCAAAAACATCGCCAAAAACATCACCAAAGTCACCGTTGCCACCACCAAAACCAGCAGCGCCAGGACGGCCACCCATAGATGGATCAACTCCGGCATGACCGTATTGATCATAAGCGGCTCTTTTTTGTGCATCAGAAAGAATTTCGTAGGCCTCTTTTGCGTCCTTGAATTTTCCTTCTGCTTCTGTGTCATCAGTATTACGGTCTGGATGATGTTTCATTGCAAGACGGCGATAAGCCTTCTTCAAATCAGCATCGTTAACATCACGTGCAACACCCAGTATTTCGTAATAATCGCGTTTAGACATAGTTAATCTTCACCACATTAATTCTTAATAAACACAAAACCAGGACAGTCACCTGCCCTGGTTTTGTTTCTTTAACTTATACAAAAAGTCGCTACTTACTTTTTGTCGTCCTTGTCATCAACTTCTTCGAATTCAGCATCCACAACATCTTCAGCTGGCTCAGCGGAAGCATCAGCAGTACCTGCGTCACCACCAGCATCTGCTTGTGCAGCGTATGCTTTTTCTGCAATCTTACTGGCGATTTCAGTCAATGCTGTTGATTTAGCTTCGATGGCATCTTTGTCATCAGTTTCAAGTGCAGCTTTAAGATCAGCAATGGCAGATTCTGCCTGTGACTTCTCGTCAGCTTCTACTTTGTCACCCAAATCTTTGATTGATTTTTCAGTCGCGTGAATCATATTTTCAGCGGAGTTCTTAGCATCAATCAAAGCACGTGCTTTCTTATCTTCTTCAGCATGAGCTTCAGCATCTTTGATCATTTGATCAACTTCTTCATCAGACAAACCACTGGAAGCTTTAATAACGATAGATTGTTCTTTACCGGTTGCTTTGTCTTTAGCCGACACATTCAAAATACCGTTGGCATCAATATCAAAGCTGACTTCAATTTGTGGTACGCCTCGTGCGGCAGGCGGAATGTCACTCAGATCAAAACGACCCAGTGATTTGTTACCCGTTGCCATTTCACGCTCACCTTGAAGTACGTGTACGGTTACCGCGTTCTGGTTGTCATCAGCAGTTGAGAATACCTGCGAAGCCTTGGTAGGAATCGTGGTGTTTTTATCAACCAGTTTGGTCATAACGCCGCCCATGGTTTCAATACCCAGTGACAAAGGTGTTACGTCGAGCAACAAAATGTCGTTAACTTCACCACCAAGAACACCACCTTGCAGTGCTGCGCCCATGGCCACAGCTTCATCAGGATTCACATCCTTACGAGGTTCTTTACCGAAGAACTTTTGTACTTCTTCCTGAACCTTGGGCATACGCGTTTGACCACCAACCATGATGATGTCGTCTATATCGCTTGCAGATAAACCCGCATCTTTCAATGCTTGTTTACAGGGGGCAATAGTACTTGTGATCAAATCATCAACCAGACTTTCAAGCTTGGAGCGTGACAGCTTGATGTTCATATGTTTAGGACCTGAAGCATCTGCAGTGATGTAAGGTAAATTCACATCGGTCTGCTGTGTTGTAGATAATTCAATCTTGGCTTTTTCAGCCGCTTCCTTAAGACGCTGCAACGCCAAGGGATCGTTGTGTAAATTAATGCCTGAATCTTTTTCAAATTCGTCTGAAAGATAATCGATCAAACGCATATCGAAATCTTCACCACCGAGGAATGTATCACCGTTAGTCGCCAATACTTCAAACTGGTATTCACCGTCGATTTCTGCAATTTCGATTACTGATACGTCAAAAGTACCACCACCTAAATCATAAACGATGATTTTAGAATCGCCGGCTTTTTTGTCCATACCATAAGCAAGGGCAGCTGCAGTTGGCTCATTGATAATACGTTTAACTTCGAGACCAGCAATACGACCTGCATCTTTTGTCGCCTGACGTTGTGAATCATTGAAATAAGCAGGTACGGTAATAACCGCTTCTGTGACTTCATGACCTAAATAGTCTTCTGCAGTTTTTTTCATCTTCTGCAACACACGTGCAGAAATTTCAGGCGGTGCCATTTTGTTATTGTGCGCCTCAACCCATGCATCACCGTTGTCAGCCTTAATGATTTTGTAAGGTACAAGCTTGATGTCACGTTGAACAACTTCTTCATCAAAACGACGACCAATCAAACGTTTTACCGCAAACATAGTATCAGCCGGATTAGTCACGGCTTGACGCTTAGCAGATTGACCAACAATCACTTCATCATCTGCTGTGAAAGCAACGATTGAGGGTGTAGTGCGATCACCTTCACTATTTTCGATAACTTTAGCGACGCCGCCATCCATTACTGCTACGCAGGAGTTGGTAGTGCCGAGGTCGATTCCTATAATTTTTGACATGGGTTAAATCTCCAAATAATTAATACTATAAATATGTTTATGTTTGGCTCAAATATGGGGTTATCTACGCCCTTTTCAATACCTGAGTTAAATAAGGTTTAAACTTTTATTCTGCCGCTTTTGAAACCATCACCATCGCCGGTCTAACCAGGCGTTCATTCAATATATAACCTTTTTGCATAACAGCAATCACGGTATTGGGTTCAACATCATCTGTCGGCTGTGCCGCCATCGCCTGATGTAGTTCCGGATCAAATTTCTCATTCATCGGGTCAATCATTTTGATATTGAATTTTTCAAACATCTGGCTAACCATATTGATCGTCAGCGTCATGCCTTCACGCAAACTCTCAGCGCTGGCTTCTTCTGCAGCTAAACCTAATTCCATACTGTCCATCACTGGAATAAGTTCGCTGACAAATTTTTCGATGCCGTACTTATGGGCATTTTCAAGATCAATCTGAGTGCGACGGCGTAGGTTTTCCATTTCAGCCTTGGTACGCAACAATAAATCCCAATTTTCTTCCGCTTTTGATTTAGCCTGATTAAGCTGCTCGATCAAATCATCTTCAGCCTGAACCAGTGCCTCTTCCTCGGCCTTCATCACAGCTTCTTGATCTAATTCTTCGACTACAGGATCTTGTTCCTGGTTTGCCTCATTCGATGACATGTTCACTCCAAATTTAAATAAATCAATAAGTTATATAATATTTCTTAGTCTGAATCGCAATATGGGGATACGGTTAAGACAATTCAAGCCCTTACCCTAAATATTTTAGGATTTAAGCGCTTCACCCAATAATCGCGCTGTGACATCGACAACGGGAATCACCTGATCGTAATTAATACGAGTTGGACCAATTACACCAAGCGCACCAATTACCTCGCCATTAACTGAATACGGTGCCGTCACCACGCTGCAATTTCCCAGACCTTCAATACCCACTTCGTGGCCAATATAAATCTTCACGCCATCAGCCTGAATGCAGCGATCCAGCAGCCCCAGCATTTCACGTTTATGGTCGAACGTATCCAGCATGTGCTGCATATTTTCCCTGTTATTATCATTACCATATCTGATCAGATTGGATTTACCCTGCACCAGGTATGGCTGCTGTGGTTGTTCAAAACCCGGCAAAGCTTTATCTGCGACATCGATAACCGTGCGCATAATCTCATCCATATCTTTGCGGGTGCTATGCAAATCAGATAACAATTCTTTACGAGCTGCGAAGATATCCTGTCCTGAAAAATGTTGATTCAGATAATTAGCTGCAGCCTGCAACTGTTCAGTCGAGTAGTTCTGATCCAGATGCACTACCCGGTTTTGCACTTCTTTTTCGTTGGTGACCAGTATCGCCAGAACCTTATTTTCAGGTAGCGATAAAAATTCTATGTGACGTAATTTTGACTGGCTGTTTTTCGGAACGGTAATAACACCGGCCATATGTGTCAGCTCAGATAACATCTGATTGGCCTGATTTATCAGTGTATCTTTATTCTGATCAGGATTGAGCTGGCTTTTAAGCTTGCTGAGCATCTGCTTCTGCAACGGCTGCACTTCGAGCATGGTATCAACAAACATGCGCAGCCCCTGTTCAGTGGGGATTTTCCCCGATGAAGTATGTGGTGCTACCACCAGGCCTTTTTTCTCAAGTCCAGACATCACGTTACGAATCGTCGCCGAGCTAATATCCAGACCCGCCATATCCGCCAATTGCTTGGAACCCACTGGCAGACCATCACTGATATAGCTATCGACCAGCTTCTTCAGCAATGTTGCTGCGCGGTCATTCAATATCTGGGGAGTTGTAGCCATTCAGCACTCAATAATACAATACGGGATAAAAATTGGCACTCGCCAGTGATGAGTGCCAGACATGGATTATCGATGGAAACCACTATTGGGTCAAGGATTAAGCAGTCCGGAGTGTCTTACTAAGCTGATAGTGAATAAATTCTAGCCAGGCAGGATAATATTGTAACGATAAAAAAGGCGGCCATCTGGCCGCCTTTTTTGAGTAAAGTAACCGCTTTACCTTAGTTTTACACCTAAACCTAAAGAACGACTCGTTTGAGTCACATCCAGTCCCTGTGGGTCGAAGTAGGTCAGAGCCTTACCATCAGCAGATGGGAAGATAGCCACCTGATGTTGAGTCGGTGTTAACGGATCGTATGCAACGATGGCATCTACAATCTTGCCGCCATCAGCGACACAATTCAGACTATTGATATCCATACGTGCAAAAGTCCCTGGTACTCCACTTACACCGATACAGGCGTTGAGAATTTCCCAGCCTATAACCTGACTACCACCACTGATGCGATTGAGATTATCAACATCGGTAATGTTGACTGTACCCGTTCCATCAGCATTCAGCGTTACTTCACCTACAGACCCACCAAAGCTGGAGTTACCCGCATCAAGTGAATCCCAGACACCACTAATAAAGTAGGTACCTGCCAGGCCAGCCATGGTCTGAGACCCTGTAGGGGCTAACTGTACCAGAATGTTGAAGCTGGAATTTTTACGCACCCAGAAGTCATACATTGGATCAACACTACCACCAGCTACGTACGCATCATCAGAAAAACGCGCATCAAACTCAGCAGCACCAGTCATAATAGCAACCTGACCGGAGGGAGAAACCGCCATCCAGTTTTCAAGTCCTGGACCAACCATACCAGCACCATCGATAAAGCCACTCAGGATTGAGCTAAAGTCCTGGGCAGTCTCACCTTCATCAGACAGAGAGTTGGTGCTAGTGAATGTAGTTAGATCAGGGTTCTGTAATTCCTGACGGGCACCAATGGTGGCCATAGAAGCACTAGTGTGAACGGTAGCATCGATCCAGCCGACCGAACCATGGTAGCTGGAATGGAGAGCCTCGTCGCCATCAATGACTGTACCATTAGAACCTTTATTATTGAATGGATCATCATTACGACCCAGTTCCACCATATAGCTATTCCAGGAATAGATGTTGTTTGGTAGGGCTGTAATGCCAGTAGCAACTTTCACACCCATGCTGAGGCCAATTCCATCAGAAGTTTCACCGACCACCAGAGTTTGATAATCATCACTGAAGGCGCCTTGTATACTACTGCTGCCATCAATAAACAGGGTCAGACGATTATTGGAATCCAGATGATAAGTACCAGCTACAGTTGGGGTAACATCCGCAATTGGTGCCGCTATGAAACTCTCATTACCCGCACTAAATACTGGTGCAAATCGTTGCCAGCCAGGGTCGCGTATAAGCGAAACACTGCCTTCACCGACAGTATTGGGAGCACCAAGACTTACTTTCATACCCCAACGCACCTCACGTGTAGTTCTGGCACGAATCTGTGCCTGGTATTTGGCAGCATCAGCGGAGCTAAGCAGAGCCTGATAGATAGAAGTACCGTCGGAGGCAATGCCAGGCTCGATCATCTGACCTGGTGCGATGTCTGCTGGTGGCCATGATGCAGCAGGGATAAGTGAGTTGGCGGTGATGAGAGACTCTGCACTCAACCAGGGGTTGTGTACGTTGGTGCCCACTATCCAGTAATCACCACCTGTAAAGCTAGCAGCGGCTGTAGGTTGTTCATAGCTGGTAACATTAAAGCTTGGTGCCGCGATGGTTGCTGTAGTACCAACACAGCTTAAGGTTCCAGCAGTATTAAATTGTATTGTTACATTAGTAGTACCATCGGCTGAAACCACCACAGGTGCACTCATAATGAGAGGATGTGCATCACTACCGTTGGCATACCAGCCGGTAGATCCAGGGATCGCTGCATCAGCGGTTGCGAAGGCTACAGTGACTTGATCAGTTGGGGCAAGACTACTATCGATTAAGGTGGTCGTGGTCGCTGCCGCTGCGCAGGCACCTCCAGGGGAACCTGTCACACTGATTTCATTTTTCAGGGTAAACCGAAAACGATTGTAGCTACCAGTTGCGACACTGGGATTACTACCAAAAGCACCAGTACCACCAACCAGTTCAGCTGCAACACCTGCAACATCATCTAGAATTGTACTACATGCTGCATCCGTACAAACCTCAGTTTTATAGGCAGTGACGTTAACAGCAGTAGGGTCAGCGGCCAATACTTCTCCCGACATCAGGGAACTCGTGACTGCACTGGCGGCCAATATCATGTTTATTTTTTTCATCGTTATATTCCTTCCATATTGGTTATATCTTTCTAAACATTTAGCACGTTGTTACTGATTACTTTTAGCCTGAATATTTACTGTACCAGTAGTAGATGCGGGCGGGCTATCTGAGCTTGAACTACAGGCAGCTAACACCATGAGACCGGCAATAACCAGCAGAATTGAAACGATAGATTTTTTTAAACGCATTGATATCTCCTTGATTATGTTAAATTTTTGTCGCTCAGGATGAAGTTGTACTGAAACAACAAAACTAACTAGTTTGCTTGTCTGAAAATAGACTTAGTTAAGGTAGAAATTAAGGGGTACAACATCCTCAGATTCTTTTGTCTACCGTGAGATAATATAGCGTATAAATTACTGGTTTGCATGTGAATCTCATCACACTTTATATAGATATGGCTTTAATTTATTAAGCTGCGCTAGCAATAAAGTACATAAGGCACAAAATTTTCAGGAGGTTTACAACATTCGCATTATTCGTGGACATATTTAATGGATTTACCGCATCAGGAATTGATGCATTCGACTCTGAGACCACCCTGCTTCTAATATTAGAAAATATTGCTCACTACCAGCCATTTTTTGCTCTCAGAGATTCAAGAGTACAAGTATAATGAACTGGTAGTTCGCAACAAATGCGTTCTGTTAATTAGTTCTTACATGCTTTATATTCAACACATAAAATAGATTAAATGGACAGGAATCTCTTAATGATTAACCCCTACTTCCGATTTAACAAATATAAGTACTCTATTTTCATCTTTATATTTTTACTGACTGCCTGTTCCACTAGCTTCATTGATTCTGGCCAGTCACTGGGCTCGAATGATAGTAATGCCGTAGTCTTAGGCGATGTCGATGGTGACGGTGACCTGGATATGGCGGTGGCAAATCAAAATCAGGGTAATCGTATTTACCTCAATGACGGCACAGGTGATTTTAGTGATTCTGGTTTGTCTTTGGGTGCAAACAGTAGTCAATCTATTGCTCTGGGTGATATCGACGCTGACGGTGATCTCGATATGGTGGTAGCAAATCAAAATCAGGGTAATCGTATTTACCTCAATGATGGCACAGGTGATTTCAGTGACTCTGGTCAATCACTGGCTACCAACGACAGTGCCTCTATTTTTCTGGGCGATGTTGATGGTGATGGTGATCTGGACATAGTGGTAGCAAATAGAAACCAGGCCAATCTGCTCTATATAAACGATAGTTCAGGTAATTTTAGTGATTCTGGTCAGGCATTCGGAAATAACGATAGTCGTTCCATTGTCCTAGGCGATGTCGATGGCGACAATGATCTAGATATGGTGGTAGCGAATCAGGGGCAGCCAAACCTGGTATACATCAATGACAGTATCGGCAATTTCAGCGATTCCGGTCAGTCACTGGGCAGCAATGATAGCAATTCAGTAATCTTGGGTGATCTTGATAATGATGGTGATCTGGATATGGCAGTGGCCAACCAGAATCAGGGAAACCGGATATATATCAACGACGGATTTGGCACCTTTAGTGATTCTAATCAATCACTGAATACAAATGACAGTAGATCTCTTGCATTGGGTGATGTGGATAATGATGGTGATCTGGACATGGTGGTGGCAAATTACGATCAGAATAACCGTGTCTATATCAACAATGGCACTGGTGACTTCGACGAAGATCAGGCTTTAGGTACAAACAGTAGTCAATCTATCGCTCTTGGAGATCTCAGCGGCGATAATAAATTGAGCATCGTAGTTGCCAATTATGGTCAGGGAAACACGGTTTATCACTACGAAACCGAAACATTTGGTCTATCTGATTTATTTGGCGGTGGCCAATAAAAAAGGTCTTAATGTGGTTAGCCAGGAATGACTAGACTCTGCAATGAGGAAAATATAGATCAGAGCTATTTATTGCGGCGCGAGAATCCCATCTTCAAGCGTATAAATTCGACTCATACGCTCAGCAATCTGTAAGTCGTGGGTGACGATCACTAACGCGGTTTTATAACTTTGATTGAGTTCTATGATGAGCTCTATAGCCTGCTCAGCATTTTTTTTATCTAAATTACCCGTAGGTTCATCAGCCAGTACACAGTCAGGACGATGAATCAGGGCACGAGCAATTGCTGCACGTTGACGCTCACCCCCTGATAATTCGCTGGGTTTGTGGTGCAGGCGGTGTGATAAACCGACTTCGCCCAGTATGGCTTCTGATCGCTGGCTGGCTATTTCTGGAGAGATGCCACCAATCAACAATGGCATAGCAGCATTCTCAAGCGCCGTGAACTCGGGTAACAAATGATGAAACTGATAGATAAAACCGAGGTGCCTGTTACGGATAGTGCAACGCGTTTTTTCACTGTGTTTGGCGATATCATCACCGTTCAGCAACACCTTTCCTGACGTCGGTTCATCCAGACCACCCAGAGAATTAAGCAAGGTGGTTTTACCTGAACCTGATGAACCAATAATGGCGACAGTTTCACCGTGGTGCAGATGTAAATCAATGTCCGACAAGACATGCAGCGCATCGCCACTGCCCTCTTGATACATCTTACCTAAACCAATGGCTTCAAGACTAAAATCACTCATAGCGTAATGCCTCAGCAGGTAAGATTTTCGAAGCTCGCCATGCTGGATAGATGGTTGCAGCAATAGTGATTAAAAATGCGGATACAGCATAAGTAATAACTTCATCGGCTTTGACATCGGCGACAACGTCGCTGATGTAATAAACATCCGAGGGAAGAAAATCAGTATTAAAAACCTGCTCAAACCAACTCACAATTTCGAAAACATTCAGTGCTGTCGGCACACCAGCAGCAACACCAATCAGAGTTCCAAACAGTCCAATAACCGCACCCTGAATCATAAAAATAGCCATAACACTACGAGGTGTGATGCCCAGCGCCCGTAAGATAGCAATGTCCGATTCTTTATCATTAACCGACATCATCAGGGTCGAAACAATATTTAGTGCGGCAACGGCCACCACCATCAGCAAAATAATAAACATGACAGTTTTTTCAGTTCTCAGCGCACGGAAAAAATTAGTGTGTTGAGTAGTCCAGTCACGCACCCAGTGCTCCTCACCAAAAACATTATCCAGTCGCCGAGCAATTGTGGGAGCCTGAAAAAGATCGGTGAGTTTTAAACGTACACCATTAACCTTATCGTCATAACCAAACAGCGTGCCGGCATCATCAATATGCATATAAGACATTAGACTATCAAACTGATGCATGCCGACTTCAAAAACACCAACCACCTCGAAACGCCTCAAACGCGGCATCACACCCACAGCAGTGATCATTGCCTGAGGAGTAATTAATGTGATGCGATCGCCCTCATAAACACCAAGTGAGCGGGCAAGTTCACTACCAAGAATAATGCCAAATTCACCAGGCTTAAGATCGCTTAATTTACCGGAAACCATTTTACTGGCAATACTTGAAACATCACCTTCCAACTCTGGCCGAATACCTCGCACTCCAGATCCGCTGACACGCTTTCCATTGGTTAACATCACCTCCTTTTGTATATAAGGTGCCGTAGCGACAACGCCCTCTTCCTGAGCGGCTTTATCTGAAACCGCCTGCCAGTCAGAGATAGTGCCATCGAAGCCAGTGATAGTGGCATGAGAGGTCATGCTCAAGGTGCGATTACGTAATTCATTGCCAAAGCCATTCATTACAGATAAAACTACAATCAGTGCAAAAACACCGAGTGCAACTCCAGCAATCGAGATAAACGCAATGAAGGAGACAAAATGATTTTTGCGTTTGGCACGTGTATAGCGCAGACCGATAAAAATTTCTTTAGGTAAAAACATGGGCGGATTTAATCAGGAATGACAAGATAATGCTATGCAATCGAGATTACTAATGGAAATCTTTGATAATTAACGTCTATTTATTCTATCTGGACTGATTGAGGCAGGACAATGATCTCAACACGACGGTTTTGTTGTCGACCTGATTCTGTGTCATTCGTTGAAACAGGCCGTTGTTCACCATATCCTACGGCTTTAATTTTTGTCTGGATTTGAGGCAAGTGCTGTGAAAGGTATTCTGCAACGGCATTGGCACGTTGCTGTGAAAGTTCCATATTATAATCATCAGTACCTCTATCGTCGGTGTGCCCGTCTACCGTGATGGTAGATTGTGTATAGGCCGTTATTTTTGCTATAACTTCATCCAGCCTGATCACTGACTCACTACTTAGTTGGGATTGGTTGAAGGCAAAAATCACACCACTATCCAGTGTCAGGCTTAGAGCTGAGCCAATAGCACCGATGGCATCAATATCCGAACCGGGTGATCCTCGACCACAATGTTGTTTTAAATCAGTCAGTCTGAGATAGCGAAAGCTATCAAATCTTTGTGAATAGGCTGCAATATCAACATCAGCGTGACCACCACTGATTTCCCCAACCATAATCCAATTTTTATTATCAGGCGATATTTCAAGCTGTGTTGGCTCTATCGCTGTTCCGACTTCAAAGATATGTAAATCTGGACCCTGAATATCAGTTAAAACATTATCATTGAACTTAACCACCAGTACGCCGCCACAACCCAGGCTCAAATAACCTTCGCCTGTACGATGTTGATAGTCAGGAGTTGATAAGGCGTTGGTAGCATTACGATGCTTCGCTTTAAGCGGTGCTGGATCACCCGCATGGTAATAAATTACCTCATCGGCAAATGAAATATCGCCTAAAGGAAAACGAACCTCACTGCCATGTCCATCTGAATAAAATGTAGAATTGACTGCTGCTTGCTGCTGCGCCGTTGCATAAGATGCGGTTAATAGCAGTAGAGGAAAAATAAAATTTAGATAGCTGTATTTACGCATATTTTCATCCATGAATAATGTTTTTGAAGTTTTATAATAAAACAGTTGCAGCAATATGTCTTGTTTAAATAGGAAATTACTGAATTCGCTGAATCGTCCACAATAGACCTGTGATTGATATCAACACTGATCCAGGAATGATAATCCTTTTCCGATACCAGTGTTTATGACGAAACCAGAAACCGACTATCGCAAATGCAATTGCAATAACAGTGAGCTGAGCCAGCTCGACACCAACATTGAAACTAATCAGGGCTGTCGCAAAGTCATCTTCAGGTAGTCCAAAATCATTAAGCACACCGGCAAAACCCAGGCCGTGCAATAGACCAAAAAGAAAAACTAAAACAAGTCGACTTTTATGCAGTGACTTGTGAACAATATTTTCTATTCCAATATACGCAATGGATAGCGCGATTAAGGGCTCAACGATGTTCGCTGGCAAACTAATCACACCATTCATCGACAAACCCAATGTAATAGTATGCGCTAAAGTAAACATGGTTACCTGCCATAACAAAGGCTTAAGTCTCACGCTTAGAAGAAAGATACCCAGAATAAACAATAAATGATCTGTACCTTTGGGAATAATGTGCTCAAAGCCAACCGCTATATAGGATCCGATCACTGCAGTTAATGAACGCTTGGCAAATACCTCCTGCATGGAAAATAGCTCACTCGCCTGATCTTTGCGTAACCACTGCCATTCTGACCAGTGCCATTGTTCATTGGCCTCATCAATCTGCCTGACCCTGACCGCGTTATCACCAAAACGTGCCGGGTAATACCATTCTAACTCTCGGCTACTGGTTAATATTTGACCACTTAAGTTAATGATGCTGATACGAGGTACTTTGGTATAACCGGGTTCGGGTATGGTCACTGTGTTGACAGACAAAGTAACTTTACCGGCCTCAGTCTTGAGAAAGAGACTATCGAGCATCTCCTGATGAAATGTAGAGAATTCTTTATCCAGTTCAGCAGGCGACATGGCTCGAAGAACATCGTAGTCGTCAGCGGTGGGTGCATCTTTGGTGTTTTTATATTGTGCATTAATACCGGTGAGCAAGGCTTCGATGCTGGCTCGTATCTCGATATCAACCTTGCCACTGCTATGGATATTGATTTCAACCAATGCTGGTTTGACCACATCGGCCAGAGCTGGATTAAGACAAAATGAATAGATAACTAAGCTGAGTAAAATTTTATGAATAAACTGCAAGTTAAGGCGTCTCTAAGAAAGGATTAAAATTGTACGATTAACATAAATGGATTAGTATAAGCGTTTATGTAAATGATTCTAAATCTCATCTTTAATTCTAAATATTACTCAACATTGAGGAGACATTTTTATGTCGAAGATTAATCGACGCGATTTTCTAAAATTGCTAGGCATTACTGCAACCGCTGGTTCTCTCCCTGCTATTTATGGTTGTTCAGGTACCAGCCGCTCTGTCTTCGCTAAAGATCTTTACACCTTGCCGATGAAGGGCAACGCACGAATTCTACATATAACCGATGTGCATGGACAATTAAATCCCGTTTATTTCCGTGAACCTAATGTCAATCTAGGTGTGGGCGATGCTTTTGGTCGCCCGCCTCACGTTGTAGGTCCCAAATTCCTCGAAACAATGAAATTCAAACCTGCCACAGCAGAATCTTATGCTTACACTTATATGGATTTTGAAAGTAGCGCAAAGAAATATGGCCGTATGGGTGGATTTGCCCACATAAAAACCCTGCTCGACAGTCTGCGTCAACAGGCGGGGGGCAAAACCAACACCATTACGCTGGATGGTGGCGATCTGTGGCAAGGCTCTGGCACCTCTTTATGGACTCGTGGTGTGGACATGGTTGAAGCTTCCAATATTCTCGGTGTAGACGTCATGGTTGGTCACTGGGAGTTCACTTACAGAGAAAGAGAAGTGCTCAGCAATGTGGCCTTGTTCAAAGGTGATTTTATAGGACAAAACGTACGCGTTGAAGACGCCTCACTGATGGATGATGTTTATGGAGAATTGGTCGAAGAGTTTGATGGTAGAGGTCTTTATGATGAAGATGCCGGTTATGCCTTTCAGCCCTATGTGATAAAAAATGTGGGTGGTGCTCGTATTGCGGTGATTGGTCAGGCCTTCCCCCGTACCGGTAACGCCAACCCCAAAGAGTTTTTCCCGGACTGGTCATTTGGTATTCGTGAAGACGACATGATTGAGCTGGTCAATACCATTAGAGAAGAAGAAAAACCTGATGCCATCGTACTACTTTCACATAACGGTATGGATGTTGATATAAAAATGGCCGAGAACGTTCCCGGTCTGAATGCGATATTTGGTGGTCATACACACGATGGTATCCCTCAGCCAATTAAAGTTAAAAATATAGAAGGTAATACCTGCCTGGTCACCAATGCGGGTTCGAACGGCAAATTCATTGGCGTCATGGATTTCGATATTCAGGATGGCAAAGTCAAAGAAATGCATTATCAAATGTTACCTGTGTTTGCAGATGCCTTACCAGCAGATAAAGAAATGCAGGCTTATATCGACCAGATGCGTAATACAAAATACGACAAGAACATTATTGAAAGTCGTGTCAAAGAACATTTCTATCTTGATAGCCGCCTGGGCAAAACCTTCAAAGAGATTCTCGATGAGAAGCTGGCCATTGCCGATCGCCTGCTCTATCGACGTGGTAATTTCATGGGCACCTGGGATCAGATTTTATGTAATGCACTTCGAGAAGAATATGATGCCGATATTGCTATGTCTGCGGGTGTACGCTGGGGAACCAGCACATTAAAAGGCGACTGGATCACCATGGAAGATTTGATGACGCAATGTTCTTTAACTTACGGAGAAACTTATGTCACCGAAATGACCGGCCATGACCTGCTCAATACCATCGAGCAAGTTGCTGATAATTTGTTCGATCCAGACCCCTATTTGCAATCGGGTGGTGACATGGTTCGCCTGGGTGGGCTTGACTACACCATCGATCCATCACAAAAACTTTATGAGCGCATTACCGATGCACGTCTGGATAACGGCCATCTCATAGAAGCCGATAAAACTTACAAAGTAGCAGGCTGGGCAACCGTTGGTAAAGCTCCTGATGGCCGCTTAATGTGGGACGTGGTTCGAGATTACATCATCAAGAATAAAGGTAAAGACAACATTCTTAAGCTTGATAAGATCAATCATCCAAAACTACTTGGTGTATCAAGCAATCCTGGAATAGCTGATTATCCGGGTGAAGTTGGCTAAAACACCAAACTTCATTCGATTTAAAGAGGCCTCGCAATATTGCGAGGCTTTTTTTTGATAATTGAATTTAGATAAATTAAGCCATGTTTAAGGTTGTGATATGAAAATGGCTCAAATAATTTATGTAAGAACAGATACACCAATACTGGACAGATGTGAATATTACTTCAATTAACACTCCCGAAATAACAAACACTAAACTTATTCTCCTTGTCTCATCATTTTTGATGATCTTTGGTAATATCTCATTTTTCTCAAATGTAGTAGATGTCTATCCCATCAATTTTAAAAACAGCCTGTTTATAATCTCGCTGTTAATTGTTTTTGGCGGTTCACTGATTTTATTATTAGCGCTTATTTGCCACAAACACACCATAAAACCGATATTAATTACTACCCTGATAGTTTCATCTTCGGTGAGTTACTTCATGGATAGTTATAACGTAGTTATCGATGACTCAATGATTCGCAATCTCGTGAACACCAATATGGCTGAATCTTTAGATTTGGTTTCGTTAAAAATGATTTTATATGTCTTATTTTTAGGTGTTGCCCCTTCCTTGCTTATCTACAAAGTGAATATAGTTAGTCATGGAATTAAGAGACAAATTCTCTCAACGATTAAACTATCGCTATTATCGCTTACATCGATAATCCTGATCATTGTTATTTTTGGAAATTTCTATGCCTCATTCTTCCGAGAACATAAATCGTTACGCTATTATGCTAATCCAAGTTTTTACATATATTCTTCCATTAAGTACATTAACAGCCTTACTGTAAGAAATAACCAGCCATTAATACTGTTAGGTACAGATGCAATTACACCCGTTACAGATGCGGATAGAGAGCTGGTTATATTTGTATTAGGCGAGACAGCAAGAGCAGATAGGTTTTCACTAAATGGTTACCAAAGAGAAACGAACCCATTATTAAAAAAAGAAGATGTTATCAGTTTTTCTAACTTCTGGTCTTGCGGCACTTCGACGGCTGATTCAGTGCCATGTATTTTTTCAATCTTAAATAAGGATGATTATAGCGTATCAGAAGCAAATAAAAGTGAAAACCTTATTGATGTATTGTCACATGCTAAAGTTAATGAATTATGGTTAGACAATAACTCTGATTCAAAAGGTGTTGCCCTGAGAATTCGGCACATGGACTACAGGACGCCTGCTAATAATCCTGTCTGTGATATCGAGTGTAGAGATGAGGGAATGCTAGCTAATCTTCAAACCTATATTAATGAACATGACAAAGGTGATATTTTTATTGTTCTACACCAAATGGGAAATCATGGCCCAGCCTATTACAAAAGGTATACAAAAGAATTTGAAATATTTATACCTACCTGTAATACCAATCAGTTAGAAGACTGTAGCAAAGAAGAAATTGATAATACCTATGACAATGCTATTTTATATACAGATTACTTTTTATCGAAAGTGATTAACCTGCTAAAAGATAACGATGAGAACTTTGAAACTGCGATGCTTTACGTCAGTGATCACGGTGAATCTTTGGGCGAGAATGGTATTTACCTACATGGCATGCCTAAGTTTATCGCGCCCGATGCGCAATTACATGTACCCGCTATTATGTGGTTCGGAAGTGGTTTCAATGATCCAGAGATAGCTAATCTTCATAATAAGAAAAACAACCTATACTCACATGATAATATTTTTCATACGATACTAGGTTTAATGGAAATGGAAACATCGACCTACAACAAACAGATGGATATCGTTCACGTTAATTAATGCTCCGTGTATTTCTTTGGATATATGTTCTGTACACCAGTAGAAGTAAAAGTATGAGAAAATAAACAACGGGCTGAAGATAGTCCGCTTTCACCAACCAGGTAAAATGAAGCACGCCCAATACCGCAATAACATAAATAAGCTTATGTAAAACCAACCAGTTCTTTTTAAGCCGACGTATCATTATTTTGTTAGACGTCAGCGCTAGCGGTATCAATAAAACAAAAGCAGCAAAACCGATGGTTATAAATGGTCGTTTGACAACATCTTTAACAATCTCAGACCAGTTAAAATACTGATCAAACCAGATATAAGTTATAAAATGCATGACTGCATAAAAGAACACAAACAAACCAAGCATCCTTCTTAATTTGATCAACCATGGCAAATTTAATATTTTCCTTGCCGGTGTAATCGATAAGGTAATCAAAAGAAAGCGTAACACCCACTCCCCTGTTTCGCGTGTCATGACCTCAACGGGGTTTGCACCCAGCGTGTCATTTATCGCACCCCAAACTAACCATACCAGTGGAACCAGGCAAATAATAAATAGAACTGGTTTGATAACATAACTGACGGCGCTAGCTGATGGTGTTACAGACATCTTAAAAATATTTTCGTAAATCCATACCAGTATAAAGCTGCGCAACCTGTTCACCATAACCATTAAACATTTCAGTTTTAATCTTAGGCTTCCAGAATGGCTCACCAATACGACGCTCCGTACTCTGACTCCAGCGCGGATGATCAACCTCAGGATTAACGTTAGAATAAAACCCGTATTCTTTAGGTGCTAACTCATTCCATGTTGTGTTTGGCATGGTCTCAACAAAGCGAATTTTCACTATCGATTTTATGCTCTTGAAACCATACTTCCACGGCACGACCAGACGAATCGGCGCTCCGTTCTGGTTAGGTAAAACATCGCCGTATAAACCCACAGCCATAATCGGCAAGGGATTCATGGCCTCATCAATTCGCAAGCCTTCAACATAAGGCCAGTTCAAAACACGGCGAGATTGTCCTGGCAAACGAGACTTATCCAGTAAGGTCGTAAACTCGACATATTTTGCTTTTGAATTTGGCTCGAATTTTTTGAGCATGTCGGCGAGAGAAAACCCTACCCACGGAACTACCATCGACCAGCCTTCAACACAGCGCAATCTATATATATACTCCTGCAAAGCATAGGGCTTGATAAAGTCTTCCAGATTAAACACACCCGGTTTATTACATTCACCTTCTACGGCAATACTCCATGGATTCGGATTAAACAATGAAGCATTTTTAGCTGGATCTGTTTTTGACGTGCCCAGTTCGTAAAAATTGTTATAACTCGTAATATCTTCTAATGAGGTTAATTTATCATCTGCTTTGAATGCACTTTGTGGCAGATCAGGCCAACGCTTTGCCCAGGCTGGCAACATGGCGTCAGCACCAACTAACAAACTGCTGGCGAATACCTGTTTCATGAAGCGGCGACGATCCAGATAAACAGATTTAGGCGTAATTTCAGATGACTTTATATCAGAGGTTTTTTTTATGATTAGGGGCATGCTATCTCCTGTTGTTTATTAACAGACAATAGCAAATTAGAATGGTTCTATTCTAACCAAGCCAGACTCTCGCATTCCTGAACATCCGCATCCACGGTGAATCTTCACCCCACTCTTCAGGACGCCATGAATTCTGCACACTGCGGAAGACGCGTTCTGGATGTGGCATCATAATCGAGACTCGACCATCGTCGGTAGTAAAACCGGTTAAACCTTCGGGTGAACCATTAGGGTTTAACGGGTACTGTTCTGTTGCGGCACCGTTGTTATCAACAAAACGCAACATAGAGTGTGCTTGTTTGCGTTGCTCGTCTGATTGATATTCAGCCAAACCTTCACCGTGAGCAACGGCGATTGGCATACGAGAGCCCTGCATACCGGCTAATAGAATCGAGGGCGACTCCATGACTTCAACGGTACTAAAGCGGCCTTCAAACTGTTCTGACTGGTTGCGAACAAAGTGTGGCCAGTGTTCAGCGCCGGGGATGAGATCTTTTATATTCGCCATCATCTGGCATCCGTTACAAACGCCTAAACTAAATGTATCTTCGCGATTAAAGTATTCACTAAAGACATCACGTGCGCGTGAGTTGAAAAGAATTGTTTTTGCCCAGCCTTCACCAGCTCCGAGTACATCGCCGTAGGAGAAACCACCACAGGCAACCAGACCTTTGAATTCATCGAGACTTAGGTTGTTATTAATAATGTCACTCATATGCACATCGATTGAATCAAAACCAGCACGATCAAAAGCCGCGGCCATTTCGATTTGACCATTCACGCCCTGTTCTCTTAATACGGCAATTCTTGGACGAGCGCCGCTGTTGATCATGGGCGCGGCAACGTCCTCACTGGGGTCAAATGAAAGTGAAACATTAATGCCAGCATCGTCTTCTTTAATGCCGTCAAATTCCTGTTGCGCGCAATCTGAATTGTCGCGAATAGATTGAATTTGGTAACTGGTTTCGCTCCAGGCTTTTTGCATGGTAATTAAGTCAGATTCAAATACCAGACCTTCATCCATACGGCTGAAACGAATTTTTGAATCGTCTCTAATTGTTCCAATACGATGACTGCAAGATTTAATCTGATATTTTTCAAGCAAGGCTTCAACTTTCGACAAGTTTTCAGTCTTAACCTGAATGACACCACCCAGCTCTTCATTAAACAGAGCTCCAATATCATCTTCAGGCAATTCATCCAGTGAAATATCAAGGCCGCAATGACCTGCAAATGCCATTTCTGACAGACAGGCAAACAGGCCACCGTCAGAACGATCGTGCCATGCCAGCAATAAATTTTCTTTGTTCAGTTTCTGAATTGCAGCAAAGAAAAATTTAAACTGTTCAGTATCATCAAGATCGGGCGGCACATCACCCACCTGCTTATAAGTTTGCGCCAGTGCCGATGCACCCAGACGATTTTTTCCCTTACCCAGATCAATTAGGATTAATTCTGTATCACCTGCATCAGTGACCAGCTGCGGCGTTAATGTTTTGCGTACATCGCTAACCGTTGAAAACGCGGTAATGATCAATGACAAAGGTGCAGTAACAGCACGTTGCTCGCCATCGACATCCCAGACCGTTTTCATCGACATGGAATCTTTTCCGACCGGAATGGTTAGGCCTAACTTGGGACAAATATCCATACCGACCGTTTTTACAGTTTCGTATAAACGCGCATCTTCACCGGGATGCCCCGCAGGTGCCATCCAGTTAGCAGAAAGTTTAATACCGGAAAGCTCATCAATCGGCGCGGCCATAATATTGGTGATCGCTTCGGCTATCGCCATACGGCCAGAAGCCGGTGCATCCAATAACGCAATAGGTGTACGTTCACCCACTGCCATGGCCTCACCCACGTAATCCTCAAACGAAGATGTGGTCACCGCGACATCGGCAACAGGCACCTGCCAGGGTCCAACCATTTGGTCACGCGTGACCATGCCGGTAATGCTACGGTCACCAATGGTAATCAAAAATGATTTGCTGGCGACAGAAGGCAAACGTAAAACATTAAACGCGGCTTCGTTGATGTCAATTTTACTGGTATTAAAAGCCTTCTGATTAATACGAATAGTTTTTACATCGCGCAACATTTTGGGTGGCTTGCCGAGTAAAACATCCAGCGGCATGTCCACAGGATAATTATCAAAATGTTTGTCGTGTACTTTTAGATCTAATGCTTTCGTAGTCTTGCCGAGAATGGCATAAGGACAACGCTCGCGTTCACAAAGTTTTTTAAAGTCTTCAATCTTTTCGGGATCAATGGCGATGGTGTAACGCTCCTGAGATTCGTTGCACCAGATTTGCATCGGTGTCATACCCGGCTCATCGTTGTGCACTTCACGCAATTCAAACTCAGCTCCGCAGCCGCCGTCGTGCACTAATTCAGGCAAGGCGTTGGATAAACCACCCGCACCAACATCATGAATAGATAGAATCGGATTGTTATCGCCCTGCATCCAGCAACTGTCGATCACTTCCTGACAACGGCGCTCCATTTCAGGATTGCCGCGTTGCACCGACGCGAAATCTAAATTCTCAGCACTGGTGCCGCTGGCCATAGAAGAAGCAGCACCGCCGCCTAAACCAATCAACATCGCCGGACCACCGAGTACGACGATGGGTGTGCCCACAGGAATCTGCAATTTGTCGACATGGTCTTCACGAATGTTGCCGTAACCACCCGCCAGCATAATCGGCTTGTGATAACCGCGAATTTCATCGCCGTCGGTACCCGGTACTTTTTCTTCGAAGGTACGAAAATAACCGCAGATATTCGGGCGACCAAATTCGTTATTGAATGCCGCAGAACCAATCGGGCCTTCAATCATAATATCCAGTGCGGATACAATACGATTGGGTTTGCCGTTGTCCGTTTCCCATGGCTGTGCAAAACCCGGAATTTTTAGATTGGATACCGAAAAGCCGCTCAAACCAACTTTAGGCTTGGAGCCACGACCAGTCGCACCTTCATCACGAATCTCACCACCCGCGCCAGTTGCAGCGCCGGGGAAAGGTGAAATCGCGGTGGGATGATTATGTGTTTCAACCTTCATCAACAAGGCGATGTGTTCTTTGTTGTAACCGTACTGTTTGCTATCGGCATCGACGGTGAAACGTGGCGCTGTGTGTGAGACCATCACCGCTGAATTATCATGATAGGCACTGAGTACGCCTTCAGAATGTAATTCGTGCGTATTACGGATCATCTTGAATAAGGAACGATCCTGCTCTTCGCCGTCGATCACCCAGTCAGCATTAAAAATCTTGTGGCGGCAATGCTCAGAGTTGGCCTGCGCGAACATCATCAGCTCGGCATCGACCGGATTACGTTTGATTGAGAGATAAAACTCGACCAGATAATCGATTTCATCGTCAGATAAAGCCAGACCCAGCTCGGTGTTAGCGCTACGCAGGGCTTCGATACCACCACTGAGAATATCGACAGTGTTACCCTGCTCAGGTGACATGTGGGCAAACAAGGCTTCGGCTTCCTCATATGAGCGCAGCACAGATTCGATCATGCGATCATGCAGACAGGCATCAATTACCGCAATATCGGCTTTTGTCATCGTCGCACCAGCATCGCAGGCCACCACATAGGCGATGCCACGTTCCAGTCGCAAAATCTTGTTCAAATTACAGTTGTGGGCAATATCGGTCGCCTTGGATGACCAGGGTGAAATCGTACCTGCACGGGGTGTCACAAGGAACAAATCACCTTCGCAATCATGCTCCTCTATCTTGGGTCCGTATTGCAATAAACGAGCAAGAATGGAACTTTCTTCGTCATTCAGTGCCTCATTCACATCGGCAAAATGTACAAAATGCGTAGCAAGACCGGAAACCGCCGGGACCAGCGTTTTCAGCTCATTCAGTAGTTTATTTAAACGAAAATCGGATAGCGCGGGAGACCCTTGAATATGCAGCATGTTGCCCTTATATGTGTGAGTGTAAGCAAAGACGGAATGATAAAGCAAAGCCGCGACAGATTAAACCACGAAGTGTGGATAAGACGTAGCAGATTGCACATTCCAGGCGTATAATCGCCGCCAGAGCCTTGACCAGCTCTTTTACTACAGTTCAGGAAAAAACACGGGGGCGACTTGGCTTCGACGTGGGTAGCAAAACCTGAGGTGCATGCAGAGGTGTGAAGTTCCTCTTAAATCCAATCACAAAACTTATAGTTGCCAACGACGACAACTACGCTTTAGCAGCTTAAACTCCTGCTCAAAGCCCTCGGCCTGATGTGTGCTTATACGCTCAGATAACCGGGGTCGACTCATATAAGCTCGCGATGAAGCATGTCTGGTGTGGATTCGCTAAAACCTATCCAGAATCGCCTTCAGTCTTCCCCGCCCATTGGGTAGCTGCTGGTTAAATTAAGAATGGGATAAGCATGTAGAGCCGATGGCGGAGTGCTTGCGGACGCGGGTTCAATTCCCGCCGCCTCCACCAAATAAACAAGGGTTACCCGTCTTCCGGGTAGCCCTTTTTTATTGTGATAATAGCCTCTGATATTTGGATACAGAACAAAACTATTCGTCATTTACTTCGTTAGAAAGCGCCATATCATCGACCACCACGGGTAGCTCCTGATAAACACTCTCGACTACCGAATTCATTTCTGCATCAGATACCGGCAAATATGAAAAGCTTTCACCTTTATTCTGCATGGCTTCAAGATCGAGCAAGGTTCCGGGTGGTAGATCATCGCCATTACCAAGGTCACCTTTAACGGCATAAACTACCCAGCGCGGGCCCTCCAGAGAAAGCACCAGATAGGAGGCGTCGGCAACGGCCAATACGCTGTGCGCAGCTAATTGACTGACTGTGCCATAACCAAGCACGATGCCACCACCCAGCTCATAACTGGCAGGTACCACTACCGCTTTCGTTAATTCATAGACACCGACTGTGGTTCCTGCGACTACTGATGCCGTGGTGCCTGCTACTACGGTGGTTCCGGCTAACACATTGCCAAATACCTGCGATGTTAGTGATACCGCTTCGCCACCTACAGCGATGGCTGAACCGGTAATAACACCCGCACTACCGGCTACAACACCAACGGTTCCAGCGCCCAGGGTAACTCCTGCTGCAGTTACAGGAACGCCGATGTACTGAACCGCTTTCCCCGAAATATAGCCAACGCCTTTGACTGTATTGCCAACCACCTGACCGGTTAGTACACTGCCACCACCAAGTGTGGCAACACCGACACCAGCAGCACCAGCTGCAATGTTGCCGGCAGTAAATTCAAACAAACTATAAATAGATGCCACCGCCGCTTTTGTGCTGGGAGCGACCAGGTCATAAGTGGCACCAACGGTGTTCCAGGTAACTTCTACTGCCAGATTAGTCACAGCGACACCTTCATTAATCACAACCATCACAGGAAAGGCGGCGAGATTGACTGCAATGTAACCAACTGAGCCTGCACCGAGTTTCGTTACCGGCTTAATCAAACCGTCCCATAATATGCCTTGCAAAACCCAGCGGGAAGATTTTAACAAAGCCAAACCAAATCCAGTTACGCCTACGCTTTCAGTAAATGCTTCACCGGCTTTATTGAAGGATTCTTTTACATCATCTACATAACTACCGGTTGCATCAACCACCAGGTCAGTCATAACATCGCTGTACTCTTCTCGAATGGTATTCGCGTCAGCAATACCTTTTGTAAAATCACTTAACTCTGCAGCACCAGCAATATCCTTGGCTCGGTGTGATAATTTGCCCGGTACCGCAACGTAGCCCTTTACAAATGCATCACTGGCATAGAGCAAACTTTTTTTCGCTGCTGTATTAGCTGTATGAGAAATAGACCGAGTAATACCCCAGGATTTTTTTATCGTAGCACTGCCTAAATCTGTCATCGAATCTGCGATCATATTGCCGCCTTTGATACTTCCCTGCTCTAGTGCGACACCATAGCGATCTATTTCAGCTGCTGTTTTTTTGCCTAAATCCCATGCCTTTAAGGTCACTTTTTTACCGGCAAAGTAAGAACGATCAACAATAAAAACACCAACGGGTCGTGTAATATTAGTAACACCTTCGGCTATTTCTTCACCGCCAGTTTGAATGTTTTTCGCATAATCAAGACTTAGCTTGCTTCCTTTTGGAATAAGGTAAACAGAATCAGCGGCATTTTTTAATGATTTCAAAAATGACTGGCGTGCGTGCAGTCCCATCATCTCGAAAGCAAGATCAGAAGCAGATTGACCCGCAGGGATCAGTTTTATTTCTGTACCAGGAACATGAAAAGCACCGTTGTTATATAAAGAAGCATGACCTTCTTTGGTTAATTTTCGGGTGTACTTTAGAGGGTCTTCAGCGCTACCTGTGGTACTGCAACTGGTTAATACAAATGAAAATAGCATGAGAAAAAATGCTATCGTTTTTGGGGCAATTATTTTGTTGAAGTTATTCACGAAGATCACCTGGTAATTTCTGTAGAATATTCTTGATTACGGCTGGATCATCGGAGAGTACTTGTACATCGATACCCTCCTGCTTGAGTGTATTAAGGTCGACGACACTGCCCACCGGTAAACTATCAACTCTGACCGATGTATTATCTTTATTTTTTATTTCACCTTTGGCATAAGCGATAACTAAACGCGGCCCGTCATAGGCTAAAAAAACGGCACTATCGACAATACTCATAAACGCATGTGCAGGTAATGCAGTGAGCGCGTTGTAACCAAGTACGACTGCGGCACTCGCCTGATTGATAACCACTTTACTAGTACCGACAACTGCATCATAACTAACAAAAGCCACATACTTTCCGGTATCGGCTACGGTTAATGCAACTTCACTACTCGCCGTTACAATAGGCGCGGCGGCGGTAAAAGCCACCTGATTTACCGCTCCGATACTGGCACCTGTTACATAGGTCAATGGTGCAGTACCTAATGATAGTATGGCCATACCACTTAAGAGCCCGGCTTCAACTGTCGGTGATATCACTTCGACACCAAATTTTCCCGTATAAAAAATCGTAGTACCCACCGCTTCGATGGTTCGTCCACTAATACTAATTGCGGTAGCTGTAGGTAGAAACACTATTTGCGCGGCACCTTTAGCACCCACTGATACAGCATTCACTACTGTGCTTGCGCTCGGTTTAAATAAACCCTGATAGAGCCCTTTGGCATAGCCCGTTATGATATGGAACAATCCGCCAAGTGCATTCGATGACTGCCCCGATTTATTGTATTCATCATTAAAAGAATCAGCAGCATCACTAAAAGCATTACTCCAGGTTGAACCAATATGAAGAGAATAATCATCCTGAATTTTGGATGTGATTTCATAGATATTGGAAAAATCGTTACTTAGATTCTGAAAATAATTACCCGGCTGCTTAACTAGAGCATCACGGGTTGACTGAGTACGCTGAGCAAGATGCAGATTACCTTTGACAAAACGTGACCAGCCTTTTTTAAGAGATTCAGTTCCAAAGTCAACCTGGGCTCCGGCAATATCTGATGTGGCAGCAAACATTTTTCGAGTTATGCGGGTACCTGTTTGAAAAGTTTTTATACCTAGATCAGCGGAAAGATCCCAGTGTTCGGCCAGGTCTTTTGCCAGTTCTTGATTTTGTTCAGCAACCGAGTTAGCGGCTAGAGATATTGCTTCTGCGGATGAAATAAAAGATTTTTGCTTTGCGTAAGCTAAAGCATCTTCACTTGAGGTGATGACATACCAGCCTTCGTCGTACAAGGCTGCGTGGCCGCGCATATTCGCCATGGTAATAGGGATGACATCTTCTACTGCTTTTTGAGCAGATGAATTCGAATCTGTCCGATCATTATTTGAAGCGCAGCCAGTTAAAAATAATATGGCAATCAATATTAGTGTTTGATAATCCTTATGCATTTCTACTCCTATTTGTTACTGGTCAATTTACTCGAGCTGATCTCGTCAGAGATACTAACAACCATTTTCATAAATAGCTGTAATTTATTGTTGATATCAGTTCGTTCCTGTTCACTTAATAACTGATAACCACGTGGGTAGGACCAACCATAACCCCAGCGATAAGAAGTTGGGAAATAAGGAGAGCCACCAACACGCACGCCCGCTAACATGAGCCTGGCAATTTCTGGTTCTCCTGCCCTGGTAACACAGCTGTTTAATGTTTGATCTGCCTGGCGACGTTCATCATAAGTACCGCCCGCCCAATAAGCCAAATCATGTTTTATACAGCAATCTAGCCATAATGTTTGTTGATGAATCGTACCATCAGGGAAAGCACTGCAGCCATCGGTGGTGAATAGCGCAATTTCTTCCGCCAATGATAACACTGGATCAATTAACAGTAATATTACAATAAGAATTTTCCGCATTTTATAAACACCCTTGTTATCACGGCTTAAATATTTACTTGAACAAGCAGGTCAAATTTTAACTAATAAACCCCATACAAAGTAGATGAATTAATACATTCTTATTTACCACATGCAAGAAGAATAAAAATAGTTTCATGCAAAGAACCTAAATATAAAAGTCCTTATAAATACTCGAAAATGAAAAGGTTTTTAATAAATATAGTACAGTATAATCTGTCTTTATATCAATGACTGGCCTGAGGAGGCCTACCTAGCATGGCACCACGTACCGCTGACTCAATGCAAACCCAACAAGTGAACAGCTCCCCTTTGATCTACGTTATTGAAAGTGACCAGATACAGGCAGAACTATTAAATAAAACATTGTTAGATAATGGTTATCGAGTCCAGTTATTTACCGAAGCAGATACTTTGTTCTTCTCGGCGTGTACAGATCCTGATATTGAACGACCTTCTGTTGTGATTATGGATATTATTTTTTCCGGTGACGAGCTGATCTCATCCTTCACTAATGACATTGTATTCTGTAAAAACTCAAATGTCCCTGCCATTGTTACTTCCAAACGTGATGATATTACAGCTCGTCTCGCCAGTCTTCGCGCTGGTGCTAAACACTATTTAAGCAAGCCTGTTAATAACGACAAGTTAATCGGTCTATTAGATGAAATTACAGGACGTTTGAAATACGAACCATATCGTGTACTACTGGTAGATGATGATGAAATTTCGATTAAATTACATAAACAAATTTTGACTAAGGCTGGCATGGTTGTGCAGGCATTGTTAGACCCTATCAAGACGCTGGATGTTGTTAAGGATTTCAAACCAGATTTGATTTTGCTTGATGTTTATATGCCAGAAATTAATGGCGCTGAACTGGTTGCTGTATTACGTGATAGTGGTTTTCTATTGCCTGTCTTATTTCTATCCGGTGAGACCGATTTAACACAGCAGTTACTGGCACTCGATAACGGCGGAGATGATTTTATTGTTAAACCAATTCAGCCTGAGAATTTGGTTGCCACGGTTTTAGCACGCGCAAAAAAATCACGTCGAAGTAATAATATTTATTATCGCCTTGAAAACACTTTATATGAACGTGAACGTGAACATTTGGCACTGGATCACCATTGCATTATTAGTGTTGCTGATAATAAAGGCAACATAATCTACGTTAACGAACGCTTTTGTGAGGCCAGTGGCTATTCTCGAGAAGAACTACTGGGAAAAAATCACCGAATTATTAAATCTGATATTCATACACCTGAGTTTTACCAGAACATGTGGAGCACTATCTCAGAAGGTAATGTTTGGCAAGGTGAGACCTGTAACAAACGTAAAGACGGTAGTTTATTCTGGGTAGAATCAACTATCACGCCATTCCTGGATACTACTGGTGAACCCTATCAGTATGTAGCAATCCGAACTGACATCACTGATATCAAAAAAAGTGAGCAGGTTCTTCGTACTATAGTCGATAGTACTTCTTTAGTCACAGGTGAAGCTTTTTTCAAAAACACTGTGCGCTGTATGGCAGAGTCAATGAATGTGAGATTCAGCTTCATTGCTAAAATGGAAGCAGATGATGCATCCACAATTAAGACTATTGCTATCTGGGATACGGATCAGCTAATCGACAACTTTAGTTACCCTATTATAGATACGCCATGTGAACAGGTAATGAACACGGGTTTGTCTGCCTACTCATCTAAGGTCGCAGAAACATTTCCAAAAGATTTCTGGTTAAAAGAAAATGGTATTGAAAGTTATATCGGTATCCCTCTGTTTGATAGCAATGATGACTTTCTTGGTCACATGGGGATCCTTGATGATAAACCAATATCCAACGCTAATTATAATATCGATCTACTCAAAATTTTTGCTGCCAGTGTTGCGAGTGAAATGGAACGCGCACAATCAGATTCGGCTCTACAAAATAGTGAGTCCCGTTTAAAATTTTTAGTGTCTTCCAGTCCGGTAACAATATACACCTGTGAAGCCACTCCTCCCTTCGCTGCTACCTATATTAGTCCAAACGTTAAACAGTTAATGGGTTACGAACCTGAGCAGTTTACTGAAAACGCGGTATTTTGGGCAGACAATATTCACCCAGAGGATCAACAGCAGGTTTTTGATAATCTACCGCAGCTATTTGAGCACGCTAAACACCAGCACGAGTACCGTTTCTGTAAGCCTGATGGCAGTTATGCCTGGATGCACGATGAAATGCGTCTGATTAAAAATGCAGCCGGCGAACCGATTAAAATTACGGGTTACTGGGCGGATATCAGCGAGCGAAAAGCAACCGAGCAATTACTGGAACTCAACAAAGAAAGGTTACGCCGGGGTCAGGTTTTTGCCAATATTGGCACCTGGGACTGGAACATACAGACCGGAGATTTATTCTGGTCTGAACGCATCGCTCCCCTGTTTGGTTATGCTGATGGTGAGTTAGCTACCTCTTATGAAAACTTCATCAATGCGGTACATCCTGATGATCGTCAACGGGTAAGTGATGCTGTCACTGCCTGCGTTGAACAGGATACAGCTTACGACATTGAGCATCGCGTGCTTTGGCCCGATGGTACGATCCGCTGGTTACATGAGCGAGGAGCAGTAATCCGTGATGCCGAGGGCATGCCATTACAGATGCTGGGCGTGGTGCAGGACATTGACGATCGCAAGCAGGCTGAACTAGCACTGCTTGAACGTGAACATCAATTGCGCGAAGCCCAGACCATGGCTCACATTGGCAACTGGAAAGCTGACTTATTAACTGGAAAATTAGACTGGTCGGATGAGATTTACCGGATCTTTGGTTATGAACCTGGTGCTTTGGAACCCAGTATTGATATTTTTAATTCAGCATTACACCCTGATGATAAATCTAAGGTTCGGCAAAGTGAAAAACTTGCTGAAGAAACGGGCTTGCATGATGTTATTCACCGCATTATCCGACCTGACGGCAGCATACGCCACGTGCATGAACTGGCTCAGGCTGTCACCGATGCATCTGGTCAACTCATAGAACTTGCTGGCACGGTGCAGGACGTCACCGAACAGATTGAAGCTGAGGCGGCACTGGCAGAGAATGAGGATAAGTTCCGTGGCCTCTATGAACAATCACCAGTCGGTATCGCACTAAATGAAATGGATGGTAGTTTTGTCGAGGCTAATCAGGGTTTCCTTGATCTAATTGGTTATACCGATAAAGAGTGCCGTGCATTAACTTACTGGCAACTGACCCCCGAGGAATATGCGACACAGGAAGCGCGACAGTTAGAGAGTCTTAACTCATCTGGTCACTACGGGCCTTATGAAAAGGAGTACATCCATAAGGATGGTCATCGCGTGGCGGTACTGCTCAACGGTAGTATTGTTAATGACCGAGACGGCAATAAGCGAATTTGGTCGATTGTTCAGGATATCTCAAAACGCAAAAACGCCGAACTTGCGATGCAGGAAAGTGAAGAGCGATTTGCCTTCGCTGTTGAGGGTGCTGGCGATGGTATCTGGGACTGGGATATGAAGACCAGTGTCATGCAGTTTTCTCAGCTGTATATGGAGATGTTAGGTTACGCTCAGAATGAATTACCACAGCACGTTGACACCTGGGTTGCGAGTGTTCATCCCGATGATCTTGCACGTATCCAGAAGAATTTGCAGGAATACCTGGAAGGCAAAACAACGACATATCACGTTGAGTTAAGGCTACGTTGCAAAGATGGTAGCTACAAGTGGATTTTATGTCGGGGCACGATTGTTGGTCGTGATGAAGAAGGTAACGCCATTCGTATGATTGGTATTCATAGTGATATCACCGAACAAAAACGAAATGAGGCGGCCGTAACAGAATCTCAGCAACGTATGGCTTTACACGTTCAGCGTACACCATTAGGTGTTATTGAGTGGGATAATAACTTTTGTGTTACTGAATGGAATAGCGCGGCCGAATCAATTTTTAAATATTCAAAAGAAGAGGTAATGGGACGCCACGCCACTGATATAATTGTCCCTGATAATCTTTTTACTCAGGTTGGTCAAGTTTGGGAAGAGCTACTGACTTTGAAAGGTGGCCTACGCAGTAGTAATGAAAATATTACCAAGCATGGAGATATGATATTTTGTGAATGGTATAACACCCCATTGATAAATGATGATGGAAAAGTTATCGGCGTTGCCTCACTAGTGCAGGATATAACCAAGCAAAAAAATGCTGAAATCAATCTTATCAGGGCAAAAGTGGAAGCCGAATACGCCAACAACGCTAAATCAGAATTTCTCTCCAGCATGAGTCACGAATTACGTACTCCGATGAATGCCATTCTTGGTTTTGGTCAACTACTTGAATTCGACGACGACATGACCGATTTGCAAAATGATAACGTGCAAGAGATTCTTACTGCAGGCCATCACTTACTAAACCTTATCAATGAAGTGCTTGACCTGGCCAAAATAGAATCTGGTCAGATTGAATTATCATTAGAACCGGTTGATGTTTGTCAGGCTGTCGAGGAATGCTTGAACCTGATGGAACCTCTAGCCTTAAAACGTGATATACGTATCAGTCATTCTGGGCTTAAAGGCGTAGCCGTGCGTGCAGACCACACACGCTTCAAACAAGTATTAATAAACTTGCTTTCCAACGCCATTAAATATAATCATGATGGTGGCACTGTCAGACTTGATGTTGAGCATATCGAAAATGATCGTTTAAAAATAATAATTACAGATACTGGCATCGGTGTTCCAGAGGATGGCATTGCTGATTTATTCCAGCCATTCAATCGACTTAATGCTGAAAAAACGAGTATCGAAGGTACTGGTATTGGCTTGACCATTACACGTCGTATCGTTGAATTGATGGGCGGCTCAATTAATGTAAAAAGTGAAATAGGTGTTGGTAGCAGTTTCTGGATTGAACTGCCTCTGGAAACAATCGAAGAATCTGATTACATTGAGGTAATCGATGACAGTGCCGAATCGCAACCAATTGATGCCACGATAAAACATACCGTACTCTATATCGAAGACAATCCTGCCAATCTAAAACTGGTCGCACAGATACTGGGACATCGAAAGCACATTCATTTACTCACCGCTCACACACCCGAAATAGGTATTGAGCTTGCAAAAAGTCGCCTACCAGAACTAATCTTGCTCGACATCAATATGCCTAATATTGATGGCTATGAAGTAATGGGAATATTTAACAATGATAGCAGCCTTAGAAATATACCCGTAGTTGCCGTTACCGCGAACGCCATGAGTCGAGATATTGACAGAGGCAATGCAGCTGGGTTTATTGATTATGTTACCAAGCCTATAGATGTACCAAAATTTCTCGATATTGTGGACAAACATCTTCGAGGTGGAAATTAATCCGAGTGAGAATTTCCGACCTGCGCCATTATACATTTCATCACAGCAGCGTGAAAACCAGTCATCTGGCTATGCGCGCCGGCTTTAACCGAAAAAAAATCCGGTGATCAAGACGATCACCGGATTGATTCGTAGCTGCAACAAAATAAATCGGTTTAATAAAGGTAGACAGCGCCAGCGTTGCCAGCTAAATTGTCAGTCTGGCTGCCATTGATGCCGTTGGCGTTGCTGTCTTCGCCTCCCGCGCCCACCGCCATGGTGTTGCCATCTCCCGACAGCGCGGCTGCTATGCCGAAGTAGTCATATGCTGCGGTATTGGGTGCCTTGACGTAGGCCTGCTGGCTCCATGTGCCGCTGCTCAAGGTAAATGTATAGACCGCGCCGCTATCGGTGGCCAACTCGTCGTACTGATCACCGCCTATGCCAATGGCGCTGCTGTCTTCATAACGCGCCCCCACCGCCAGGCTGTTGCCGTCGTCCGAGAGCGCAATACTGTAGCCGAAATTGTCATCCGTTGCTAAATTGCTTGCCTGGATCTTGTGCTGCTCGAGATAGCCAGAGGAGGTGCTGTTGAAGATATAAACTGCGCCAGTATTGGGGAAGCTGGCGTCGTCTTCTTGCAGGGGCGCGCTCACCGCCAGGCTGCCGCCGTCGGCTGAAAGCGCAACTCTGTGACCGAATTGGTCATTTGATCCAGCATCGGTGGCAGTAAGCCATTGCGCAAAGGTACCGCTGAGGAACACCTCGACCAAGCCCGTACCGAGATTCCAACCGGGCGAACCCACTGCCAGAATACTGCCGTCCGCCGAGAGCGCAACGCTGCTGCCGAACACGGAAGACGCAAACGGATACGGCCACGATGACGTTAGGCCGCCCTGAAGGGTCCAGGTGGAGCCGCTGCGACCGTAGAGATAGGCCGCACCGATGTCAGATACACCACCGAGATCAAAACCGGGTTCGCCCACCGCCAGAGTGTTGCCATTCGCAGACAGGGAGAGGCTGGTACCGAACTTATAACCTGCTGTGGCGTTGGCGGAAGCTAAAGATTTTTCCCAGTTCCAAGTGGTGCCACTGTAGCGGTACACGTAGACGCGACCCTGATCTGAATTCGATTTGGGCGAGCCCACCGCCAGGGTGTTGCCATCCCCCGACAGTGCAACGCTGCTGCCAAATACTACACCTGATGGGAGTACCGTTATATCTCCTATAAGTGGGATAGTTATAGTTATTGGAGGTGGGGTGAGATAGGCCTGCTGACTCCAGACTATGCCGTTATGGTGGAAGATATAGACTGCGCCACTATTGATGTCGGCACCGTCTTCCAAGGGCGCGCCCACCGCCATGGTTTTGCCGTCTGACGATAGCGAGACACTACGTCCGAAGTCATCACTCGCTCCAGAATTGTGTGCCTTCACATACCCCGCCGCGCTGGCCAGATTGCCGCTGACGGAGACTACATTGGAACTGGCGCAGATACCGGCATCGCAAGCCTCCAGCATATAACGGGCATTGATGCGCCCGGGTAGATAGGCCTCGAGCTGGTAACTGGTGACTCCGGTACTGAGCGTAGCAATCTGGGTATACCCCGAGCTGCCATCAGGGTCTTCCAGCAGGCGGTACTCGGTGGCATTACTGACATTCGCCCAGCTGAAAGCAAAGGTTTTGACGCTCTGCATTGTCATTGCCAGCTCCGGCGGGGTAAAACTGGCGACAACAGTACAGTCTGCGGTAATCGCCGCCGTGGTATAGGTGGTGCCAACCAGAGCGCCGCCACAGGTGCCGGCCACACTGGCGGTGTAACCGACGTCCGGTGTAACGGTAAAGCTGGGGATCGCACCGTAATCGAACACCGTCGCCAAATCCGGACTGATGCTGCCATTGGCACCTGCCGAAGGGGTGACGGTGTAGGTATCAATAAAAAAACTGGCAATAACCGTACAGTCTGCGGTAATCGCCGTCGTGGTATAGGTGGTGCCACTCAGGATACCACTACAGGTTCCACCCATACTGGCGTGGTAATTAAGGTCCGGGGTAACGGTAAAGCTGGTGGGATCGCCATGAGTGACCGTCGTCGTACCCGGACTGCTGATGCTGCCATTCCCCACTACCGAGGCGGTGACGGTGTGGCTGTTAGAGACAAAACTGGCGACGACCGTACAGTCTGCGATAATCCCCGCCGTGGTGTAAGTGGTGCCAGCCAGATCCAGAGTGCCGCCACAGGTGCCGGCCATTTCGGCGTGGTAATCAAGGTCCGGGGTAACGGCAAAGCTGGTCATAGCCCCATGTTCAACCGTCGCCGGGGTCAGGACGATGCTGCCATTGGCGCCCGCCACCGAAGGGGTGACGGTGTAGCTTTTAATAATAAAACTGGCGTCAATCGTACAGTCTCCGGTAATCGCCGCCGTGGTATAAGTGTTGACACTCAGAGCGCCGCCGCAGGTGCCGCCCACGACGTCAATGTTGTAGCCGGTATTCGGGTTGACGGTAACACTGGGGGTACTACCATAAGTGACATTGTTGATGCTTGTTGGGTTGAAATTGCCGCCTGTACCGGCTGAGGTCGTTACTGTGTAGCTTATAAGACTAAAGTTGGCCACAACCGAACAGGATGCGGTAATCGACGCCGTGGTATAGACATCGCCAACCAGGGTACCACCACAGGTTCCGCCAACACCGGCGATCTCATAACCCGTAAACGGGGTGAGCGTGAAGCTGGCGGTATTGCCATGATTAACACCTGCAGAAGCCGGATTGATGCCACCGCCTGCGCTCGTTGAGGTGCTTATGGTGTAGTTATTGAGGTCAAAACTGGCCTGTACGGTGCAGTCCGCGTTAATCGCGTCCGTCGTGTAGATGTTGCCATTCAACGTGCCACCACAGCTGCCACCTATGTTGGTGGCAAAACCGAGATATGGTGTAACAGTGAAGCTGGTGGTGGCACCACGGTCAACCGTAACACTGGCCGGACTAATGCTGCCGCCTGTACCATAGGTCGCATTGACCGTGAAGCTGTTAGCAATAAAACTGGCTTCGACCGTACAGTCGGCGGCAATCGAATCCGTGGTATAGGTATTACCGCTCAGCACACCACCACAGGTTCCGCCTACACTGTCAATACTGTAATTGGTGTCAGGAGTAAAAGTAAAACTGGTGCTGGCACCATCGCTAACCGTGGCAGTGGGTTGATCAACACTGCCGCCAGCACTGGCGATGGCGCTGACCGTATAACCTGAGGTTGATGCAGCGCCGCTATCACTACCGCCGCCACAGGCAGAGAGCGATAACAACAGAGCAGCGAACAGCGGTGCCCGCCACGGATGGCGTGACTCAAGGTGATTTAAGCAAATGTTTATCATAAGAATTCCTTCATCATTATTTTTATGTGCCAGCCTGGAGCTCTGCAATATAATTACAGCCAGTCAACTTTACGTTCCTGCCCCTGCCTCTGCTGGTTCATCGGTCTTCTTGGCGTTGCCTTAAATTCCCAGCCGTCTCTTGTGCGTATCATCACAGGCACAACATTATTGAGAGAACTACTATCCTCTTCTTCCTCAGTCAATGATGAAAGATTGTAGTCGGCGCCTAATACCGAGATATATGAATCGGTATTAATTTGATCGTTTACTACCGTTTCGGTTTGACCGGAATTAAGACCGACGTTATGGCCCACACCAATAATCTGACCACTGAAGATCAGGCCGATCGCCACGGTACCTGAACCATTATTTACAATTAGGGTGCTATTCAGGTCGTTAATATAGGCTTCCTGTGCATTGAAATCCAACGTGATTAAACCAGCCGGGTTGGTGTCGATGGTGATCGCATCGGTGCTGGATGTGCCGATGCGATCATCGGCAATGATGGTGGTGCTGTTAGCTATAATGTTGGTGAGTGTATTGGCGATATCGATAAATACACCATTATTATTCAATACACTGCCTGCACTGGCGGTTAGGTTTACGTTAGCGGTACCTGCATCGGTGAGCCCCAGCAGAATATCACCATCGCTTGCAGTAATGTCGATCAATTGGTTATTTGTTGTAATGCTGGACGGTGCACCCATGATGACTCCCAGACCCGCCGATAAGGTAAACACGCCGTTGGTTTCAATAGTGTTGTTCATGGCGAAAGTCTCTGCAACGATAATGTCCAGTGATGAAGCTGCGGTTAGTGCGCTGTCGCCGATATCCAGACTGCTGGCCAGATTAACAGTTGTCGCAGATGGCATGGTTATGGTGCCAGCATTCAGTGTCAGCGGTACAACAGAAGTGGAAATAAAGGAGCCTTCGATTGTTATATCATTGGCGGTATTCAGTGTTATGCCTGCACCAGTCATGGCCACGAATTCATTGATAGTAATATTCAGACGACCGGTCTGATTGAAGCCGAGTCCAATACTATTACCGGCATCGGTGATGCTGATGGTGCCAGCTGCACTGTCCATGCTGCCAGTGACCTCGATGTCATTGGCAGTAATGATGATGTTATTGCCACCGGTAGTTGCCAGCACGTCGTCAATATTTAGTAAACCTGTGCTGGCATCAATACTCAACACACCGTTGGTAGAAAGGGCGAACAGTAAATTAATATCAGCCCCTGAGTTCAAACTGAGATCGCCTGCGCCAGTGGCCGCCGCATTAATATTTAAGTCACCTGCAGCGGTAAGGCTGAGGTTCGGATTGAAGGTGATCGGATCCGTACTGTTTAAATTTAATGAGCCGGTTGTGGTAGTGATATCACTTTGTAGATTCAATGCGTTGGCAGTGATAGTTGTTATGCCATCAATCACCATTGGCTTGTTATAGGTGAGATCGGTAGCGGCACTTAGAGTTAACGCGCCGCTGCCGGCAATGCTGTTATTGGCATCGAGAACAATACCACCCGCAGTGGATTTGACTGTGGAATTAGCACCAAAAATAATGTCGCCCAATGTTGATTGCAGTGTCACGGTACCATTGGTAGTGAGTGAGCTATTGATGGCGATATTACTCTGGCTGATTAGATTAAGGGTACCACTTGCCAGCGAGGCACTGCCAACAACGCTAATGCCACCGGTGTGGCTGGCACTTCCAATGATTAAGCCTGTTGATGTGTTAATTGCGCTCAACATGGTATCGCTGATTCCGAGCGTGGAGACATTGCTCGCGCCAGCACCAATTAATATGCCCCGCGTTGTATCGAAGGTTGTCAGTGTTACATCGGCAGCGCCTGCGTCGATGTTACCGGTAAAGCTCATGGCGTCCGCCAGTAAGCTGACGCTACCACCGTTAGAGTTGATACCCGCTGCACCAATAATCAAATCTCCGCTTGTTTCTGACAATTGAATAACACCGGTCGTAGTGCCGGTGACGGTGACACCTGATGCCATCGTGTTAGTGATATAGATACCACCCAATGTCGATGTGAAGCTAAGATTTTGAGTCGCGGTTTCCAGTGGTGATAAGTCGGTGCCGATACCACTATCGGTGTTTAAATCAATACTGCCCGCCGCTAAAATGGCACCGGCAACGCCACTAATCGTTTCTGAATTTATCGTAATCGTACTCGCTGCACCCGCGTTCATAGCAGTCTGTACTTCAACAGTATCAACATCAGTAGCATCACCCGTATTAATAGTGATGTCGGCATTCCAGAGTGCATCCAGTGTATTGAACTGAACAGTGTCGTTACCGCTGCCGCCATTGATGGTGAGTGAGGTGGCAGGATTGGCAAAAGTGACCGCAGCACCCAGCGTAGAATCAATGAATGAGTGACCATCACTGCCGTTAATATCAGCCAGGTTAATGGTTTCATTGCCGCCAGCAAAACTAAAAATTCGGTTAGTGGCAGCCAGATTATCGGTGATCGACTCTAGACCAGTGTAGCCAACGGTAGCGCCATCAAGATTGATGTTGCCGTCGATTGCATTGGTAAAGTTATGGGTGATGTCAGTAAATCCTGCGGCGTTATTGAGTATCAGGCTATCGCTGCCACCGTTGGCATTATAGATAAGACCACCAGCGATATTGAACGGCGTACCGTTAATAAAGTCCAGCGTTAAGACGTTATCACCAGCGCCACCATTGATGACTAAGGTGCTGACATTAGCCCATGCTTCAGTGAGAAAAGTAGTAGTTGAACCGTCGTCCGTCACTATAATATTAATGCCTGCGGCATCGAGACTAACATCGAGTATCGAGCTACCAAGAACATCCATATCTAAATTAAGATTAAACGTAGCCAGGCCAGCATGTGTGGCGGTTTCCATGCCTGCAAATGTCATGCTGGCAGGATCGTTGGTGATGTAAGTGCCGGTAAAGCCGGTAGCGGCAGTGCCACCCGTCTTACTGAATGCAGGATTGCTAAAATTAGCATCAATATAATCGATGCTGTCGGCCCCATTGCCACCGTCAAGATGGGCGAAGCCACTGAAAGTGATAGCGCCAGAATCAATGAAGCCTGAATTTATACCATCGACTACAAATGCCTCACCAGCAGCAGAACCCGTCAGTGTCGAATTTGCACCGTTGCCGATAAAGTTATCTATTCCCAAAATTCCACCAGTTCCAGTTGCTTCAGTGGTTTCTAGATTGACAGCAACAGTTGTGTTGTAGTTGCCATAGTTAACTGTTCCGCCTACCGCAGTGAACGTGCCTGCAACGCTGCCGGCCAAGCCCATGTTGAAGATGCCCGCGCCCGTGTCGATAAGATTTTCAACCGAGGTCCATGTCACCGTGCCGTTGCTACCCGCATTCGCTATCGCATCGTCCAGCGTGTAGGTCTGCACTGCACCCCTGATCGTATCGCTGTTGCCGCTGCCCGCCATTGTAGTGATACCGCTCCATGTACCGCCGATACCTGTGCTTACACCTGTACCGTTGGCGAGATCAAATATCGCCGCAGTTCCGTAGCTGCCATAGTTCACCGTGCCACCAACCGCGCTGATGCTACCCGTGACGCTGCCGCCCGTGCCCATGTTGAAGACGCCTGCGCCGGTGTCTGTCAGATTGGCGAACGAAGTCCAGAAAATCGTGCCGTCGTTACCCACGTTGGCACCGGTCAGGTTATATGTAGCATCAGTACCTGTGATCGTACCCGTACCCGCCACTGATGTGGCCGCAGCAAATGTCATTCCATAGCTGCTCTTTGTCGTGAGATTAAAGTCGGATGCCCCGGTCACGGTCGTCGCACCACTCGCTGCGTTGAATCCGGTGTACGTATCACCACTCGCTGCCGTGCCCGCATTTGCGCCTGTCAGTGCAAAGCTCGCCGTGCCGGTAACGTCACCGCCTGCACCGGCTACCGAAGTAAATCCGGATGAGTACGTAAGTGAACTCGCAGACGATACTCCTGAGGTATCGTTAAAATTGCCTGTCACACCCGTGATTGCACCAGTGCCCGTGACCGTCCCCGAGAGCGCCGCAAACGTGATTCCCTGGCTGATCTTTGTCGTGTCATCAAAGCCTACTACGCCGGTCACAGTGGTGGTGTTGCTCGCCGCATCAAATGCCGTGTAGTTAAGGCCGCTCGCGCCAGTACCGGCATTGGCACTGGTGATATCGAACGTCGCTGAGTTAGTCACGTCCGCCGTACCGTCTCCGGCCACGGTCGCTAGTGATGTCAGTCCACTGTAGTCAATGCCGCTGCCGGAAACATGGGAGCTATCATTGAAGCTGCTCGCCACACCGGTCAGGGCCGTCGCGCTACCGCTCACTGCCGCCAGTGAAGTCAGACCGCTGTAATCAACTCCGCTAGCCGACACTTTTGTGCTGTCGTTGAAGCTGGTTGCCACGCCGGTCAGGGCCGTCGCGCCACCGCTCACCGAGGACACGCCGGTGTAGGTCAGGCCGCTTGTCGAAACCAGAGTGCTGTCATTGAAGCTAGTCGCCACGCCGGTCAGAGCCAGCAAAGTGCCGTTAACATTCGCAAGCGAAGCCAGTCCACTGTAATCAATGTTGCTGCCCGCCGAGATCTGGGTCACGTCACCGAAACCAACGGTCACGCCGTTGAGGGTCGTCGCACTGCCGCTCACTGTCGCCAGTGAAGTCAGGCCACTGTAATCAACTCCGCTACCCGACACTTTTGTGCCGTCGTTGAAGCTGGTTGCCACGCCGGTCAATGCCGTGCCCGTGCCGCTAACTGAGTTCACCGAAGCAAATATCATTCCCTGGTTATCCAAGGTAGTGTCATCAAAGCCTGTTGCGCCGGTCACCGTGGTGGTGTCCGCTGAGGTGAAACCGGTATAACTGATACCACCCGCTGTGCCAGTGGTTAAGCCGATCAGGTCGAATGTTGTGGCACCCATGTTGGTGATACCACCCGTGCTATTACCGGTGATTGTAGTGAAACCACTATTGGTGCCAGTAATACCCGTGCTGCCAGCCCCACCGCCATGGATATAATTAACTGCTGTACCGTAGCTGCTGTAGTCCAATGTACCACCTACAGTACTGAGTGCACCCGTCACGCTGCCGGCCGTACCCATATTGAAATTGCCCGCGCCATTATCGGTCAGGTTAGCCATGTTGGAGAAACCAATCTGTGTCTGTCCTACAGGGGTCAGGGTTCCTGCATTAGATGTATCCACTGCCCAAGTATTAGAAAGATTTGGGCCGATCAATGTATCAGCATTTGCAGCCGTACCAGTCACAGTGATACTACTCGCGTTATAAACAGTGCCATTAAATGTAACCGTCTCTGTACCGTTATCATTGGCATCAGGATAAATTGCCACAGCACCAAGTGCTGCACCTACGACACCAAGACTACCAACTGTAATTCCACCATTTGAGTTTAGAGTCGTCGCAGCATTTGTACCGGAAGCCCCTCCTCCAGAACCAGCACCACCTGAACCAGTGATATTTCCTACCGTTAACAGAGCATCGCTATTTTGTGTGAGTAAAATAGTGCCTGCATTACCACCAGCAGCTGCACCGCCACCTCCTGCACCACCACCAGCTGATCCAATATTACCAATCGTTATAGCGCCACCCGTTCCACTAATAGTTACATCTCCACCATTAGAGCCTGAACTATTGGAATCTGTCCCTCCAGTAGTAAAAATATCGCCAATACTGATAAGGCCAGATGTTGCTGTAACCGTTACTGCACCACCAGCAGTCGACGCATTTGAACTTGTACCTTGTGTTGAAATATTTCCAGTACTCACCGAAACCCCGGAAAGTGATACCAAACCACCTGCTGATAACAAAGCTCCTGTTCCAGTGATGCTACCAGTTCCAGTTTGAACGCCAGCAGCATCATTTGCGGTGAAATTGATCGCGCCACCGTTGGTGGTTATAGTGTTCGCACCCCATGCAATGTTATTACCCGCCTGTGCCGTAATTCCAACTCCTGCTGCGGCAATATTGACTGACGTGAGAAAATTAATATTGTTATCAGCCTGCAATAATACGTTAGCAACTGCATTATCAATCAGCGCGACGTCAACTGAAGATGTTGCTACCGTTGTGGTACCTATATTGGTTGTTGCAAATGCATCAACGTCAGCGAGAACCGCATCAGCAGATACCGTTAAAACGACGTCGATATTGGTAGGGTCAAGTAACCATGTTCCTACCTGACCGGCGGCAGCATCCGTATTCACACGAATATCTGTAACATCCAGAAAATGAGCAGAAGTTTCGATGAATCCACCGTTACCGGAAAGAGCACCGCCCTGAGCAGAAATCGAACCATGTACACGAGTTACATCATCGCCCCAGATAATGACTTTGCCACCATTGCCAGTTTCAATCGCATCAGCAGTAATAGAGGCGTTCACACCTACATAAGTTTGCGATGCATTTTGTACATCCGGATTATTGCCCTGATAGTCGCCACCAATTAATACTGTGCCGCCTCCTGTAGTACCCGAAGCATCGATACTGGCTTGCCCGAATAAACCAACGTTATCACCCAAAAGAAATACTGTACCACCCTGGCCATTTTCACCGAGCGCATCAATGACACCACTATGAATAGTTGTGCCTGAATTACCCGTAAGATAAACGTCACCACCGACATTTTCTAAACGATGCGCGGTTATTACGCCTTCATTATTGATAGCATTGGTAAACACATCTGTAGCAACATGCGCATCTAAGAGTATTTGACCGCCATTAGCCTGTATGCTTCCCGTGTTAATAATGGATGAAGCATCGGCATTAAGATTAGTTAAAATATCATCGCTAACCTGAATATTAATTAAACCATCACCATCGAAATTTAAAACCGCCTGATTACCTGTGGCCAGATTAATGTGACCATAATCAGCAATGATGTAACCATCATTAGTAACCTGCCCCCCGACCAATGTCACACTGCCGCCAGATGCCGCAGATAACAGACCATAATTAATAATTGCGCCCGGCGTATAACCATCAGAATTAAAAAGATAATTACCATTCATAAAGTCATCGTTAGAAATGGTTAAACCAGTAGCCATTAATGCACCAACATTAACGGTAGCCGTTTGACCAAAAATAATGCCATTGGGATTACTTAAAAAGACCTGACCATTGGCGTTAATTGAGCCAAATATCTGACTTGGATTTTGGTCGTAAATATTATTTAGTACAGATGAGTTACTCGATGGCTGAATAAAATTGACCGTTTCTTGAGCTGAAATATTAAAGCTATTCCAGTCAACAACCATAGAGCCGCTTAACTGATTAACATTAGTCACATTAGCTGTTGCAGTAATATCACCTTGTCCGCCAACGACAACGCCACCTTGAGGTGCAGCATGAACAATACTCACTACACTTACAGGGATAATGAAAGAGAAGAATATTTTATTCTTAGCAAATAAAAATGTTTTTTCAATACGTTGTAACATGATCTTATTCCATGATTAAAATATACAAATGTAACTGTACATATATGTTATTTCTCAAGCTTAACTAAGCTATTAAAACTGATATTTCATACTTAAATAAAATGGCAGTGACTGCGCATCGGTTGGCTCGTCACCGAGTGCTGCTGACAAATCAACTCTGGTAATAAAATTATTAAACGGTGAAATTTGAATACCCAGACCCATGCCCGATAATGTCGCGGTGCTGACCTCATTAGTTAAGGGATCATTTAAATCACCACTAGCGTAATCAAAAAAAACTGATAACTGCAGAGATCTAAGCCATTGAAGTTCAATTTCAGGTGAAGTATTCAATATATATTCAATGGAAGTAAAGACAGCATTATCAACCAGAACTTCAGCCACAGGATAAGCTCGAACATTATATGGCCCACCTAAACTGTATTGCTCAAGAGAGGTCAGCAAATCAGATGTATACTGCGCTTCAAACCTTAAAAGTAACGATTGAAAATTAACTACAGGCTGTAGGCGAGTATAACGGAGATTAAATTTAGTAAAGTCACCACCTGCGTAACCACTTATCTCACCCTGACGACTTGAGAAATCATTACCTGTCTCATCCATTGAACCAAGAAAATCGGCCATTCCAATACTCACTGAAGCTATTAACTCGTGATTAGCCCGCCACAACCAACGATCAACTCCTGAGTAGATAGCATCAAATCTTATCACTGATAATTTGTCTTCGGCACTCACCTCGGTGAAGAGTTTATTGGTGGCGGACTTCAGGCTTAAATCAGCCAGCATAGAAAAGCGATCGAGTTTTGTATGAAAAAAATTGTAACTAATAAAACCATTAATGACTAACGATTCGCCATTAATATCCAGATCAGCCAATTCCTGGCCAACACTAAAAAGGTTTATTTTTGCACCACCACCAACATCGAGCTGAGATTTAAATATAGGTTGAACGTAGTTGACATCGGCGTACTGACTATTAGCAGGAGACAACCCAGCCATAAGATTAAAAGTTAATGCATCGGCATTACCAGAAACATTATTATTAACGTGCCTAAACAACACTCTGTTTTCACCTGTATATGACGAACCATAATTATCAAATGACAAGTAATTTTCAGAAGGCACCTCTTTTGCTCTAATCATGATGGCGGCAGAACCGGATTTAGAGCCCGGTCCAAAAATTGCAGAAGCAGTTAGTCCGGGATAATTATTTAATTTAATTAGTGCAGACTCGACACCAGTAATATGAACAGGCTTATCAATAAGACCTTCAAATAAAACATTCATTGTTTCATCATCGTATAGTTGATTGCCATCATAATTGACCTGGTCCAGAAAACTTTCAGCTACTATTAATTTTACAATACCATCATTAACTTTTTGCTCGGGAATATATGCTCTAGCTAAAAAGAAGCCGCGTTCACGGTAATAACGGGTGATAGCATTAGCCACTCGCTCATACATACCTATTGTAAATAAACTTGGCTTACCTTCAGGTATCATAGCAGCCGTTTCAGCGGCAATTATTTGTTGAATTATGGCAAGCGATATATCGTATTCGGGATAATCTTTGACACCAAATATTTCGAACCCTTTAAGCAACATTCTCGGAGCATTAGGGTCATCAATAACTGGCGCAATTGCTGGAGATTGCAGCACTTCGATATCAGGATAAACAAACTGTTCTGTCTGATCATTGACTTGAGGCATAGCGCCACCGGGAACAGCCTGCACAGAAGAAATGCAAAAAAATATTACTAGTACACAAGCACGAGAAAAGAGCAAGGAAGCGTCAGCCTTCAACAGATAATCAATCATAGTAGCAATTATTTCAATACCAGCACTTTAAACTGCGATGGCACAATCGTCATACCTGGTATATTTAAACTCATACCATTTTGCCCACTCATGCTAGTCATTTTTGTACAGGGCATCCCACCAACCAGTACTGTAAAGCTTCCCATTAAATGACGAGTTGGTCCCATAACCATGCCAGACATGACACCCATCATAAGACCGGCATTATCTCCATTACTGAGAGTACCTGTGGTCATCAAATTGTGTGAAGGCATAGCAACTGTTAGCACTTTCAGCGACGCAGTCGGCGGTATCGCAGTTGTACCAATGGATATATTGGGATACGGTATTGGCGTCGGAATTGGGCCTGCTGGTGATGGTATAGGTGTGAGACAAACATCAGGCATTGCCATATTCATTCCACCCATATGTGTATTCATAAACATAATATTATTCTCGCATTAACCCATGTGGATTCGTTCGCCATCAATCTTTACATCCTGCTCAGCTAAAATAACAGCTTGCCTTGTTTTAACTGACATAAGATTGCGTATTGATTGCATTAAATTACCGGCTGTTAACTGATCAATTTTTTCGACAAATCGAAATGAGTTCTGAACTCTTTGCGTCAATGTAGTAGCAACTGTTTCAATAGTGTTAGTAAAAATCCTACTCGATTTAGCATGTACTGTTGCGGCATCTGAAACCAGATCGACTTTATTTATTTGAAACAACCCATGGTGACTACTGATCGCAACATCTTGAGATGAAATAGATACACTTTCAGTTGACGCAAGATTGATGGCTTCACGTGCGGCCAACGTAATATTGTCATTTTTCGATTCAATCATCAGGCCGTTCTCAACAGAAATGCATGTGGATTGTTGCTTTATTCTGTCAAGAATCGACAATATATATCCATTACCATTTTCATCCATATACAACAGAACTGTATCACCTATAACTGGTTTAACAAGACAACTAACTGCTGGTTTGGCACTATATTGGCCATGTTCTGCTTTAGCAAAAAAACCAGAAGGATGTTCTGAAATCAAAATAGCTGTGACTGCCATCGACTCTAAATGAGTTGATTTTGGCTTCAAGTTTATTGCCTGCATATTAAAACCTCGAGTGATTAATTATTTCTATTGTGCTTAACATTATTTTGGCTTCCATTGTTCCGCATTAGCTCTTTTCACATCGGTACCAAGCGCTGTCAACTTTGATGATCCTTGCCAAATTGCAGCATCATCAAAAACATCATGTAAATTGGTGCGAAATAGTTCAGCATGCATAAAGTTAGAATCACGTAGGTCAGCATGTGCTAAATCAGCATATGTCAGATCTGCTTTTGTAAATAGGGCTGCTTCACATTTTGAATTGGCCATTTGTGCCTGAATAAGTTTGGCTTTTGTAAAATCACATTCATACAAATTACATTCCTGCATGCTCGCTTGTTCTAGCTGAGCTTCTTTCAAACTACAGCCTTTCATGTTTGCGCCATAAAAAATCGCATTATTCGCAATGGCATGATCGAACACAGCATTTTCCAAGTCTGCGTCCATGAAACTGGTTTGTGTAAGATTTGCTCCAACAAAGCGACAGTCTTTCATATTTGCTTCTCTAAACTGTGACATAGATAAATCCATACCTGAAAAATCTTGCCCAGCCAGATCAGGTTTAATAAAAACTGTTTGTTTAATATATGCTCCCTGAATAACTACATCCTGCAAATTTGCCTCAATAAAATTAGTTCTCTCTAGATTCGCCTCATTAAATGACGCACCCTCAAGATTGGCATTAATTAAATTGGTAAAGTTCATTTGAGCTTTATCGAAGCATGCATTCGAGAGATCAGGATCAATAAAACTTGCCTGAAACATATTAGCGCCTGAAAAATCTGCCTGTTTCATTTTTGCGCTAACGAAGTTACAGTTACTAACATCTGAGTCATTAAATAGTGCAGCTTCCATTACTGGCTCAATAAAATTTGCAATACCAAAAGTCATTCCTGAAAAGTCAGTTCTATTAAACGTGCAATTAATAAAATTCGCCTCATTTAATAACGCGTTTTTGAACGAGCAATCACTGAAATTAGTCTCCATGAAAACGCCACCAGCCAGATCGGCGCCAGAATAGTCATTTCCACTAAGGTTCTGATTAAGAATGATTTCACCAGACTTAACTTCTTTTTGGAGTTCCTGTAATGTCATTTCTCAGGCCTCCAATCACGTAATTTTGACATATCAAGATTTGCACCAGAAAAATCAGTTCCACCAACTGTAGCACCCATGAACTCTACTGCGTATAGATTTGAGCCTTGGAGGGTGGCACTGGTCAATCTTGCTTTCAACATACTACCTTCATAAAAACTGGCGTTTGAAAGATCTGCAAGTGCGAGATCACTTTTTATAAATAAGGGTCGTTCACCTTTTGCACGATTAAAAACTGCTTTTTCAAATACGCCACCACTAAAATCTGTCATATTAATGCTGGCATCTGTAAAATCTGCTTGTTTTAAATCAGAATCTCGAAGATTGGCTTTATCAAGACATGCACCTGTAAATTTCGAGCCAGATAGATCACTGTTCAAAACAAACCTTACATTCGTCATATTCGCATTTGCAAAGTTGGAGCAAGATGCTTTTGCGCTGATAAAAGCAGTCTCAAAAAGAGTAGCTTCTGAAAAATTAGAGCCTGATAATTCACAATCTATAAAAGTTCCATTCGAAAGATCAGAACCAGAGAAATTTGAACCACTAAGATCCCGGTCAAGAAATATCGCGTTCTTGAGTTTGGCGTTGCTAAGCTCAATCCCTGCTAGCTTCGCTTCCAGGAAATAAACATCTGTGAAATCACAACCTGAGAAAACAGCATTTTCAAGGTTAGATTTACTGAGTGTTGCACCAGTGAAATTACAATTGGTAAAAACTGCGTCCATAGCAATGATTGCACCGAGGTTTGCACCACTAAAATTTGTATTTGTTATTGACGCAGAGGTGAGATTTGATCGAGCTAATATAGCTTCACTTAGATTTGCGGAATCTAATTTCACATTTCTAAGATCAACATCTTCAAGATAGGCAAAACTCAGGTCAATATTCTTTAAATCTAAACCAGACAAATCAAGTCCGGCATAATCACCATCATGTAGACTCTGCCCAGCAGTAAATAGACTATCGAATTCCTCTTTCTTTTTATCCATGCAATCTACATGAGGCGGATCACCTTTTGGCAGCTCATGAGCTCCCATGCGATAAACACCTTTTAATTGCGCACTGGCATCACCAAACTGTTTTTCTAGTGCATCAACATCTAAATCAATCTTCAAAGCTTTCAATTGTTCAGCGCTTACTCCCTTTTCTAGCAGCTCATGATATTGTTGCTTTGCTTGCTCAATATTATGTCTTAACTGGGTAATCACCTCATCAAGATGTGGTCGTGGCAGTGGAGGCGGTTCATCCATTTTTTGTATCGCCTTACGAAGCTCTTCTGCAGCATGCTTAGTTGCTTCCTGACCACTTAGCTCATCTGCCTGTTTTGCCAATGTTTCTTTAATTTTCTTTTTCTGTGATTCTGCAAATAATTCCATCTCTTTTTGCAAATCACCCATCTTACTTAAATCTATATCACTCACTTTGGTATCTTTATTTCCCTTTGTAGCTCCTGGTACTACTGAGTTCATAAAGTCCATTAGCCTCTTTACGTCAGGATCATCGATTTCTGATGCATTATCAAATTTTTTCAGATAAGGCGCGGGATCTATTCCAGCAGCCTCAAGCTGTTTTATTAACTGCTGTTTCTGCCCTTCAACTTGTTCTTCGATTTGTGCTTTGACCAAATCACCTTTTGCTTCCATGTTCTTCATCATTTCCATTGATGGCGCATCAACACTATCCAGAATACGCTTAAATCCACATCGAACACCCTCAGGAATTAAGTCTTCAGTAGTCATCATATAGTTAATTTTGGTCGATTCGTTCTGACGATTACTCATTGCCTGACAATAGTGTTCCAGACCTCTTTTTTCAGAGGCCAACCACTCATAACCTATAACAATATCTTTAATGTCAGATCCATCATCTTCGGTAACTTTCGTTGTGCCTCTATAAATAAGTACGCCTTTTTTTGCGTGTGGAAAGAAACAGACAGTGTCCATACGCATACTAATTTCTTTAAAATCTGGCTCACTCTCCTGATCACTATGCATATTAATAAAGCAACTTACCCGATACCCAGGCAAGTTACCTTTTATATTTGACTCTTCGGGGTGCATATTGGCAATTTCAAAAGGTTCATTACCGATAAAGAAATCATCCATCCATTGATCTGGTGATGCGGTATTGAAATGCGTCCAGTCAAGATCTTCGGGATAGGCAGGGGCACGCTCATTAATCCATTTCTCATCATAGGTACCAAGCTTGCTGCTACGTTGTGGCCACATTGCATCAATCTGTCTAAAACTGGCAGGTTCCGGGCGGTGACCTGTGTCGGTAACCAGCTTATCTGGGTCTTCAATATTTGGCATTGGAGTGACAGTTTCACCTGTTTCAAGCTTCACTTCATCTATACCTTTACCCATTGGATTACTATCAAAACTTTTGCCACCGAAAGCATGCTCGAAATCAACTGGCATTGTAATAAAGGGCTCTGGTGGGGTTGGCCCAATGACCGGGCGCCAGTAGCGATCTCCAATAACTGCCAACTCCTTGGTTAAGTTGCCAACTGAGAAACCGACTCTGTCTGCTGTCACTGGTTTATTCGTAGGTGAATAGTAATTGCCATACACCAACACTTCGCCATTGTGTTTCGGCATACAAAAATCCAGCGCCTGATCCTTACCTAATTCTTCTGCCAGAAATTTCCATAAATCGGCCTCAAGCATGGATTCGCCATCATCCATTGAAAAACCAATGAGCGCAGTCGCTGCAAAATTTTGCTCTGCTTCCCATTCAAAAGTTTTGAATAGCAAGCTAATATCGAGTGGTTTAATGGTATTCATTGAATTGACTGCATTTAGTTTTAACCCAGCATCTGAAAAGCGGCGTTCTTCATAGCAATCGCTTTATTCTTAATTTCTGTGGCACCACTTTCTATTGCCGTTGCTGTTGCTTTAATCGCAGTAACATTAGCCTTGAGGGCAGTAGTGACAGTACTTAGGCTGGCAGCAGTCGTGGTATCCATTTCACACAATTTCAATTTACCACTGACCATTTTAAGCTCCATTTCAGCCGCACCATTAGCTTCTATTTTTACGCCTGCAGAAACTTCCATAACAACGGCGAGTGTTGTATCAATCTTGCCTCCGATAAATAAATCATTGGTAAGTCCAACTGTCATAGAATTAGCGGCATTCACGTTCATTTCATTTTTTGCACCAAGAAACATATCACTGGTTCTGCCCATAACTTTATTATCTGCATCACCATGAATCGTTTCTTTTTTGTCGCCATAAGTTTCCGACAGGGTATCACCAACAGTTATCTCTGCCGTGTATCCATTTGTGTATGAATAACTATTCCCCCATTTTTTTTCAATAGAAGATATGCTTGGGTCTATCGTATTTGTTTTGTAGGTTGCAGCTGCATAGCTATCATGCGATGTATCAAGGTCATTAGTTTCTGCAGTTCCGCCCGACACCTCTAATAAATTTTCAGTATAACCATTACCATAGTTATAAGTTTGAAGTGAGCCACCTGGTCCTACACCGCCACTCCAGTTAAATGCACGTCCAAAATGATATTCGCATTTATCACCCCAACTTTTTTCAACCAGTCCATCTTGCCCATCTTCCCATTCTGAATAGTCTTTGCTGATTTCAGCATCTGCAACGTAATCATGTTCCTTTAGCGTAGTACCGAGAGATCTCATTGCCTCAGTCATATTAAAATGTTCGCCTTCAATCTGTTCCTCAGACTCGTGAATTTCTTCATAATCATTACCAAACCCTATAGTAAAGTCGGCACCCCAATTATAGATATTACCTTCTGTATAGTTGTATTGGTCGCCATACATCATTTTTATGTGATGCCTTCCATCATTCATATCCAAAGGCAGACCCTCAGTACTAAAGCGTGTTCCTCCAGGCGATTCTGTTGTTTGTTCATAAAGACCAAATGAAAATTCTGGGTCAACAAATGTCCAGTCTTTTGTCTTAATTTTCTTTTTAGCACCACCACGTACTTCTGTTACTGACATACCATGTGTACTAAATACTGACTGGTTGCTATTTTCACTATTTACCAGTGATTGAGTTGGTTGATTTGAAACGGCGCCAGAAATTACTGGTCGATCTGGATCACCATTGACGAAAGTAAGGAAGACTTCGGTCCCATCCATTAGTGGGTAAAACAAGCCCTCCTCTTCCCACTGTCCTTCTGAATTTATAACCCCACCTGCATAAGGCTGAGACATACGTATATAGTGGCTGGCACGATCGCTATCATCAATTATCGTACTACGCTTGAAAGGAAGCAGGACTCGAAACCGTCCATGCTCATCTAGCTCAGCATATTCACCCGGTGCCGCAGCGTAAATAAATGCTGAAATGATGCCGTGAAATCTTGGTTTGTGAGTAACACGTGCAGGCCGATATTGCACAGTCTCATCAATAGCAACGAAGTTGTTTTCATATAGTGGAGATGATGTGGAGCTACCGTAATCATGAGAATCATGGTCACGATGGCCCAATCCAAGACCTTTTCCATGAGAATCATGACCTTTTCCAGAGCCATGACTATGTCTTGAAGATTCATGACTGCCAGAAGATGCAGTACTATCAAGAAAAAAACCACGATGAGTTACTTCAGTTATCAGGTAATTCGTTGAATTATTAAACGCATCATTAGGATGATTATTCATCGCAAAAACGTAACCTGATCTCAATCCGCAAACGCCACTTTGACCGTAATAACGTGTATTTTTTACAGCAAATTCTTCTGCGCGAATTTGAGCAATATTTTCAATATTATAGCCGCCGTCGTCATCATTAAAGTCGCCACCGTAGACATAGTGGTTACCAGAAAAGCTTGCTTCAATATCGTGATCGGCAAATACATCATCTGCAGGCGCAGATGGATTATAAGACTCTAATGCAACTGAACCAGGTAACCTTGTTTTTCTGCATGACCAACCTGTAATTGATTGATACAACTTATTAGCTGAAGGACTTACATCGAATTCAATTTCAGAAGTATGCCAGGTATCATCGCCTGCAGGCCCATCACTAAAGACTAACGTATCAGTACCTGATTGCTGATCAAAATAATAATAAATACCCTCGTTCTCTAACAATCGAGAGATGAAATCAAAATCAGTTTCATTAAACTGGCATCGATAATTCTTACTCTGTAATGGACCCTGGATATCAGCTGTACGATAGGCTACATCTTGATATTCATCATCTAGCATACTCTCAAGAACTTCCTTGACAGTTAAAACAGATGGATCATTGAATACTTTACTTGTTTTATTTAATGTAAGCTGCCACAGGCGTGGGACCAGCGTTGCAGTATAATAGGTATAACCCGCAGCAGTATTATTTTCATCAAAACTGGCTAGCATGCCATAGACAGGACAGTCCTCAGCACCAGTATATTTTATTGTAAAACATGGATTCCCTCTAAGCATGTCATCGAGAAAATCCACGTCGGGCGCATGAGTATCAGATGCTTTTAATTCAATCCTGTACTCATATAATCGAGAAATACCCTCGGTTGCCTCAAAAGAAACAACGGTAAAATAATCCTCCGCACCCGAATCAGCTGCATCTGAAGTAAATATAAATTCAGGAACTGCATTTGAAGTTGAATCACTCATTATCTATCCTCTATGCACAATTTTCTAAACTAGTTAACGGCATTGTTAGGTTATTCGTTTGACCACTGCTAACACCAACCATCCAGGCATTACGTCCAAGCGTTGAACTTGCCACATCACCCAACATGATATTCTTCTCAGCACCTGGTTCTAATTTCAGAATAATGTCATATGCAAGTGGCTGTGAAAGAAACAATTTAGTTACAGCAGAAACAAATGTTCTCGTTGCGTCATCATTTGTTATATTTTCAAACACAGAACGGCTCACAGGTCCAATTTCTATCACAAATTTACCAGATCGATCATCGACCTGCTGACCAATAACTGTAGCGTTTCCCAATGAATTATTTTCTTTCCCCAATACACATCTCTGATGATCAGATATAGGAACTTTCCTATGAACACAAGGAACAATATCTACTACTGCATCGTTAAAATAATCTTTTAATATCGTCTTTAAACCTAGTTGTGTTTTTGGCTGCTGACAGAGTATTCCAGAATACTTTAGCAGTTTTCCTGCAAGATTCTGATTGCTTCTGAACTCTTCACTTAACCCTGTAACGCTGTATAAAATTTCCCAGTAACGGCTGTTTTCTTCTTCAATAGCATTGTGCGAAAACTTATATTTTAACCATGCCTTATACAGCAGTGGATACATATGATGATGAATAATATCAAGAAATTCTTTTGACGCATTTCTCTCTTCCCACTCTTCATCAAGAAGTTCTTCAGTAAAGTACCCTGGCAGAGGTGAAGATATACCGTACAACCCAAAAAATGTCGATATTATTTCATAGCCACTTTCTATTTTTCTAACTTCTGTAATGTCAGAATGCGGATAACTCAGATTTAGCTCTGGGTGTATGCGTAACTCAGGCTGTTTCTTATTATCTGACGAATCTTTTGACAGCCTATTTAATAAGCGAATTGCCTGAAAGAAGTCATACGACTCACCATCTTCAATAATGTCATCTATTAAATTAATGGTCTGTCTCCAGTTCTTGGCGCCCATTTAAAAACCACATCTGAAACACTATCGGTCATTGTAAACTCTGTAAAGCTATTGAGACTGGCGAAGCTTCCAAACAAATAATCCAGCAGCATTCCAAATAAATACATATCACCTGAACAGGAATAGCTTTTAGAATTAACGTGGACATTAATCGCCTGGCCGCGCATGGGAATACCTGAAACCAAACGATCACAGGGAGCAACCTTGATATCAACAACCCCTTCTATACATTTTCTATTGATAGCCTCCTGTTTATTTCCAGCACCGCTGGTAAATATATACAACCCAAGTAATGCCTTGAAATTATCTACTTCAGCAAGTGAAAGATAATTTAGAGACAAATGCGACAGCAATCGCCATAACATAGATTTACCTGAAGGAATCCTCTGACTATCTGAAGGCTGCATAATATTCTTAAATTCAACTAACTCAGGCGTACATTTAGTTCGTTTGCAAATATCACCTAATCTAAGGTTAGAAGGAATATTCCCGTTAGAACACGTCATCCCGATCAAAACGGTTTCCTGTTCGCCCATTTGATATTCAGGAGGATAACTAAAAGACAAATAAGCATTAGTCTTATTTTCAGTATCACCCTGGCGATAACTTACCTGATACACTGCATCAGAATTCCGATCAGGATCAGAAAGTCCTAATTCCTTATATTCATTTTTTCTAGCAGTCTTTCGATCAGTTCCGATGACGCTATTTATAGAGTAAATATGATAATTATTCCCTGGATCTCTCAAGGGACGAATTCGATACTCACTCCTTTTATGGTCATTAAGAATTGATTCCGCATCATGCTCGAATAAATTAACCGCAGGTGTGGCATTAAGAACAAATCGTTTTTCATTGATACGTGGAATGCGTATTGGTATCTCGTTAAGATTAAATCTCAGGGTTAGACAATTGCCAGTTATTTGCGTTGTATATTTGCTTAGATTCTTCAGCTCAATAAACAAAAACTTCTCTCTCAGAAGAAAAAATTCTTGTATGAGTCGGTAAGCAGGAAAAGCATTACTAGGATATTCAAGTAAAGCGTCTTCATCATCAAACCCTAGTGCCGTTACTTTAGCATCAGTAGCAAGGACACTATTCTTGTCTGAACCATTTGATATTTCAATACTGTGTAAAAAATTCAATAGAATATAATAAAGATCAGAGGCTCCTGAATAATCACCAGCGAGATGTATCTTTAGCGAATCAGTGTTCCATTTAGAGATATCAATCCCCCTTGTTTCAATCTTTACATCAATCGCTTGTTTACCCGTAGATGTTTCAGATATCTTTGCACCGGTAACAGCAACTGGCCAAACATCAAGATCATAGGTCGTCCTGAATCGACACTTAACATCATCAACAGGTTCCGAGTCTAAATAGGCACCTTTGGGTATATCTAATTTATTTTTTAGTATTGGTGTCGGCGTAAATTCAACAATAGTTGCAGACGGCAAAGGCCTTAAGTAGTGAGGAAATATGTGTTTGAGTAGACCTTGTGAGAACTCAGGGAATTCATCATCAATTTTTTGACGTATTTTCCCAGTTAAGAATGCAACACCTTCCAGTATTCTCTCAACATCTGGATCAACACTTGCTGCATTTAATTGAGGCGCAATTGTTGGATATGCATTCGAAAACTCAGTTGCAAGATCGCGAAGATTATCAAGTTCATTTTGATAATATTTATTCATTACATCATATCCAAAGTTACGCTACCATCACCAAATAAATTCACATTAACTGTAAAATTTATATCTTGATCGTTATGATTGAATTCTGCTGAAACAATAAAACAAAGGTTATCACTGTTTTTTGTTTCGTTATATTGAATTGATACTGAAGACAATCGTTTTTCATAATTTTTCGTTAGCATTAATAATGACTTCTGTATATTTTCAATCTCAGGCTCAGCATAACCATTAAACAGTTGGCCAAAGTCCTGCAAACCAAAATCACTATCTGTTAGTACAGTACCCTTGCGTGTATTGTATAATTTTTCAAGATCATCACGAATAGAATCAGTCAACTCATTGACATCAAGAATTTCTATTGATGTATCAAGAGCACGTTCCCAGCGACTTATTTTTTTTAGTAATCTTTCTTGCATGATAATTTAATTAAGCTATCTCGCCCCAAGCATCCTCAAATTCAATACCATCTGCTTCCCATGTCCATATGATCTTTTCGTATGAAATAAATACGTCTTCCATATGCTTTAATGTCTCATTACTCCTATCTAGAACGTTAGGCACCCATGGGTGAACTTTTGTAATCATTGCATTTTCCATCTGCATACTAAAATACAATTCTTGTTCACCGAAGCCATCCATCCTATACCAATCTAAAACCACTTCAGTTAATAACTCTCCAGTACACAGAGCCTGATAAAGCATAGGTGTACTCTTATCAAATTCCTTAGTTATCATCATTGGCCTATGTAGCCTTCTACCGATCGCAACCCCCCGATCATCAGTAGGTATTTCTACAATATGATCAAAGGCCTGTACAAGTATGGTACCTTCGCGTTCCTCTATATCACAGGAGCCTTCAATTAAGCCTTGCTCCTCACCTGTTATTGTTAAATTACCCGGCATTGGCATAGTTCTTCTCCTGACTTAAACTTTTCATCATTGACCATCTGGGATTAATTTTTTTCAAGCTTGGTCGTTTCAGATAATGTGAATGAATTACCCATAAACTTAATGTGTGGGGTAATTTTAATCCCCGTCAAAAACCAGTCACCTTTACCTTCCACTTCTCTTACTTTGATTTCTACACGTCGTAACGGTCTTCGTGCACGAACACCTGGTGCAGGATTATCCATGTCAGATACATACTGCTTAATCCAGTTATTTAGTTCATGATCAACATCACGGCGATTTTTCCATGTGCCGATATGCTCACGCTGCATCATTTTTATATAATGTGAGATGCGACTGATAATTAATAAATAGGGTATCTGAGCACCTAATCTGACAGACAAGTTATTTTCTCTATTTTTTTCGTTATTATCTTCATGAAAAGCATGGGTGGAATAAGCCGAATAAAATGCAGCACTGTCATCACCTTTATGCACACTCAGTGGGATAAACCCTTGCGACACAATTTCTGCTTCTCTTTTATCCGTTAAAAGAACTTGTGTCGGAATTTTTCCCGTGCGCATATCATCAGAATTCACACCTGCCTGAGACATGCCTTGAACTTTACCGTCTTCACCTCCCATGATATTCAAACAAAGACGATATTTTGAAAAGCTAGATACCAGGCGTGTAGCAAAAGCAAAAGCAGCATTACCCCAAACTAAATTCTTTCCATTTTTACCAGTAGATTCTCGATAAAATAAACCACCTGTGGCGATATCATACGGCTGCCGTAACAAGAATGCAGGTAGTGTTAATGCAACATACCGTGAATCAGGTGATTCTCTAAAGGACTTCCATTTGGCATATGATGGCTGCTCAAAAATAGATTTAACATCTCTAAGGCGGCTAAAATCCTCATAGCTAGACACACCAAAAAACTCAGCCGATGCTGATGCAATAAATGGCAGATGAGATATTGCAGATACCGCTGCAATTCGCTGCAGTAGTTTTATATCAGGAGCCTTTGGTGTGAAATCGTAATTGCCAATTATCGCACCATAAGGTTTACCCCCAAACTGCCCAAATTCGGCTGAGTAAACTACCTGATAGAATTCGGATTGGATGACTTCCGGGGCGTCCTCTAAATCATCCATCAATGCTTGCTTACTAATATTTAAAACATCGATTTCACAATTCTCGGAAAAATCTGTACGCTCCACAAGGAAATTTAATGAACGCCATATAGCTTCTAGCTGTTTAAACTTCTCGTGATGTAATATCTCATCTAACTGCAAGGTCATGCGATTTGTTAATTCTGAAACAAGCCTTCCAATAATACTACTATCAGATGATACATCGCTTAGCGAAAAGCCTTCATTATCAAGAATTTTTAATATTGCAGGATGCACGTCTTTGATAGTCGATAAATCAACGTTGTCATCACTTTCTACAAACTCAATAAATTCACTTATAGCAGAAAAAGCCTTTGTATTTGCAATAATATTCTTCGGACTAAAATCATCAAGTGACTCAAATATATATTCTAAAACAAGATCACTATCATCCTGCAGTAATTTATTTTCAACGTGAATACTTATTTCAGGTTTGAGCCTTAAAAACAGACTCACCAAACTATTTTCTGAAACCACCTGTACTTCTTGACCTTCAAAATATTCTGAATTCTCATTACAGGTAAAATCACCACAAACTAGCAAGCGAAATGGCAGTTCAATTTCCTGCTCAGAACCGCCTACTGTTGTTTTATAGACAAAGTTAACCCTATCTACCGAAATATTTTTTGACTCAGCCATAAGATGTCCTTTATCAGTTAGACCAGCAAGCAATCACTTGTTTTGGCGGAGATAGCGGTACGGCAGTTAGCATCTGAATAACTGGGCCTTGACCTTTGATCGTGTAATTTACATCAATCGCTTTAACAGAAGAATTAATCAACTGAGAGGCCTGTTCTGGAAAGTCTTCTGGTTTAAAAATATGTCTGCCATCAATAAAGTCAGCAAGAAATAATGAAAACCCTTTTCTTCCAGAATATGTTTTACGTAGAGAATATTCACCTAATTCGATCCTTAATGTAACATCACCACATTTTTCGAGTGACCATATAAAATCATTAGATGCTGAATAGTTATAATTTGCCAGAGTCTGCACTGCATCAGCACAGTGTAAATCTACGTAGGTAGCAAACGGTGATATTGTTGCACTTTGATTAATACCCGTAGGTAAGGCTCCAATTTTAACTGTAAATTCATTGGCAACGATACTTCTACCTTCATCAGCATTATTAATAAAACTCATGAAGTTAGATTCCCATGAGAGTGATTTTTTTTCTACAACACTAGGAATATACCCCTTCCTATATTTTTTACTCAGGAATGGCATTGCAACTTTATCCAGGTAATTCCATACCAGACCATCATCTCCGATTAATGCAACACCCAACTTATCTTCATTGACCCCGACAATCCCTGATAATACTTTATCTTCCCAGTCAGTTTGAAGGTGGCACGCAGTTTCTTGTTGCATATAGTCATAAGCTAACCGGACTGGACCTGTATATAAATCCCAGAACAAGCGATTGCTTTCACGAGGCTTGCCTATTATGCGCTGCAGATTTGTTATTGCCGTCCATGCTTTTGCACCAGCATCATCTCCTTTGCTGATTTCGTCTGGATTCGTAAATGCATTTACTGTTGCGTTATAGGATAATTTTGTCGAATCAGAATTAAATGCTATATCTTGCAATGCCAACTTATATTCCTTATATGTTGTAGCAGCTTGTTCTAGCGCATCATCAAGATCAACTTCTTTACCACCACCCGACATTTTATCGGCTTTCTTTTTAGCCTTCATGCCAGTCTTTCCAGCTTTTGCCACAGCTTTACCAACGCCGCCAAGCTTACCAATGAGCTTAAGTGCCATTTTAGCTGCTTTTTTATTACCCTTTCCGTCATCACCACCAGAGGCATCACCAACAAAGTCCTGCATCTCAGCAAAATAATTAATTTTTTCACGTGCCTGAAAATAACCCTCGGCATAGACAGGTTCCAGCTCAGTAGAAACTCGTCGCATAAATGAGAAGTACGGGTTATCTTTGCCAGTCATTGTCTCAAGCGTATCAAGCCATTCCTTACGCCCTCTTAATTTGTCTTTCCCAGAATCAAACTGTTCTGCAAATAACTGCCATGTTTTTAAATATTTTCTATTATAGAAAATCATGAACTCTTCTTTAATCGTAGATAGCTCGATTGAGCCTTCACTTGATTGATTTAATTCATCAAGAAATTGATTAAGAAAATCACGACCTATAAGTGTATAGGCAGCATCGATAACTGGCTGATTATTAATAACACGACTACCACCCCAAAAATCATCAAGCTTAACTTTGGCAAAGCCCTGGATGTTGGCCCATTCAATCAACCACTCATGATTGCCATGACTAGAAGCAACAGTTTTTACTAAAAGCGCCTGTAATGAATTTTGTTCTTCAGTGAGGACAATAGCAGACGGTTGCAGAAGTGTATACTGTCGGTATAAAGCATCAAAAAGCTGTGAAGCTTCAACGCTAATTGTATCACTTACTGAAACAAGGTATTCATCAGGGACTTTTGGAAGAGCATCAAAACCAATCATATCTTCTTTTAAAATGGCTTTAGTTAAATTTATTCGACGAACAATGCCTGATACTAAATATGCCGTTTGCTCACTACTAATGCTTCCGACTAATAAATTAAGTGGTTTATCTATTGAAACCAATAACTCATTTTTAAATGTGTCGATATAAATACTGACTAGCTTTTTATATTGTGGCGATTGATTAAAAGGCCCATACCATGGAATGACCCATTCATTCTCAGCCTGTCGTATTTCAGAAATCAACTCATGAAGACGATTCAACGCAATAATTTGGTCACTGGTATCACCTTCAACAAGATTTACTTCTGAATAGGATTCAACGATTCTATCAAGAGTTGATTTATCATTGAGGAAAGTGGACGTAAGACCGATCATTACTAACAGCAACAATGCGCCACTGGTACTTATACCGTAGTTTCTAATCGCACGTCTAACCCTCTCTGAACTAGCTAGTGTACTTAATATTCCACGATCCGGAGGCATTACCTTCGTAAATAAATGATGCAGAAAAATGCCTTTATTACTTAATTTATCTGAATTAGTTTCAGCCTGTGATTGTTGACTGGAACTAAAATACAACCCCCTGAATCTTGGTGTTTCCTGGTATAGATTGTCCTTCAGTGCTGTACGTGCAAAAGCATGTAAACCTTTTCGCATCTTCTCTAAATTTAGAGGAAGCTCAATAAGACTATCATCAGGATTATCGTTACGCTCCATCATCAATAAACGAAGTTCTTTAATGCGTCCTAGCACTTCATCAAAAGCCTTATTAAGGATGCTTTCAATATCGCCAGTTTCTTCTTCGCACAAATACCCCATAACTTGTTGCAATGCATCTTCAGGCAAGTAATTGCACCAGTTAGAAAACTGATCAACAAGGTCGCATTTTGTAACCATTAGGTATACAGGCATTTGCGCTTCAAGGCGTTCCATCAAATCATTAATACCTGAACGGATCTGCTGCCCCTCTTCCATTAATTCTTCTTCCGAACATGTTAGCAATCGCTCGGCAGAAACAACCAGAACGACACCATTCAATGGTTCTTTCTGTTTGTGACGGGATAACATTCCAAGCAACGACGCCCATTCTTTACGATCCCTCTTATCTACATCAGGAACCGCATATCGTCCGGCCGTATCAATAACAATTGCTTGATCGTATAACCACCATTCAAGATTTAATGTAGAGCCATCAGCATGTTCAGATAATTCCATCGCGGGTGTTAGTAAGCTTGCATTACGTAATGCAGTACTTTTACCAGAGCGAGGTTTGCCGAATACCATATACCACGGCAACACATACAGGGGATCACCTTTAAGTTTTAGATGTGACGATTTAAGAGTTTTAACCGCTTTATTCCAATCTTTTTTCAAGCCCTTCAGTAAGTCCTTGGATGACATACCTAATTCAGCATCAACTAAAGAATTTTCTTTTTGCAGCACTCGCATTACTTGAGCCTTTGCGCGATATCTGATTATCATTTTTTTAATCAGAATAACTAGCACCCAAAGCCCAAGAATCAAGCCAAAGATAATCGCGGCTTTTTCTAACGGCAGCTCCATTAGTAATGCAACACCAAACACAATACCTGCAATCAGCAGTACGATGAAAAGATAAAGCAAGAAAGTGAAGAATTTTTTCATTATTTTTTAATATTTCACAAGTTGTTGAATTTCATTTAGTGTTGCTGCAATATCGAAACCAAAGTACAGCATCATAATCACAATAATAGTTACTGGTAAGCCAATCAGGACTGGGTATATATTTAATCTTGGTTGATACCCTGAACTCTTATCCAAACTATGACCACGATATGCAAACGGGAACAATGTCGCCGAATCAATATCCTGCTCTGACTCATCAGGTAAAATTACGCTCAAATTAAACGCTTTGATTTCTTCGTAACGCTGCCGATCTTCACCACGAAAGTATTTACCTCTAAAACCAAGCCCTAAACACAGGGCATATATTTCTCTTATATCTCTATCAGGCCCAAATTTATTCAATTCGTTCAAGCGATCATAGAATGCTGATCCCGCACTTGTTGTGTTAAAACAAAGCCTTTGCAATGTATTTGTTTTCCACTCACTTTTATACGCCCAGTTTGAGCAAAGAAATAATTCATCAACAAATGCAACAACAGGGAACTTTGCTTGCTCAAGCATTTCACTAGAGATAGCATATTCTTCGGACATTGTTTTTGATTTATCCAGCAGTGACATCAGATTAGTTCTTGCCTCATCTGCCGATGCAACTTGTATATCACCTCTAGCCAGTTTACGAGCGTACAATATGGCATCTGTAAAACAGTCTACTATTCGCATACTACTTCCTCACAACCACAAGTTCGACCTTAGTATCTTGTGGTGCCTCTTCCCATAAAAGAGATACGTTTTGCTGCCTGGCCACACTACTCCACTGATCATCATGAACATCAAGACGTAAGTAGTATGAATTAGGCCGACGAGGCAAACCTGGTGGAGGTGCAGGCATATAAATCATACCAACACCTGGCAATGAGCGTTCAACCAATACTTCAACTGAATCTCTTGATGACAATTTAGCCGCGGTTAACAATGACTGTTGTGCATCATCAAAACTATCCATTGTATTAACAATCAGATAGAAATCCACATGCTCTGTAAAGAATTCCTGTGGCACATCCGCAGAAAAAGCCACTTCATCTCGTATCATCTCAACCAGATATTGAGGCCCTATTGTTATTTCATTTAATAATTGCGTAACTAAAGAGCTGGCAGAGGTGAAGCAGTGACCAATGTCACTATGATTATACGGTGGCAACAAACGCTCGCCATCAGCCGTCTCTCCCAATACCGTAACACGGTCTGTAAAGGTACTTACCTCGCCTACAAGTTCTCGAAGTACTCCGTAAACAATCCAGGGATGAACATCGCCACATTCAGACAAATGAAAAAGCCTGGGCACAAAACGACTCAATGATTGCAAGGCCATTTTGTAACGAAGTAGATTTGCATCAAATCCTTTTTTAGCATGTACAGGTGCTTTATAAGATGATAACTGTAATGCTCTTCCCATGATCTCATCACGCACATCCTTAACTAGCCTTGCCAGCTCTGGCACAGCGCTTAGAGTTACTGTTGGCGGTACAAAATGTCGGTTATACATTATCGAATCACCATCACGAATAACCTGAGCAACAGGAATAAGTTCATAATCATTCATATCATCTTTTTCATTATCAAAGACTATTTTGACAACATGGTTTAAGAACTTGACTTGCGCTTCTGGACCATCAACATACATATCCTTGACGTCTTCTGGATTTGCCATGCTAACAAAGCGTGTATTTATATCATTAACATTATTCAATTCATTAACGACAGTAACATTATCACCAAACTTATTATATTTATGAATAGCCAGATAAATGGTGAATGGCTTTTCAGGATCAACCCACTCAGATTCAAAAGAACGAGGTGCAACAACGCCATTATCTGGAACTGACACAAATGTCCCATCAGAAAAAATAAACTCACCCTTATCGATTTCACAGGTTCGATGGTTTAATGAGGCACTTTGCATCTCAATTGAACACACACCCCAGAAATGAGGCTGTTGAAAAGTGTGATAAGGATACAATAATGACTGCTGATATCTTTCAGCAAGCTGAAAGTGCTGCGGCTGCAAAAATAGACCTTGATGCCAAAATACTGGTTTATTATTTCCCACAACACACCTCTGTATTAACCATTGTTAGTTGTACCATAAAGTTCATATCATTTAGTTTTTAATAAAATACCTGGAGTTATTTAATAGCATCAGACCAATCAATATCGGATCTATTGCTACTTCCACTTTGAGTCGATTTTTTTTTATTATCAGTAATCTGTTTTGTGCTTGAGCGCCCCAGGTCTACATAAATATTTAATTTATCTGGGAATGCTTTTGCTTCATCTGATATTAATGTTAATGCAACCAGTCCTTTTTCTACGAGTCCACGTTCTTGTGCACGCATCGGTATAGGGAACACTTTAATATCTTTTGTCGGATTAAGATTGTAATAACCGACAATCATGCCTAGATGTTGTGCAGATTGAGCGCGATTAAGAGTCACTTTTTTTTGCTCACCAGGTCTAACATTAATTAATGTAAAACCAGCAACTGTTTCATCAATCTGACCTTTTTGAAGTAATTCGACAGCACCTTCCATTGTCACTGATAAACCACTAAACGTATTTGGATCACTCAATTGAAAAACACCAATTGCCAATGAGTGAGGTCTTCCGCTAACGGAATTCAAATCTGCAGGCGCTGATATAGACACTGTAATTGCACGCTTAGCATACGTCCAATCATCAGGATCAACTGTTAATTCTGTTGGCGTTGAGCTACAAGCTTGTAACATAAACACTACAAGTACGTATAAGCACCTATTATTTAGCAACACTTCAAATTATATCCATAAAAATAAACAAAAAACCAAGCCGATACTGAATCCTCAATATCGACTTGGTAATAACCTAGCCTGCGCTACCTGCACGCCAGTCATCAGTACCTTCAGTACCAGCAACCTCATGCGTCCATGTAATAGTTGAATAGCTAAATGAAACTTCTTCAAGATGCGTAAAATGTGCAGTATTTGGGTCCTGACAATTTGGCATGATACTTTTAATATCAACGATTGCAGCACCTTCTAGCTCATGTGTAAAATAATGCTCATTCAAGCCTTCAGATGAAGTACGGTACCATTCAATACGACAAATCAAACTCTCACCAGTAACTAATGCCTGATATAAAAGCGGGGAAGCTTTATCAAAAACTTTTGTTACTGTAAGTGGTTTATGAATACGCGTACCGGACGGTTGACCGCTTTGTGAATCACGAGGAATCATAATACTGTGTTCAAACGCCTGTACCATAAACTGATCGTCACGACCTTCCTGATATAAATTACCGACACTTTCTTCGGATAATGCACCTTCAGTAATCATGCCTTGCGTTACACCTTCTACGCTCATAAATGCTGGAATTGGCATACTCTTCTCCTATTAGTTAACAAATATTAAAAATCATTTAGACCAGTAAACAGAATTTTTCTATTATTGGAATGTAGTTACAAACTCACCTTTAGAGCCAACGCCCAATTGTAAATTTGTATATTCATTTTCATCACCGATGTTTGTCAATATCTCAGTTGAAATTATCGGTAACAGTGTTTTATTCACTATGTGATCAATATTACGCGCACCAGATTCTATGTCTGTGCACCGGTTCGCAATTTGTGCAATTACTTCATCATCATAATTAAAATTTAGTGCCTGACTTTGCTTTAAGCGCTTACCGACTTTATCTAATTTTATTTTCACAATAGAGTGAAGTACTTCACCTTGTATCGGATAGAAAGGTACAACTGTCATGCGTGCTAATAGAGCTGGCTTAAAATGATTTTGAAGCTCATCTCTAATTGCAACAGACAATTCATCGGCTGAGGGGGTTTTACCATCACTACACATTTCCATTATCGTTGCAGAGGCTAAATTTGATGTCAAAAATATAATAGTATTACGAAAATCGATTGAACGCCCCTCGCCATCTGACAAGGTACCTTTATCAAATACCTGATAAAAAAGATTCATCACTTCAAGATCTGCTTTCTCAACTTCATCAAGCAAAACAACCGAGTAAGGGCGCTGACGAACAGCTTCAGACAAAACACCACCTTCACCATAACCGACATAACCTGCTGGTGAACCTACCAATCGAGAAACAGTGTGTTTTTCCTGATATTCCGACATATTAATGGTGGTCATAAACTGCTCACCACCAAACATGATATTGGCCACGCCTAAAGCAGTTTCAGTTTTACCAACTCCGCTCGGACCAACAAAAAGAAATATTCCGTGTGGTTGATCTGGATTCTGTAAACCTGCTTTTGCAGTGCGTACACCTGAATCAATTACGTCAATAGCATGATCCTGTCCTTTAACCCAACTTTTCATGCTTTCATTAAAACTCAATAAACTAGCCGCTTCATCTTTGACAATGTTACCTAATGGCACCCCTGTCCAATCAGAAACCACTTGCGCAACAACATCAGAGGTGACTTCATAAGCAATCTTTGGTTTGTCTGACTGGAATTCTTCTAAAACCACAATTGCTTTAGCAAGCTCTTCTTTAAGTGCAACATTAGAGCTTTCTTCATCAGATTGAAGACGCAACTCAATCACTTTATCGACAAGTTCTTTTTGTGCCTGCCAGTCAATCAATTCTTTTTCTAATTGATCTTTGTTGGTATTAATTTCTGATACAAGGTCTTTCAAACGATCTTGAGCATTTGATCTACCAGTATTTATATCGCGTTCCAAAGCGGTTCTCTCACGATCCAATACTCGTGTACGTTGCTCTAAGTCTTCAACAGCACCTGGTTTTGTTGTCAAACTAATATTAACTCGCGCACAGGCAGTATCTAAAACATCAACCGCTTTATCCGGTAACTGTCGACCAGTTATATAACGTGCTGACATTGCAGCAGCTGTTTCTATAGCTTCATCACGCACATAAACACCATGCGCCTTTTCATAAACTTCGCGTAAGCCACGTAAAATAACCACGGCATTTTCCACAGTAGGCTCGTCCAGTTTCACTAACTGGAAACGACGAGCAAGTGCAGGGTCTTTTTCAAAATACTTCTTATATTCAGACCAGGTTGTTGCCGCAACAGTACGTAACTCGCCACGAGCCAGAGCAGGCTTTAACAAGTTTGCAGCATCACCAGTTCCAGCAGCGCCGCCAGCACCAATCAAAGTATGTGCTTCATCAATAAATAAAATAATGGGAGTTTCAGATGATTTTATTTCATTAATCACAGCACTTAGACGATTTTCAAATTCACCTTTAACACTGGCACCCGCTTGCAACAAACCCAAATCCAGGCTGACTAATTCAACATCCTTTATGATATCAGGAACATCACCTTGTGCAATTTTCAAGGCGAGACCTTCAATAACGGCTGTTTTACCAACACCTGCTTCGCCGACAGCTATGGGATTGTTTTTACGACGTCGGCCAAGGATATCAACCATTTGACGAATTTCTCGATCACGTCCAAAAACAGGATCGATTTCACCATTACGTGCTTTCTCAGTAAAATTACTGGTATATTTTTCTAACGCAGAACCACCTGAAGATAAACCTGTCGATGATGTTGCTGTAGAAGCATCTTGCGATTGCTCTGTAGATACTTCTTGAATATTTGGAAATTGCTTTACAATTTCCTCAATTGTAATCTTGTCAATATTTTCAAGAAAACTTGCGCCATAACGCAGTGGGTTATCAACAAGTACGGCCAGCAAAGCTGCTGAACGAATTTGCATCTGACCTAATTGCACAGATGACATCATCCATGCATCTTTAATCAAGCTCAATAAGGTTGAAGAGAAAACAGGTTTGCCAGGATTACCATCCTTGAGATTTTCAATCTGCTGCTGCAATTGCTTAATCCAGTCTGATGGTTCAATTTCAAAGTGGCGTAATACCAAATGTATATCAGCCTGAGGATCTTCCATCAACTGTAACAATATATGCTCCATAGCCACTTCGTAATGTGAGCGATTAACACACAATCCCGAAGCCGCTTCTAGCGCACGCGTACAGTACGGGTTCAATCTTGAAATCAAACCTTGAAGATCAGCACCCATCAAAAACTCCTGTCAATTCCTGCATCTCTTTTACCTATTCCCTACCGAGTTATTCCTTGTCCAATTTGCCAGCAAGTGACAGCGTAAAACTTGAGCCCATATATTTAAAATGTGGACGAACAGACATATCAACGCGGAACCATCCTGGATTGCCAGCATCTTCAGTAACAACAATCTTTGCTTCACGTAAAGGTCGTTTACTACGAACAGCTGCTGGTGGATTATCCTGATCAGCCACGTACTGACGAATCCAGGTTGTTAATTCACGTTCAAGTTCACTACGTGTTTTCCAACTACCAATGTTCTCACGCTGCAAAACTTTTATGTAATGCGCGATTCGATTGACTACAAACAGATATGGTAGCTCAGTACCTAACTTGAAATTGGTTTCGGCCTGCTTAGCTTCTGGGCTATTTCCGAAGAACTTTGGTTTCTGAGGAGAGGTTGCAGAGAAGAATGTCGCATTATCTGAACCTTTACGTACAGTTAAGCCCATGAAGCCCTGTTCAGCCAATTCAAATTCTTTTCTATCTGATAAAGAAACTTCAGTTGGTGGTTTAACTTTAGTTTCACCATGCTCCTGGAATTTATGCACAGGCAGGTCTTCAATTGTGCCACCACTTTGTGGACCAATAATATTTGGACACCAGCGATATTGAGCAAAACTTCTGGTTATATTTGTTGCCATTGCATATGAGGCATTACCCCAAAGAAAGTCCTCATTAGAACCTTCAACATTTTCTTCATAATTGAAGGCTTTAACAGGATTTTCTTCACCATAAGGCTGACGCAACATAAAACGAGGCAAGGTTAAGCCAACATTTCTAGAATCATCGGATTCTCTAAAAGCCTGCCATTTTGAATACTGTGGACCCTCGAATATAGATTCAAGATCTTTCAACGCTGGTAATCCATCAAAACTATCCAGACCAAAAAATGCGGGTCCGGCGCCGGCAATAAATGGTGCATGAGCCATTGCGCTAACGCTAGCAACATTCTGTAAAAGTTTCATATCCTGAGCATCTGGATTAAATGAGTAGTTAGAAATCATTGCGCCATAAGGCTGCCCACCAAACTGACCAAATTCAGCAGTATAAGCATGTTTAAATAGCCCTGATTTTGCAATTTCTGGTGCATCTTCAAAATCTTCTAATAATTCGCCCTTAGTTGCACTCACTAATTCCAGCTTCATATTTTCTCGAAAATCAGTACGGTCTACTACCATTTTCAAACCACGCCATGCAGATTCAATATTCTGAAAATCTTTATGGTGAATGACTTTATCAACCTGTAGACCAATACGTTTGTCAATTTCGGCTATCATATTATCAACAACTTTTTGCTCGATCTTTTCTCCTTTTCTTTGAGGCTCAAGTAGATCAGCAATAAAGGCTTCAACACCTTTCTTGGCTGTATCATAACCATCATCAGTAGGTTTAATACGAGTTTCCTGCATTATTTGATCAAGCAGCGATCCTTCTTCCAGGTTACTTTGAACTGCTGTTTGTGTTTCTTGTTCTGACATTACTCTTCCCCTTCAGTATTCTGAATGCTTATCAGTATTTATTTATTCAAGCCCAATTCAGCCATTATTTTTGACCTTGACTCATCGTCGTTCAAAATATTCTGAATGGTTTTTCTAAACGCTGGCACATTACCCAACGGTCCTTTTAATGCTAATAACGCATTTCTCATTTGTAACATGCTATTTAACTCTGGCACCTGTTGAGCTACGCTTTCTGGAGAAAAATCTTTCATTGATTTGAAATCAACGTGTACAGACATATCACCTCCTTCTTCAGACAAGGTATTGTCTACATTCAAGTCAACACTCAAATTCATACTCTTCATGACATCATTATAATTATCTTTATTGATGTTTATGGGAGTACGATCTTCAAGAACACTGTCACTTTCTCTACCCGTATAATCACCGATCATTAGCATTTTTAATGGCAATTCAACATCTTCTGATTGATCACCGGTACTCGATTTATAAACAATATTTACGCGCTCTTTTGGCGCTACTGAACCTTCAGCCATTACTTTTCTCCTTTCACAGTTAATGCAGAAATAGGATCAAACCAACAAAGCTGAACATAAGTCGATTCCACTAGATCACCTAGCATGGAGTCATCTTTTTTCTTACTCTGCTGTTTTCGATATGATTGATATAATAATTTGTATATTCTTGATAACAAATCTGGCTCCCACTCAGTCAAGTGATACACTTCTACCTGATTTGTCATTGCTTTTAATAAATTTGATGCAGCTACAGCCTCACCTGTTTGTAACAACAGTTCTGCTAGTGCACAACGCCAGTAAAATTTATCACGAACCTGTGCAGCTGCTGCAATACCTTCATTAAATATTTTTAGCGCAGCTTCTTTATCACCAGAAGACACCAGCTTTCTTGATTTAACGAGAGCATCATCCCATGCATTTGATGTATCACCTTTGGTTACAGCAGATGAGGATTCTGTGGCTGAAGTTAACACTTCAGATTCAAGCCACATTCTTGTTTGATCACTAACAAATGGTGTTTGATCAGAAAAAGATAAATCTAGCAAGTCAGGAATACGTTGAAGCAAATGTTGTAGTTCACCTATAACAGCTGTGGCAGCTTTCTCATACTCGCCACCCATGGCTCGCAAGACAGTGACAACCATATTCTGCCCATCAATCCAGAATGGTGCTCGTGCCAATGTTTTTTCCAACTCTGGCAATACAGAAGAGTATTCACCCTTTTCAATTTGTGCTTCAAAAAACTTAATTCTCTCAGCTGCGGGTGGTAAAACTTGTGTCACACCTTCGTTCGCAGGTGGAGAAATTTCTATCATCATCCAGGCTGCAACTCGTGCCATTCGGTAAGCTTTTGCATCAGATAACTTTGAAACCGACCAGTAGGAAGATACTTTTCTTACAGCATCCTGAGCGCCTTTTAATACTTTTTTTGCATCATTATCCGATGCAATATCACCGACTTCTGTAACCGATACCTTTGATTTTTCTGGTCTGGATTTTGCGACTGATACAGGTGCTGGTGTTGTCTTTTCTGGCACTGCTGAAGATTGAGCATCCTGCGATTGTTGCGCGAGCTCTTCAGTGGCAGGAATTGGAGCTGCAACCGCAGCTGTAGCATTCGCCATTTCTGCATCAGCGCTTTGTTTGTAATTCTTTAATGGCCGTGACAGATCGGACATTATGGGTGCATCATCACCCATTTTTTCTGCCAACTCGTTATCAAGTAAACGAATATATTTTGCGGCGTCAACAACAGCACTTGCATCTGTTGAAGTGGGGCTCTTTTCACTAATCAATGTACCGGCTCGTTCAGCTAACCAGCTAATTGCAGTTGCTCGTGCACGCATACGTTTGGCTGGTGGGAACAGACAGTCCCAGTGGTTCTCCACCATATCGTTGAGAATTTTTAAGCCTACAGAAAGTCCGCTGTAACCCTCATTAATAAGTAATGCCTGGGTCAAATACGCACCAACTAATAGATCCTTAGATGAGTCTTTTAAGATATTTGACGAAAGTTCAGCAACACGCTTCCAGTCTACCGTCTCTGAATTAAGAGATTCCTGTTTAGCAAGTTCAGCTTCCAGCTCTTCAAACACAGCTTCGTAACGAACATTCTCACCACAAGGGGTTGATTCGTTGATAGGTTTTTCGCCTATAGCAGCTAAAGCATGTTCATTTATTTTGTTCATTTTACCCTTTTGGTCCATTGTCCTATCAGATTCAGCATCTGAATAATCAGTCTGATATAAAAATCATTCATCAGTCCAATCAAATAGTTTTTACTTTTCCACTAAGTTATAAAACACTAATATACTTATGCTCTCAAGTAATAACGTGTGGCGAGGTTATAGTAGTTGTTACTAACCAGTCAATGATAATCATTCAACAAAAGAAAATATTTCTATTAGCTAAGAATTTCTGAAAGAAAATACCGTGTCTCAAATAGAGAAACGGACTATAAGCTATGGTTGAAATAATTCTGTGACTAAGTTCATGCTTTTCACACAAGACACAAATAGTGTGATCTTGTGATCCAAAATAGAAACTCCCTACAAGAAAGATTCATTTTCAAACTAAATAATAATATGACCAACCATTCCCATAATTTGATTGAGGTTTTGTTAATTATCATTTACTCTTGCAGATTACGACATTAACTTTGGTTAGCTTCTCGCAGTAACTTTAGTTAACATGCCCGTTCAAATAACAATAATAAAGGGACAATAGTGAAAGTATTACTTGCTGACGATCATGGACTGTTTAGAGACAGTATGGCTGTATGGTTAAATCACCTTGAAGAGAATTTAGACATACATTTTTCAGGCAACTATGAAGAGGTAACTAATCAGCTTGAAAATAACATCTATGAGTTAATCTTACTGGACCTTGGCATGCCAGGGATGCAAGGCGTTATTAGCATAAAATATTTTTGCAGCCTTGCGAAAGATACCCCCATAATTATCGTATCAGCAGATGAAAGCCCTATTACCATATCCGCCTGTATTAATGCAGGAGCTGTTGGATACGTCACGAAAGCATCCAGTGGTGAGACAATACTCAATGCCATCAAAAAAGTGCTCTCAGGTTCAAAATATATTCCTGTCACTACAAATTTAGAGAACCCACCCAAACTAAACTCTAAGCAACAACAGATTCTGGCCTTAATTATTGACGGCTGCAGCAATAAGGTTATAAGTTATAAACTAAATCTTTCTGAAGGTACCGTTAAACAATATGTAAGCCAGTTGTTACATGAACTTAACGTAGACAATCGAACACAAGCAGCCAATAAAGCCAGAGAACTATTGGGTATCGGACGCTCCTAATCTTATCTCGAAGACAATAATCAGATCCGTGAACGTATTTAACTAAAGATAACTATCTTAAGTCACATGTTTTGATATACAGTATTTTAAACATGCAAAATTCACTCTATAAAATGGACAAAATGGTGCAATATGACTGAAGAAAAACAATTCAAAAATCTTGACTGGACAATGGCACGAACAGTTATTCTCGCGATCATCATTGGCCTTATGGCAGCGCTTGCTGCAAAGATTTTATTACTTGCTATTCAACTTTTTATTACCTATCTTCATCCAGTTCCACTTGATCAACTAGCTGCCACGGATGGTGCGACATTAAGTTTATTAGATGTCGTAGGTATGTGTGGATTAGGGTTAGTTGTTGGTTTGCTTACTTATTACTTAATGCCGAACCGGGCCAATCGTGGACTATCACACATTATTGAAGACATTCATTTTAATCACGGACAGACCGGAGTTAAAGAAGGTTTTACCGTCGGCTTGATCAGTGCTGTCTCTATTGGTGCAGGTGCATCAGTTGGTAGATATGGCCCAGCCGTACACATGGGCGCAGCAGCAGGAAGCGGTATTGGTTCATTATTTAAATTACAGGAACAGGAAAAACTGACACTAGCCTGTGCAGGCATAGCCGCAGCAATCGCAGCTTCTTTCTCTGCACCATTAGCAGCAGTGATTTTTGTTCAGGAAGTCGTATTAAGACAATGGCGTTTATACCAATTTATTCCAACCGCGGCAGCTGCGGTTGCAGGCTCGGAATTAGCACAAGTACTTGGGGTTAGTTTTAACATTCCTAGCGGTGCTGTTCCTGATATTGTAAATACTTATGAGTTTTTATTTTTTGGCATCGTTGGCATGGCCTGTGGTGCAGTCGCAATTGCATTCAATCATGCATTACCAAAAGGTGTGGCATTGGGTGCTAAGATAAAAATCGATAACCGTTTAAAACCTGCCATAGGCGGACTTGTATTAGCCGCTCTTGGTTATTATTACCCTGCTATTTTGGGTCTGGGTGGTTATATGACAACAGAGGCTATTGCTGGAAATGTTGCCTTACAATTGTGCTTAATTTTATTAGTCTTAAAATTCATTGCAACAATCACCAGTTTTTCATTTGGTTTTAACGGTGGTGTCTTTGGCCCTGCGTTATTTATGGGGGCCATGTTAGGTGCTGCCATAGGCATAACTGTCGAACTTTCAGGCATACCAATATCAAGTATTTCACTCTACGCAATAGCTGGTATGGGTGCCATGGTCGCAGGCATTGTCGGTGCGGTAATGGCCGCCATCATTGCTCTTATTGAAATGACAGGAAAACTTTCCCCGACACTTCCATTATTATTTTCTGTCACCTGTGCTTACGTTGTCATCTATCTCTATTCTCAAAGTTCTCTACTAGTCAGGCAGTTAAATGGCAGAAACAAGAACCCCTTTGTTGAAATTAAAGCTCACGACAAAAAATATGAGGGTATGGGGTCCAATTAAATATCAGAACCAAATATACATGAAGATAACTTTCTGAAATCCACTCCCATGGCAATCAACTAAAAATCATTCTCGTGGCAGTCGTATATGGCTTTAACAAGCTGTACCGAATTGCAAGTTCTGAACTCATAAAATAGCCTGTCCAGAAACCCCCTTTCACCTCATCAAATAAAACATGCAAAATTGCTAATATTCCGTTAGAATATGCACCCCTTCTGACTTGGCCTCGAATTTCTATAGGCAATCAGGACATCTGGCTAACCCCTTTGCTTTTTACCTCACAGGTTCTGAAACTATGACTACCGATACGGTCACCACTTTTAATCAATTAAATCTTAGTGCACCATTGCTAAAAGCATTGGATCAAATAGGTTATGAGAAGCCCTCACCTATTCAGGCGGAAACGATTCCATTGTTACTGGATGGCAAAGATATCATTGGTCAGGCACAGACTGGAACAGGTAAAACAGCAGCATTTGCACTACCTTTGTTGTCCAACCTCGATCTATCACAAAAAGAACCACAAATCATGGTGTTAGCTCCCACACGTGAGTTAGCCATTCAGGTTGCTGAAGCATTTCAGACCTACGCTAAACACATCAAAGGGTTCCACGTATTACCCATTTACGGCGGCCAGGACTCTCGTGGTCAGACCCGTGCTTTAGAACGCGGCGTTCATGTTGTTGTTGGTACACCCGGTCGTGTTATGGACCATATGCGCCGCGGTGCTTTAAAACTTGGCAAGCTTAGTGCACTGGTACTAGACGAAGCGGATGAAATGCTGCGTATGGGCTTTATTGATGATGTCGAATGGATTCTTGAGCAAACACCACCAAAAAGACAAATCGCGCTGTTTTCAGCGACGATGCCAACGCAGATTCGTCGTATTGCCACGAAATATCTGAATAACCCCGAACAGATTACGATCAAGACAAAAACCACCACCGTTGACACTATTCGTCAACGCTTCTGGCCTGTGGGTGGTGTACATAAACTGGACGCCCTGACGCGAATCCTCGAAGCCGAAGATTTTGATGCCATGATTATTTTTGTGCGCACCAAAAATGCCACGGTCGAATTGGCCGAGAAACTGGAAGCCCGTGGATATGCGGCTGCGGCCATCAATGGCGATGTGGTTCAGAAACTACGTGAACGTAGTATCGATAATTTAAAGAAAGGTAAACTGGATATCCTGGTGGCGACTGATGTGGCTGCGCGTGGTCTTGACGTACCTCGTATCAGTCATGTTGTTAACTACGATGTTCCACACGATACTGAATCTTATGTGCACCGTATTGGCCGAACTGGTCGTGCGGGCCGCAAAGGTGATGCCATTCTTTTTGTTGCGCCACGTGAAAAACGTATGTTACAGGCTATTGAAAGAGCCACTAAACAAAAAATCACGCTCATGGAACTACCTTCTACTGAGAAGATAAATGACAAACGCATCGAAAAATTCAAACAAAACATTAGTGATGCATTAGCGACTGAAGATTTTGGTCTGTTTCCGCAGATGATTGAAGAATTTCAACAGGAACATAATGTGCCTGCGATAGAAATTGCTGCGGCACTAGCTAAAATGTTACAAGGTGATACACCACTGTTGTTACAGAACAAACCACAGAAAAATGTAAAAGAGAACTGGGATAGACAAGATAGCTCATCCAGAAAAAGACCTGAACGTGGTGAACGCGATCGTGGTCCACGTCAAGAACGCAGTGATCGATCTGCAAGAAAAGATGCACCAGTAGAAGACGGTATGGATAGATACCGTATTGAAGTCGGTCACAACCATGATGTCATGCCTGGTAACATCGTCGGTGCTATCGCTAATGAAGTCGATATTGATAGTAAGTTCATTGGTCGTATCAATATTCATGATGAATATAGCCTGGTCGATTTACCTGCAAAAATACCCAGTGAGATGTTAGAAGATCTGAAAAAAGTATGGGTGGCAGGCCAGCAATTAAGAATATCGCTGTTTGATAAAAACAAAGACTCATGGAAAGATAACAAAGAAAAACCTGAAGCTCGTGGCGCGGGAAAAGGTAAACCTAAAGACAAATCCAAGTCAAAATCCAAACTCAGCATAAAAGCGAGCGGCAAAAAGAAAGTTCGTAAAGACAAAGATAAGGGTAAAAGAAAGCCATAATATTTAAGAGCAGGCTCTGGCCTGCTCTTAAGCTTACAGACCAGTTACTCTATTCAGATGATTCCAAAATGTAGTCATGTGGAATTGTGAGTAAATCATAAACAGTGCCGCCTTCTTCTTTAGCAAATGTCTCTGCATTTTCTTTTGTGGAAAAAGGAATTGCCTCAGGCGAGCCCATACCACCGGATCGTTTACTAGCAATCACATACCATGCTTTGCTAGCCTCAATCCAGTTATCGACACCAGGGTTATCCCAGTCAGCATCCGTCATATCGTTAACATAAATCGCTGAAATATTTTTTGGTTCTTCAGGTGACAGGGTAAATGAAATAGCATCACGAACTGAAGTAAACCAAAGTGGTTCTGCTTGATCATCAAGAAAAATTTGCGCCTTAGGTCCACTGTGGTGAAGTACGGTCATCAGACAATAATAGCCACTGGCTTCTCGGGTCAATGTCTGTGCAGGCGGTACTTCAACGGGCTGTGTTTTTTCACAGGCAGTCAACAGTACCGCAACTAGTAAGAAAGTTGTTTTATATATCGTATTCATATTTATTAAACGCCTAAAGTTCGCGACGCTGAAAGACTAATAGTGTGGACACTAATGGTGCAATCAACCATAACAACATAACAGTAATCAAGACAGTGCTACTCATTCCTGCGCCAGTAGCGACACCAGCGATGCCTGCTGACTGGCTAACCCCTTCGAACATACTTAGATTTAGAATTCGGTAAGAATCAGTTGGGCTTATCAGCATCAGTACAGAAAATAATTCCTGCCCAATTACCTGACCTTCATCAGCCAGTAATACAGCAAACAATATCAGGTCGTATAAAACAACAAACACCAACCATAAACCAATCGCTGCACCTGCTGCGGTTGCTCTTTCTTTTACCAGTACACTAAGCAAATAACCTAAAGCAATAAATATTGCACCCAGCACTAATGAGCTAAGCATCATTACCACGTAAGCCTGCCAGCCTTCAGCACTACCACCATTTAGTGCAATCATGATAAGAAACGCACCACCATAACCGGCAAAGATTGCGATAAATAAAATCATAACATGACCGAGAAATTTCCCCATAATGACCTGCCAGCGCGTCACCGGATAAGTTAAAAGCAACATCATGGTGCCACGCTCAAACTCTCCAACCAGTGCATCAAATGACAACATCAGTGCAATTAGTGGAACCAGATAAACACTTAAACTTGCCAGACTGACAACAGTAATATTGAGAGTATTAACATTAACCGAACCCGTTGGTGCCGAACCTAGTGTTGATAATGCTAAAGCCAGTGTTCCTAGTACAATTATAGCGGCCGCAATCCAGCGATTACGTAAGCCATCACGCAATTCTTTCATTGCTAATATATATAACATGTTCATGAATGTTCTCCATTCATGAAGTGACTATAAACTTCGTCTAAGCGTGGTAGCATAATTTGCATGTCTTCGATCACTTCTCCAAACTCACTAATGCGACGAATCAATGGCATTTTGTCTTCACTAAGACATGAAATATTCAGGCTTTGATTGTTAATATCACTAATTTTCACTTCAGATCCCAGTCGCTCTGCAATACTGTTGGACTCACCTGCATGCACAGCAATACGCAATTGAATCGGCAATGCTGCCAGATCATAGAGTTCATTGAGTGTGCCACTGGCAACAACAATACCGGCTTTCATAATAATAAAACGATTCGCTCTGGCTTCGACTTCATTTAAGGCATGCGATGAAATAATCGAGGTCACACCCTGTTTATGCAGGCCATCTATCAGTTCATAAAAATGATGACGTAAAAGTGGATCGAGACCAGTAGTAGGTTCATCGAGAAAAAGTAATTGTGGATCACCAAGCATAGCCTGGGCCAAACCCAGACGCTGGCGCATACCTTTGGAGTATGTACCAACACGCCGTTTTGATGCATCCCCAAGCCCTACCAGATCCAGTAAGTTTTTACATTCAATATCAGAAGCAGATTTAAGGCGCGCATAAAACTTCAGCACTTCGACACCTGTCATCGCTTCATAAAAAGCGACACTTTCTGGCAGATAGCCCAATGTTTTATGTTGCGCAACAGCCGTATTGGATACAGGGTCTCCACCTAACACTTCAACACTGCCGGAGGTTGGTCGTGTCAAACCCAGCATCAATTTCATCAGCGTGGTTTTGCCTGCGCCATTATGGCCAACCAGGACAACACACTCACCGGCTTGCACATTTAAATCAACATTGTGCACCACAGTTTCACTGCCATACTGTTTGCTAACTGATTGTAATGAAATAACCTTACTACGCGATGCGTCCAACTCAACCATCTAATAAATCTCTATCTACAACAGAACTAACTTGTGGAGGCAACATCAATGGAGCAATGTCAGTGACACCACCGGGATGAAGGCCAGGGAATTCAGACTGCGCCCATTTTAATATCTGCACAGCTGGGCTATTTAACAACAATTTGGCAAGTGGGTGACGCCAGACAATTTGATCGACCAGGTCATTCGGCCGGTAAATTTGATCGGCAATACCGTTGCCATCAATATCAAAAGCTGAATTATCACTCCAATAATTACCACGTCCATTTTTGGACCATTCAATGTAACGTGTACCCACGTATTTTACCTGAGTACGGTTATTGATAAAGGCATTGGAATAGATTTCATTTTTTTCCGAACCGGCGGTAAAGTGAATACCAATTTTACATTCTTCAAAAGAATTATTAGTGATCTGATTAAAATTGGCGTTATAAATAAAAACACACTTCTCAGCACCACCACTAACACGATTGCCATCTATCACTGAATTGTTCGTAAAGTTAAAAAACAAACCGCGTTCACGATCAGCAGTCGATCGATTACCCTTGACCACAATATTATTGGAAAACATTAAAGCAAAACCGACATGATTATTGATCGAGATATTATCACTGACTTCGCTATCATTGGCATACATATAATGGATGGCAAAACGTAAATCACGCAAACGGTTACCATGAAATACATTATTACGACTGGTGTTAACAAAAATGCCATCACGACCATAACGAATATCATTGTTCTTAATGATAGAGCCTGGTGTATTCCATAAATACACGCCATTGCCACGGTCATTCACTCGATGAAATTGGCTACCTATAATCACATTGTCGTCGACAAGAGCGGACTCTGGACCTTTCAGGTAAATGCCTATCTGATTATTTTCAAAGTGATTACTTTCAATTTGTACTCGATCACCTTTATCAGTAACAAAAACGCCACTGTCTTCAGCAACCAGATTGCTACCAGAATGAACAATGCTCAGTCCTTTGATTGTGACATCAGCTGCCGACACAATAATAACGTGTGATGAGCCTTGTCCGTCAATGATACTGCCACCACTAACATTTGAATTATTACCCAGTAAGGTAATACTTCGATGAATATTGATTGAACCAGCATAGACTCCTGATTCAAGAATTAATGTATCACCGGCTTTTGAAGAATCGATAGCCGCTTGCAGCACACCTTCGCCGGGTGCCACTCGTCTTTCTTCAGCCTGTGATTGAAATGAGGTAAATAAAAAAAACAACAAAAAACCGCCAGCCAGCACGCGGCTGACTGACGGTTTATTTTTTTGCTGCTTAAACTGCAAAGAAAAACTATGCAGGTTCAACAAACATACGACCGCGCATTTCCATGTGCAGCGCATGACAGAACCACTGACAGTAGAACCAGTGAACACCAACACGATCAGCTGTGAAGGTGATCGATGATGTTGCCTGTGGCCCAATCTCCATTGCAACACCATAGTTACCCATAGTGAAACCATGTGTCAGATCATCGATAGAGTCATTATTACTGACAATAACGGTGACTTCATCACCTTCCTTCACAGTGAATTTCTCCATACTGAAGTTTGGTGCAACCGAGGTCATGTAAACACGAACCTTCTTACCATCACGAATGATCTTGGAATCTTCTGTCAGCTTAATGCCATCTTTCTTGGCCTGCTTGCTAACATCAGCCCACATTGGATCACCCTTGGTCCATACAGATGAAGGGTTTACTATATCGGCACGAACGAGAATGACATCATGAGGTTCCGCATATGTTGGACCATCATGTACCACTTTCATCTTCTTACCAGTAATATCGATCAACTGTTCGTTCTCTGGTTTTGTTGGACCAACATTGATAAAGCGATCCTTGGAGAACTTGTTCAGAGACACAAGCCACTGACCATCAGCATCTTTGGTTTCACCCATTGTCGTATGGTTATGACCAGGCTGGTAATGTACGTCAATCTTCTCGATGATAGGATTAACTTTTTTACCGTTGTAGGCGTCAATTGCTTTCTGCATGTTCCACTTAACGGCCTGACTATCAAGGAACAATGTAGTGAAACAGTTACCTTTGCCATCGAATGCAGTATGCAAAGGTCCTAAGCCCAATTCTGGCTCTGCAACGATGCAATCTTTTGGTGTGATTTTATCTTTGAACAGGTCAGGCAGTTTTCTAACATCGATGACTGTCACTGTTGGTGATAATTTACCATTGAAGACCACATGAATTTTATCAGGAGCAGTATTACAGCCATGAGGGCTATTGGGTACAGGAATGTAACGTGTGTACTTCGAACCTTTACGACCATCAATTACAGGGACACCATTGATCTTCTGGAAGTCACCATTCTTAACAGCTTTTTCGATAGCTTTAATATCATAGACCACAGCCCAGTCACGTTCATTGCCCATCATGCCAGCAAGGTTGGTGGCTTCTTCACTGTTATAACAGGTAGAGAAGGCATATAGACCCTGATAATCCGCATCACAGTTATCCAGATTACCGTCAACCATTACCTGCCATGATACTTCCATCTTGTCGCCATCAATGGCACTGAAAATAGCGTGGTATTTACTTGGCTCATCCAGGATAGTGCCGTCATTAGGGATAGGCACACGATGCTCACCATTGGCGAAGACATAGCCCGTACGTGGGTATTTTTGTGGACGCAAACCATGAATATCACAGGCATTTGGAATATCGATCATCGCGTCACACTTCATCACATCGCAACGAACACGAGCAACACGGGTGTTAGCCTTGTCATTCATGAACAAATAGCGACCGTCATAAGTGCCGTCGGTGAATGACATGTGTGGATGATGTAAATCACCATTCGTCCAGACGCCACCACGACCACCTGAATCCAGGAATTTTTTGGTCTCTGGCAACATGCCATCACGCATTATCTTGCGGCTTTCGTTGGTTGAACCCCAACCTGAAGCACTACAACGGTTGAATACAGGGACGCGCATTAATTCACGCATTGAAGGAATACCTAGAATACGCAATTCACCCGCCTGACCACTACTCCAGAAACCATAGTAATCATCTAGATCACCTGGCCCTACATGACCACGAGCCTTGGCTTTAGCGATAGCAGTCTTAGGTGTCATACCTGCTAATCCTGCTAGACCAGCAGCACCCGCTAATGCAGTTAACTTGGCGGTACCACCAAGCAGTTGGCGCCGGCTGATGCCTTTGCTTTCTGTTATATCATTATTATTTCCCATTATTTTACTCCTCATTAATATGCCTGCTTTCACGCAGGCGGATCAATAAGCCCTTAATAAATATCAGGGGCTTTATTAAGCTAACCACTACTTTTCTTTCTTCAACTCTACTGCAATTGCAGATTCATTATTGCCCCGAACTGCGGCAGTGCGAACAGCTCGACGCTCTTCTTTTAAACGCTTCTGTATCATGACCGGACAGGCCTGATCATCTGTATAAACTACCTGACAATGCAGACAGTAAAGACATTCGTTTACATTAATATCACCTTCAGGATGAATCGCCTGAACCATGCATTCATTACTACAACGCTGGCAGGGTGTGCCGCATTCTTTGTAACGTTTCAACCAGGCAAACATACGCATTCTGCCGGGAATCGCCAATGCAGCACCCATCGGGCACAAATAGCGACAATAAAAACGCTCGATAAAAAGACCCGGTATCAGCACAGCCAGTGCAAATATCACATAAGGCCATTCACGTACAAATTTTAGAATGATGGCGGTTTTAAATGGCTCGACCTCGGCCAGACGTTCTGCCCATTCTAATGAGTACAATGAAAAACCAAATAATAAAAGGAAAATTAAATACTTAAAAGTCCAGATTCGTTCATGTACAAACCACGGCACAAGAATCTGTTTGACGTTGAACACTTTAGCCACTCGATTGAGCAATTCCTGCAAGGCACCAAAAGGACATAACCAGCCACAATATGGCCCGCGCCCCCAGAACAACAAAGCTGCTGCCACCGAACCCCAGAGAATAAATACCAGTGGTTCCATCAGAAAATAAGCCCAGTCAAAACCACTAATCAGGGCATTAAACATAGCAAGAATATTGACTACAGATAACTGAGCGTTGAAGTACCAGCCAATAATGACAAGGGTAAATGTAAGGAAGCCCAGACGAACTCGGTCAGCGAGTATTGGCCGTTTGACCAGCCAGTCCTGAAAAAAGAAGATCATGGTCAGCACGCCTAGTGCCAGACCAAGTACCACCACTTCAAAAGTCTTTAGTTGCCACATTTTTTTCCAGATGGGCTCTGGTTTGTTAGATTGATCTGACGCAGCATCAGCAGCTTCAGCTTTGGTAAAAATCAGATATTTTTCAGGCGTACTGTAGTTAAGGTCAAAAGTCAGAAATACTTTTTTAGTCGGGCCGATTTCACGACCAACTAATAATTCCAGTTTCCAGGGACTAGCCGCATCAAATTTTAGATTAGCCGCCGTTCTGAATATACCGACATCACTTAACTCTGGAGCGCCCTCTGCCGCCATATGACGTAGCCGCTTGTGGTATTTATCATGGAAACGAACAGAGGTATCACCCTGGATGACCTGAAAACGATCAAAAATACCACCGCGTACGTAACCTGAACCTTTGAATGAAAAACGACCCTCACCGGCGAGTAAAATAGCCTGCTCTCCCGGTTGTAATTTTTTCTGAAGATTACGGTATTCATTTTCACCCAGGAGACTACGGCCAATACTGGGCACAGAAACCATGGCGGCATAAAGTTCGACAAAGACCTCTTCGGCATCACCTTCCTCAGGAAAATCAAGAGCCAGTGGCTCACCAGAAGCTTCAAAAGCCTTATTGATTTGAGCCAGCGTAATTTTTAGATGCTGTACTGAGCCTTCATTAACCAGCGTCTGCCAGTCAACAATTGTACTTATTTCTGTATTTACCGAAGCAATCGGACCGGTTTGTTTAATTTCAGCTTCAAGGCCTGATAAACCGTAGTTTCGAGCAACTTTAATCGCGCTACGTAATATATTGTCATCCATCACCATGACTGTGACCGTTGCGCCGGTAACGATATCAATATGGTGATCCTGTGAACCTCGCACCAGCTTACCCACATCCAGCCCTTCATAATCTTTCAGCACAGCGGTAATCTGCGCTTCAGGGATACCAACAAGGACAATCGGTTCGTGATGCTCAACCAGCAAAACCTTCTGTATGATGCCCTGCATATCTATAGCAACCAACTGGTGAATTGGTTTACCCGAATAACCAGTGGTATTGACATAATCTGAGGTCAGGAAGACAAAACCGATCTGTTTGTCCTGCTTAAATGCAGCTGCAACCGGGGGTTCACCCTCTGGAGTCGCTATTTTGTCAGCATCAGGAAAGATCTTCTGAACACTGATAGTATCAAGGAAACGAGGTAGCTCTGACCCGGCATGTGCCGCACCTATGCTAAAAAATTGGATAATTATAAGTGAGAGGAGTAATTTAACACCAATGCGAGCAGCCATTTGGTGCACACAGTTTTTTATAATATTGAGCAAAATACTAAAATCTCGTAGATAATTCACGTCTTTGAATCTAAGGTTTGAAAGATTCGGGCAGTATGCGACATTTTGACGCAAGCTGCATGATTCAAATCAAGTAAGGATTAAGTCAATACTCACATAATACATCCCATGCACAATTCAACAAACTTGTTAGCGACATTTGTAAAAACCACCAGCGATCTAATGTCCATCGCCCTTCAGGCCGAGCGTGAAGCTATACGGCGTTATTCTCAGCTTGCCATAACCATGCGCGAAGGTAATAACGAACATGCTGCCAACCTGTTTGACAGAATGGTAGCCGAAGAGCAGGAACATGAACACCTACTACTAGAGTGGATGAAAAAAGAAAACATCACCGAGAACCCAGAAATTGCCCCGGTAAAATGGCGTGATCCGAAAATTTCTACCACTTATGATGATGAAGCACGTGATCCTCTGTACAGCACACCCTATAAGGCATTAGCCTTTGCTGTCCATAACGAAGAAATTGCCTTTCGATTCTATACGCACGTAGCTGCAGATTCAAAAAATGAGGCTGTACGTAAATACGCTGAAATTTTGGCTCGAGAAGAACTCGGTCATGCTGCATTACTCAGAGCTGAACGACGACACGCTTATCATGCCGAACGTGAAGCCAGCATTATCGAACCCAGACTTGATCCCAGAACCATTTATAATGAAACAGATCTGTTAACGGCCGCAATCCATATTGATCGTAACTTGGCCAATGGAATGAAATTCATCGCCAATGAAGTACCAGAAATAGCAAATCTTTCAAATGTTATTCGACAGGAAATTCACAGTAATGAAAGCAGCCTGAATAAAGAAATCGCTCCTGGTGAGGACATTATTAGAGATCTTGAACAGGTTGATGCGTACAACAGGCAGATGGATGAAATATCAAATAACTCAGACGAAAAACTAAATCGGCTTCGTGCCTGTTGTGACCGTAGTTTTGCCTTCTACGACGCAGTTGTTGATACCACCTCTGATGAAAAGATCATGCTGATGGCACAAAGACTGACCTCATCTGCGCTAGATCGCATTGCTGTCCTGAAACAGGTTTTTGGAAATTAGACAGATTCAAAAACACCTCCGAATTGACCTACATCAATCCTGTAGCTGCCTGCTAGGCGAAAATCCTCCCCTCAATTAACTCCGGTTGAGACCCTGCTGCTGTGCTAACCATCGCAGTCAGAAAAACATGCCTTGAATCTTTCGAACCACGTCAACACATTCGGCCAGGCCATGCTAAACCGTTACGGTGAGCGTGTGCATAAAGTATCTATTGATGCTAGTTTCACCTGCCCCAACCGCGATGGTAGCCTCGGTATAGGCGGCTGCACTTTTTGCAACAATACCTCATTCAGCCCCAACAGCCGTGAGCCTGCTGAAGTCAGTCAGCAAATTGAGGCGGGTAAATTCATCATCCGAAAACGAACCGGTGCGCGTAAATACATCGCCTATTTCCAGGCCTACACTAATACCTACGCTGAAACCAAAATCCTCGAACAACAATACAATAAAGCACTCTCTGAACCCGATATCATAGGACTCTCCGTAGGTACACGACCTGATTGTGTCGCCGATTCTGTACTGGATTTATTGGTGACTTATCAGGACAAGGGATACGAAGTCTGGCTGGAACTGGGTCTGCAATCCTCATTTGACAAAACCCTTGATCGTGTCAATCGTGGACACGGTTTTGAAGAATATCGCACGACATTAATCCGTGCACGACAACGTGGCATTCAAGTTTGTACACATCTGATTATTGGCCTGCCCGGTGAAAATGAACAGCATTATGAAACCACACTGGATCGTGTGCTCGAACTGGGCGTGGACGGCCTGAAATTACATCCGCTGCATGTCGTTAAAGGCACACAACTGGCGAATGAATGGCGACGCGGCGAATACCAGCCACTAGCTCTGAATGATTATGCCCGTATTGCCGCAGATTTAATCCAGCAAACGCCACCGGAGATTATTTTTCATCGACTAACGGCGACAGCATCAGAAAACATTTTACTCGCACCCGGCTGGTGCTCAAAAAAATGGCGACCATTAAATCTTATCGCTGAAGAGCTTGAGACACGCAAACACTTTTATCAAACCCCTTTAGTTGTTGATAAAACTAATAACTTAATACCAGCTAACATCGGCGGATAACATTAAACATGAGCAATACAAACAACACTATGGAGCTCGTCTGTCCCGCAGGCAATTTACCTTCACTAAAAATTGCCGTTGATAATGGTGCCGATGCGGTTTACATGGGTTTCAAAGATGATACCAATGCCCGTCATTTTGCCGGACTCAACTTCAACGACAAACGCGCCCGTGAAGGCATTGCCTATGCACATCAACGCGGCAGTAAAATGTTTCTAGCTATTAATACCTATCCACAACCTTCAGGTTGGCAGCGTTGGCAGGATGCCGTTGACCATGCTGCTGAACTTGGCGTCGACGCATTAATACTGGCCGATATTGGCGTTATGGATTACGCCGCTGAGCGATGGCCGGATCTTCGTTTGCATCTTTCAGTGCAAGGCTCCGCCACAAGCCAGGAATCGATTGAATTTTATCACCGGAACTTTGGAATTAAACGCGCTGTCGTGCCACGCGTACTTTCACTCAAACAAATTAAAACCGTCGCAGAAAACAGCCCTGTACCGATAGAAGTATTTGGTTTTGGAAGTTTGTGTGTCATGGTCGAAGGACGCTGCCTGTTATCGTCTTATGTAACAGGCCAATCCCCCAATACCTTTGGAGCCTGCTCACCTGCAAGCGCTGTTCAATGGAAAGATACCGAAGCAGGACTTGAAACGCGCCTCAATAATGTGCTCATAGACTGCCATGCAAAAGATGAATCTGCTGGCTATCCAACCCTGTGCAAAGGACGATTTAATGTTAACAAAAACACCTATCATGCGATGGAAGAACCAACCAGTTTAAACACGATGGCGCTAATACCAGAATTACAAAAAGCAGGTGTGGCCGCCATCAAAATCGAAGGCCGTCAGCGTAGCCCTGCCTACGTTGAACAGGTCACCAAGGTCTGGCGCGCTGCTCTGGATTCCGCACAACAGGATCCTGATAATTACCAACCAAAAGCAGAATGGTTACAGGCTTTGGAAAAAGTCTCTGAAGGCTCACAAACAACACTTGGCGCCTATCACCGCCCGTGGCAATAAGATCATGACAACACACACGCCAAAGTTATCCCTCGGCCCGATACTGTATTACTGGGACAGAGAAACACTGTTCGACTTTTACGAAAAAGTTGCAGAGACAGATATTGACATTGTTTATCTTGGAGAAACAGTTTGCTCAAAACGACGCATCATGCGTGACAAAGACTGGTTAGAAATTGCAATAAAACTTAAAAATTCAGGTAAAGAAGTAGTACTTTCAACGCTAACATTAATAGAAGCGAATTCTGAACTTGGCAAACTTAAAAGCATTTGCAAAAACGAAGAGTACACGATCGAAGCAAATGACATGGCTGCGGTTAATTTATTATCCGGAAAACAGACTTTTGTTACCGGTCCAGCCATCAACATTTACAATGCACGAACATTGAATATGCTGAGTAAACAAGGACTCAGACGCTGGGTTTTTCCGGTTGAGCTGTCACGTGAAACATTAACTGACATTCTAGAACAACGACCTGACAATGTGGAAACAGAAGTTTTTGTTTACGGCAGATTACCATTAGCTTTTTCGGCTCGGTGCTTTACTGCTCGTTATCACAACCTGCAAAAAGATGATTGCCAATTACGATGCATTGAAGACCCGGATGGTTTGCTAATGTCGACACGTGAAGAAGATCCCTTTCTGGTAATTAATGGTATTCAGACTCAATCGGCCAAAAGCTGCAATCTGATCGCCGACCTCGATGACATGAAAAAAATGGGCGTTGATATATTACGAATCAGTCCACAATCAAAAGATACAATAGATATCATTAATATTTACCATGATTGTCTACACGGTAAAAAACCCATACATGAAGCATCTTCTGAATTAGAAGCGCTATCGCCCACGAGTACCTGCAATGGTTACTGGCATGGTGGCGCGGGTATGGAATCAGTTAATCAACATTTGAATGAAAAAAGCGTGGAATAATTATGAACACAAACAATCCTTTTGACCTAAATAATATTTCTGCTTATGAATCCTGGAAACAGGAAAAACTTAAAGGCTATCCTACAAAAGCCGAAGACTTGATCGTTGAAATCAATAATCCCCACCATCTTACTTTTGTCGAAAAACAGGCAATCACAAAACTATGCAAGAAAGCCAACATGGCAGTTTATATTAGTAAAATGGGCGATGATTCAGACAAGAAAATCCCCTTTGATATAGCTAAACAATTAGGCATTAGTCAGCTCAATAAAAACATGGGAGCAGATGATGATGGCATTACCGCGCTGCAGGTTAACAATGACCCTTTACACAAGCGTTACATTCCTTACACTAACCACGGCATTCACTGGCACACCGATGGTTATTACAACACACCCGAACAACAAATCAATGCGCTGAATCTGCATTGCGTACGCCCCGCCAAAGAAGGTGGTGAAAATGCAGTCATGGATCATGATATCGCCTATATACAATTGCGCGATGAAGATCCTGAACACATAAAAGCATTGATGCAAATGGATGCCATGACCATCCCGGCAAATGTGGTTGATGGTGAAATACTTCGCCCAGATCGTGTTGGCCCGGTATTTTCAGTGAGGGATAATGGGCAGTTACACATGCGTTACACAGCGCGAGCGCGAAATGTAATCTGGAAAGATGATGTTGCAACAAAGAATGCCGTGACTGCGCTTGATAATTTATTAACATCTGACAATAAATACATTTATCGTCTAACACTACAACCAGGCTGGGGATTAATAAGCAACAACGTTTTGCATGATCGCAGTGGTTTTACTGACGACGAAAAAAATCCAAGATTGCTATACCGCTCACGCTATTACGACTCGCTGGTACTGGATTAATCTTTAGAAAATAATTTCTTATAAACGGGCATGGTCTTTCTTGAAAAAGATTCGACCATGCTCAGTATTTTCGATGCTTCAATATCCATACCATCAAGATAATTTTTCAGTGCAAGACCGAGTTCGGTATCACCCTCCATAACAAGACGGCGCTGAAACATCAGTGTATCGGGATCTACCTGACGACTCGCCATCGACATGAAATCATATAACGAAGCTTTAATGGTTAGGTGATTCTCCCCCTGTTTATCAGCACCCATCAATCGGTTATCAGAAAGTGTCAGCTGGTAAGACAAGCCTAAATCACTGACCACAATAGCAACCGACCTGCCCTGTAAAAAATCCAGTTCGCCGTCGTTTAAATCATCAAATAAAATTTTAGTAATAATATTAGCTAAAAAACGATTATGTAATGTTTGCGGCAGTATCTTCAGTGGCAGTGAAAAAGGCCTGGGCAATACAGGGCTTAATGAAAGAGATAAATTTGTTGTTTGCATAATGGTACCTAGTTGAATGCTGGATGAAAACCCTTTAACCAGCAGACATGAATTCGATTATCATTAGTTAGCTCAGGATGAAAAGTCACGACTATATGCAGCCCTAACCTCATCATCACTGCCTCATCATTATAACTTGCTAGAACTTCTATATTATCATTGCCCGACTTAATAACTGGTGCTCTAATAAAGTGCGCAAGATAGGCAGGACCATCCACATCAGATTTCAAAATTAATTCTGTAGAAAAGCTACTCACCTGTCTACCGTAACTGTTTCGTATTGCAGCTATCGGCATAATCTTTAGCGGAGTCACTCTTACATCATCGACAACCTCAGCCATCAAAATTGCGCCAGCACAAATACCCATTACTGGTTTTTTTTCTGCAAACTCTCGCAACCTATCATATAGATCAAACTTCTGAATCAACAGACTCATGGTCGTCGATTCGCCACCGGGAATAATCAGAGCGACACAGGCATCAAGTTCATGAGCAAATCTAACACGTTGACAGTCAACACCAATCGCCGACAACATTTCAATGTGTTTATCAAATGCGCCCTGTAAAGCAAGCACACCAACAACATTAGGCATAAATTTTACCAGCCCCTGGTGGCAAGTCTATCCTCAGGTGAAATATCCGTCATCAATAAACCTTTCATACCTGACTTAAGACCACTACTCACTTCTAATAAGATATTTGGATCATCAAAAAATGTTGTTGCTTTGACGATAGCCGCAGCGCGAGCCGCAGGATCTTCAGACATAAAAATACCCGATCCAACAAATACCGCTTCTGCACCCAACTGCCGAACCAGGGCCGCATCAGCCGGAGTCGCAATACCTCCCGCAGAAAAATTAGGCACGGGTAACTTACCATGTTCAGCCACATAACAGACCAGGTCATAGGGTGCACCCATGTCCTTGGCAGCACTCATCAGTTGTTCTTTATCGAGAATAGTCAGGCGTTTCATTTCATTTTGAATGGTGCGCATATGTCGAACTGCTTCGACGATATTACCGCTACCTGCCTCACCCTTGGTACGCATCATGGCCGCACCTTCACCGATGCGTCGCAAAGCCTCTCCCAAACAGGTCGAACCACAGACAAAAGGCACTTTGAAATCATGTTTGGCGACATGATTTGCCTCATCGGCTGGTGTTAACACTTCACTCTCATCGATAAAATCGACTTCTAATGCTTGCAGGATTTGAGCCTCAGCAAAATGACCGATACGACACTTGGCCATCACCGGAATTGATACCGTTTCCTGGATCTGACGTATCATATCCGGGTCAGACATACGTGCGACGCCACCATCACGACGAATATCTGAAGGAATTCGTTCCAGCGCCATCACTGCAATAGCACCGGCATCTTCGGCAATCTTAGCCTGCTCAACATTGGTCACATCCATGATGGCGCCACCCTTTAGCATTTCAGCCAGACCGATTTTTACAATATAGCTGTCTTCAGTTGAAGTTTCTTGTTTAGACTCATTCATTAATAGCACCAAAATTATAAAATGTACGCGCTAAGACCTTGTTTCTACAGGTATAGAAGCATGCCAAAAACACAAACGTGCACTATCAAACAATTTGCACAAATTTGGTTTGATCCATATCAAATTCAAGCAATACGATAGCGGTCACTGCATAGCGATAGCCACAGCTCTCTATGATTTTTAAAGTGAATATATTGGCATTACATAACAGTCTTTAGGTTAGAATTTATTCAATGGCTGTCAGGTGATTAACCATGCAAACAATTATCTCTAAAAATAGCTACTACGCTCTTTTACTATTATTCTTTGCAGCCATTCATGATGCACATGCACTGCTTAGTGATTGCACCACTGAATCACCATGGCAGGAACAGAAGCAGGACATCATCAACGCCAACCTGACAGGTATTGGTGTTGTCACCATCTGGGGTGTTGCTAACTGGGATTATTTCACTAGCTCACCTAAATCCACCGAGGAAAACTGGTTTCAAAATGACACCAGTTCTGGTGGCGCTGATAAAATCGGTCATATGTACACCAGCTATGTCAGTACACATGGATTGTCCTATCTATATGAAACATGGTGCATAAATAAAGACGATGCTGCTTTATATGGTGCATTGTCCTCACTGGCGATTCTGGGTTACATGGAAGTTGGTGACTCCTTCAGTGATTATGGCTTTTCCAACGAGGACTTTATAGCAAACAGCATTGGCTCACTGCTCGGTTATTATCTTTATATTAATCCTGATATAGCCAGCAAGATTGATCTACGATTGGAATATGGTATTCATCCAAATAATAATGATTTAACCACTGATTATGAAAACCACAAATATCTTCTCGCACTTAAGTTAAACGGTTTTGAATATTTCCGTAACAGTTTCATGAAGCACATTGAATTACAGGTTGGTTATTACAGCAGAGGATTTGATGACCCTCTAGCCACAAGAGAACGTAATTTATTTTTTGGAATAGGCTTGAATCTAACCGATTTATTTAGAAGACATTCTTATAAAAAAACAGCGACAGTATTGAGATATATTCAGATACCAGGAACGAATATAGAATTTAACAGGGATATTAACAAATAAGATCGGCACAAAATATTATTCCGAGGAGCGTACAAAAAATGAGAAATTCTATACATTTATGACTATTAACAGCACGACATTTGTACTCCTCACATCAATCGCCATCGTCGCTACGGCAGTGCCGGTTTGTAATGCTAGCGAGCTGAATTCTAGTCCGCCACATCAAGAAGCCGTAACACTGCGATTGCCGTTATCTATATCTGGTGATACCGAGCTACAGTCTCAGTTCGGGCTATCAGCATCCATCCCTACCACGGTTGAGCCCGTTAATAATACGGACTGGCGCAAAACTGCTCTGCTGATAAAACAACAAAAGTATCAACAAGCAGTCACACTCCTATTACCACTTGCTAAATCGGGTGATACTGAGTCGCAAACTCAACTTGGATCATTATATGAAAATGGCCTGGGTGTGCCCCGCAACCTTGATACTGCCAGGCGCTGGTACGAAAGCGCTGCTGAACAAAATTACCCACGTGCTCAGGTAAATCTTGGCGTGCTGTTTCAGTCTGGTACTGGTGTAAGCAAAGATCTCACAACAGCAATTTACTGGTTCAAAAAAGCAGTTGCCCTGAATGACCCACGAGCACAGGCAAAACTAGCATATATTTATCTAGCTGAACCCGGTTATAAACAATTTGAAAATGAAGCTGTAGAATTACTAAAAAGTTCAGCTGAAGCGGGTTATCAAGAAGCACAATTCAATTTCGCTATGCTGCTGCTGGAAGGTGAAAGGGGAATAACAAAAGACAAGACTCGAGCAACCAATCTACTAAAGCAATCAGCAGATCAAAATAATCCAGCGGCAATGAATGTACTGGCTATTCTATACCTACGTGATTCAAAGACATCCGGTAATATTGCCTTGGCTTATGAACTTCTTCAACACTCAGTAGATCTAGGATTCGAACCCGCTCGTAGCAATCTAGCAAAACTGTGTCGTGAATCACCCGAAGTGTGCCAGATCAAGAAATGACTTGATTCAATCAGGTAGGCTGAAAGACTACTTCTTGATTATCACTTAGCAGGAGATACGCGAAATGAAGCCGCTGCACTTTATTATTACTGGATTGATATCCGGCTTGCTTTGCTGGCTGTTATTAATCCTTTTCCCTTTTGAGCTCTATTTCTCTAAGTTCGGTATGTTTATATTGGATATGTTTGAGCTCGATATTTTTGAGTTCGGCATATACGAAATACTTGTAACATACTTGCCAGGTATCGTAGTCGCCATCGCCTTATTGATACTAGGCAAAAAACAAGGCTTAATATCTGCCAGCGATACAACCACCAGCGCTAGCATCTTAATTGCAACATCCGGATTAGCGCAGTTTTTTATATTTGAATACCAACTATCTGAAACCAGCTGGTGGGAAATCGGTTTTTATCCATCATTGATAGCTGGCAACGAGATACCGATTTCCAGCGAATCACTATTTTCACAGCTACCTACACCCATTATTTTAGCCATTCATTCATCGATCATTGCTTTCGGTGTTGCCTTTGCCTGGGATTTTTCCGCCCCACTACCTCGAGTTCTTGTTAAATCGGCCATTTACGGCACGCTGCTTGGACTATTAATTTTATTCTTCACACACCTAGTTTCGACAACGGTTATTGATTCAATCAATGACACTCTCAACATCGCAGATCAGACACTCTATGGTGAGAAAGTAGACCTGTTGTATAGTCTATTTACACTTATATTATTATCGCTATGGCATTCAACGCTACTTCTCTCCATCTATATGGGTATTCGGACACCATCGAGCAGTGCCGTCATCACCGATCAAACTCAAAGTGATCCAGAGATATATAACAGCTTGCGAGAAGTAGATTCATCAACAAACAACATTAAACAAAATAAATTTACAAGCAAGCAACTTAAGACTTATGAAATTATTGAACTACTCAAAACAAGAACTCGATCTACGCGACAGTTTTTCTATATTATTTTGTCAATAGGACTGGTCACCGTCATCGGTAGTAATTATCACTATAAGACATTGACCAACAATGCCTATCAATCGATGCTCGATTCGCACAGCCCTATAGTACAAAAACATGCCGCCACTCATCCTCTTTATAAACTCTGGCCTGCGCTTAAAAGCTGTGGAGGCAAGCTGCGAGCCATGAAGGATATACTGTGGTCAAATGAGATGTCATCAGATATAACTGAATGTGAATTACAGGTACTCAATCGTCTTAAGCATGATCGGGAAGACTGGTTGTTCGCATTAAGAAGTGAGACTACAGAACTGCCGTACTACGTGACCAGTGAACTACTTCTACAGTACAACTCCCCTAATCATCCAGACTATGCATTTTGGTCATCAGTCAGAGAATGCAGCAATATGGATGATGTCAGTGCACTCATCGAGGCAAAAGAGAAAGACGAAGTTCTCACAGAAGATCAGTTATATCTTATGGACTGTATAAATGAGACGAGAGCACGTATTCAAAAATCAATTGATGGTTACACCACAACACTCGTTGACTCAGACGAAGCTACTCTTGAGTCACAAGGCATACGTATGGGGTATTACAGCAATTCTGACTACATGTCTTTTAGCCCCCCATGGAAAACTTCAAATGAGACCTGGGCGTATTGGGATAACTACAGAGCTACTATGCCGGATGATTATGGTAACGGTTACCCACCAAGAAGTTCTTTTCAGGAAGCACTTAACCGTTCATGGCAATTCGGTGAAGTAGTCCATCCAGCGGAGGAACCCGATGACCCATCAATCTACTTCCATAATGGTAAATTGGAATTGCTAACGCCTATAACCATTGATGGTGAAACTCAGGCAATTCTCCTGTCTACCTTAGAAACCACCGAGATGGATGAGTACATCGCAGATGAGTGGCAGAACTTCCGCAATCTGACAGTACCAGTAGTGACAGCGCTAATTATTCTCTTTTTATGGTATGAACATCGTACTCTGGCAAGTATTCCGAAGGCGATGGATTTCAAACAGTGGAAGGCAGGGTTATGGCACCCTTCCCTATTGAAGCTGTATCAGATTGATGGATATCGCTATTTTCATCTGATTAATATGATGATCTTTTTCATTTTCTCAGCAATACTTCTCTTCCTTCCTGCAGAAGAGTTTTGGCACGAACAAATGTCGTGGCTAACATGGTTGATTCATATAACAATAATAATGTCACTACCACTACTTTTTAGCTTATTCATCATCCCCAGAATGTTGACTGATAAGCGCTTGTTCGCAAAAGGTGTACCAGTCTCCTGCAAAAAAGTTGGAGCTAAAACAGAAAAGTTAACAACGGGACACATGCGAAATAGCGGTCTACACATAAATACTGAATATCATGACAGATTTTATTACCAGTCAGAATATCAGGGTGAACTTTACGAGTTTTCGGCACCTGCTGGTAATGCTGATGATAATTCAGCCGTTGCAATAATCGAACCTGGTCGTTTTAAACATGGACTGATTCTCAATAACTTTTATGAATCTGATTAAGACTAAACGGGACGGGTATAAAAAGTATGCGCTGAAACATTTCCTGATTCATAACTATTTTTTGCCTAATAACTCGATTAAACTCACAAAAAAAGAATCAGTAAAAATACAACCACCGCTATAATAGCTGTCCATTTCTGAATTGAATGCTTTGTTAATCCAGGTTTTTTATTACGTTGGTCTTCCATAATTAGCTGCGCCATTAATGCATCGGGATCAGCACTGGCCTGTCGCTCAGGCTGCATATACTGAGATCCAGACACATTGCTAGTATCGCTAGATATTGTGGAAGTAATCGCACTGACTTTTGCAGCCATTTGTTGTGTCGATACTTCCTCGCGTTTTATCGCTTCCAGCAAAACAATAAGCTGTTGACGATCCACACTAGGGATGTTGCGTATTTTCTCAACGTCACTTGCATTAAGGGTATACGGTTTTTTATTGATAATGACAATGATATCTTGCTGATTCATATAATTTGATCTAATGGTTATTAGTGTGGAGTCGATTTTACGAAGATAACAACGGGTAAACAACCTGAAGCTCTATTCCAGGGTAAGGTTAAAGCTCATAAGATACCTCTTTCAGTAATGAATTATATTTTCATCTCATATCATTCATCATGCGATCCTGCCTGGCTCTAATAGCAGCTTGACCTTCATCTGATCTTGCCCAGTTTTCACCCTTCTGTTTATTGACCAGTGTTTTTGTGGAACAGTCGCTTCCTCTATTTTTAAGGCATCTATCACGCGCCTTATCCAGCTTCGCCTCATTATCAAATCCAGTGGCACCCCTAAAACCTGGCTTATAAGCAGACGATTTTTTAGCTGTACGTTTTTTCGTCTTATTAACTGATGCTATAAAAGGTTTTGATTTTTTTCGAGCAGGCATTTTTCGTATAGATTTAGCGCGATCAATTAATGATCCAGAATATCTTGAATCTCCAGGTATCGTATTCAATTTCCCCATTGGCACATCAATAACCAGGTCATTATCTGCTGGACGTTTATCTGAAAATTGTAACTTACCATTTTTATCTTTCCATTGATAAACCTCAGCTAGTAACTGTGACTGGAACATAAACGACAGCAATAAAATCAATGCATATCTCATAGCTTCTCCTTGTATATTATTTACGTTGACTGAGCAACTAGATTGATCAGTCTTCCATTGAATCACAGACATGATCTTCTTTGCCTTTTTCATTTTCGCCGTCATCTTTGGCAAGTATTATAGACATATCAGGCATCATTCCTTTTGCCATGGCTCCACATTTTTTCATCTGCTTCATAGTAGGGTCATTAACAAATTTTTCACTGTACGAAATCGCCTTTTCCTGCGCTTCATCACGCTTGCCTTTCTTACATAACGATTTTATTGAAGATGCAAATTTTTCAGAACTAGCTTGTAATTTTTTCAGCTTTTTCTCATTTATATTAGACATACACATTTGCATCTTTTGCATGTTTTGCATCATCTTCTCCATACTAGCCTGATCCATATTCTGGAAATCAAGTGCAAAGGCTGAATATGGTAATAAAACTAATAATACACAGGCTGTAATTCTCATAAACTCTTCTCCAGGTAATATTGTTAAAAAGTAGGTAATGTTTAAATAAACGGCTACAACAATTTATAACTATGCGAAGTCATAGCCAGCTCCATCTAATTAGTCATTTAATAGATAGTTGTAACTATATTCGACTTAAGCTCGACATTAAAGAGCCATTATATTTATTTATCTATACGATAATGCCTTCAATATCGTTATAGAATACAGTAGCACAAGCATAATCTGCCACAGTCAACAAATACCACTCGCGACAATTCTATTTTATTCCAACCATTCTAGATGATGTGAAGTCTGCATCATACAACGGTTCATTTTCCGGTGCCATGGGCGCTGGACAGCTCCATGAGCTTCCTGATAATGATAAGACGGATCTCGCACAGCAGGCCTTTTCACATATGACAGAATCCAAAGGTGAACCTGATCTACCTGAACTGGGTGTGCACATGCTGGTTGGTCACGACATCCTGACCAAGGCCTATAACCTGCACCGCAATCTTGACGAAGAACGCGTTAGCCTGATCGAAACTGTGGTGGGAAAACCTGACTTGTAAAAGAGGAATTAAGTATACTATCGCCTAAACCCAACAATATTAGGTACTTTCTGTGATCAAATCCCGTCTATTCCGTCCCATAATACCTTTCCTACTTCTACTTACTTTTTATATTCTGCCTGGTCAGGCTATGGCAGATGCAACTTCTATTACCGTCAGTATTGATCATGATGACGGCGGAAGAATCAGTGATAGTTATATGCAAGACCTTCTGGCAGCCTTAAATGACAATGGATGCGAGACTATTTTACATGCTGGTGATGGCCCGGGTCAGCTGCTGTTTGACTCCCGGCCAGTCTCCATTGCCAAAAAAGATCGTTCCGACTACCAGCTCATTGCCCGGGCTAAAACGTTGGATGGAAAACTGACAGTACGCGGCGCTTTTTTAGTGCATGCTTCTACCGGTATTGAAGACCTGATTACACTGCAAGGCGAACGGATTGCCTTTGTCGGTAAAAAATCATGGAGTGGTTACCATATGCCAATGCGTTCATTACAGGATGCCGGAGTGAAAGAACAAAGGGATACATTTTTTTATGTCGGTAACCATGTGGGAACAATCAGCATGGTACTGCACGGTGATGTCTTCGCTTGCGTTACAGCAGAGCCCCTGGCAAGCCGTTGGGCAGAAGCTAATGACTTATCCATCATTACGCTCACCGATGAAGTGGAAACAGGTGGTTGGTGGATCCATCGTAGTCTCACTGAGAAACAGATAATGAGCTGTACACAGTCTTTGAGCAAACTGGAACGTTCACAGCTAAAAGCATTACCGACCTGGATTGATGGTTTTGAAATTAATGGGGAACAATAAAGTCAGGATAAATCTAAACCGATAAAATAAGATGTTATTACTAATTTTCTTTAGCCCTTCCCTTTCTTCATCGTAATTATGGATTACTTCAGAACCCATTCAAATGCATCCTTTTCATTTTTAAATATACGAATCTCCTTGTGAGCTTTTTTTTCAAAGCTTCTATAAGCCTCATACATCCTTGCAAGACCATATGCCAGGTTAGAACTTACAATAATGGCAAGTTTTCTATTAACGTCATTAAGATCAGTCGTTGATGCAATTAATCCAATATTTTTAATTCCTTCAATAGAGAGTTCAACACCAGTAACTTTTGTAAAATCAACAACTTCATTGTAACTAATATAATCAGGGTGATTTTGAATATCATTCTGGTATTTCTTTATAGCTTTAATGAAATCTAAATCACAAGCTACACCTTCCCATATCGTGATAAGAAGTCTAATTTCATTATCGATAGTATGAATAGCCGGCATAATTCATTCTCACACTTAATCATCAAAATATCATGTCGTACATTCCTTGTGTTTCAGGTTAAGCAAGAAACCGAAGCTCTTGTTCTTATTTATTAACTCAACAGACGTAATTCGCTATCGTGATTGCGCCCTACAAATGCGTTCGTTTCATTTTACCGCATTGACCAGTAATCATGAAGAGTGATTTAGCACTTGAAACCTGTTTAATATCAGTTGGTTAGAGTGAAATAGAGTGCATCCCTCAGCTTTCTGGAAATCTATCTACACATAACCATAGACTTTTTGGGAAATGGCTTTTATCCTTCTCTTCCTATTTGGTTGTTAGAGTAGTGTTACAGTGTATTTTCTGAAAAAATTAATGCTAAAAATGTCTTATTTGCCCATTGTCTTCAAGTTGTCATTGGTCATTACAGTACTGCTTGTGGCGTCCACGATCATACAGGGTACGCTTATATCCAGTAATCAATCCCAGCTTCTGGAAGAACAAATCCACGACTTCGGAAATAGCCTTACCACTCAAATTACACAGCAATTTCAAGAACCACTTCTGTCTCAGGATATGCTAACTATTGAGTCAATAATATCTTCATCATTGAAAATTAAAAACATTCATGGAATTCAGGTAATTTCGACTGACGGTAAAATGATTATTTCACGGGGGGATGCTCTAGCTGACATTCCAAAAAAACAACTTATGAATGATGGTAGTAATTATTTTCTATGGCAGGGAGGAAAATCTAAGGACATTGATTTCATTAGTTTTATTGGACGAGCAGTTTCCAATAAAATCTCATTAGGTTACGTTTTAGTCAGTTTTGATAGAACCATTCTTGCAGAGGCCAAGAAGACTAGTCGCTTAGCCATTATTGGCTCCACTTTCCTGATGATGGTGATTGGATTATTCTCGGCTTATCTTCTCTCGAAACTAATAACCAGACCCATTTATAAGATAATCAGAACCAGTGGAGCAATCGCTGACGGCGATTATGAAACGAGATTTAATGAAAATTATAATGATGAGCTAGGTGTCCTGAATGATTCATTAAACACTATGACCCAGGGTTTGATACACAAAGCGGTTGTTGAGCAGGCACTGTCCCGATATGTGTCACCAAAAGTAGCGAAGGAGGTATTAACCGATACCGATGCTCGCGAGTTAGGTGGTCGAAGTGTTAATGCCAGTGTTATATTTGCAGATATTGTTGGTTTTACACAAATGTCTGAAGAGATGACTGCAGATGAAGTCAGTACACTACTGAATACCTATTTCAGTTACATCGATCTAGCATCACATATTTGTCATGGCCATGTAGACAAATATATAGGTGATTGTGCCATGTTATTATTTGGTGCTCCTGAAGACGATTCTGATCATGTTTTTCATGCTGTATATTGCTCTATATTAATTCAGCGGGTAATCGAAAAACTTAATGCTAAACGCCTTAGCCAGGGCAAGAGGGTTGTCGAATTTCGTATTGGTGTTAATGCTGGAAGAATGTTGGCGGGCAACATGGGGTCAATGAGCAGAATGGAATATACAGTGCTTGGTGATGCTGTTAATCTAGCGTCCAGACTAACATCAAAAGCGGCACCTTCGGCAATACTCGTAAATGACAGCATCGCACTCGACGAGAACATACGTAGTCGCATTAAGTTTGAGTACAATGAAAAATTATCCATCAAAGGCATGTTGGATCTGGTAAACACCTATTCCATTAAAGCAGTTTTGCCCGAACTGGAATCTCGCCTTAATATCGATATAGAAACGGTGCTTTCTACGTCTCTGGAAAATCAGTGAAAAACAAAAATTACTTTTTATTAATTATTCTTCTGCTAAATCTGACGGGTTGCGCCTTTCTAGAGACGAGCGAAAAAAGAGCCAATATCAATATCAATAAACTCATTAAGGAGAATGAATTTGCTGCAGCAATATCTTATATGGATAATTTGCCAGATCCCATTTCAAATAAAAAAAAGATAAAGAAAAATAGAACGAGAATAATTAAATCCATGCATGCTTATGAAGAGAAAACATTAGCTCGGATTAATTCTTTCGTTGAAAAAAGTAACTGGAAAGCAGTGATAGATATTTTTTCTGTTGCATTACAAAAACTACCTGAAGAATCAGTTGTTTTTCGTGAGTATAAAACATTCAAAGAAACACGGAATCGACACATTTATGAATTAGAGATCCAGGCCCTGGTTGTAAGAGGCAACTCACTGGAGAAAATTGTGGAACTTAGTCACTCTATCCTGGAATCTGATCCTTATAACTCTAGTAAAAAGAGAAAACTGTATTTAAGCACCAGTGAAGCTAAAAATATTGCTGAGGAATTGCTGGAACATGGTATCAAAGCTATAGAAAACAATGAAATTTCTATTGCAAAGCGTACTCTTCCATTGGCACTTCGTCTTTATAAAAGCAAAGAGATTGAAATTGCAAATAAGCAGCTTGAGAAATTATCGAAATCGATGAGCGAACCCCTACAGGATCTCATTAATAAAGGCGCTGAGCTTTATGGTCAGGAACACTATGAAGAGGCCATCATCATCTGGCAGCAAGTTTTATTGCTTGATCCAGAGAACAACGATATCAAGTCCAATCTTGAACGAACCCAACGAGTTATCGAAAACCTTAAACGCTTGAAGAAAAGCAATAAAGAATCAAAGAAATAGCTACGTGGATACAAGAAATGAATAGCGACGGTTTCCTGATCGAATCTAAGGTAAAATCATCATTCATTAACAGCAGGTCATTTATATGCAGCTCAGAGAAATTGATAAAATTCGTTATAGCAAGCATCTCAAAGTAATATTTATCAGCATAGCATCAGCTCTTTTAATTATCGCGCCCGCGATTTCTGCATTATTTATTTCCCTTTTCAGCAATCCGGATACCTCCTATCTTTTTCACAATCTGGCAGGTGTAGTCATTGCAGCGGCAATAGTCGCTTTTGCACTAAACAAATTTCGTCATCATCCTTATATGCTAGAGGTGGTCTATGTCTGGGAATTAAAACAACAGTTAAATCGGATACATCGCAAACAACGCAAGATAGAAACCGCTATTGAAAACAATGATATTGATGCCATGATCATCATGAATTTTATGTATCAGGGTTCAAAACAACTTTACGAGCTAGACGACAACACAATTACGATGGGGGATTTACTGAGAAAAATACAGGTTCATAATGAGCGTATGGAAGCAGCAGGATTAAGCTTATCAACAGACTCATACAATCCTGCTATGTTAGATCGGTTTTAGGTTCCGTAGAAAAAGCATCGTTGATTGGACGTATATTTTACACATTTCTACGCGGGAGCGTGGCTACCAGAACATCAGCATTCAGTAATACTTACTGCCAGTCCACCTAATGATGTTTCCTTATATTTATGTGACATTTCCAGTCCGGTTTGCTTCATCGCTTTAATGCAATTATCCAGTGATATGAAGTGACTGCCGTTACCTCGAAGTGCAAGCGAGGCGGCGGTATATGCTTTCACAGCGCCAAAAGCATTGCGCTCGATACAGGGCACCTGTACCAGCCCATTGACCGGATCACAGGTCATACCAAGATGGTGTTCAAGCGCAATCTCAGCAGCATTTTCTATCTGTTGAGGTGTGCCGCCACGCACTGAACACAAACCAGCAGCGGCCATGGCTGCCGCTGAGCCGACTTCACCCTGACAACCCACTTCGGCACCAGAAATAGAACTTCGATGTTTGATTAAAGCACCAATGGCGCTGGCGGTAAGAAGAAAATCCCGCACCTGTTCGATGGTGCCATCTTCATGGTTGACCAAATAATAAATAACAGCAGGTATCACACCAGCGGCACCGTTGGTTGGCGCTGTCACCACCATATTGCCAGCTGCATTTTCTTCATTGACAGCCATGGCATACGCGCTTAACCAGTCATTAACATTAGCTGTCTTTGGGTTATTGTTTAAATCATCATAGAGATGTTTAGCGCGCCGTGATAGTCCCAGACCACCAGGTAATATACCTTTTGTTTCCAGCCCCCTTTTAATACATGTCTGCATGGCTTGCCATATTTCATCCAGGCCTAGAAGAAGCGCTGTTTCCGTCCGGTGCTCCAGCTCATTAACCAGCTTCATCTGTGATATTGAAATGCTACTATCCTTAGCCATTTGTAACATCGCATTTGCCGAATCAAACGGGTATTTGCACGAAGCAAAGGGCTGCATTTTAAGGGGGGCTTGCAGTTGATTAATTTCAGCCAGGGTACTGATAAAGCCACCACCAATTGAAAAATAAGTTTCTGAAAATAATATTTTTTTATTTCGATCTATAAGATCAAAAACCATACCGTTAGGATGCTCGGGGAAGGTTTCTTCTTGATCAAAAATTATGTGTTCATTTGGCTTAAATAAAATAGTGAGGTTCTTGTCTATTCGGATATGGTCGCTTTTCCATATTCGTTCTATCAGACCTGAAACATGCTCATCAGTCAAAGTAGCAGGTAGATAGCCATGCAATCCTAAAGCCACCGCATGATCAGTAGAATGCCCCTTCCCTGTAAAAGCCAGGGAACCTTTAAGCGTGCAACGAATAAAAGCCTCTTTTATACTTGCTTCGATTTCGATAAAGTCCTGATCTTTAATACGATTAAAGAAATCATAGGCGGCGATCATTGGACCGAGAGTATGTGAACTCGAAGGGCCAATACCAATTTTAAATAGCTCTAATACGCTGATAAACATATGAGTCTCTAGCTACTTTAGGTCGAACACTCCATGTAACCTGGATTTGTTTTCATGGTTTAATACCACAAGTTTACGATTGTTATATAACTTTATTTTAGAATTATATTAATTTTTTATGCTAGCAGGGTATTAAATAGAAGGCCAGTTTTTTGGGGACCGGTAGATTCCAGCCTATCCCTTAGTTATGTAAGGGAGATGGTATCTACAAGCCTTTATTATTATTCAAGCGCCATTGCTGCCATTTTCATCGTGCTTTCAAAAGATTGTGCACCCGCAATAAATAAACCATTATGGCAAAACATAGCATCGTCAATACCGGTCACTTCCTGAAGCTCTGCATCGGATAAGCCAGCCCATGATTTAGGCAGCGATTTTCTGTCTTCAAATGATTTTAGTTCAACAGGTACTGTTTGAATTCTCCATTCGCCAGACTGAGATGGGTAAACCACATACAAAGCCTCTTCAGATAAGGCGTGAACCGTTCTTTTCCACGGGGTATATTTTTCTAATACAATCACTCTTGGATCTTCTGCATCCTCAATAGCTTTAGCCACAATTTCTTTAGCACTAATGCCACCGTTAGCCGATGCAATGAATCGAGCTAAAACACGCGATGCAAAATCAACCGCTTCATCAAAACATTCATCAAAGTGACTATCTTCTTGCCATGTCGGGTTAAACATTGAAATAGTTTGGCTCAGGGTAATACCTTTAATAACACCTTCAACATGACCACAATCGATGGCATCAATCGTTGACACCAGACCTTTATCAACGGACTTTGCTACGTCCGGGTTACGCTGGCATATTTCAACGCCATATTTCTGCCAAATCAAACCAAACGACGAATAAGGAATACCATTTTCGCGCTCACCAGCACCACCACGTTGATGATGATCAAAACGGTCAGTATCCGCGTCATAGACACCGCCGACATCAAGCACAATATCTGCCCTGGCGATAAGCTCTAAATCACGTGTGCGAATGAGCTTAAAAGACGGGAATATGCTCTTAAGTGCAGCGATACTGAAAACATCATCTGCATGAAAATTACCGTTGTGCGTTGCTATCGTTTTATCAGTCATTGGTTTTGTGTCACATTGGAAAGGGATAATAAGATTTTGGAAATATTGAAAAGCAAAATTTAGGGCGGAGTTTATACGATTTTGGGGCTCAGATTTCAGTATTCGCGAATATTAGAAACAATTGTCTCTGTGTCGGGTTTTTTATATTGAGGTTACGGTACAATGCTCGGCATTTTTTTAATAGTAATAAGAAATCATTATGAGCTCATCTCATCCAGAGAAAAACTGTTATTTCTGTAAAGTCGTCAATGGTGAAGCCGATCCATTTATATTCGAGAATCGATCATTCGTCAGTATATTCGACACTAATCCAGTAAATCCTGGTCACGCACTGATTATGCCAAAAAGGCATGTGGCTTCAATTTTTTGCTTGAGCAAATACGAACACGATGACTACTTTGATGCGATTTATGGCGTCAAGGAGATTGTCGAATCAACCGATATGAAATCACTTTACGAGGAGATGCTGACAAGAGACTCTCTTAAAGACCGCCCCAGAGATCACATTGAAACGGTTCTAGAATTACCGTTTCTGACAGACCAGCCCAATGCCTATACGCTCGGAAACAATGATGGCCGTGAAGCAGGACGAAGCATCGATCACCTGCATGTCATTATGTTACCCCGCTTTACTGGCGATGTAGAAAATCCCGGCGGCGGTATCCGAAATGTCATTCCTGCCCGAGCTCAGTACAAAAGATTGTAGCGTAACTTGGGTTTCATGGAGAATATTCTAGCGCTTGGCTGAGTTCTATCGCACTTAACTATAAAAGGCTTCAACAACGCCTTTTAGCTTGATCATAAGCGGTTGTCCCCGACGGTCCAAGGCCTTAGGAGAAGCGACCTTTACCCAGCCTTCAGAGATGCAATATTCCTCGACATCGGTACGCTCTTTGCCGCTCAGCCGAATACCAATGGTGTGCTCGAAAATTTCTGCATCGTGATATGGGCTACTGGGATCACCCGAAAGGCGATCCGGTAAAGCTGGTTTTGATTTAGTGTCGTTCATGTTCATGACCTAGAGTAAATAAAAATACGTAATTGTAGACAATATATTGGCAGTGCTCAAGAATTGCAGTAGCGTAGGATGGACACAAAACCGTGCTCACCCTACTTTGCTAAACGTTCCTATGGCGCTTATGTTGAGATAGCGTTATTTACGTTCAGGTGTAAAAATATCTCGAACAACATCTAGAAGCGTATGACTACTGAGATCTTTATACTCACTTGCATCAAAAAAACGCCCAAAACACGATGGACAGCTTTCAAACCAGATGTGATGCTGATGGGGATCAACCATGCGAATCATTGGCGTATCTGTGCAGGCGGGGCAATTGATTCGGTCAATGGTGTTGTGAGCAGCACCAATTTTTGAATCACCAATATCTACGGTCTTTGCTTGAGAGAGAAATTTTTCGTCCTCAAGAATATCGAACCATAGTCCTTTACATGATACACAGCGATCAACTTCTCCGCCTTCCAACTTAACAACTTCCATTTCCGAATGACACTTTGGGCATTTCATAATTAACACTCCTATAAAAAATTAACTGAACTGATAACTTAATCTAAAACATGCGACCAATTACGCTTCGCTAATCATACTTACCGCGTTGAGCCGGATTCTTTTAACCTTTTCACCAATTCTGGAACAATTCTTTTTCTAAGATTTAGCTCAATCAAAATCACAAAGAAAACAAATAAAACAGGGGAAACCATCATTAACAATGATTCATATTGCGTGTTATCTGCTTTCATAGCTTCAGCAAACATAAAAAGAACAGCTGCAAGCGCGAAACCAACTAGTGCAGAAATCGTTGCACTAACTTTAACAGCATTAAGCAAGGCTGTTGTAGACACATCACTCATAGGTCTAAGTAACTTCATCAGTAATCCTCGTAATCATTTAATGGTTCTGCCTGATTTATTACTCGTTACCATGCTTTGCGTGGGAATGCATGTTTATGTTTATGTTTTAGTTCACCTTAATGCGTAGGTCCGATTAGCTTAACGTAATCGGACGAATGCTAATTTTGTAACGAGATAAATGCGTACGATTACGCTGAGCTAATCGTACCTGCGGTGCTGAAAGATTTATGGTGCAATGCCCTGTGGTTATTGTACCCTACAGTGTGTTATTTTTGTTGCAGCTTACTGCGTTGTTATTACTATGAACCTTTTGGTCATATTTACTGCAGTGACACACCATCGTCGCTTGAAACCACGCAGTTACGTCCAGCTTCCTTTGCTTGATACATTCTGCTATCTGCAGTTTTCTGTAATATTTCCAGCTCTTCGCCCTCATCCGGGCACATGGATATTCCAGCACTTATTGTAATGGAGATGCTAACACTAACATCGTCATAAAGGCATGGACTGCGACTAATCTTAAGTCTCAACTCCTCTACAGCAATCTCGACACCCTGCGCACTATCAGCGGTAATTAGAAGACAAAACTCTTCACCCCCAATACGAAATCCCCAATCACTTTTTCTTAAGTTTTCTTTAATAACTGAAGCCGCATGTGCCAGTACTGCATCACCAGCATCATGCCCCCATGTATCATTCACCTGTTTAAAATGATCGAGGTCTATTACGACAACACCCACAACCTGATTATTTCGAGATGCAGCCACAGCAAGATGCTCAAAAGTTATATGTAACATTCTTCGATTATAGAGCCCCGTCAGTTCATCGGAGGTAGCCATCTCATGTAGCATGACTGCCGTCTTTTCACGATTTCTCTCGTATAGGTGCAAAGCACCCCAAATAATACTCATGCAAATGATACTGTCCGACATATAAAGGAAACCATAAATCTGAGTATCGTGCGAAAAACGATAGCTATAAGCAACAAACGCGATCAGTGAGCTAGCTAACGTGACAAAAAATCCAGCCCACTTACCTAAGAGTATGTATGCAAGCACTGGAATAGTAAAAATCCAGATAAAAACTTTTGCTGGTGTTTCCTCATGAGACATAGCCATCAACATGAGCGACAGAAAGGGAAGCACTACAGCAAGTGCCAATCCAAAAGAATACCTCCCCCGCAATATCACTACGAGAAGCAACCCATAATACACCGTCAGCACTAACTCCATGTATGCAAGGATGCGCACACCCTGAGCAAGCTCAGCAGAGCTGTGCCAGAACCCCACAATAATAACTAACAGCAAAAAGCCTAACAACAAAGGGCGTCGGAACGACCTATTAAGATTATCAGTACTCATTCTCTCACCCTGCATATGAATGGGTTTATTATTATCACAAACATTTCCTGAAAATTTTTCTAGATTACATTTTCCGAGTGCAGCAGTGAAAATATAATCTATTTTTTAATGTGAGCAATTAATACTGCAACATCTTTATGAAGATTTACTTTTCAGCTAAAGCTAAGCCAGAAATAATGAGCTTAAAGCTCGAATTTAGCAAGATGGAGTCCTTATGGCAAATCTTAAAAAGAGTAAAATGATCATCAATGTCGGTGTTGATGTCGGCAAACACACACTGGGCATCTGTATACAAGAAAAACAATTATTCCACTATCAGGTCGTACGCCTGGTGATGAAAGTCACGGTGCTTAGGTCAGATTAGCGTAGCGTACCTACAGTGCTCAAAAAAGTGGCAATAACTGCGTGCTTTAGAAAGTTTATTGGCAAGTTAAATACGATGGTAAAGAATAAAACAGAATGGGTTTAATGATTATTTATTGAGGGGGTTGACGCCACAGTCGCTTGTTATGCCGTATCTCGTTAATAAGATCATTTAGTTCATTAGCATTAGTTACTGTAACAAAATGCTTACCATCTAAGTCCTTAACAATAAAAGGCTTAGCTACTTTAGGAAACTGCCAAATCATTTTTAGCAGTTGCGGTATTATTTTAATTTCAGGGCAATTATTTGGAAGCTCTGGCCTCGATGTAAATAGATACTTCCAGTTTCTCTTAATGCATCGAATTAAACATATATAACGCGGATAATCTAAGAAAATAATAACATCTGATGATTGGCGCACAATCGAAGAAACGCCTTCAATTACCCACTGTGATTTGTCAACCAACCCCTGCTCAAGTTGCTTTCTTTTATCAGATGGCGTTTTCTTCCAATTTTGCATCCAAACAATTTTATCTAACCCGTAGACATCTAATTTAAGAAAATCTCCTAGCTCTTTAGCTAAAGTTGTTTTACCGCTGCCTGCATTTCCAGTTATGTGTATTCTCATAGATTAGTATCGTAGGTTGGGTGAGTTTGCGAACCCCAATGCTTTACGTGCCAGAATCTGTTGGGGTTCGTGCCTCACCCCAACCTACCGTGCTGCATTCCCACGCAAAGCGTGGGAACGATAAAAAATAATTAAGTCTTGTGTCCCCTTATTTTCTCTAAAAATTCCTCCCGTTGAACCTTGCCCCAAAATGTTTCATTCTTCTCAAAAGTAACTTTAATAATGTCCAGGCTAATGCCCTTAAGATATGTTCTAACAAGACAAGGAATTGTTAGCCAAACCAAAAATAACAGAGCATTAAGTAATGGATGATAAGGTTCAAGGAAATACAGAATAAGAAAAAGAAAAAAGCTATGACCCAACAAATTATAAACCCAATGTATAATAACTTTAGATAATGTTGTTTTTGTATAATAAATGCAATCCTCATCAGGGCCAACGATCAAGGTATAGTTTACGGTCAATTTTTCAGTCCAATAATGGTATAACAATGCTAAAACCACAGGTGTTATCTCGATTGCCAGATGCCATGAAGGGTTATAATTAACAAAACACCAATCCGATAATGACAGTCCAGTCGTAACACTAAGTACCATAGGAACAAAATACAAAGGATCAATGATGTCTAAAGAAAACATCTCTTTATAGGAAGGTTTATAGTTCTGAATTATCTGCATATTGGCCGTTTTAATTTTTTGAGCAGGATGCCTGCTTGCTGAAAACCCGTTTAATGGTCAAAAATTCCTCACTCTACTAACTCACTTAATAAAATAAATAGTGTCGTAGGGTGGGCAAGTTTTTTTTGCCCACGCGCATACCATTTTATTCATTCGGTGCAATGCGCTACGCTTATTGACACCCTACGTGGGGGTGTTTTTTTATTGCACGTTACTGTGTTATTCATAGCACAAACGAACACCGCGGAAGGCAAGTACCTCTCAACCGCCATTGTTAGCTTCTTTTCTAGCACTCAAATTATATAGTATATGTATAACTACTATAGATAATAAACCAATAAAAAATGTAAACAGCTTTAACACTGCCGAGCTTGAATAAAATATTGCCAACCAGCCAGGAAATTCTTCAGGGTTATAAACCATTTGAAGTAGAAATATATTTTCCGCTAAATCAAAAAATGAGGAGAGCGGGAATAGTATTGAAACAGCAATAAGCTTCCTCTTCCATTTAGTTATTCTTATTCGCCTGGATAGGTAAAGTGACAGCATGGTGAAAAATACAGCTGTCGATATCATTATTCCGGCATCTAAGTACTGGATTAATGTGTAATCTGACAGTGTGTTTTTATCTATTAATACAGAAAAATCTGATTTTAATAACTCAGCACTAAATCTAGTTTGGCCCTCAATAAGAGGAACGGGATACCCTGTATTTTCATACATAATCCCCAAATAAATATTAAAGAAGATAAATGCAATAAAGCTAATAACTAGCACTAAAGTGAATTTACTTTTGGGATATTGTTCAGCAAAGATTTCTATTTTTCTTAGTGAAAACATATTCCGTCCTTTACCTATTTTTTCAGCCAACGTTAGAGTTGTGGGGCGGGCCGTTTTTTGGCCCGAACCAAGTGAGCGGAGCAAACAGTCACGAACGACTTGTTAAGCATTTGCGCCCATTCTTTCAACCATACGAATCCATTGACCCCTCACTTCTGACTGTGAATTTCTAACAATGGCTATTTCTGTTATTGTTTTTACTTTAATACCACAAAAGCCAAGGATTGTTCGTTTCATTTCATTATGCCCTGGTCTGCGATAAATCCATCGGTAATACCAAGACGGGGTATCCATAGTTACAATTAGGTGAGCAGTTCGTCCCGACAATAATTTATCCCAAAATGAAGAGTTATCACGATATTTGAAAGCGAAGCCAGGCAAGAATGCTCGGTCAAAAAAACCTTTCATCAATGCTGGCATCGTACCCCACCAATTCGGGTATATGAATACTAGGTGATTTGACCATTGCATGAGTTCTTGGGCATTAACTAGGTCTGGTTCCAGTTCTTGTATTTTGCTGTAGCCTTTCCAAAGTACTGGATCAAATTTCAATTCACCAAGATTTATTGTATGAACCTCGTTGCCTGAATCTTTTGCACCTTCAATATAGGCTTTAGCAAGAGCACCACAAAAACTCTCTTCATCAGGGTGCCCAAGGATAACGAGAATTTTCTTTTCCATTTTTTATGCCTAACTCTTGAGCTCACAGGTTGACAGCGCGTCAGTGCTGGCAATCCTTGTGCAGCGATTTGTGTGGTTTTTCGTTATGTGC
>Ga0224506_10000067_pt1 | contig 110202 bp, 80 predicted proteins | sample SF_Jan12_sed_USG_2_FD_169108 | JGI IMG/M metagenome (GOLD analysis project Ga0224506, IMG submission 169108) | Sediment microbial communities from San Francisco Bay, California, United States - SF_Jan12_sed_USGS_8_1 | ecosystem: Environmental > Aquatic > Marine > Sediment | place: USA...
AAACATAGAAGTAGACATGATAGTGCAGAATGTCGGTGTCGATGACTGCACCGATTTCACATTTACAGTACACCGTAATGACTATAAAGTGGCGCTCGAGCTACTCAAAAAAACAGCCAGTGAACTGGGCGCCAAACAGGCTCTCGGTGATGACAAAATAGTCAAGATTTCGCTGGTTGGCGTCGGCATGCGTTCACATGCGGGCATTGCCAGCACCATGTTTCAGGCCCTGGCGAAGGAGGGCATCAATATCCGCATGATCTCCACCTCTGAAATCAAGATCTCGGTGGTGGTGGACGAAAAATATCTTGAGCTCGGCGTGCGATGTCTGCATGAGGCCTTTGGCCTGGATCAGGATAAATAGTTACAATTAGCAGGAAATCTGGATAATTAGACAACGGAGTCTGAGAATCTGGATGTAAAGAAATGGCTTGATGCGTGCCCCCGACGTATTGTTAAAGCCCTTTGGGGAGGCAGGGATTGATGAACTCTCGCGCTGTTCGAGGTTTCTGCTTTTATTGAGACAACATGGAGATGATGGATATGTTGATATTGACACGCCGCGTTGGCGAAACTTTGATGATTGGTGATGAAGTAACTGTAACTGTGCTTGGCGTTAAAGGTAATCAGGTACGAATCGGGATTAATGCTCCAAAAGAGGTGGCTGTACATCGCGAGGAGATTTATGAACGAATCAAGGCTGAACAGGGCGAAACCACGACTACTGCTGAATAATCACTTTACCCGTTAAACGAACGTAGGTATCCTTCGCACCTTGAAATACGGGTGCGAAGGCCGGGTATTGATATCAGGTATCAGGTATCAGAGTAGCTTTTGTATCTGGGAATAACGCGTGACCTGCATAGCAGGGAAAGCGCCAGTGTTAAAGCGCTCGTGTGGAAGAAAAATTTTAAGGTAAATTGACTATAGGAGAGATGGCCGAGCGGCTGACAAAATCGCCAGGAGCGATTTTGAACACGCGTTGTATGCGCGGCCCTGAGCGCAGCGAAGGGTGGAGGACAGGAAGTCCGACATAACGTGCGACCTGCGCAGCAGGGGGAGCGCCGGGGTCAAAGCGCTCATGAGGAAGAAAAATTTTAAGGTAAATTGACTATAGGAGAGATGGCCGAGCGGCTGAAGGCGCTCCCCTGCTAAGGGAGTATGGGGTTTATAGCTTCATCGAGGGTTCGAATCCCTCTCTCTCCGCCATATCTTATGATTGGGTAAATGCCATTCATAAGAATATTAAAAAGAATATGCGCCCGTAGCTCAGCTGGATAGAGTACTCGGCTACGAACCGAGCGGTCGGGAGTTCGAATCTCTCCGGGCGCGCCATATAAAACAAAAGGCCCACTGTTTTTGAGTGGGCCTTTTGTTTTATGTTTATATGGTTTGTGGGGTTTGATGAGAGCCAATGGTTTGACCCATGAAAAATAAATATGGCGCTGGGAGCATAATTTGAACGTGCATTTTGTGCACGGTCCCGAGTGATAACGGGGGCAGCCTATATGGATGTAGGCTGTAATCTCTCCGGGTGCGCTATAGTTGATCAAATACTTACGCTTTTACATGAGCATTATTTCTTTTTAACGAATAAACAGCAACAAACAACCCTTCTCGATCATTCAATAGTGTAAAGAAATCTTGATCTTAAAAGTCCTAAATACTGTTTTCTATGCGGTATTCTTTACACATTAATAATCAATGAAATACTAATATTTTTGTTATCTTATTGATAATCATTTGCTTTTTTATTAAGGCATAAATCTTGCTAAGATTTTTATGGATCAATCTTTCGTCGCTATGACGAGCAGAGTAAATGAAAAAAAATAAAAGGAGAAAGGAAGAATGAGCACCATCTATAAAAAATTTGTTTGTGTTTTGGGGATATGTTTGTTATCTGCTGTGGCTCAAGCGGACACTATTACATTTGATTTTACTGGTCGACTCATCGTGGCTGACTCCGGTGGTACTATTCTAATTAACGGGGGGCAGACCTATACGTCGATTGCCGCTTCTCTGGAGTTTGATACGGTTACGGGTCTGGGAAACAGTGGCCTGTCTATTACAATGAGCGACCCTTTTCTAGGCATACCGGCTACTTTCCATGACATTAGCATGGTACAGAGTGGTGTCAACACCATTGCCGGGCAGGTGTTTGTGGACTGGGGCACAAACATTAATATGCCACTTCATATTGAATGGGATGCAACAGGCCTTTTTAATGCGATAAACTTTGGCGCTGGTCTACAGGTGGGTGATGTACTTAGTGGCTCAGATTTATATCGTGATTATAATAATAATGGAGTACAGGATGCGGGAGAGTTTTTAGCCGACATTTCAAGTGCAACTCCTTATTCGAGTATTCTCGAAGATAACTATTATTTTTCATATTATGGCATATCTAACCCTGACCCCCAGGGTCCAGCGCCTTTGGCAGCAACCTCGGGTAGCCTGGGTCTGGATGGGTCAACACCTTTTTCGGGTATACGCGGATACTTTGATATTGGTAGTGGTAACAGCATGCATGTTACTTCGGTATCAAGTGTGCCCGTTCCTGCTGCAGTATGGTTATTCGGCTCGGGTCTTATTGGTTTAGTCGGATTCTCTAGACGAAAAGCAAGCGCTTAGTACAAATCAGCCCCGCCATTGTGCGGGGCTTTTGTTTGTCTATACAACTTGGCCATCAATCGGCCAGGTACCCGTTACAATGACAGTTAATTTACTTAGAAAGAATGTAAATGAATAAAAAAATGCGTTATTAATATCCACATCATTAGCAATCAGTAGCATAACAATTAATGTATCGGTATTTAATACGGGAGATGTGCTTGGGTTCGATGCAGGAGTGACGGAGTGTGTTGGATGCGAAGGTTGTTTATTATTGTGATGTGTAACGGAACTTATCCATTTATGCCTAGTCACATATTTTGTCTGTAAACTATTGTTTTTATAAAGTTATTCTGCTACAAGAGGGTTATGTATAAAGGTTTTAAAAAATTACTGATGAATACACTGATATTGGCAATTATAGTTTTGCCTTTTCGCATGGCATTTTCCATGCCTGTAGATAATTCTAAAGGTGGTTCTGGTCAGCATTGTAAGGGAATGGCAATGGTTGGTGTGCCTCAAAATGGCCAGATGCAATCATTAGATTCACAGTCATTGGATGCGCCATCAGTAGATGTTGTTATGGTTAATTCTGTTTCACAGGCTGACTGTTGTAGCATGAGTGACAATGATTGCATAGGATGTGTGCATATTACTGCAGTTTATTATTATGATTTTTTACAGTTTTCTGAGCCTTCAGATACTGAGGTGTTTTCTGAAGCATCGCTATCTTTTATCACAAGAGTTATCTCCCCACCTTCGAGACCCCCCCTGATACATCACGTTTAATCCGGAAGCGCGCAGCCGCCATAGTATTGGTTATAGTTCTGAGCGCGATTATTTTTGATTTAATGTGGAGTAAAATGATGGATGCTGTCTCTATTGACTACTTTGATGGTCATTTAATTACTAGCTGTTATCGACAAATTAGCAGCGACCAAATTCATCAGAATTCGATGCGTAGCTATGTACGTGTTATTCGTGCCGTGATGGACTCTCGGTTACTATATGTTTTTGGAGTTGCCCCGGGAGAAAGATCATGATAAGAAAAATTATTTATGTGGCTGTCGCTATGCTAACGGCCGCACTGTTATTTAGCAGTCTTTCAGTTCCTGTTTCTGCAGCAGACGAAGAGAAAAATGTTCTTTACTGGGTTGCGCCGATGGATCCTAATTATCAACGCGACAAGCCTGGGAAATCTCCCATGGGCATGGATCTGATTCCTGTTTACGACGACGGTAATGCGACGGGTAGCGTTGTTACTATCAGGCCTGAAGTTGTACAAAACCTGGGCGTGCGAACTGCAACAGCTGAACGCTCAAGGCTATGGCGAGGTATCGATACGGTTGGATATGTCGATTACGATGAATCCAAAGTGAGTCACATTCATTTACGGACTGAAGGCTGGATCGAAGATCTGGTTGTTCGCTCTGAGGGTGAACGTGTCAAGAAAGGCGAGCGATTGTTTAATTTTTATTCGCCTGAACTTGTGAATGCACAGGAAGAGTATATCCAGACGCTTAGAGGGAGCAATCAAAATCTTATTTCAGATTCTGCCGAGAGATTAGTCGCTTTAGGCATTTCCGTAAACCAGATTAAAGATCTGCGTAAAACCAGAAAGGCACGACAATCTATAGCAGTTTATGCACCACAGGATGGGGTTGTATCTGCGCTCCAGGTTCGCGACGGCATGTTTGTTAATCCGACTATGCGTGTGATGACACTGGCAGATCTTTCCAGTATCTGGTTGCTGGCGGAAATTTTTGAAAGACAGACGGCATGGGTTAAGGAGGGGCAGCCTGCAGAAGTTCGTGTTTCCTATTTACCGGGCCAGGTCTGGGAAGGTAAGGTCGAATATATTTACCCAAGTCTTGATGCAAAAACAAGAACTCTAAAAGTCCGATTGAGATTTGATAACCCTAACGAGTTACTAAAACCTAACATGTACGCCAACATAAAAATATTTGGCGGTGCAAAAAATGAAGTCGTCACAATTCCGCTCGAGGCATTAATTCGCAGCGGGCGTGATCAGCGTGTCATCCTTGCTTTGGGTGAAGGGCGATTTGAAGCAAGGCATGTGACAACGGGTATTGAAAGCGGACAGTGGGTAGAAATACAAAGCGGTATCGATGAAGGCGATAAGGTTGTGGTCTCGGGTCAGTTCCTGGTTGATTCGGAAGCGAGCCTGAAAGCGAGTTTTACACGCATGCGCACTAATGATGTCAGTGCAATGGAAAGTGATACTGGTGTCGATGAAGACGCAACAGGAAAAAAAGTTGTTGATGAAAAAATTATTGAAGCCAGGACTATTGAGGTCGTGGGAATTATACGAGAAATTAAGGCTGATCAGGGAATCATTAACCTGCAGCACGAGCCGGTTGATGCGCTTGGCTGGTCGGCGATGACCATGGATTTCAGGTTGATGGATAAGGTTAACATTGAAGGCTTGCAGGTGAATGACGCGGTTACATTTACGCTGGAAGAAGTTGATGATCGTTATTTTATTTCAAAAATAGATAAAGCCGAAGTTGATAAAGACATGGCCAGGGAGAAATAGCCATGATTGCTCGTATTATAGAATGGTCTATCTACAATCGTTTTCTGGTGATCATGCTTACCGTTATTGTCACGGGCCTGGGCATCTATTCGATCAAAAATACGCCGCTGGATGCGATACCGGATCTTTCTGATGTTCAGGTCATCATTAAAACCAGTTTTCCCGGCCAGGCACCACAGGTGGTCGAAGATCAGGTGACATATCCGTTAACAACAGCCATGTTATCAGTCCCCGGCGCAACCAACGTGCGCGGCTATTCGTTTTTTGGCGACTCCTACGTATACGTTATTTTTAAAGATGGTACGGATCTTTACTGGGCGCGTTCGCGTGTGCTGGAATATTTAAGCCAGGTCTCAAGCAAATTACCTGCCGATGCAAAGCCCGAGCTGGGCCCGGATGCCACGGGTGTAGGCTGGGTGTATGAGTATGCCCTGGTCGATCGCAGTGGTAATCATGACCTGTCGCAATTACGCAGTCTGCAGGACTGGTTTTTAAAATATGAGCTGCAAACGGTTCCCGGCGTGTCCGAGGTTGCAACCATCGGTGGTATGGTCAAGCAATACCAGGTTGTGCTCGATCCGGGCAGTTTGCGTGCTTATAGCTTGCCGCTTGCCAAAGTTCGTCATGCCATTATGAATGGAAATAGTGAAACAGGTGGTTCGGTGATCGAGATGGCCGAAGCCGAGTACATGGTGCGCGCAACAGGTTATATCGATTCTTTGCAGGACCTTGAACATATACCGCTTGGCGTGAATGAACGCGGTATCCCAATATTACTCAAGGATGTTGCGCAGATTCGTCTCGGCCCACAGATGCGTCGTGGTGTAGCTGAGCTCGATGGTGAAGGCGAAGTTGTTGGTGGTGTGATTGTAATGCGTTCGGGCGAAAACGCAATGACCACTATAAAAGGCGTTAAGAAAAAAATAAATGAATTAACGCGAAGCCTGCCTGAGGGCGTAGAGATCATAGAAACCTATGATCGCTCTGCGCTTATAGAAAGGGCTGTTGCTAATTTGAACGCAAAGCTTATCGAAGAATTTATTGTGGTTGCGCTGGTATGTGCGGTTTTTCTTTTTCATCTGCGTTCGGCATTGGTGATTATCGTTTCATTACCGGTAGGTATTTTTATTGCCTTCATTGTGATGGAACGTATGGGTATCAATGCAAACATTATGTCTTTGGGCGGTATTGCGATTGCAATCGGAGCCATGGTCGATGCGGCCATCGTCATGGTCGAGAATGTACACAAGCATATGGAAAAGACAGAGGTGACGGATGAAAACCGCTGGCAGTTGATTCGTGATTCGGCTGTGGAAGTCGGGCCGCCGTTATTTTTCTCTCTATTGATTATCACTTTGAGTTTTTTGCCCGTATTTACTCTCGAGGCGCAGGAAGGACGCATGTTTTCGCCGCTGGCGTTTACCAAGACCTTTGCCATGGCAGCAGCAGCTGGGTTGTCGATTACACTGGTGCCGGTATTGATGGGTTATTTTATTCGGGGCCATATAACGCCTGAAAATAAAAATCCTGTGGATCGTTTCTTGATAAAAATCTACCGGCCATTGATCAATATGGCACTGAATTCACCTAAGCAGATACTGGCTGCAACACTGGTGATTATTTTCTTAGGTCTATGGCCCTTATTTAACCTGGGTTCAGAGTTTATGCCAGATCTGGATGAAGGAGATTTGCTCTATATGCCGAGTACCTTTCCGGCCATCTCGATAGGCAAGGCGCAGGAGCTGTTGCAGCAAACTGACAGGTTGATAAAAACGGTGCCTGAAGTGAAACGCGTCTTCGGTAAAGTCGGTCGAGCTGAATCGGCGACCGATCCGGCGCCACTGACCATGATCGAAACTACCATTCAACTCAAACCCAGGGACCAGTGGCGTGAAGGCATGACCATGGAAAAGCTCAGGCAAGAGCTCGATCGGCTGGTGCAGTTCCCGGGTTTGACCAATGCCTGGGTGATGCCGATCAAGAATCGCATCGATATGCTGGCAACGGGTATCAAGACACCGGTCGGTATCAAGGTTGCAGGACCGAGTCTCGATGAAATCGAGGAAATCGGCAAGCGCATAGAAACAGTACTGGAGAAAGTGCCGGGTACGGCCTCGGTCTATGCAGAACGGGTTGTTGGCGGCCGTTATATCACGGTTGATATCGATCGTATCGCTGCGGCGCGTTTTGCGCTGAATATTGCCGATATCCAGGACGTGGTACGTACAGCGCTGGGCGGCATGCGTGTTGCAATGACGGTAGAAGGGCTTGAGCGCTATCCCATTAACGTGCGTTACCCGCGCGATGTGCGTGACTCTCTCGAGAAGTTGCGAAATTTACCGATTATCACACCATCAGGCGCCAATATTTCTTTGGCCGAAGTGGCAGATATCCGGGTTGATGATGGGCCGGGCATGATCAAGACCGAGAATGCACGCCTTAATGGCTGGATTTATATCGATATCGAGGGTCGCGATCTGGGTTCTTACGTTTTAGAGGCACAGCGCATTGTTGGCGAGCAGGTTGAGCTACCGCCGGGTTATTCCATTTCATGGTCCGGCCAGTACGAGTTCCTGGTGCGCGCCAAGCAGCGTATGGCGACGGTGGTGCCGGTGACCCTGGCAATTATCGTCCTGCTGCTCTACATGAACTTCCGCAATCTGACCGAAGTGCTGATCATCCTTGGCACCCTGCCGCTGGCACTGGTTGGCGGCCTCTGGCTGCTGTATTGGCTCGATTACAATATCTCGGTGGCGGTTGGGGTGGGGTTTATTGCCCTGTCTGGCGTAGCCGTCGAGATAGGGGTCATTATGCTGGTTTACCTTAACCAGGCTTTACAAGGCCATCTGGACAAGGCTCAGGCCTCCGGGCAGCCACTAACAGCCGGTGATGTGCGCGCGGCGGTCATCGACGGCGCTTTATTGCGGGTCAGACCCATAATGATGACAGTTTCTGCGATAATAGCCGGCCTGTTGCCGATTATGTTCGGTGCTGGCACGGGCTCAGAGGTAATGCGGCGGATTGCTGCCCCGATGGTGGGGGGTATGGTGAGTGCCACGGTGTTGACGCTGGTGGTGATTCCGGCTGTGTTCCTGATGTGGAAGAGTGCGGGGCTGCAACATAGAAATTGAGTTAGGTTATAGATTTAGCCATCTGATTTGCTTAATTTTACTGATTTAACTGATTTAGTTTGCTTAGAAATAATATTTCATTGTCGACTTACTTAACTATCGGGGTTTGGAGATGGCCTGTAGATGGCCTGGTTAGAGCTTGTTTTGAGGGGAATTATCGGATTATTTTACAAGATTGCATTGTTTGAGCACAAAAAATAACCATATTTTTAAAATAATCGTTTAATTACAATTGGTTACGATTATTTGGCACGTTTAATGTATGTGTTTCAGTAGAGCCTGCATAATAAATTACTAAATAATTATCTACTTATGAAGATTAATCACTTATTTATCACTGTCTTATATCTACTAGCCATGTTTACAGTACCGGTGCCGATGGCTAATGCGGTCGAGATCGTACGCCTGACAATGGAGTATGGTGGAGATGGCTCTGCGGCAGGTGGTTTTAGTTTTCCAAAAGTCACGCGCACGCTGGACCTGGAGTTATATGATGTGGATCAGGATGGCGTAGATATTGCGCCATTAACTGTGGGGAACTTTCTTAACTACGTGAATGATGGCCGTTACGATGGGGTAGTTGTAAACCGAAAGGTGCCCGGCTTTATTGTTCAAATGGGTGGTTTTACCTTTCGGCCTAATGATCCGGTTAACGATCCTGTAGGGCCTATTACAGCAGATTCATACTTACAGACCGTTCCTGCAGATGCCCCTGTTGTTAACGAATTTAACCTGTCTAGTATTCGAGGCACCATCGCCATGGCGAAGCTTCCAGGTGATCCGAATAGTGCAACCAGCGAATGGTTTATCAACCTGGCTGATAATTCGGCTAACCTGGATTATCAGAACGGCGGGTTCACTGTTTTCGGTAGCGTTATCGATGATGGTATGGTGATAGCAGATGAAATTGCTGGCTTTCCTTATCTTTATGGTGCAGCGTTCTTTTTAGGTTCTGCGTTTGAAAATATGCCGGTTGCTGATCTTGAACCACAAGGTTGGGGTACTGAGACTGCAACGCAGAAAAACCTGGTGATGATTACAACTGCTACCAGAATTACGCGCCCGATTGTACGTTTTACTCCGGCCAGTGGAGATTTTGGAAATAATATTATAGGTGACGTTGCTAATATTTTGAATGTTCAACTCAGGAATACGGGCAATGAAGCGCTGGATGTTACGGCGGTTAATGTTTCCGGCCTGGTAGCGCCTTTTAGTATGCAGTCTGAGAATTGTCTGAATGCGATTATTGATCCTGTTTCAATATCGCCAACGTCTTCGTGCTCGATAAATCTGGTATTTTCAGCGACGACTGTTGGTGTGTTTACAGGCAGTATAACGGTTGACTACGTAAGTAAGGTGAGTGGCGAATCATTTTCTGTGGCATACAATATTTCTGGACAAGGTTTGCAGGTTTTGCAGGTATCTACAAATAAGCTCGATTTTGGTGAAGTTGTTATCAATGATACTTTCAATCAAGTTTTAGAAATTCGCAATATAGGTAGTAGCACATTTACAATTAATGCGCTTGATATAACGGGCGCTGATAATGATCGATTCAGCAGAAATTTTACTGGGTGTAGTGTAGGAGGTTCATTATTACCTGGAGAGCTTTGCGAAGTGTCTATAAATTATAACCCAACAAATTTGGGCGCAGCATTGGCTACGCTGGAAGTTCGAACTAATAGGGGGAATGAAGACATAACGTTGCAAGGCGTGGGTACAAAACCACAGATATCTTATCCGGCGTCAGTTGATTTTGGCTTAGCGCAGGTCGGACAGGATATTTATTCACCCGATATCAACCTGGTAAATGTAGGTACGAATGGTTTACGTATCGAAAATATTAGCATTATCGGTGTTGATGCAGCTTTGTTTGAACATAGGACTAATTGTCAGAGCAACCCTAGTGCAGATCAGTCGCCGATAAATGCTAATGAGTTTTGTGGTGTAGCAGTTAGATTTGTACCGGACGCTGAAGGCAGTAGAACAGCAACACTAGTTATTGAGTCAAATGATCCCGACAATTCAATTGTTTATATTGAATTGTCAGCTGGTACCGGCCTGGCGGCTATTGAAGTTCCTTCATCATATGATGTAGGTGTGGCGCAGGTTGGTGGTGTTCGCGCACAACGAAATTTGATTGTACGAAACACAGGCGTTGCTCCTCTGGATATATCGGACGTAACGGGCCCTGGTGTCTCTGGTTTTAGTCAAACTAATGATTGCATTAGAGTGCCTGTCGGTGGTGTATGTGTTATAGCTATTGTATATGCAGCCAGTGATTTTGGGCAGAATTCAGCTATCTTAACAATAAATTCAAATGATCTTTCAAACCCGAGCGTAGATGTGCTCATTACTGGTTATGGTGCAGGTGATGTGGATGGAATATCAGACTCAATCGAGCTTGCTGGGCCTAACCAGGGTGATGGTAACAATGATGACATACCGGATGATATGCAAAATAATGTTGCATCATTTGCTGTAGCAAGCGGTAAATATGTTAATTTGGTGTCCGATGATATGATTGTAGAGGTTGCTCCCGGGATATTTGAACCTGTACCAACTATTCTCGATAACATGATGTTAGTCGATACTATACCTGATGGTGTCCCGGCTGAGACATTCTTCGACTATGGTCTTTATGCTTATAACGTCAACCTTCCGGCAGCAGGTGGTATCTTTCAGGTGGCCTTGTTTTACCCTGTAGATGCAACACCGGACACCTATTATAGGTATGGCCCCACACCTGATAACCCGGAGCCACATTGGTACGATTTTTCACTTGATGAAACAGGTACAGGAGCAGTCAACCTGGGTAGAGTGACTATTACCTCGGCATCAGGCAATAATGTAGAGAAAAATATGGTCGTGCTAACCTTTGTTGATGGTTTAAGAGGTGATGATGATCTTGCTATTAATAGAAGAGTTGTCCATGCGGTGGGCGGCGTTAGTTTCAATCAACAACCAGAGGAGGCGGCGGGTAGTGCTGCATATTTATGGTTTTCTATGTTGATATTAATGATGAGAGCACGTAGATTGCGCTGGGTAAGGTAGGTGCTGTTGAGATCATAGGTGGCCAATTGTTAATTAAAACGGAACACGTATCTCAAGGCTGATACATGGCTAAAACAGGTTAATAATAATTATAGTGACAAATTCATCTGGGACTGCGTGATTTTGTCGTTTCTTGTTTCAGGAATATAAAATGAAAGGCATTATTCTTGCTGGCGGATCGGGCACGCGTCTCTATCCGCTAACACAAGTCGTTAGCAAGCAGCTCATGCCAGTCTACGACAAGCCAATGATCTATTACCCGTTGTCGACGTTAATGCTGGCAGGTATCCGGGAGATTTTAATTATCTCTACGCCTGATGACCTGCCATTATTCAGGCGGTTATTCGGTGACGGTAGCCAGTTTGGTCTGGACCTGCAATATGCAGAACAGCCGAGCCCGGGTGGACTGGCCCAGGCATTTATCATAGGGCGTTCATTCATCGGTAATTCGAGTTGTTGTCTGATTCTCGGTGATAATATTTTTTATGGGCATGGCTTACGAACAAGCCTGGTTAATGCAGCCGAAAGATCGGAAGGTGCCAGTGTATTTGCCTACCGTGTGAATGATCCTGAACGTTATGGTGTGGTTGAATTTAATGATTCAGGCCAGGCTATTTCGATAGAAGAGAAACCTGCCAGGGCGCGTTCTAAGTATGCGGTAACGGGATTATACTTTTATGATAACCAGGTTGTAGATATAGCGGCTGATTTAAAGCCGTCGGCAAGGGGCGAGTTGGAAATTACCGACGTAAATAAAAAATACCTGGATAGTGACCAGTTAAATGTTGAGGTTTTAGGTAGAGGCACGGCCTGGTTGGATACGGGAACGCATGAGTCATTATTGCAGGCAGCGACATTTATAGAAACCGTTGAACAGAGGCAGGGACTAAAAATTTCATGCATCGAGGAAATCGCTTACCGCATGGGATACATAACAGCTAAACAACTGGAAGAGCTGGCAAAACCATTAGTAAAGAGTAATTACGGCAATTACCTGCTATCAGTTCTAGAAGAAGATATGCGTTAAACATGAAAATAATACCAACGCATCTACCTGGCCTGCTGGTGATAGAGCCAGAAGTCCATGGTGATTCACGAGGATTTTTTCTGGAATCATGGCATAAAGAAAAATATGCAAAACATGGTATTGATGCCGATTTCGTTCAGGACAATCATTCGCGTTCAGGCAAGAATGTTTTGCGTGGTCTGCATTACCAGCTGGATAAACCACAGGGAAAATTAATTCGTGTCACTTCAGGTGCTGTGTTTGATGTTGCCGTGGATATTCGGCTGGGTTCGCCGACATTTGGCCAGTGGATGGGTATTGAGCTAAGTGACGAAAACAATAAGCAGCTTTACATTCCACCCGGTTTTGCGCATGGATTTTGTGTCACCAGTGCGTCGGCAGATTTTTTATACAAGTGCACGGAATATTATTCGCCTCAATCAGAGCATGGGATCCTGTGGAGCGATCCGGAAATCGGTATCGAATGGCCGGGTGAGGATTTTATAATTTCAGATAAAGATTCGAAGTGCAAATGTCTGAAAGAGATGATGGATTATTTACCTTTATACGAGAAAGGTGCGTGAGAGTTCTGGTAACGGGCGCACAAGGCCAGCTCGGACAGGATGTCCTTCAGCAGTTACAGGATTCAGGATATGAAACGATTGCGCTATCCAGGGAGGATTTGGATCTGTCATTGATTGAAGACATTGCCGACAGGATTGCAGAATATAATGCAGATTGGGTAGTTAACTGCGCGGCATATACTCAAGTTGATAAGGCTGAAGAAGAAAATGAGCTGGCGTTCAGAATTAATCGTGATGCAGTAGGAGAAATTGCACAAGGCGTTGCGCGTACGCAAGGTAAGCTGTTTCATATTTCTACGGATTATGTTTTCGATGGAAAAAAGTCAAGCCCGTACAAAGAAGATGATGATGTGAACCCTTTGAGTGTTTATGGACGATCAAAACTGGAAGGCGAGAATGAAATAAAAAAAATACTGCCCAATGCCATTATATTAAGGACGGCCTGGGTTTTTGGGGAACATGGCAATAATTTTGTTAAGACCATACTAAGATTGGCATCCAATAAACAGGAATTGCGTGTAGTCAGTGACCAGGTCGGATCGCCTACGTGGACTGTTGATATAGCCAAGGCGATTTCAGTATTGATAAATAATGATGAGAAGGGAATCTATCACTTCACCAGCGAGGGCGAGGTGTCCTGGTATGATGTGGCCTGTGAAGTCATAAATCTTGCCAGACAGCTAAACTATAAAATTGTAACTGAAAATATATTACCAATTTCAACAGATGAATATCCTGTGTCAGCGACAAGACCTGCATATTCGGTATTGAGTAATGAAAAGATAAAAGAAGTTATCGGTATAGAGGTTTCTGACTGGAAGGAAAGTCTGTATTCGATGATGCAACTTTACAAATCTAATCACTAGATTGAATAGCGAGCGTTTTTTGAGTGAAGAAAATATTAGTCACAGGTGGAGCGGGTTTCATAGGTTCGAATTTTATTCGTTATTGGTTGAATGAGCACCCCGAAGACCGGATTATCAATTATGATGCGCTGACCTATGCCGGCAATCTTGATAACCTGAAGGAGGTTGAGGAATCATCAAATTATACATTTGTACATGGTGATATCTGTAATGCTGAGCTTGTATCAAAGATATTTGATGAAGAGGAAATCGACCACGTTGTCAATTTCGCTGCGGAATCACATGTCGATAGATCGATCACCGGACCTGAGGCGTTTATCAAAACGAATGTAAACGGTGTGTTCACCTTGCTTGAAGTTGCAAAAAGATCCTGGGCTGATAATCAGGATTGCCGTTTTTTGCATGTTTCCACTGATGAGGTATACGGGTCTTTGGGCAGTGATGATCCGGCATTTACCGAAACATCACCTTTTGCGCCTAATAGCCCATACTCTGCCTCGAAGGCCTCATCCGACCACCTGGTAAGGGCTTATTATCACACCTATGGCTTGCCCGTTCTCACCACCAACTGTTCCAACAATTACGGCCCATACCAGTTTCCCGAGAAACTGATTCCCCTGGTGCTGATTAATGCGCTGGAAGGCAGGGTCTTGCCGGTGTACGGCGATGGTTTAAATATCCGCGACTGGCTGCATGTCGAAGACCACTGTCGGGGCATCGATGTTGTATTGCACAGAGGGCAGATCGGTGAGACCTATAATATAGGCGGCTATAACGAGTGGTCCAATATCGATATCGTCAAGCTCATCTGTGAGAAGCTAGATGTGTTAAGGCCGGCTGATAGCCCTCGAAGCGACTTAATTAGCTATGTCAAAGACCGGCCTGGCCACGACAGGCGTTATGCGATCGATGCAGGGAAAATGACCAGGGAGTTCGGCTGGAGGCCTGAATATACCTTTGAGACGGGCATAATACAGACCCTGAACTGGTACCTGGATAACCTGGATTGGCTGGAAAATGTCCGCAGTGGCGACTATGCCAACTATTACAGGCAGCATTATGGGGTAGAGGCCTTGTAGCGTATAATGCGTTGATTTATAGGCGCGAGGTGGGCTCCTTAAGCTGTTTTTTGGGAGCTCTTTTTTTACATTTTCGATATATATGCTATTGATTAGTCTTATCTGAAAAAAAACCAACCAAGAAGAAAAAATATGATTTTACCCGTGATCTTATCAGGCGGCTCTGGCACCAGGTTGTGGCCGCTCTCCAGGAAGATGCACCCGAAGCAAATGCTGCCGCTTTTGCACGATACCTCGTTGCTTCAGGATACGCTTGGTCGGTTTAAGTCAGCACCTGAAATAGGCCGCGCTATAGTGATCTGCAATGACGATTACCGCTTTATGGTGGCAGAGCAGGTCAGGCAATCAGAAATAACCAGGGTGGATATTATTCTTGAGCCCTTTGGCCGAAATACAGCTCCGGCAATAGCGCTGGCTGCCTTTAATGCAGTCGGTGATAAGCAGGATCCCGTGCTATTAGTATTGCCTGCTGATCATGATATCAGGGATATTAAATCTTTCATGGCCGCTGTGAAAACAGGCGAAGCCATGAGCGAGAAAGGCAACCTGGTTACGTTTGGTGTTGTGCCCGGTAATCCAGAAACCGGCTACGGATACATAAAAGCCGGTACCGAGATAAGTGATGGTTGCTATTCAGTTGAGAGTTTTGTTGAAAAGCCTGACCATGACACTGCAGTGCGTTATATAAAAGAGGGCGGTTATTACTGGAATAGCGGCATGTTTATGTTTAAGGCTTCCGTTTATCTGGATTGCCTGAAACAATTTTCACCGGCTATGTATGATGCTTGCGCCGCCGCATACAGTGCCTCAAAAAGAGACATGGATTTTATACGCATAGATCCGAATGCGTTTAATGCATGCCCCAGCGACTCTATCGATTATGCCATCATGGAGAAAGTGGACAACGCCGTTGTAGTGCCGGTTGATATTGGCTGGAGCGATGTAGGGTCGTGGACAGCGCTGCATGATCTGAGTGAATTGGATGAATTAAATAATGCAACGCTGGGTGATGTTGAGTGTGATGACGTAAAGAATTGTTACATACGTGCTGACGATAGACTTGTTGTCGCGTTGGGTGTCGAGGATTTAATTATCGTGGACACCCCTGATGCGTTATTGATTGCGCACCGCGACAAAGTACAGAATATAAAATCGATCGTCGAGAAATTAACTCACGATGAAAGGGAAGAGGTCATGTTACACAAGACCGTATTCAGACCATGGGGTAGCTATCAGGGCATCGATATGTCGGATCGCTTTCAGGCAAAAAGAATAACTGTAAATCCAGGCGCAGTATTATCCTTGCAGCTGCATCATCACAGAGCCGAGCACTGGATAGTGGTTAAAGGAACGGCAAAGGTCACGCGTGGCGAAAGTGAATTTAACCTGGCAGAAAATGAATCAACCTATATCCCGGTGGGTACAAAACACCGCCTTGAGAATATCGGCAAGATACCTCTTGAATTAATAGAAGTTCAAACCGGCAGTTATTTCGGTGAAGACGACATCGTGCGTTTTGATGATGTTTATGGAAGATGAGCATACGTGTTCTGTTAAAAATTTAGTTAGAAGGAAACAATAATGAATGTTGTAATGATTGGTTCGGGTTATGTGGGTTTGGTTTCCGGTGCGTGCTTCGCGGAGTTTGGCGCAAATGTTATATGTGTTGATAAAGATGAGCGTAAAATTAATGCGTTACTCAAGGGTGAGATCCCGATTTATGAACCAGGACTTGATGACCTGGTGGCAAGAAATGTAAAAGCAGGGCGACTTGGATTTTCGCTGGAACTGGAAACGGCAGTCAACAATGCGGATTTAGTATTTATAGCAGTTGGTACTCCAACAAGACGTGGTGATGGTTACGCTGACCTAAAGTATGTTTATGCAGCGGCGGAAGAGATAGCTGGTTACTTAAAAGGTTATACAGTGATCGTTGACAAGTCTACGGTGCCTGTAGGGACGGCAAGACAGGTTGCACGTATCATCAGCAAAGCCAGTCCCGATGCTGATTTTGATGTGGCATCGAATCCTGAATTTCTTAGAGAAGGCTCGGCGATTGATGACTTTCTACATCCGGACAGGGTTGTGCTGGGTGTTGAGTCTGAACGAGCGGAAAAGAGATTGCGTGAATTATACAGGCCATTAAATCTTATTGAAGCGCCGATACATGTAACGAATTTAGAGAGTGCCGAACTAATTAAATACGCGTCGAATGCATTTCTTGCAACAAAAATCAGTTTTATTAACGAGATATCACAATTATGTGAAAAAGTTGGCGCCGATGTGCACTCGATTGCTAAAGGTATGGGATTGGACGGCAGGATAGGCAGGAAGTTTTTGCATGCAGGGCCGGGATATGGTGGTTCATGCTTTCCGAAGGACACTACGGCATTAATCCGCATTGCCCAGGAGCACGGAACCTCATGCCGAATCGTCGAAGCCGTCGTTGAAGTCAACGCTGCTCAAAAAGCCAACATGGTATCGAAAATACGAAACGCGTTAGGCGGTTCGGAATCGGATAAGGTGATCGCCGTACTCGGGCTTACTTTCAAACCGGAAACCGATGACATGCGCGATTCGCCATCGCTGGCAATCCTCCCAGCGCTAGCCGATAAGGGCGCCATCATACGTGCCCACGATCCAGAAGGCGTTGATGAAGCGAGGGGTTTGTTGCCGGATAGCATCCATTACTTTGATTCGATTGATGAAGCGATCCAGTCGGCCGATGCGATTGTATTGATGACTGAATGGAATCAATACAGAGGGCTGGATCTGAATAAAGTGAAAGAGGCAATGAACGGCAACGTATTTGTGGATCTACGTAATGTGTACGAAAAAAGCATGATGGAACAGGCTGGCTTTGATTACCACTGTGTGGGGAGATAGTGGAAATAGAATGAAAATATTAGTAACAGGTGCAGCCGGCTTTATCGGCATGCATGTCTCAAAGGCATTGCTTGATCGAGGTGATGAGGTTATCGGCATCGATAACCTTAACGATTACTATGACGTTCAACTTAAGCATGATCGATTGAAGTTAATCGAGAGCTATGATGCTTTTACTTTTATTAAAATGGACATGGCAGATCGTGACGCCATGGAAAAATTATTCAAAGAGCATGCTTTTCAGCGTGTGTTCAATTCAGCTGCACAGGCCGGGGTGCGTTATTCACTGGAAAACCCCTACGCCTATGTAGACAGCAACCTGGTCGGTTTCGTAAACATACTGGAAGGTTGTCGCCATACGAAGGTCGAGCACCTGGTATATGCCAGCAGTTCGAGTGTCTATGGCGCAAACACCAACATGCCATTTAGTGTGCACGACAATGTTGACCACCAGGTGAGTTTATATGCGGCAACAAAAAAATCCAATGAACTAATGGCACATACCTATAGCCATTTATACAAGCTACCCACAACAGGCCTGCGATTTTTTACCGTTTATGGTCCATGGGGCAGGCCGGATATGTCGCCATCCTTGTTTACAGGTGCGATTCTACGAGATGAGCCCATTAATGTTTTCAATCAAGGAAAAATGAAACGCGATTTCACCTACATCGACGATATCGTTGAAGGTGTTGTGCGGGTGATAGACAAAACCGCAGAACCAAATCCCGAATATGACAATAACGCTTCGGATCCTGCGACTTCCTTTGCACCATACCGGGTCTATAACATAGGGAATAATGACACGGTAGAGCTTATGGATTTTATTGAAACCATAGAAAATGCAGTTGGCAAAAAAGCAGAAAAAAACATGATGGGAATGCAGGCAGGGGACGTCGTTGCAACCTATGCAAATATTGATGCTTTAGTGGAAGCGGTAGGCTTCAAGCCTGAGACACCGATAAAAGAAGGTATAGAAAAATTTGTAGCCTGGTACAGAGAATACCATGCATTATAAACTCATACGAAATTTACAACGTCTTACATTAGATGCTGCTTGAGAAAGATTTTTAATAGAAAATTTGGTTAACAGAATTATATGAAAGCATTAGTGACAGGCGGTGCAGGGTTTATAGGCTCACACATCGTAGATAGACTCCTCAATGACGGCCATTCAGTGGTAGTCATTGACGATCTATCCACCGGTAAAATGGAAAATCTACCCGAGCATGCCGACCTAAGTTTTGTTAAAGGCGATATAGGCAATTTTGATATAGTGCTGAAATGCATGAAAGGCATTGACTGGGTTTTTCACAAGGCGGCCGTTGCGTCAGTGCCAAAAACGGTTAACGATCCGGTTGGTAGCAGTGCAGTTAATTACCAGGGTACATTGCATATCCTTGAGGCAGCCAGGAAAGAGAACGTCAAGCGGGTGGTATTTGCCTCAAGTGCAGCACTCTATGGCGATGAGCCAACATTGCCGAAGATTGAGACTATGCTTCCTGTGGCATTATCTCCCTATGCGGTAGATAAGCTGGCATCTGAATATGCATGTGTGATGTATCACAAGCTATATGGCCTGGAGACTATGTGCCTGAGGTATTTTAATGTATATGGTCCGCGCCAGGATCCTTCGTCACCTTATTCAGGTGTGATATCTATTTTTACGGATAAATTGAGCAAAAACCAGGTGCCGTCTATATTTGGTGATGGTGAGCAAACCCGTGATTTTGTCTATGTTACTGATGTGGTTGAAGCCAATATGCGTTCTGTTACTGCGCCCAATGCTGGCAATGTGCTTAATATAGCAACGGGCAGGAAAATAACCTTAAATAATTTGTTGCAGACTTTATATGATATTTATGGCCACCCTTTTAAGGCTGATTATAAAGAAACAAGAATGGGTGATATTAAAGATTCGTATGCAAACATTGATAAAGCCAAATCAATTCTTGACTGGAAACCATTAGTTGAACTTGAGCGGGGGCTGCGTATCTTATGCGACTCATGATTATTACTACGAATTATAGTCGACGCACAATGGATCTCTACTACCGACCCCGTCGGGTTTGTTTGTATATAACTATTTGGTAAAATTGGGGAAGTTATTTGAATCTTTCTTGTGCGGAAGTATTATTTTATACAACGACACTAACCGCGCCCATGGATTTCTTACAAACACAAACTTTTAATAGTTGTTGAAGTCCAAACCAACTTCATTATATATGACTATGCTGCCAATATGACTTTGCTGCCAACTTTTCTTGGAATTGGTTCTGCCCGTTCTGGTACTACATCTCTCTATAAGCTCCTTGATGACCACCCAGATGTCTTTATGGCCAATCCCAAAGAATTGCACTATTTTACCTTTCGGCATCCGCAGGTGGTTGGAAATAAGGGTATGAGTCAACAGCAATATGAGGCGCATTTTCAGGGTGCCGGAAATGCGATTGCCCGAGGCGAGATATCTCCTTCCTATATGTGGTTTCCCGGAGCGGCTGATCGTATTAAGGCCGAGCTGGGTATCTTGCCACTTTTGGTGATGCTTCGGAATCCTATTGAAAGAGTTTGCTCAGGTTACGGAAGAGTGCTCAAAATTGGGAAAACGAGCAGCTCCTTCCAGAATTTTATTAATGAAGGTATGGAAGGGCTGCAGAGAAAAGAACAGTCTTTTGACAACCATCACCCTGCTTTATTGCTGCAGAAGAGTTTTTATTATCAATCCCTGAAATATTATATAGAGCTCTTTGGGCGTAAAAATATTCATTGGTTTCTTTTTGAGAATATGGTCAACGATTTTCCGTCTTTTCGTCGGGGAGTATTCGATGTAATTAATGTAGAGGATCGGCCATCTACTCCCTTACCTCATGTCAATGCCAGTGGCCTGAATGAAAAGATGGGGTTAAGCGAGCAACGTATGCTCAGAGAAATATTTCGGCATGATATAGAGCTCACAGCGGAGTTATTGGATGCTGATTTAGAACATTGGTTGGTGTAGTCATTAGTTATGCGACCTGATTATTATGACAGATATTCAAGGCTAGTCTCGCTAATTTTTTTCAGAATTATCAGGCAACCCGGGTTCAGTATTTTTTATCGGGTCCAGGGAAAATCAGCGAAGAAAAGTTCACCTCTAATCGCCAAACTTGTACCCAAACTCCCTAATGTCATAATGATATAGCTTTGTTACGTACAACTCTGTTTCTTTATTGTAATATTGTGTGTAATGCTTAGTGTTATTCCTTTTGTTTATATGCGGAATAAATAAATTGCCGATGTTGGGTAGATTAAGTTTCTTCAGATAAGGAAGAAGATCATGATCAATATCTTCCAATCTGATAACTTTGTCTACCATGATCTCGCCTGATTCGCCTTTGCAGAAGTTTTCCAGGGAATAAGAGCCATATTTCCGCCATCTCTGCCAGTCTTCACCCCCACCACCTGTCCCGTCAGGTTTGATTGTGTATAACCATTCAGTAAAACCGGGGAAGTTATCAGAATATGTCTCTTGCTGACGTATCATTTCATATAAAGACACCAGTCGTACCCATGGGTTTCTTACAAATACAAACTTTTGATAGCTATCGAAGTCCCATCCAGCCTCATTAAATATGATTAATGTCTCTTTCGGAGTTATGTGACTGTAGAAAGGATTTTCCCTGGTGCGAATTCTAAACCCTGTACCTATTATATCGGAGTATGGGTTAAGTATTTTTCTCACGCTTTCCGAGCCAGTTTTCGGGTTACAGAAAAAAATAAATTTATATTTGTGTGATATTCTCATTTCTATTTTTCAGTGATTTCTACTTATAAGATTTATTTAAAATTAAATTGATGCTGATAATAAAATTGGCTGTGCATAAATAAGATGGTCGATGTATATTGTATGCATGTTCTTGACTGGATGGAATCGTGCATGAATGGATAATCCCCAGTGGTGCGTAGCCTTACTCACCAGAGTATGCCAAGCCTTTCCATGGTCTTCCCGGCAACCTCTTTAACAAATTCGTAGTCTTCAGGAACAAGTATCTTGTGATGGGTGCTACCTCCTTTTCCTGGTGATATCACATTATGTTCTCTCTCCGGACGTTTTGCCGATGTTATCGGGTGATCAATGTGTTTTCCTATGTCCTGTACCGTGGCATTAAATCGCGTATCCAAATCGTCATAATACACTGAGAAAACTTTGTCCTTTCCAAGTCGTTCCTGACAATCTATCCATCCTTCCACATGACTTACCCAGCGGTGCAGAATAGTTGGCATCTGTCGTTTCTGGTAACGCAGAATGTCACCCAATGGTTCAGCCCTCATAAATTCTCCTACTGTAGCCGCCTTAGGACCACGGTCCCAGTCATATTTTTCCAGAATGCGCCGGAAGCTAACCATCACATCTCGAGGGTCACGATATACATAAAAGACATGAAACTGATCTGTCAGGTATTCAATGAAATTCTCGACAAATGCAAAGGAATGATGAGACTTGAAGATATTCAGTACCGGTTTGTCATGTAGTTGTTGGAACATCTGGTGGAAAATGTGTGGTGAGTAGAAATGTACACCGAGCTCCAGATCAAGATTGACCCATGAATTCGTTATATATCCGAAATTTTCGGCAAGGGTATTCATCAGGAAATGCGTTCCTGACCTTTCGTGACTGAAAACAATCACTTTTTTCTGCGGTTTTTCTGCAAAGATCAGTTTTGGCGTCATACCCATAAGAAAGTGCTCCACGCTAAACGGTCAGTATGGTTTATAAACATCAGCATGTTAAACCTGTATTGTTAATGGCCTGTCTTGCCTTCTTGTAGAAGGCTAACAAGTGTTTTTCTCATCTGCTTAAACACCGCATTCCAGTCATCTGGTTGTTGCTGGCGGAATAACCGCATCGTTGGGTACCAGGGACTATCTTCACGTTGCAATAACCAGCGCCATTCTACCGCAGTGTTGAGTATTAACCATACCGGCCACCCCATGGCGCCAGCCAGATGAGCCATAGCTGTATCCACGGTAATAACAAGGTCCAGGCGGCTTACTGCAGTAGCTGTATTAGAAAAGTCTTTCAAGATGGGTGCCAGGTCTATGACCGGACACAAATCTTGCAACTGTTTTAGGTCTGCCGATGGTGTACCTTTCTGGAGACTATATAATTCCACATGTGGAACATCTTTAAATTCTGAAAACAGAGTGCTGACACAAGATCTTATCTGATCATGGAGACAATTCGGACTACCGGCCCATACAATTCCGACTCTATATGCATTCGATGATCCAGGGAGAAGTGCATCGATACCTGTGGTGGATTTAGCTGGCGGGTATAGATATGGTACTTCAGATGGAATAGAGTTTATGTCGCTGCCAAATATGCCCGGTAAATTTAACAGGGGCGCCTGAAAATCGAAGTCAGGTATTGCGTCGCCTTTCTTAATTAACTTATCGATGTACGGGTATATTGAGAATAGGTGTATTAGTTCGGGTTGAGATTCAAATATTACGTATGCACCTTTATTTTTTATCAGCTGGAGGTAGCGAATAAACTGTATACTATCTCCTAAGCCTTGTTCAGCATGTATATATACGGTTTTGCCTTCAAGATTCGATGATTTAATAAGTGGTTTGGATGTTACACGTTGTTGCCGACTATGAACTCCCCAGCGCCATTCATATTCTTTCCATCCACGCTCGAAGTCACCTAATAGAAGAAGGCTGAGTGCATAATTGAAATGGCAAGCTGCATCATCTGGATCAAGCTTGAGGCTCATCTCAAGTTTTTCCATGGCTTTTTCTATATCTCCCTGACGTGATAATATCAATCCAAGATTACTGTGGTATATCGCCTTATCGGGACAGAGGCTAATCGCTTGTTGAATAATTTTCCTCGCTTCGATATGACGGCCCTGATTCGTAAGCGCAACACCGATTGCATTCATTGCCTGGTCATGTTTGGGCTCGATTTCCAGGACACGTCGATAAGATTCGACTGCTTCAGATAATTTTCCGCTATCTTCCAGGGTAATTGCATAATTAAAGAGTATATCCAGATTATCCGGTAGAAGTATTAATGCATGATTATAATGAGTGAGCGCAAAATCGAATTTTCTTTGCATGCGTAGTGCATAGGCCAGATTAGCGTGGGCTGCAGCATGGTTCGAATCAAGGGCCACAGTTTGATGAAAGCAGTTTTCTGCTTTTTGGAAGTTGTTCTCCTGCATGTAAATAACGCCAAGATTGTACTGTACCAATGGTTGATTAGAGTCAATCTGCAGTGATTTTACGTAATGTGAGCGGGCCGCACTCAGATCCCCGCCTTCCTGATAGAGGATAGCCATCTGTGCGTAGAGTTTTGCAGACTCTGAGCTCGTCTTTGCTCCGGTCTGTAGGCAGGACAGGGCCTGTTGATTCCGTCCGCATTTCTTGTGGATAGCGGCTAGTGCTATCCAGGGTTCTGAGTATTTGTTCCCATATCTCTGGCATAGGGATTCACATAGAGATATAGCCTTGTCCAGTTTTCCCTGGCTTGATAATTCACCTGCTTTCTCTATTTTTTTTATGAGGTTTTTTGATATGTGGGCAGATTGACTACCACTTTTATTTGATCCCATGCCCTATTGCCTTTTTTGTTCGCTTAAGCATTAACTAACATGATCACCCAGTGGGTATCAACACCGGGTAAGCGATGACAAGTGTTTAATTATAACTTTTTTAGATATACATCCAGAAAATTATCTGAGGCTTGCTACAATTACGTTTAAATTTGGTTAATTATATAGTATTTCTGATAATTATGACTCATGCAGTATAGATATCCCTGGCTAAAGCCGTTGTATTCTGTTTTAGATCGTATAAAGGCAGATTAAATCCCGTTACGGTGAATATAGGCACTAGTTCTAATATATGTCCATAACCCATTGTTTTTTATGGAAGTTTCTGTTAAGGTGCTGTTTTTCTCGATAGTGAGTTCGTTACCAGGTATTCACTGATAAAATCATTATTTCAACCAGGGGCGGATGATTGGCAAAATCTTCACTCTTCGTGTTGAATCTGTCCAGGGTGGTCGAGCTTATCCCTTTCAGGGTGATCCGAAGGAGATTTTCATGGAAAATAATTTATAAACAGGCTGTCAACAGTTCGCAATCATATTTTACAAAATGGCAATACAATCATAACTAGACACTTTACATTACAATAATCTCGAAAATGGACAAAAACATATTCTTTATTTGTGGCTGCATGAAATCTGGAACAAGCTGGTTACAGTTGCTACTTGATGCTCATCCAAAAATAGTCTGCCGGGGAGAAGGTCACCTTTGTAATGTTTTTGGAGAATCATTATTGAAAGCCATGAATGAATACAATTCTGTGCTCGAAAGTAAAAATAAGGATGTTTTCTCTGAGATGCAGGGCTTTCCGCTAACAGACCGGGATGATTTCATTGTAATCATGCGTCTGTTTGCCGAGCGGATGCTGGGTAAACTGGTGAAAGATCCAAACATCAGAATCGTTGGTGAAAAAACACCTGATAATACCCGTTATTTACATGTATTGAGTGATATGTTCCCACAAGCAAAGTTTATTCATATCGTTCGTGACCCCAGAGACGTAGCCGTTTCTGGCTGGTGTCATAATAAGCGTATCGCACCTCAATGGCTGAATGAGAAGTACGGTAGTTTTAGTAATTATGCACTGGATATTGCTCGTTTATGGGAATTGGATATAACGATGGCCAGAAAACATAAAGATACTTTCCCGGATAATTTTTTTGAGGTCCGCTACGAAGACTTGTTAAAAAATATCGATCCTGTAGTCAATAAGTTACTGAAATTTTTAGATACAGAACATACAAAAAAGATCGTTGCAAATTGTATTAAACAATCTTCTTTTGAAACGCTTTCAAAAGGCAGGAAAAGAGGCACATCGGACGAATCATCCTTTTTTCGAAAAGGAATTGCCGGTGACTGGAGTCAATATTTCGACAAAAGTATGAGAACGGAATTTGAAAAAATTGTTGGGAAAATGATGCAGAGTTATGGATATAAAACAGGGGATCCTTTATAGGAATTTTCCAGGGTGAAACAACACCCGTTTACCGATTTAAACGGATGGGTGAATGGAAATAGGTATTGTGCCCACCTATAATCACGTGGTGTATTGCCTGTTTTTTTGAAATTGGAGATTAAATAATGCTGAAGCTGGATGAAACAAAAATAGCGATAATTGGCCTTGGTTATGTTGGCCTGCCTCTGGCTGTGGAATTTGGCAACAAAATGCCAGTTCTTGGATTTGACATTAATGAACCAAGAATAAATGACTTAAAAAGTGGAATAGATAGTACATTAGAGGTTAGTAGTGATGAACTCAAGCAGGCAGCACATTTAACCTATAGCTGTGATGTTGATGCATTGAAAGCATCAAATGTATACATCGTTACTGTACCAACGCCTATCGACAAGTATAAAAAACCTGATTTAACGCCTCTTGAAAAAGCCAGCCACATGTTAGGCGGCGTTATATCAAAAGGCGATATTGTAATTTACGAATCTACGGTCTATCCAGGTGCGACGGAAGAAGTCTGTATTCCTATCATAGAGAAACAGTCTGGCCTTGTTTATAACAAGGACTTTTATGCGGGATACAGTCCTGAGCGCATTAATCCCGGTGATAAAGAACATCGTGTCTCTACAATCTTAAAGGTTACCTCGGGCTCTACGCCAGAAGTAGCAGACTATGTGGATAGTTTATATAAGAAAATAATCACTGCAGGTACGCATAAGGCAAGTTCCATACGCGTTGCCGAGGCGGCCAAAGTTATCGAGAACACGCAACGCGATGTCAATATAGCCCTGATTAATGAGCTGGCGCTTATTTTCAACCGCCTTGGAATCGATACAGAGGAGGTATTAGTTGCAGCGGGCACCAAATGGAATTTCCTGCCGTTCAGGCCGGGCCTGGTAGGCGGCCACTGTATTGGTGTCGATCCTTATTATCTGACGCACAAGGCGCAGGAGATAGGTTATAACCCCGAGATGATACTGGCTGGACGCAGATTAAATGATAATATGGGCTCCTATGTTGTCTCCCAGGTCATAAAACTGATGTTAGCTAAACGAATTCATGTCAATAATTCAAAAATATTAATGATGGGCCTGGCCTTCAAGGAAAATTGCCCCGATCTGCGTAATACACGCGTCATCGATATGGTCGAAGAATTAGATAATTACGGTGTCAACGTGGATGTGTTTGATCCATGGGTGGATGCTAAAGAAGCGAATTACGAGTATGGAATTACCCCGGTAGAAAAACCAGAAAACGGTTCCTATGACGCCATTATATTAGCGGTGGGCCACCACCAGTTTAAGGAAATGGGTGCAAAAGGTATACGCGCTTATGGTAAGGACAAACATGTGCTGTACGATATTAAGTATATCTTAACGCCCGATGAAGCGGATGGAAGATTGTGAGTAATCAACATGTCTAGATATGACGAAGTGCTAAAGCAGATAAATAATGCGCCAGAAAAGTGGTTAATAACTGGTGTTGCGGGGTTTATCGGCTCTAATCTTTTAGAGACGCTATTAAAAAACAACCAGATAGTCGTAGGACTGGATAATTTTTCCACCGGCCACCAACATAATCTCGATCAGGTAAAAGCATTAGTTAATGAAACACAATGGAAAAACTTTACCTTCATTGATGGTGATATGCGAGATTTAGAGGTTTGTAACAAAGCATGTAATTCAGTCAGCTATGTTTTGCATCAGGCGGCATTAGGTTCTGTGCCCAGGTCAATTGAGGACCCCATTACAACCAACGAGAACAATATTGACGGATTTTTAAATATGCTGGTTGCATCGCGTGATGCGGAAGTAAAAAGATTTGTCTATGCAGCATCAAGTTCAACGTATGGTGATCATCCAGATTTGCCAAAAGTAGAAGATAAAATTGGTAACCCGCTTTCGCCTTATGCAGTCACAAAGGTTGTTAATGAGCTCTATGCAAAAGTTTTTGCAGGAACGTATGGCTTTAAATCCATTGGACTAAGATATTTTAATATATTCGGTCGAAGACAGGATCCCAATGGTGCCTATGCCGCCGTTATTCCAAAATGGGTTGATGCTATGATTTCGAATGATAGTGTTTTTATAAATGGTGATGGCGAAACTAGTCGAGATTTTTGTTATATCGATAACGCAGTTCAGGCAAATTTGTTGTCAGCAGTCGCTACGAGTGAAAATGCAGCAAACCAGGTTTATAACGTCGCAGTCGGCGATAGAACAACGTTAAATGAATTATTTGAACAAATAAGATCCGGTCTGGTAGAGCAGTATCCGCATTTAGAAAAATTTAAGCCCGAGTACCGTGATTTCAGGGCAGGGGATGTACGCCATTCCCTTGCGGATATCTCAAAAGCTGGTGACTTATTGGGTTATAAACCTACTCACCGAATTGGTGATGGTATGAAAGAAGCGCTGGACTGGTATGTAAAGAATAGATGATAAATATATCGGAGCTCAATGGTATTTATTTTAGTACGTTTCGGAGTTACTGCTGAGTAATAACAACTGGCTTTCTCCTATGTTGTTATCTTGAACGAATGTGAAGAGCCTTCCGATCTCTCGTCATCTCGGCAGAGCGAAGCGACGAGAGTTCGCTGTTTTTTGTCAGATAATTTCTCACGCACTCGTTTCAGTTATAGGGGGCACAATACATACATTACTAATTTTTAGTTCCAGCAATAATTTCAAGCTGTCTTTGTGCAATAGTAGATACATACCTGGAAAAAAAATTCTCGCTATCCTTTAAATGGAAAGCGGCCGGTATCAAAGCATTAAGATTGAGCCGAACAATATCAAACAAAAGTATCTCAGCTGATAAATTAGTTTCAGCAGCTATTGTCCTGGCTATCATAGCTGGATATCTAGGCGCTCCTTCAAGATACAAAGGAAACCAGCTAATCGTGATAACACCTTGTTGTTTTTCCACCAGTGGCCTCAGATGTCCATTATCAGTGTAACTGAAGTCAGATAGCTTCCGGTCAATATTAACTCTCGTCCCGTTAGGCATCACAAACCATACAGGGATAGAATATGCAAGTTTTGTATCCGTGATAAACCCATACGTCCCTCCTAACATAAAAACATCGCCAATGTTGTACTCGGCAAATACTTCGTCGTCAAACTTACCGGAAACAGAAATTCCGTCTTCAGTAAAGTCGTAACCTGTTCCGTTTTTGTCATGATTTAGAAAAGTAACAAAGGGCATGAGCACTGATTTATCATGATATTTTATTTTGTGACAATTAAAAACCTGTCTTTTTGCATACTCCAGTTCGTCACAATCCCCAAAGTTATATAGATATGGTGGTAAAACACTGGATATTAGAGACAGATCTTTGCTAGACAAAGAATCAATTTGTTGCTTCTGTTCAAAATACTGACTCAGCATCGCTCTGTTAAAGTGAAACGCGAAATACTTTTCCAGAAATTCCATGTTTTTTCCATATTTTTCTGGATTGAGAATATACAGACCATCTTGGCGGACACCAACATCGACAATATCGACAAGCAAATTCGATGGACATGAGATCACGGTATTCTTCTTACTATCTAATGTGTAGCAGTAATAACCGGATTCTTCTCTGTGTCCTAGTGCAGCATTCTCGAACTTTCCTCCGAAATGCTTAAAAATCTTTACCAGCTCATTTATATTTTCCATACTCGCGAATCTACTGCTTCTATATTTTTGATTGTTTTAACATGTTTGCACTAATTATATCAAGGCTGGTTGATTATTCGCTCAATTTCTGTGTCTCACGCTTCATGCCGGTTGATTATCAGACATTTTACCAAGGTCGCCCGCGTTATTATTCTCGAGTTCCAGCAATAATTTCAAGCTGTCTTTGTGCAATAGTAGACACATGCTGCGCAAACAAATTCTCGCTATCCTTCAAATGGAAAGCGGCCGGTATTATAACCTTAAGATTGAGCTGAATAATATCAAACAAAAGTATCTCAGCTGATAAATTAGTTTCAGCAGCTATTGTCCTGGCTATCATAGCTGGATATCTAGGCGATCCTTCAAGATACAAAGGAAACCAGCTAATCGTGATAACACCTTGTTGCTTTTCCACCAGTGGTCTTAAGTATCCATTGTCGGCATAACTTGATTTAGATAAGTTGCGGTCAATATTAACTCTCGTCCCATTAGGCATTACAAACCATATGGGGAGAGAATATACAAGTTTTGTATCCGTGATAAATCCATACGTCCCTCCAAGCATAAAAACATCAGCGATGTTGTATTCGGCAAATACTTCATCGTCACACTTACCGGAAATGGAGATTGCATCTTCAGAAATATTGAACCCTAATCCATTTTTATCATGATTTAGGAAACTCATAAACGGCATGAGCACGGATTTATCATAATATTTAATATTGTGGCAATCAATAACTCGTTTTTTTGCATACTCAAGCTCTTTATTCTGTTCCAAATCATATTGATCTGGCGGTAAAACACCGGATATTAGAGACAGGTCTTTGCTGGACAAAGAATTAATCTGTCGATATTGTTCGATAAACGGTTTCAGTACTGCTCCGTTATAATGATATGCGAAATACTTTTCCAGAAATTCTATGCTGTTTACATATTTTTCTGGATTGAGAATATACAGACCATCGTGGCGAACACCGACATCGACAACATCGACAAACAAATTCGCCGGACATGAGATCACGGTATTCTTATTACTATCTAATGTGTAACAGTAATAACCGTATTCTTCTCTGTATCCTAGTGCAACATTCTCAAACTTTCCTCCTAAATTCCTAAAAAGTGTTACCAGCTCATTTATATTTTCCATACTCGCGAATCTATTGCCTCTGTTTTTTATTGTTTTATCATGTTTGCACTATTCATATCAAGGCTAGTTGATTATTCGCTCCATTTTGCGCTTCAAACTTCATGCCGGTTGATTTTCAGACGCTTTGCCAGTGTTACAGGCATTATTATTTTCGAGTTCCAGAATTTCAAGCTGTATTTAGAGAAAGCTCACAATACTTAATTCCCAGAATCGATCATTCAGGTAAATGCACACCAGGTATTGTTTCCCCATAATAATTCAGACGGGTTAGACTTTTTTTCTGCTTGCAACCCCCAACAAGCCCAACAACCCGGAGCCAAACAACCAGGCTGCGGCTGGCACAGGAACCGAGCTGACCTGGCCTTCCAGGTGCACGGCATACATTACGCCACCGAACATTGATGGATCACCTTTAGGTACTTTAGCCTGATAGTCGAGTGTGAAGGTGCTGGAATCGGAGCAGCTTGCTGTGGAGCAGGTCATCAGCGCCAGACCGGAGTTCAGTTCACCAGGCAGACCTGTTGTGCCGAAGTTAGTGGCATCGCCACCCATATCGATCGCCGCGATGCCATTCCAGGTTATGGTCCAGCCACTGAAGTCCAGTGCCTTAACAGTCGGATCACCGCCAACAGCGTCATCCACTATGGTGATGGCAGAAGTGAGGTAGCTCATGCCGGTAGCGCCGTAGAATTCCCAGATATCAAAAGCTGGGTTTTCGGTGCCGTCTATGCCACCAGAGTGACTGCCAGTAGCTGTGGAGCCAATACTACCAAGGTGGATACCAGTGCCAGTAGCTGTGATAGCATACTTCTCATTAGATTGGATAGTCCCATTTCCACCTATGTCCATGGCGAACCAGGAGCCACTACTGACGGTCGTCCCATAAGAACAATACGGATAGGTGCCAGCATCAGCAAGGCAGATTTCGATGCTACTATCGAACACTAGTGTAGAGCTGGAAGTAAGCGCCGCATTAGCAGACAGAGAAGCGCCACCGATAGCGAGACCCATTGCTGTCACTAAAGTTGTTTTTTTCATTGTGATTCCCTCCCGGAAATTATGTAGTGAGTCAAATTTTGTGCATTGCATCCTTTATGATGTGAGTTAACACAACCAGTTAAATGTTATCTATGTATCTGCGTTTTACCTCAGACGGGTTAGATTTTTTTTCTGCGTGCAACCCCCAACAAACCCAACAACCCGGAGCTGAACAACCAGGCTGCGGCTGGCACTGGAACCGAGCTGACCTGGCCTTCCAGGTGTGTGGTAAACATTATGCCACCAAACATTGATGGGTCACCTTTAGGTACTTGAGCCTGATAATCGAGTGTGAAGGTACTGGAATCGGAGCAGCTTGCTGTGGAGCAGGTCATTAATGCCAGACCGGAGTTCAGTTCACCAGGCAGACCTGTTGTGCCGAAGTTAGTGGCATCGCCACCCATATTGATCGCCGCGATGCCATTCCAGGTTATGGTCCAGCCACTGAAGTCCAGTGCCTTAACAGTCGGATCACCGCCAACAGCGTCATCAACAACAGTGATTGCACTCGTCAGGTAGTGCATACCAGTGCTGCCTAACAATTCCCAGATATCGAAAGCGGGAGACTCACTGCCATCGATTGAGCCAGAGTGGCTACCATCGGCTACGTAAGTAGCACCGATTTGAATGCCGGCACCTTTCGGTGAGAGTGTGCCATCGCCGCTGTTGTAAATTATACCCTTCTCAGGCTGCGTGATTTTATAGTCACCATTTCCGTCAAAACCGAACCAGGAGCCGCCCGTAGCTGTTGGGCCGTAGCTACAATTCGGATAGGTGCCAGCATCACCAAGACATCCGACAATGCTGCTATCGAATACCAGTACAGAACTGGAAGTGAGTGTCGCGTTAGCCGACAGAGAAGCACCACCGATAACGAGACCTATTGCTGTCACTAAAGTTGTTTTTTTCATTATGATTCCCTCCCGGAAATTATGTAGTGAGTCAAATTTTGTGCATTGCATCCTTTATGATGTGAGTTAACACAACCAGTTAAATGTTATCCCTGTATCTGCGTTTTACCTCAGACGGGTTAGACTTTTTTTCTGCGTGCAACCCCCAACAAGCCCAACAACCCGGAGCCGAACAACCAGGCTGCGGCTGGCACTGGAACCGAGCTGACCTGGCCTTCCAGGTGCAGGGTATACGTTACGCCACCGAACATTGATGGATCACCTTTAGGTACTTGAGCCTGATAGTCGAGTGTGAAGGTGCTGGAATCAGAGCAGCTTGCTGTGGAGCAGGTCATTAATGCCAGACCGGAGTTCAGATCACCAGGCAGACCTGTGGTGCCGAAGTTGGTTGCATCGCCGCCCATTGGGATCGCCGCGATGCCGTTCCAGGTCACGGTCCATCCACTAAGATCCAGAGCTTTGATTGTGGAGTCTCCACCAACAGCATCATCAACCACAGTGATGGCGGAAGTGAGATAGCTCATGCCTATGGCACCATAGAATGACCAGATATCGAAAGCCGGGTTTTCAGAGCCATCGATTGGGCCCGAGTGACTACCCGTTGCTGTGGGGCCTACTGTACCAATATGGATACCGGGACCGGTTCCTGTGATAGTAGCTTTCTCATTAGGTTGAAGTGTTCCACTACCATTAGTGTCCATGGCATACCAGCTACCTGATGAAACTGTTGAGCCGTAACTACAGTTTGGATAATAACTGGAATCTTGACCAGAAAAACATTCACCGATGCCATCGTCAAATACTAATACCGAACTGGTCGTAAGTGCTGCGTTAGTCGTCAGTGAAGCGCCACCGATAACGAGACCCATTGCTGTCACTAAAGTTGTTTTTTTCATTGTGATTCCCTCCCGGAAATTATGTAGTGAGTCAAATTTTGTGCATTGCATCCTTTATGATGTGAGGCAACACAACCAGTTAAATGTTATCTATGTGTCTGTGAGTTGCCTTCTGTATTTATTGATACCCGTTACCCCTCTACGGAAAATATTCCAGGCTGGATGGGACAATGATCTCGTTGCCATTGACATCGTATATCGTGGCGCTGGTCAGGGTAAGATTGGCGGGTCCGGTGAGGTTTTTTGGATGCATCACGAATAGCTGTAAATAATTTGCCTCAATTCCCTGCGGAGCTATAACATCCAGATAGAGTTGCAGCCCATCCTGGCGCCAATACACCATACGTTGTGTTTTCCCGAAAGCTCCGGCACTGAGAAATGTTCCTCTCACTGCTGATTCCGGGACATAAACGTTTATGTCATCCGGGTTGAGTACCGTTTCGTCAAAATCAACCACTAGCGAGGCAGCCCCGATAGTCTCTGTGCTGTTACCAAAAGTGATCTTGGCGTGTGGTGCCGGCTCCAGTCGCCCAAAATCTACTACTCCGCCATCTTTCCGCTTAAAATTATTTGAGCTACCAACACCTGCAATAATTTCAACGTTTATAGTGAATGGGTCTAGAGTACCCGAGCTATTGTCGTCCACACCCGTGCTTATGGTTAACTGTGCAGCACCTACCGGGAGGCCTGTCGGCAGATCCGCAACCAGTACTGTTTGTACTGGTTCATGACCTTGCGACCATGAAATGTAGCTTTCAAGATAGGAAGAGTAATGCTGTCCTTCAGCACGCCCATCTGCGCGTAGATTGAACACTGAACGCACAAGACCTAGAGATTGTAGATCCCAGTTTGTACCATCAATATCTGTCAGAGTGACCGCAATGGTGTCCTTACGCGCCTTCTCTGTACCACCTATCATAACTGATACGGTATCACCGGCCCGAGCAATAGTCGGAAAGGTCTTAACACCGGTGCAGCCCTGGATGAGAAAAAAGGCAGCGAGGAAGAAGATAATGAATGACCAGTGTGATCTCTTCATTTCTTCATTCATAGATGGGGCGGGGAGATTGTGCCCCCTCACTGTTGTGTAACTAAAAATAGGGGTGCTTGTATTCATGGTATTTCTCCTAATATTTCAGGTTGCGTCTTAGCAGCAGAATGTCTCGGATATCCAGAACTGCGTCAGAATTTATGTCACCCACTGCTTGTTCGTAGGCAGTGGGAATGGCCAGCCCTTCGATGAAACGGCTGAGCAGTAGCAGGTCGGCCAGATTGACCACTCCGTTGGGTGCGCCGCGAGGTGCCAGGTCGCCGGTGTTCGAACTGTTTGGATCGGTGGCATATATATTCACCTCATCACCATCGGTCAGGCCATCTGCATCGGTATCGGCATTGAGCGGATTAGTGCCATATATATTTACCTCATCGCCATCACTCAGGCCGTCAGCATCTGAGTCAGGGATTAGTGGATCGGTGCCGAGCAGTATTTCTACGTCATTGTTCAAACCATCTCCGTCGATATCATCGTCGCAGGCATCCCCCAGGCCGTCCCCATCCATGTCTGTTTGAGTGGGATTGGCTGCCAATGGACAATTATCATCATCGTGATTAAAACCATCCCCGTCGGCGTCCAGGCTGATGCGGCCGTAGCCGGTGCGGGTGTCGAAACCGGCAGTTGAGACATCGTGCGCCGTAGTGGTCAACAAGTTCCGCAATTGCACAGTAGATAAGCCGGGGTTTTGCGCCAGTAAAAGCGCAGCAGCTCCTACAACATGTGGTGAAGCCGCTGAGGTTCCGGCAAAACTGCCTGTCAGGGAAGTTTGTATCCGGTTTGGTCCAGACACTTCCGGTTTAGCTCGTCCATCAGTAGTTGGCCCCTCGGAACTGAATCCTTCGGGGACGTCACTCAGGTTGGTCGCGCCGACACTAAGAACATTAGGGCAATCCGCTGGCTGCGAAAGACTACTGGCATAGGTTTTTACTCCAAGGCCGGGCCCTATAGAGAACAGGGTCAATGGTAGATTGGAGGTTGAACTGTTAGCTTTGGTCACAACTATATAATATGTAGCAGCGGTAGCTGAGGTATAAGTGATAACTTCGTATGGGTAGCTGGACGGGCTGCCCCTCTGGTTTGTAGTGGAGCTGGCAACCTGGGTGCCTCCGGCATTAGGGTCACCATTATAAAGATAGAGGTTGTAATTGACGTTGGTTGTCGGATAGGCATCCCAGTTCAGTACAAGGGTCACTGATTGATTTGTGGCAAGACTGATGGTGTTGTAGTTCTGGGCACTGGCAAATTCATGCCGCAGGTCATTATCAGTATCGGTGAAGGTACCCAGATAATGCTTGCTGCGGTCGTTACCAGCGGAATTCACCCATTGAAGGCCTGTCAGTTCTGCCTGTGTTGCAAGATCGCAAAGTGTGCCGGTGCCGTCATAGAAAGCTCCCCCATACCAGTTCACCGAATGATTGATTACCTGCACACCTGCAGCAATCATATCGTTAACAGCCTGTTCTAACTGCACATCGGTGTTTATCTTCGCCAGATACAATTGGGCGCCCGGCGCCATATCGTATACGATTTGAGCCACGTTGGTGCCGTGGTTGGTGCCCCCTGTGCCACTGCCGGTGTAATCCGTGATAGTTAGGTTCGCGGGTAAGTCACCGGATGCCTGGGCATTGGTATAACTGGCAAAGCCCATGTCGATTACACCAATCTTGATTCCTGTGCCGTCAGTCCCTACAGTTTGCATGTCCGTAGCCCCTGTCAGTGACACACCCTGGCTAAGGACTGCGCTGGGCTGGTGGGGATAAGGTAAACGGGCAAAGGTAGAGGCGGGGAGGCGGGATATTAACTGAGAAAGGTTACCGGCCGGAATACGGATTTCATGACGCCTGCCAGAGCTGTAATGTAATTTGCCACCATGAGCAGAGATCAGGGTACGGGTAGCGCTATCCAGTTGATCTATTTCCAGAATGATAGTTACCGATTCCTTTTGTCGGGCAGGTTGCTTGCTGACAGACTCCATAAAATGCCGCAGCTGATCAGTGTGCATAGCACCTGGGATTTGCTTATTTGGGGGCGTGGCCTGAGATACGCCGGGTAACAGGACTACGAAAAAAATAAAAAATAAAAACAGATTTCGCAATGGCATAACTAAATATCCTGTTCAATAAATAAGCCCCCTCACTCATGCCCCAGAGTGAAATATCAAATTACTACATTTATGTTGTAAGATTTTTTTTGGAACGAGCCATCCCTAATAAACCAAAAAAACCAGAAACGAACAACCAGATTGAAGCTGGAAGTGGCACTGCCGAAACATAGGCTACACCGTGCAAATCAGTTGCACCCGGAGTATAGAAAGTAGTTACCACAGAACCATCGCTCGAATCGATTACTGCAATGGCATCCCGCCCGATGGAATAGTTATCATAGCGTACGCTGGTGTAGAGAAATTTACCGTCGTCACTGATATCGAGGCCATGAGCACCCAGTAGCCCATTTGTTTCCGTATAGCTCAAGCCTATCGGAGAACCCAGCAGGTCATGTGCATGCACGGTATCGCCAGCCGTACCACTTAGCCACAGCTTGCTACCATCGGGAGACGCTACCGCGCCCATGGGTCCCATGATACCGCCACCACCCATGTTAAATGTGTCCGTCACGGTGTAGGTACCTGCATCAATAACCGATACCGTGTTGTCATTGTAGTTTGTGGTAAAGGCCTGGCTGCCGCTGAACGCTACCTGTATAGGGCGGTCACCAACGGTAATCGTGGTTACTAAACCAGTTAAGCTGGCATCGACAAGCGACAGAGTGTTCTGCAATTCATCCGTTACCCACAAATTGCCGTCGGGCCCCACATTAACATCGTGAGGCTTGATCAGATTAAGAGTAGTGTTGTCACCCGGTGCGGCAAAGGAATGGGTTGCTTCGAGCGCGCCACTGGTTGTGTTTATCTTGACGACTTCATCATCTTTCTGATTTACGACAAACAGTGAACTGCCATCAGTACTTACATCCATGTGCACAGGTTCAGCACCATAGCTGCTGAAAGTAGCGACTAGAGTATTTGTAACTGTACTAATCTTGGCTATCTGGTTAGTTCCTCTCAGGGTTACATACACGTATTGATTATCAGGACTGACGACAGGATTATGAGGGATGGAGCCCGTGCCGGTAGATATATTGGTGATCCAGGTATTGGTAGAGGCATCGATCACCGCCACATTGTCGCTGCCTTCGGCCGCGACGAATATAGTGCCGCCTGTTACAGCCAGCAGAGTGCTCGGCAAGGTTAGAGCCAGACAAGCCAGAATAAAGCGAGCCAGAACAATTTTAATCATAGTTTTTTTTGGCATCATTTTTTTCGCGTCTCAGTGTTAGATTTATTTACAGTAAAAATAAAAAAGGCGGAGGTTGCCCGTCCGCCCATTTATTTTTTGCTTACAGCTATAGCTTTTTCCTTCCACACTCAGACGAGCTTTAGCTGGTACTATTTTTTAACTTTTCTTTCTGCGGGATATACCGATCAGGCCGAGCAGTCCTGAGCCGAACAGCCAAACTGCAGCTGGAACGGGCACCGCAGCCAAATTCTGCACCATGACTACATTTCCATTTTCGTCATAGTTATAAACAGTGCCAAACTCGTCGACAAACTTGGCACCAGCAGTTCCATACAGGTCATAGTTTACCCACTCCATGATGCGGATACCGTCCGCACGCAGCAGGTAAGGGTATCCAGTAAAAGTATTGGCATGCCAGATGATGTTGGGATTGGTATCATCCACGCCATCACCGTTAGCATCTACGACCTGGCTCTCGTCCAGAACTGCATCAATGTTCGTGTTAGCCATCGGTGCGGCAGGGTCGAACGTTTTTACCCAGGTACCTTGTGGCACGATACCACCACCCATGAATGATACTTTGTTGTAGTAAGCATCGTCCTGATAACCCATGTTGTAGTCAGGGTCACCTGGAAGCCTTCCAGCCGTTGGGCTGGTGTTGTTAACCACGGCATCAGCGTCAAACGTCAGGTTGGCTACACCGCCGGCTGCAGTTGTTACACTGATATTCAATGATCCATAACTGCGCATAATAAAGTCCTTAACGATCTGCATGCCACCCGTTCCCGGCGTATAATCTGCCCCACTAGATGGGCCAGCTGGTGGCAGGAAGGCTTCAAAGCCAAAATCAAACTTCACCTGGCCAGCCATAGCTTCTGCAGCACCGGGATGTGTAGCCATGACTGAACCGCACCAGCCTTCGGCATCAGACAGGGCATAAGGCTGAAAACCGATGTTAGTGAGATAGGTACCGTCCGCAACGCCAAGCGTCCGGGTGGTCGCATCAGCAATGCCGGAAACTGACGGGTCGTACTGGTAGTCATATACATCGTAGAATTGAAAAGCCATATCTTCACGCTTAATGAGGTAATCACCATCAGCGTCGATCTGCATATTGTTGAAAGTCGAACCGGCTTTCGTTGTGTAAGCCCATTTATAAAAGTTCACCTGGCTGTCCATGTTGCCATCGTAGAAAATTTTGGTGAGGGTTCCATCTTCGACGGTCCTCTTGGCAGCGTCCGGGGTCAGGCGATCTGGTCCAAGTGTAACCACACGCTGGATCTGGGCTGCGCCATCAAAACCATTGTAGGAGAATTGCATGGCATTCTGCCCCTGTGGGCCACTGTAGCCCCAGTCGTCGAATGTCATCGTACCGCCGAGTATAGGTGTAACGTATGTCGCAGCATGAACACTCGAGATTCCCCCGACTAGTGCCATCGCGACTGCTAATGTTGTCAGTTGGTTAGTTTTTTGGTTAGTTTTTCTCATTTAGTGTATCCCTTAAGCTTACATTTATATGTATCCCTGTTTCGCTAGCGATTTTCAGCGAACAGGTGTGCCTTTTCTAATCACTTTTTCAAAACCTCTGACTTATCCATCTGACCATCAAGCAGCAAAGGGCTTGGAAAAGGTGAGTGAGACATCCACTCACTTTTTTCTATCTTAAAAGTCGGCGGGGCAGAATATAACAGCCCCGCCGTTTCTTAAGGTTTGTTTTAGTGGGTAAACCCCTCTAAAACAGGCTGATTAAGCCTTTTTACGACGTGCTACACCAACCAGGCCAACAAGACCAGTGCCGAACAGCCATGCAGCGGCAGGAACTGGAACTGCAGCAGCAGTACCGATTACGCCTTCAAGATGCAAGCCATAACCTACACCACCGAACATTGATGGATCACCTTTAGGTACTTGAGCCGCGTAGTCCAGTGTGAAAGTGCTTGAATCGGAGCAGCTTGCTGTTGAACATGTCATTAGCGCCAGTCCGGAGTTCATTTCACCAGCAATACCGCTAGTACCGAAGTTAACTGCGTCGCCACCCATAGGGATAGCAGCTATGCCGTTCCAGGTCACAGTCCAGCCAGACAGGTCAAGTGCCCAAGAGCCGCCACCTAAATCACTTGCTGTAATTGCTGAAGTGAGGTAGTTCATGCCTGTGCCGCCGAAGAATTCCCAAATATCGAAGCTTGGAGTTTCAGAACCATCAATGGCACCAGAGTGGCTGCCAGTAGCTGCAGGACCTACAGTACCGAGGTGAATACCGCCAGCTGTGCTGAGAATGGCATTCTTTTCAGTTTTCTGAGTTTTTCCATCACCATTGGTGTCCATGCTGAACCAGGAACCGCTGCTTACAGACGTTCCATAAGAACAATTAGGGTAAGTACCGGTTGTGAGACAGTAGCTAACACCATCGTCGAATACCAGTACAGAGCTGGAAGTTAGAGCCGCGTTAGCAGACAGTGAAGCACCGCCGATAGCTAAGCCCATTGCTGTTACTAAAGTAGTTTTATTCATTTACTTCCTCCGAAGGATTTTATTAATTTGGTTAACACCGGTACCTGCTATGTACCAAAGCAACAGGATCATGGTTATAACATTTGGCGTTATTCAAACATTTGTTTAGGAATAGTCACCTGCTGTTTCATATGCGAGGATCGTGCCAGAATTATTTTTTCCTTATAATTTAAACAGTTATTACATTTTGCGTAATAAGCAATTGTCTCCACTATGCGGGTTGTAAAGAATCCTGACAAACCTGCGTCCACCCTGAAATAGGCTTCCGCGTATATTAACTTTACAATCAATGTGTTATCGGATATCAGAGCACTGCATATCAGGGTTTGCTAATGTGTAAAATAACCTGATATTTGAGAAGAAGCCATCAATCGCTGTAATAAAATATATTATATTTATAAAAATAATAATATTAGCTATAAAAAACAATAGGATACAATGTTTTTGAGGTGTGCATTACCTGATTAACATTGCAGGCTAATAAAGCTTGTCGCTTCCGGCAAGCTGTCAGACTGTGTAATATTCCGATGCAATTCTGATGCAAGAGAAACTTTGAATACGATGTTCCTTTCAATTACCAATGTAAGATTGATATGGTTGGTTTTGGTATGCATTCTGATCTCGGGTTGTGCCCAGAAAGACGATGGCCAGTATCACAAACCAGTGAAAGCCGCTCTGCAAAAGATTCATCTTGATCTTTCTGCTATTTCATTGCCAAAACTCGGCAGCCCTTATTCTACACCGGCTCGACTTCCTGCGGTTGATACTGCCATGAGATCGCCTCTGAAGATGATTGCGATTGCATCACGTGTTCAGAAAGCGAATATCAATTCGTCTTTGGACTCACCGGTGAATTTTCTTCCTGATTTATTATCCTCATTTGAGATCAAACGTGTGGATAAGAATACGAAAATAGATAAGGATAATGCACACAATCGAATGCAACAGATTACAGATGTATTCGACAATATCGATAACAGCGCCAGTATGCACGAGTCATTGGCTGAACTGGCAAAGAAGCTGATGTCGTTAGCGAACATGCACAAGGAAAATCACGCTAATCATAATGCCAGTGATATTCAGGCCATTTCCTCTCATTTGCAGCAATTAGTCAGTGATATGTCTGCTGATAGTGACAAGAGATGGTTGGAACTGGATGAGTACCACAAAATCGGACAGGACTACGATATAAGCGTCGAACTCAATATGCTGCTTCTCTGTATGGAAGCTATGCAACAGTATCTCAACTTACCGATTCCTGAAATAGAGCAGGCCATTACATGGCAAACACCACTCGGTAGAATTCGCTTATCGGGTAATTCTGATGATATTCATGAGGGACATTTTTTTATTCTTGTAGATACTGGCGGCAATGATAAATATATCAATGTAGGAACCACGCCACCAGAACAAGGTTTTACTTTTGTCATTGATCATCAAGGCAATGACATTGTTAATTGGGACAAATCGACAGGGCCTGGCTCGGGAGTTTTCGGTGTTGGTATCTGGTCTGATTTAAGTGGCGACGATATATATGAAGGCCGTAACACGGGTCCAGGCTCAGGTATTTTTGGGGCCGGTTTATTATGGGATGCCAGTGGTAATGACTTATACAAGAGTGGCTCTTTATCTCAAGGTGCTGGTCAATATGGTATTGGGGTGCTTATTGATGAAACAGGTGATGATAAATTTGTTGCTGAATTATCAGGTCAGGGATATGGCGGTACAGGAGGTGTTGGAATACTGGTTGATGGAAGTGGTAGCGACAGTTATTACTGTAATAAGACGATAACTGATAAATCTGAGGGTCGTCTTAAACGCAATAAGGAGCCACACTTCGTTAATATGTGTCAGGGTTTTAGCTTTGGCAGGCGACCAGATGTCTCGGGTGGTCTAGGTTTACTGGTTGACTATGCTGGGGATGATTCGTACAAAGCCGATATATTCGCGCAAGGAGCGTCCTATTGGTTTGGTCTGGGCATGTTGATTGATGTATCAGGGAATGATACATACACAGCGTTCGAGCATGCGCAGGGAGAGAGTTTGCATTTAGGCGCTGCTTTTCTTGGTGATTACAATGGCAATGATACATATAATGCTTATCAGCATGCACAGGGAACGGGGATTGATCGCGCTGTTGGCATGCTTCTCGACGAGCATGGCAATGATTCGTATACATCAACCAGAGAATCACAGGGTGCAGGCATAAAGCCCTATGGAGTAGGCATACTCATCGATAATGAAGGTAACGATAAGTACAAAGCCCTGGCGCGCTCGCAGGGATATGCAAAAGATCCGACCACAGAAGGATTTCCACCGGAACAATGGCCTACCGGAATACTTCTTGACCTGCACGGCAAGGATATCTTTGAATTATTAAGACAGGTTCCTGTCAACGAAAGCGGTAGAATTCAAAATAGACAAGGAATAGCCATTGATTACAAAGCGGATCATTAAGGGGGCACAATGCCTACATTTTAATTATCTGAGTGATTAACTCCTTCAAATTAGGCATTGTGTCCCCCTAATATAATTCAGTACGTTTCTGTAATACTTCAACATTTACTTGAAGTTGATTTGTAAATAACTGATAAAATGCTCGGCTCAAGACATTATTGGATAATTTATTAACTTAAACTTAAAATTTTCACTATCGGGACGCGACCTAGTTGGCGCACCGGGTGAAGTGGCAAATACGGTTAATCAGTAACGTTATTTTTTATTATCGCGTTAACTGGTACCGAGGATATAGATTTATGGCAGAACACAATATCAACACCATGACTGAACAGGCCTTAACTTTTCTGGAGAACGGCAATTTAGTGGAATCACGTGCCTTGTATCAACAGATATGCGAGCTTGAAAAAAACGATGCCGAAGCCTGGTCGATGCTTGGCGCCATAAGCGGGGAGCTTGGTGATATTCCTGAAGCTGTTTCCTGCTTGCGTAAGGCGATCGCTATTCAGCCAGATTTCCCGGAGGCCTTGCTCAATCTTGGAAGTGTGCTGAGGTTGCAAGGAGAATTTCATGAGGCTATGACTAATTTTCAGCGAGCAGTGGATGTTAGGCCTGATTATGCGGAAGCCTGGATTATGTTGGGTGGAATGAGTGGGGTCATGGGCGAGTTTGATAAGGCGGAGGCCTGTTGTAGAAAAACCATTTCTTTGCAACCGGATTCGGTGGATGCGCACATGAACCTTGGTAACGCCTTGCTAAATCAGGGAAAGCAGGAAGAAGCTGTAGTGACTTACCAACAGGTAACCGAATTGCAAGACAATTTCTCCATGGCATGGTTTATGTTGAGCAAAGCGCTCATGCAACTTGAAAGAATATCTGAAGCAGAAATTGCTTGCCGCAAAGCTCTTATGTTGCAACCTGATTTAGCTGATGCACACTTTTTGCTAGGCACCATTCTTGAATCGATTCACAAGATTGACGAAGCTGTGGCAAGCTATAGTAAGGCGCTGGAACTTGCGCCCGGCAATGCTGATGCACACGGTCGACTTGGCGGGCTGATGCATAGCCAGAAGAAATACGATGATGCAAAGGAGCATTACCAGCAGTCGCTGCGCCTCAATTCCCAGCAGTCGTTGATTCACTTCAATCTTGGTGTTCTGTTCCAGCAACTCGAACAATTCACAGAGGCCGAAGCTAGCTACCACAATGCTATACAACTCAAACCGGACTATGGCAGGGCGTACGCTAATCTCGGTTTCGTGCTACGTACCCTGAACAGACCGGAAGAAGCTGTCAGTGCCTACCAACAGGCAGTGGCAATCGAACCAGAGTCATCTGACATTTATTATAATTTGGGACTGGTACTACAGGTTCTGGAGCGGTACGACGAAGCTGAACAAAATCAAAAAGCGGCTATTCAGCGTAAACCAGATTATGCCAATGCACATTGCAGTCTCGCCAGACTGCTCCAGATAAAAGGCGAACACGCAGAAGCAGAGGCTAGCTACCGGCAAGCCATTGAGCACAGAAAAGACTTTGAGGTGGCTTTTCATGGATTGGCTACCGTGTTGACTTCCATGGGTAGACAGCCAGAAGCCATAGCTTGTTGTCAGGAGGCGCTACGCATCAAGCCGGATTATGTTGATGCACTCATAACACTGGCCGCAGCGCTCATGCCCCTGCAACAACCAGAGCAGGCAATGGAACATTGCTCACGTGCGCTTGAAATCGAGCCAGAAAACATTAATGCCATTGCGCTGTACGCAAATATTGCGACCCACACCGGTGACTTTGAAAAAGCCTATCAAAAAATATGCCCATTACTGGAAACGGGCATTGATAATACCGGAAGTGAGAGCATTAATATCGTGTTGGCTTTTGGTTTGATCAGCAAGAATCTCAATCGCCAGGATGAAGCCATCGCCTTGATGGAGCAATCGCTTCAGAGATCCTCGTTATCAGCTATTAGTCGACGCAATCTGCATTTCAATTTGGGCATGCTTTACGATGCAACCGGCGAGTATGACAAGGCGTTTCATAACTACAGGCAGGGCAATGAAACAAAGCCACTGGTCTTTGACACGAAACGGCACACACTTGAAGTAGATTCTATGGTTGATGTACATGGTGCTGGTTTTATGATGAGCATGCCCCGTGCCAGAGTGCGTTCGGATAGACCGGTATTTGTTGTCGGCATGCCACGTTCAGGCACCAGTCTGGTTGAGCAAATTTTAGCTAGTCATCCAGAGGTATTCGGAGCTGGGGAATTAACTGATATAGTTCAACTGCCGCTTTCAATGCACTTAAAAATTGGTAGTGAGCAAAAGTATCCCCAATGTTTGCCGCTGTTGACTCAAGATAAGATGGATGTATTTGCACAAAACTACCTTGATAAATTAACGTCATTGTCGCCAGATGCCAGCAGGGTGATCGATAAAATGCCCGGGAACTTTATGCACCTCGGGTTAATTGAATTACTCTTTCCCGATGCCCGTATTATCCACTGCATGCGTGATCCCATGGATAATTGCCTGTCATGCTATTTTCAGGATTTCTCCCGTAGCCATCATTATTCATATGATCTTGCGAATCTCGGTGCCTTTTATAATGAATATCGTAAAATAATGCGACACTGGCGAAGTATTTTGAGCATTCCTATGTACGAGATCCAATATGAGGAGCTGGTCGCTAATCAAGAGACAAAAAGTCGTGAGCTGGTCGAATTTTGCGGTTTGGAATGGGATGAGCGTTGCCTGAATTTCCATGAAACCAAACGCTTTGTAGGAACTGCAAGTTATGATCAGGTCCGTAAGCCAATGTATAAAAAGTCGGCTGGACGTTGGAAGAATTATGAGCGGCATCTCGATCAGCTCAAACAAGCGCTTAAAGTGTGAACATCTTAACGCGAGTTGGCTGTCAATAGCTTTACAATACCATGGCTAAAAAGAACATCATCAACCAGTCTAGAAAGAAGAAAGCCTGGGCGCTGCTACAGGAAAATAAACTGACTGAGGCGAAAGAACTTTATATCAGAATAGGACAGTCTGATAAAAGAGATGTTGATGTCTGGATTACTCTTGGCATCATTAATCGGCGTCTTGAATTATTGGATGAAGCAGAGGACTGCTGTCGCCACGCTCTGAAAATTCAACCGGAGAGTGCGGCCGCTCATCATGCACTGGGTGCGGTCCTGCAATGTCAGGGAAAAATGGCAGATGCAAAGGCCTGTTACCGAACTGCGATACGTTTAGAACCGGATTTCACAGATGCCTATTATTTTCTTGGTAACGCACTGCGGGAATCTGGAGAATTTCCGGAAGCTATAGCCAGTTATCGCAAAGCTGTTCAACTGCGCCCGGATTTTCTTGAAGCATTATGCAATTTGGGTGCTGGGCTCAAACAACTGGGAGAGTTTCAGGAAGCTCAGGAGTGTCTCGAAAGAGCGTTACGTATCCGCCCCGATACGGTTCAAGTGTATTGTAATCTTGCTGAAATACAATTGTATCTGGACAAGCCCAGAATAGCATTACAGCATGCGCTAGCTGCTATTCGGGTCAGCCCAGATTTTTTTGATGCCCAGCTGGTAATGGGCAACATACACAGACAAATGGGAGATTATGATGAAGCACTAAAACATTATAGGGCTGCTTTGGATATCAATCCCGGCGATGTGAATGTTACTGCAGCAATAGCTGATATACTCGAAATACGGGGTGAATTCGATGAATCCATCGAATTGCTTCAGCCATTTCTGACAGCTGATGACCCGCACCTAAGTGTAATTACAGTTTTTTCGCACCTTTCAAAACACTTTGGTAAACAGGAGCAGGCTATTGGCCTCATGGAAAGAGCCTTGTTACAGGGCAACCTGCCCAGCCAGGACAGCATTAACATTTATTATGAACTGGGAAAACTTTTCGAAGAAGCGAAATGTTATGACCGTGCTTTCGAAAACTACAGCCTGGCTAATGAAAAAGAGAGCAGCCTGAATTCCGAAATAACCAGTAAATATGATTTAGACAAAATGGCAAATGATATCTCCGTATGGAAGGAGAAGTGTGATGCTAATTTCTGGACAAATCCCGCATGTCTCGTACGATACAGAACGGCCGGTTTTTGTTGTTGGTATGCCTCGTTCTGGAACGAGCCTGGTAGAGCAGATACTAGCGAGCCATCCATCAGTATATGGTGCGGGCGAGCTAAATGGAATTACGGAGATTGCACATTCTCTGTCTATGATGCCGGGTGTTGATTACCCGCAGTGTCTTGCAGCGACGACTGGTGAAAAACTTGATGCAATGGCAAACAGTTATCTTGAAATATTAAATGATATTTCTCCTGTCGCACTGCGAGTTGTTGACAAAAAGCCGACTAATTTTATGCACCTTGGACTTATTTCGCTGTTATTTCCTAAGGCGCGTATTATTCACATTATGCGTAATCCACTTGATACCTGTTTGTCGATGTATTTTCGAAAGTTTGGGGCGACCTTTTCGTGCACGACTAACTTGACACATTTGGGAGAATACTATCGCTCATATAGAAATTTAATGAACTACTGGAAAGATACACTTGACATTCCTATTCTTGAGATACAGTACGAAGAATTGGTTAATGAATTGGAAAAAATCAGTAAAGATATGGTTGAGTTCTGTGGTCTTGAATGGGATGAACGCTGTTTGTCTTTCCATAAAACAAAACGCGATGTGAATACACCGAGTTATGACCAGGTGCGCCAGCCTATCTATACAAAGTCCATTAACCGCTGGAAGAATTATGATCAGCATCTAGACCAGCTCAAGCAAGCGTTGGAATTGTGAGGAGTAATATCTATGTCTAAAACAGAGCAATCACGGGAATGCTCGTCTTGTGCTGCTTGTTGCGAAGGATGGATTAGTATTACTGTTTACGGAGAAGAGGTCAGCTTTGGCCATCCTTGCCCGCATACTACGAGTAGCGGTTGCAATATTTATGAGAAACGACCTGTTGATCCGTGTAGAACTTTCAAGTGCGGGTGGCTGGCAGATGGGGGGCTTATGCCGGAGTGGATGAGACCGGACAATGCCGGGGTTATTGTAATGTTTAATAAATACTCTATGGCTGGTCGCCAGGTTGATGCCGCAATAATCGTAGGGGGAGAATTGTCTCCCAGGTCGTCGGAATGGTTGGAAAATTATACGTTACAGAATGAACGTTCCCTGATAATTACAGGAACAGTAGTAAACGAAGTTGATAATTCTTCTCGCACAACAATTAAACTATTTGGTTCAGATATATTTAAAAAAGAAATTGGTGATTTGATAAAAAGTGGTCGTTTTTCACTGGCAGAATGGAGTTTGTCTGCATAACTGCAATTTAATAGATGGACGCATGGCGTAATAGGGGTGCAATACCTAAATTTCTGAGTCAATCTTTGAAACAATCTGGATTAGGTATTGTACCCCCCCCTTAGTGCTTAGGTTTTGAGTTGAATTTCTTTCAGGGCTTTCACATAGAATTTTTCCAGTTCTTTTACACAGCTCGTATCATTACAAATATTGTTATGACAGTTTGATATTTTTTCCTTAATGTTCTTTCGCAACTCACTATCCAGACCAAGATTTGCTGCTATTTCGATATATTCATCAGCTGATTCAGCAATAGTTTCGGTAACGCCAAGCATTTTCAGAATCGCATAACTATGACGTCCGCGCATATATTTTGTCGGTAAAGTTACAACTGGCAAGTGGCAATCAATCGCCGCGAGTGTTGTGTTGTTGCCGGACCAGGGTGGGTTGTCAAGGAAAATATCTGCTACTTGATTAAGGTTCAAGTAGTCATCGGGTGACAGCCTGTTCAGCATAATACAGAAGTCCTGTGCTTTGAGGCCGGCATTTGAAAAGGCGCGATCCATTCGCTGCATGAACTGTCTCACAACGTAGACACTGGAGATGGCGAGGAAGACGAACTGTGTATTGGGAACGCGCTTGGCGATCTCTGGCAGGAGATAATCATATTGCGGGAGATACTTGAAAAGAGACTGGCTGCACAGATAGAGTACTGCATCCTCGCGAAGGTTGAAATCCGAGCGCTTCTTTTGTGGCGGCCGGCTCTGTAATCTGTCGTGCTGATCACTGGAATAACAATGCGCCATGTTGGGAAGGCGCACCAGCTTCTCCGTGTAATGTTCCTGGCCGTTTTCAGGTTCCATCAAATCGCTGGATAGCCAGTAATCCATAGTAGGAAGTCCGGAGGTAATCGGATGTCCCCAGCCTACACATTGCACCGGTGCTAGTCGCAACCCCGCCATCATCATATTAAACGCGTCCATGCCTAATTCAGGGTAGACCAGAATATGCAGCTTGTCCGTTGTTATCTGTTCACATGCTTTTTCTAAATCACCGGGTATATGGTGAAAATGATCGCAACAGGATTTGAATATTTCAGTTTTGGCATCGACCCTGGTTCCCGTGTGATAACAGTGTACCTCGAACTGTTTTTTATCTCGATTTTGCAGCCAGCCCAATAGCCATACCGCACCATTGTGGTCTCTTAAAAATGTCGAGGTATAACCAATACGAATCTTGTCGTTGGGTTCAAGTGGTGGCATATCCAGAGGCACCACCCACTGCGGATAGTTAGCCGCCATAATTCGATGCACAATTTCGCCATATTGCTTTTGTAATTCTTTGTCATTTTTTTCCTGATATTGCAGGTAAAAGTTGCTATTGGTAGAAATCCCTTTCAACGCATTCAATTTGCCTTGCACCGTATCCAGCGCAAGACCTTCAGACAATAGCTTTAAACCATCGGTATATCGATTGCGATAAAAGGTTATTTGATCTTCATTGTCATAAATGACTGGCAGGCATCTCAGCTTGTTCCAATAGGCCTCTGGTATTGAATCGCTGAGTGATAGTACCTTGTCATAGGCGTTGATCGCTTCTTCAACTCTGCTTTGTAGAGTCAGCATAACACCAAGCTGGAAACAGGCCTGGGCTGAACTGGGGTCCGAACGCACTGCATCTTGAAAAGATTGTTCTGCCGCGTCAAACAAACCCTGCTCTTTGAATAAAACGCCAAGACTGAAATGAATACCCGGTATATCAGGTTGAATTTTAATGGCCTTCTGATAGCAGGCCTGTGCTTCATTCAGCTTGCTCAGAGCCTGACATGAAATGCCCATATTATAATATGCAGCAGCGTTGTTTGGTTCTATTGTAATGGCCTTTTGGCAACATTCGATTGCCTGGTGGTATCTGCCAAGCTTGCTATAAATCATTCCCAGCATGAACCATGTTTCCGCGTCGCCGCTATCAGTTTTGCTGATTTCTTCGTAGATGCTCAACGCGGCCTGGAACTGCTCTTTTTCCACCAGTTCCACCGCCTTCTTTTTTGAAATATTATTTTGTGTCATTCTTGTAATGATGCCTAAGCAATTCCAGGTTTAATTGCTGCGCAGAGTAAGCTATTTCAGTCACAATTCAATCTAAACTGTGTCTATACTTAAAATATGCGCTATATGTTAAACTTCAGATTGTAAATTATTTATTGCGATTCTTCCCAAAATATTGTGATTTTTCACAAAAATAATATGCTGAATATATTAACTAGAAGAGATATCATGCTGTGGTCACCGCTCAAGAACAAGTACCTCCCCAGATTCAGGAATATTTATTAAATCAGTCTGATTATAAGTGTTCTAATCCGGCATGCAAAACCCCTGTAACACTTGAAAAATGTCAATTTGACTATGTATTTCAGCCCGAAATAATCCAGAATGAAAATTTGCTGGTTTTATGTGGCGATTGTCATCAGCAATACCGTGGCCAGCTTATTCTGCAGGCTGCTTTGCAAGCATGGAAAATCCTACAGATAGCATTGGCGGGTAATGCGGAAGAAAGCCCTATGGATTTAAGAGTTGGGGCCATCCGTAATTACCAGGGACTTGCGCAATTTTTTCCGGATGAGCATTTACTCTTCCCATTCAAAGGTGGGAAAATTCATCTGAATATAAAAGAGTCGCATATGATGCTTGCCAGGGCGTTGGGAATATACGAGCCTGATAAGACGCAAACCATTTGCACCCTGCTGAAACCCGGAATGACTTTTATTGACATAGGTTCAAATAAGGGTGATTTTTCTCTGCTTGCAGCAAAAGTTGTTGAGGAAACAGGCAAGGTACTGGCATTTGAACCCGAACCGGACAATTGCCATTGGATGCGACGTAGCATGGATGTGAACGAGTACAGAAATATCGCTTTATATGATATAGCTCTTGGTGACACTAACGAACAGACTCAATTATATCTTGGGGAAAAGAGTGGCTGGCACAGCCTGATACCATCTTCCATAAGTCCGGATCAGGATGCCATCAATGTACAAATGAAAACCCTTGATGACATGCTTACAGGGATAGATTGTAAGCATGTGGACATGATCAAGATTGATGTCGAAGGGGCGGAACTAAAAGTATTAGAAGGTGCGAAATCAACCTTCTCTAATAATAAGGAAATTATTCTGCTGATCGATATCCACCCGCAATTAGGAGTGGACCCAGCCAAAATATGCAATTTTTTAGAAACTCATGGGTTCTCCATTCACGACATAAAATATCCTCACGGCAAACTTAACCACGTTGCCCCCGATCTTCAGGAGATACTTGCGAAGCGTTTGTAGTTTGTAACAACGACATAATAACTTAGAAAAATTTTCAACTGGAAATTACGACATCTGGAGAAAAAAGATGAGCTGCTTTTTTATAGGGGGGGTGAATAGATCAGGAACAACATTACTACAGAGTATTTTGTGTTCAGACAAAACTACAAATCCACTCATTCATGAGGCAAGCTATCTCAGAAATGTTGTTGAAGCTTATGTTTTTGGGCAGCAGCAGTTCGATGAGCATAACCGGTATTATTTTTCTTCGGTTGATGAGATGAAGAACTTCACCGCTCAATGGGCTAAGGCATTTTTAGACAAGACTCGGGCTCGCTATCCTGAAGCAAAACATCTTGTGCTTAAACATCCTCCTTTGACATCGCGTTTTCCTGCCCTTTACGAATTGTTATCCAGTGTAGGTGAAGAAGTACATTTTTTTATTATTATTCGTGATCCGCGTGATGTTGTAGCCTCACTGCTAAAAGTTGGAGAACGATTACGGGCTCAGGGAAACCCGGAGGGTGCAACACTGCCACGTGATATGAATCGTCTAGGGAGCTACTACATGATGTGCTACATGCCAGCTCTTTCTCATCAGGATCCAGAATACCAGCGCTGTATCACCATGATTAAATACGAAGATCTGGTGGCAAACCCGAAACCGGTTATTGAAGTTATTCGAAGAGCCAGTGGTCTACAGCTTGAGGAATTTGATGTTACATCTGATTGGCAGCATAATGAAATAGATTATGAAGGCATGGAGCAGGAAAAAAATGCCTGGCTTTCCAGTTTGTGGGGAAAGAAACTGTCCAATGCGCGGATCGGTTCGTATAAAAAAATTCTTACGTCGGATGAAATAAGTACATTGGAAACGGTCTGCGCAGGACCGTTGAAAACTTTTGGTTATACTTAGTGATTTATTTTTATGCTCCTTTCGAAGGCTAGCATGACGACAAATTCCAGGAGAATGTGATGTCTGAAAATTATCAGCAGTACTTTAAAACGGTTGAAGAACGTTACGATATTGACCCGTATCCGCGCAGGGATCCGGAAAAAGAAAGAGAAATGATATATGTTACTGCGACAGAATATCTTGGAAAGATTAACCATTATTGCTACGGAGGCGAAAGGGATTTGCGAGATAACTGCCGGTTTCTTGTTGCGGGAGGCGGAACAGGGGATGCGGCTATCTATCTGGCAGAGCAGTTGCGTAACACTGAGTCTGAAGTTGTGTATATTGATATTAGTTCTGCATCAATGAAAGTTGCACAATCAAGAGCCGAAGTCAGGGGATTGACTAATATAAAATGGTTGCATGGTTCGCTAATAGAGTTGCCCAATATGAATTTGGGCGAGTTTGATTATATAAATTGTAGTGGCGTGTTACATCATCTTGAGGATCCACTTGCTGCTTTGAAGGCGTTGGATAAGATGCTGAAAAGCGACGGATGTATGGGCTTGCTGCTATATGCAAAATACGGGAGGGCCTCTTTATATAATCTACAGTCTCTTATGCAAGTTATTAATTCTGGCGTAAGCGAGACACAGGATAAGATAGATCGTGCGAAGATAATGTTGAAATCTTTGGAGACGGTGCCTTCGCAGTGGCTATTAAGAGATAAAGATCGCTGGTCTATGGAATTAAATGCCATGGGTGTGCAGGAAAATTCAGATACGGGGTTTTATCATTTATTTCTTCATGAAGACCACTCGTTTACATTGCCACAGCTATATCAATTGATTGGTGATGCTGGATTATGCCTGGCTAAATTAACCGGTTTTCCCGGGCATACCAGAAAATATGAACCGACTTTTTCAGTAAACAATACTGAATTTAATGAGATGATTGATACATTAACGGAGCGTGACAGAAAAGCTGCAGGAGAACTTATAAATGGAAGTATTTTAAGCCATACATTATACGTATCTAAACAGGATGGCGTGGCAGCTGATTTGAATAACATGGATAATATTCCATATATTCAATATAAATTTGCCGCGCCAGAGCAAATGTTTGCGGCGCTTCAGGGTAACCCTGGGAAATCAATGAATGTGAAGATGGGCTCTGATGAGGGTGATATGTTGATAGTGAAACAGGGACGTTATACGAAATATTTAGTCAAGCATCTTGATGGGTCAAAATCTCTTGGAGAAATATTGGATTGTGTCAAGAATGATGTGGCTGCAACAGGTGACGAAGTTGATCATGCAGTGCTAATGGATGAATATGCCATGTTATGTCGTGATTTTGATGAATGGGATATGATTTTATGTAGAAATAAAAATGTTCCTCATTACAGCCGATCTGATGAGTTGGGCGGATAAATCTATAGTGTTTCTAAGCGACTTAGCGATTGAGCTCGCTGATGTGAAACGTTTCCGGCAGAAGAGTGGCTTAGCTTGTTGGTGGTCGTCAGCTGTCTCCTAATGCAGTAATGAGCGGATCAAGCTGCTTTTCGTAGTTCTTCCAGCGGTTAATGGATTTAGTGTATATAGGCTGGCGCACCTGATCGTAACTTGCAGTGGTAATGGCGCGCTGGTTTTTGTGAAACTGCAGGCAGGCATCATCCCACTCCAGGCTGCAGAATTCGACAATGGCGCGACTTACCGATTCCTGATTGCTGACTAGTTCTTCATAGTGTACGTTCATCATTGGTATCTCCAGTACTCTTTCCCAGTGCTGCATAAGCCGAGTGTACTCACGGTAGTATTTTCCCAGCGTGGACAGGTCATGGGTGTAGGGGTGATACCCGGAAAAAGTTTGGAAATAGCATGACAGGCAGGTGTCAAGAGGGTCTCGTATGCAATGGATAACACGGGCCTTCGGGAACAGGCGCTGGATCAGACCAAGATACATGAAATTGTGTGGCATCTTGTCGGTGATACGCAGGGCGTCCGGTGATACTGCACGCAGCCGTTGCAGATATTCGGTGGTTAAGCTATTCACCTGTTCCTGAGTGAGCGCATCGATGCCAGCTGGGTAGTGCCCTCCGGTTTTGGTTTTATCGGGGATAGATGCTGCCAGGTCGTAGACCTCTTCTCGTTCGCCTCCGCCGGTCACCAGCGGATGACTGGCCAGTATCTGCTCTACCAGTGAGGTGCCTGATCGTGGCATGCCGATAATGAATATAGGTAGTGAGGTATCCTGGGTGGCGCGTGGCAGTGACCGCAGGCTGTGGGTATTGAATGTTGTGATGAGTGTATCTATCAAGGCGGCATATTGTTCGATGGTGAAGTTCACCGTGTAAAGAGAATGTCCGATCTGAAACTGTTCGAATGCCGCGTTGTAGTTAGCGGACATGTCATAGAGCTTGCCCAGGGCAAAATACAGTCGGATTTGCTCCTGGGAGCTCCATCCCCCTTCGTCGAGGAGATGCACCAGCCAGGCAATGGCTTCTTCCTGCTTATTATGGTGATGTGCCATCTCAGCAAAGGTAACTGCCAGGGCAGCGTGGAGTGTTTTTGCCTCCAGATGAGGCCGCACCAGCTCGAATGCCGCCATGAATTCACCACGCTTATCCAGCACTCGTACCTTTCCACACAGGGCATCCAGAGACGCTGGCTGAGTGGCCAGAATGGTATCGTAGTAGCCCATTGCATCCTGGAGACGTCCAAGGCTGATTAGTGAATTTCCAAGGCTAATCTGCACTTGCTCAATTCCAGGGCGAAGCTCAAGTGCCTTTTGGTAGGCGTGCGTCGCCTGCTCAAGCGATCCTCTGGTTTTAAGAATATTGCCAAGATTGTAGTAGATATCGGCAGAATCCGGCCTCAGGGAAATTGCCCTCTGGAGAGAGGTGATAGCCTCATCCAGTTTGCCCTGTTCCGCCAGGACGTTTCCGAGATTGCTGTGAAAGCTTGCGTTATCCGGCTTAAGGCGGATAGCCTGCTGATAACTGCTCACTGCATCCGGTAATTTTCCAGCTGTTTTTAGGACGATACCTAGATTGGAATGTGCCTCAGCCATTGCTGGCTGTAGTTTTATTGCCTTGTTCAGGCATGTAATTGCGTCAGAGGGACTAGAGAGTGTGCCATGAACACAACCGAGTAGCATCCACGCCTCTGCATCTTTTTTATTGAGTTTGCAGACCTTTTGCAGCAGCGCCTTAGCTTCCGTTGCACGGCCACTCCGGAGCATCTGGTATGCCTGCATTTTTATATTTTCAGCTTGCTGATTCATGTGGGCTATCTGAGGCTTATATCTGAGGCTTATTATATGCTGGTCATAATACCATTATGTTTCCATATTCACAGGATCGTTGTTTCTGGATTATGCTTCCATCGGTTCTTTGAACCGGAATTGGCCGCAACTGACATCCAGCCAGTATCTAATTTAGCGTGCTATGGGTAGTGGCTTAAATATCATGCAATTTCATTCATGTAGGATTCACTATCTCTGCTGTTAGCAAAGGCGCGAATACTCTATAAGTTGCGCTACTCATTCTATACTTGCTTGTCAATGTATATTCAGAAATTTGGCTTTATTATCTCCCGTCCGGGTGAATTAACAATCAGCTGTAGTTGATGATGAAAGTGCTGTTAATCAGGTTTATAATGTTGCCGCCGGTGATTGAGTTACATTGAATGTGTAGCCAAGCTGATAATATCTGGTTTGGTAGAAAAGTACCCTCAAATAACTAACTTAAGCCTGTATATCATGATTTTAGAGCGGGTGACGTGTATTGCTCTTTGGTAGATATATCTATGGCTAGAGCCTTGTTGGGCGACACGCCAATTTACCGCATTGGTGATGGTATGAAAGAGGCCTGACCAGGCATGTTAGGAACATTAATGTATAACATAATCTTTTAAGGATACGTGTGCTATTAAGAGTGTATCAATATGGATTTATGGGCATAAGTCGCATGATGAACAAGATAATGAAGAAGATAATCGGCAGGATAGTTTGGATTAGTATTTTAAAATATCGTGACATTGAAGGTTTTGTGCAATGGTATGTATTGGGTGGTAAAAGGTGTTTCTCGCGTTATTTCTCACAAATGGCCGCCTCGCATAAGTGGTGTTTTATTGTAGGCGTAAATAACTCAGGCACAAGTTTACTCCAAAGAATTCTTGAGAAAACTGGGCAGGTATCAACACTGCCATACGAAGGACAGTTGTATACAACTGTGCTAAAACGCGGCATAAAAAGAGGGTATGAGCGGGTGTACAGTGAGTACGAAGATGAGTTAATTGTTGATGAGGGAGCATCAATTGCCGCTGCCCCTCGACTTATTTTCGACTGGATGAGATGCCTTGATTTGCCTATTAAGGACATTATTGTCGAGAAAACTCCGCACAATGCACTGCGTATGAAATGGCTGCAGAAGGTTTTTCCAAATAGTTATTTTATCTGCCTGGTTAGAAATGGTTACGCTGTTGCTGAGGGAATTCGGAGAAAAGGCAATAAATCAATCGAGCGCGCCGCCCGACATTGGAACCAGGCAAATAAACGTATGCTCGAACAGATCCCGAGTATCGATAAGTGCCTTGTCGTTAAATACGAGGATCTTGTTGATAATGGTATGGAAACGGCATGCCATCTTGCTAATTTTCTTGAGCTGGACAGGGAATTGATTAAGACGGCTCTTGAAAAAGATTACTCATTTAATTCAGTACAAGATGAAACTGAAAACAAGGTAGTGAATATGAATAGCAGAAGTTTTAGTGCATTATCTGAAGAAGATCGAAGTATTATTGCTTCAGTTGCAGCTGAGATGCTTGAGCATTTCTCATATACTGCTGAACCAGATGAGCACTGATATCGATATGGAACGTTATGCATACCTTAAAAATGGTGACGTTGTTAGACAAGTTGCAGAGCTTGAGCAACTGAAATGGCGTGTACCAGAAGGTGGTCCTAATGCATTCATTGCTGATTTTCTTGACAGCGTAAAGGATGACGACGTTCTCCTGCTGTCTTCAGACAGAAGAAATGCGATCAGTTATACCGGGCGGATACAAGCTATATCATATAATGCAATACCATGGAATGATGTCGGGCTGCTTAAACCCCTGCAGAGATTTTCAGTATTCCTGAGAACGATATTTAAACTTTTGCAGTTTCACCCAACACGGATTATCTGTGGGCGAACAGGTTCGATGTTGTGGGCCAGTTACCTTGTTTCAAAAATATACCGTGTGCCATTGGTTCACTCACGTCATAACAGGCTTATAGAAGAACATGAAAAGCGACTGTACAGGCGAATTGGTTATTTTCTTGATATATGGGTAATTACAAGAATTCATGGTTCGGTATGCCACGGGCCGTACTTACGCCAACAGCTCATAGACGCCGGTGTTGACGAGGGCAGGGTGTTCGAGTTTGACTCTGGAAATCGTGATTTCTATGAACATGCATTGACTGCTTCTTGTTCTGAACAAGTCCGGACAGGCAAAGAAGAATTTATCGTTTTATTTGTAGGGCGTATGGAGAAGAATAAGGGCATTGTTGATCTGTTTAATGCCTGCAAAAATATCGGTAAAAAATACCAACAGTTAAGACTGGTATATGTTGGAGACGGTGAAGCTTCTTCGTTACTAGAAGGACTTGTTGAGGCAAGCAGCCTGCAAGAGCGAGTGAAACTTCTGGGTAGAATTGAACATGAGCAGTTAGGGTCGCTTATGCAGCAATGCGATCTTCTTGTTACACCTACATGGAGTTCGTTTCCTGAAGGGCGCTGTATGACTGCAATGGAAGGTCTGGTTATGGGGATTCCAGTGGTGGCGCCGGATTTCGGTCCATTCCCATATCTTGTAGAACACAATATCAATGGGCTGCTATATGCGCCAGATTCGGTCAAAGATCTTGAGAGCAGTATTTTGAAGTGTGTAGCAAATAGTGAGTTATATACAAAGTTAAAAGCAGGTGCTCAGATATCTGGCCAGGCTTTACTCGATGCGCCTACAGTTTTTTCAAGTGCTGTAAGTAATGCGTTTGCGGAAAAGTAATAAAAGTGTTGGCGTTTGTAATATCGGTTATTAGTAAATAATATTGTGGCCTCTGACAATAATAAAAACCAAAAAGGCTTTGCATCCAATGCGATGACATTGGTAGGCTCAAATATAGTAGCCCAGATAATAACACTTGCCTTTATACCGATAATTACGCGTATTTACTCACCAGAAGCATTTGGGCAGTTCGCGTCAATATTAGCAATAGCATTTTTGTTCGCCTCTGTGTCAAGTTTTCGATATTCTGCGGCTATATTATTGCCAGAAAGTGAGAATTCATCAGACGCATTGACTCTTCTAAGTATGATAATGGTGTTTGCATTTTCAGTAGGGCTCTGTGTAGCTGTAATATTCTTCGAACATGAAATAAGAAATTACGCCAACTTGCAAGTGGGAGATATTTCAGTTTATTTAATACCGTTTATAATGCTTCTTGCTGGTATAAAGTTGATTGTAGATGCATGGTATTTACGAGAAGAGGCTTTTAAGGCATTGGCCTATTCTCATATTTTTGAAGCAGGAAGCGATAGAATATCCAGTATCACGCTTGGGATTGTGGCGTCTGCTGGGGCGTTAGGACTGTTAATCGGTAAAATGACTGGGCTGCTTTTGTCCATATTTACCTTAATACTAAATGGTAAGAGCAGAAGGCTGACTTCTATTGTATCAACCAGTAGCATAAGACAAATTATCCCGGTAGCTAAGGAGTATAGACGCTTCCCTATATTTTCCTGGTCTGCACTACTGCAGCAGGGAACGGTGCAGCTCCCAATAATTATGATGGGTATTTATTATCAGCCTGCCATAGTAGGTTATTTGGCACTTGCGAGACGAATATTACTGGAGCCAGCTAACATAATAGGCGTCGCTGTGCAAAAAAGCTTCCATCAGAAAATTGCTTTAGATTATAGAGAAGGGCGTGATATTAAAGATTCTACGCTGCGTCTTCTTCGATCCATGTTGGCTTATATAACAATCCCCATGATGTTATTTTCTTTTTCTGCAGAATATTTGTTTGCAATTATTTTTGGCGAGACATGGAGGCAATCAGGACAATATGCCCAAGTTCTTACGCCGATGTTTATTGCTGTTTTACTCGTCCTGCCATTTAGTGCGTTATTTGACATATTACATAAACAGAAAGAGCAGGGTATTTACAACATGTCGGTATTGGTGGTTGGGTTTATTACGCTTTCATTAGGCGGAGTTTTTCTTGATCCCTATTATACGGTTGTATTGTTTTCTGCCGGCAGCACGTTGCTGATATTGTCAAGAATAGTTTCCTTAATGCAATATGCTGGCGTTACGGCAAAAGAAGCAATAAATGCTATCATGGAAGCCTTGATTTTAACATTTATTGCAGCCATGCCAATTGTTGTAACAAAATATATGTTTAAATATGATTTTATAGTAATTTTTATATTAAGTATCGTGGTGTTCGTGACTTATATATTATATTTATATAAAACAGATATCTTTATAGCGAATATAGCTTCTACGCTATTTTGTAAAAAAAAGATGAAATAAATCAATAAGGAAAAATAATACTTATTTGCATGAGTATGCATGCAACACAATATTAAGAATAATGTTATGAAGATCAACCGCAAGGTGTTAAACAAAGTTCGGAGAGTTAAGGCATCAGTAAGGTTGTTTATTACGCCTAATAGGTGGCTGATTCATTTTGTTAGTATTTCTAAATATATAACTACTGGCTATAAAACAGAATATCCTATTAATCCTGCGACTATCAAGACGCCCGAGATAATGAATATGCCTGTATTTATAAATGCGCAGCATATATTTTCTGAAAAATATGAATATCCAGAGTTATTTACTGGAGTAATAACAGGTCAGGCTATATTTAACCCAGAATATAATATTGTACTAGATGGAGATCATTCGATAATTATTGAAACATCTGCAACCATGTGTGAGGGCAAATATTTTGATCGACATATCATCACACGAAAACCAACAAAAGAAATACTGGGATTTTCTACCCCATTGAGATCTGTCAGCAACAATTACTATCATGTATTGATCGACCTTCTTCCAAGGTTATTTGCTTTATTTCACGAGCCATACACCAAATTTGAACTAATAAATCTTATTTATACGGGCAAGTTAACTAATGTAGAAAAATTCTGGTTAGATAGAATTCTGCCGGATAATGTAAAACTACTTAATGTTGAGGGTGGTGAAAACTATAAGCTGGAAAATTATGTATATCTACCTTTTCTTACGAGGCAGTTTGCAGGTTATCTACCGAGTGAGTATCTCGAATATGTGCTTCCAAAGGCATTACCCACCAGGCCTCGTAAAAGGTGTAACCGAATATATATTTCTCGAAAAAAAGCAGCATATCGCATTGTCAGAAATGAAGATGAGTTAATAGATGCACTAGAAAAATATGGATTTGTATCATATGAGCTTGAGAATTATACTGTCGAAGAGCAGATAAATATATTTTATGATGCAGAAATTGTAATTAGCCCACATGGTGCTGGATTAACTAATCTTATTTATGCGGAAAATTGCTATGTTCTTGAATTGTTTGCTAATAGCACAGTAAAACCAAGCTATTACACTATTAGTAAGTCAGTTGGGCATGTATATGATTATTTATGCTCAAATGAATCGTGGATAAATGATGATTTCACAGCAGATGTGGATATGATTCTACATAAATTATCTTGCCGATAGTAAGCTATATATTTAATTATTGCTATTCTAATCACCGGTTACATTTATAGGTATTGTTACATTTATAGGTATTATTGAATTGAATAAGACATTAGCTGTATATGGTGGTTTCGGTCTTTTTGTTGTCCTCCAACTGATTGCAGTTATGATGATCGGGGGTGATTCTAATGAGGTCATGAAGTATATTGTTTTTAGTAATCTCTTCGTGCTCCTATTGGTAATATTCTTAGACTCGTTTGGTCTTTTTTGTATCTTGTTAGCGTGGTTTCCTTTTAGCTTTGGTCTTCTTAAATTCGAGCTAGGCATAATTACTTTTACCCCTTATACAATGGGGATGACATTACTTGCATTTCTTAGTGTTTATCTCAGATTATCGAAGGGTAAGAAATATGGCACCACCAAAATAGACGTTATAATATTCTTTCTGTGCCTTTCATTTCTTATAAGCACTTTACTGTCAAATAATCTCGTCCAAAGCGGATTCTTTGCGTTCCATGCACTGTTTGTTCCAGTGGTATCATATTTTTGTGTTAAAAATATGGTGGTTAGTGAAAAACAATATTTACAATCGTTTTTGTTTCTAATGGCCGGTGTTGTTTTATTTGGCGTTCTTGCTATAAGCCCATTTGGCAGGGGTTATAGTGAAGGCCGATTAACCATATTCGAGATGCCACCGATCAGTGCTGCTGCCATATTAATTTGGGCAATTATATCGTTATTCATTTTACAATGGGTTAAAACTATCTATGGAAAAATTTCTCTAGTAATTGTATTTGTTGGATTTGTTAGAACGTTATCAAAAGGATACTTTGCAATTCTATTAATGTCGCCTCTTGTAAACAGAATTATACGCAGAGGAAATGCAAATTCATTAATGAAAGGATTCTTTGTTTTAAGTCTTGTATTGACATTAATGATGGCCTTCTTTTCAACGGGTTATAAACATATCGATATTGAAGCTGAAGAAGACAAAAGTATAGATAGAGTTCTTAACGTTGATCACTGGGTGCATTCATTCACAGGAAGAGGGGCCTACTATCTGGATGGATTTAAGCAGTTCCCAAAGAACCCTATTTTTGGTGTTGGTGCCTATAAAGGCGATTACGCAGTTGTGCGCCATAACTTCCATGTTGAATGGCTTGAATATGGTGGCTTATCTATGTATCTCCTCTATTCGTCATTGTTTATTATACATTTTAAGTCAATGGGTCCATATGCGCGCTATGATAAGTATATAAGAGCAAATCTTGTGCTCATATTGATATTTATTCTGAATGGTCTGTTTAATAGTTTTACTGTTGGATCTGCACCTGTTATGACATATATTTTATTTGGTTTCAATGAGGCAAGAAGACGCATGTACTTGCGCGGGGATTTGCAAAAGCCGAATAATATATGAATGCTAATAGAATTATTTATGCTTTGGTGTGCGTGTTGCTTTTTGCAGCGTGTAAGAGTGAGGCAAGAATATTTTACGTCGATGTGTTATATGGAAGCGATGATAATGATGGGAAAACCGTTAGTACCGCATGGAAAACTATATTAAGAGTTAATAATCAGGATTTAAAGAGCGGTGATAGCGTTCTCTTCAAAGCCGGTCATAAATGGAACGCCAGGATACGCGCAAATAATTCAGGGACTAATGAGGGGTATATTGTATACGGAAAATATGGTGAAGGAGTAAATCCTTTGATTGATATTCAATATAAGGATGGCGCTGCATTTTATACCAGTCAGTCTTATATACGTATTGAAAATATAGACTTTTCTAATACTCGAAACAACGCGCTTGTATTTATAAACAGTCACTACATTGAGATTGAAAATGTCAACGTTAGATTTGCAGAACGAGAGCCGGGCACAGTAACCCCTGATGATTTTTCAAAAATTGGTAATAATGGCATAGCGTTCATTGATGGGGGATCTAATATATACATTAATAATGTTATGATTGCCTATGCGCCAAATAATGGAATTCTTTTCAGGGGGCATGCCACCAATCATATAAGTGAGGTTACTGTAAAAAATAGTTATATACACCATGCTCTACTTAATGATGGACTGACTATTCATCGGGACTGCTGCGGTGGCACAGCAGGAAAAGACTTCCTGGTAGAAAACAATAAAGTGGAGTATTGCTGGGAGCAGGGTATTGATATTGACACAGGATCTTTTGTTAAGCTTATTAATAATATCAGTAATGAAAATGGTGAAGGTGGTATCAAGGTCGGATATTCTGCGGAAGACATATCAATCATTTCACATAAAAGCACAAATGAACCAGTAAAACATAAATCTGCTGCAGTCGCTTTATCTGGAAATAGAGTATCGTTAACAAAAAGCAGGATTAATGGTAAGGGTCATCATCTCATCGCTGTTGTAGGGCTAAAGAACACACCTACTCGAGATGTCATTATAAATGGGAATGAGTTTTTATGGAATGGTGGTAGTAGCATAATGGATATCACAGGTCCAGTAGACAACCTGACAGTCATTAATAACAGATTCCAGTCGGTCAGCGGTAACTATATAAACGGAGGGATGAAGCAAAGAGTAATTCGATTCAGGTCTTCGACCAGGCCACCTAATTATAAAACTTTCAGATTTGAGGATAACCAGTATAGTTCGGATGCTATATTTCAGCTAGCGGGTGAAAATAACGCACAAAAAAGTTTTAATTTAAGTAAATTTAGATCAGTATATGGACAGGAAAAGAAAAGATAGATTGATCAGTTTGTTAAGATTCCATACTATCCAATTTTAAAACTCTAGAAACCTAGAATTCTTGAATTGAACCTGTCAGGAAGCGCGGCGCGACTTAATGTTATAACGGAGTAACAGATTATTAATGTCGTTAATATGGCGACAAATTGACCGGAAAACTGATTATGATTGAAGATATCAAATGTCTCAAGGAAACTACTGACCTTACCTAAAATAATAGAGTGAATCAAAAATATTCCGAACGATACGTTGCCAATTTTTATCAACAACATAGACCAGGCTATGTTCAAGTGCCTAATTATCAGGAATAACCATAAACACGCAAGAGAGTAGATAAAAGAGCTGAATTTCACAGCTGTTGTCGCAAAATCGAGATTCCCTGTGTGATTTATAATTGCTAGTCCCTCAATAATTGATATTGATAGCGCCATCAACACTACAATAACTGCTGTTTTTATGCCTGTTATGCCTATGCGCAATTTTCTTGCCACGTGTTCGTTGCACCCAGTAATAAGCCCTAGCTCGTAGAAAATAACCCAGCTGATGAATGGTGCGGAATACCAATAGAACCCATCGATTTCGCTGTGATATATCTGTATGTAATAGATTATCGTCATGGCAAATATATTGCTACATAGAATCAGGGTGGGTCCGTATCGTAATCTGTTTATTTGATAAAAAACTGGCGTGAGCGTATATAGTTGCAATAGTAAGAATATGAAGTAAAAAGGTGCGGCAGCTCTACCTGTAATTACTCTGATGATAAAATCAGAAAGATTTATATCTGCACCTTTATATATTTTGTAGCATAAGAATACTAGTGACCAGAATAAAAATGGTATCAGGATTCTTGAAAGGCGTTTTGTGAAGAAATTCACCACGTCATTAATGCTATTGAATTCGTACCTGGAAAGAAAATATCCAGATATGAATAGAAATGATGGAACTGCGAAATTATAAAGCTGACGGAGAAGCAGGGTGAGGTCGAAGTTAAGTGAACTTGTTACATTGTTAAGATCAAGTCCGGAGCTCGATGCGTGTATCGCTACTACAGCTATAATTGCTATACCGCGTAGTGCATCAAATGATTCGTCTCTCTGCATTCCTTATCTGGAAAAAATATGCTCGTATATTGCGCTTGAAATCCATGCATTGCCTCGTTCGCAAAAGTGCGAATCACCCTTGCATCGCATACTATTAATATCAACGCTCTCTTCTATAATGGATGCTGGAAGGTTTGTATATGTATTAATAACGCTATTGGCTAACAGTTCCTTAAATGTGGTTATATTAGGACTGTTTGTGTTGTTCCTAAGCAATTCAAGCGTGGTTATATCAGGGAATTGAACTAAATGAACCCGTGGTTTTGAGTTTATATTGCTTTTTAAGCTCTGTAAAAGAAATCTTATTTGTGAATTCAAGTACTCTTTGCATCGTATACGGCTAGGTCCATTATCTTCATAGGCGGTAGCAAACGAATCGCGCCATTTTATGTTTTCATTTTTAATTAAATCGTATGGTTCTTGCTGCTCGCCTTGTGTGTCGTGCGATTTATTAGAGGCAGATATTGCATGTTTAATAATAAATATAGCTCGATAAACATATATGTTCTCCTTAAGCCAGTCTTTTATTATATTTGACTTGGTGTCAGGCCTTCCTTCGAGTGTGACACTATGGATGAATGGTCTGCATTCGTCATCAAAAACAATCAGGCTGGCCGCATTCTTTTCATATTCTGGAACGGGTATGTTATGTGCGGTGAATGATGTTTCGCCTGCCTTTCTAACGAAAGCACCTTTACCATAGATGCGGTTATGCTTTTTTAGGGTGTTATTGTTATAGATGTCATTGCTGACAAACATGTAGATAATATCGGTTGGCCTGTATTTATCTGCGTTGTTGATCGCTTTCATAACAGACTGATCGGTGCCATACCCGCGTACACCGAGATTGATAACGTTGTAGTGTTTCCCGTTTTTTCTGAGTGATTGCTCTAATAAGGCCGGTATAGTTTGATTATCATTTACTTCAAGTGAAGCGGTCGTGCTATCGCCTATAAAGAGAATATTCTGATAGTCTTTTTTATAAGTACCGTCAGGTGAATTTAGCCTGTTGCTATCTATGTCTGTGGTGATTTCGCCTTTGAAGTAGCCATTTGTAAAAATGCCTTTATTGTCAGCTATGCGCCTCCATCCTAGTGTATCATCGCGCTCCCATAAGTGATGTTCCGCTGTTTTTATAGTTAGAAACGGTGGGTCTACGAGTTGTAGAACACTTTCGCACAGCACAAGTGTTATCACGAGTGACAGGCCGTAGCCTAGAATCGTGCGCACCATGTCTCGCTCAGATCAAAACAGGGTATAAATAAACGGAGCCACAGCAGAACCCTGCGATAATACGATTAAGGCGCCCAGCAGGAGTAGCATTATAATCACTGGAGCCAGCCAGAATTTCTTCCGGGCTTTCATAAAACCCCATAAGTCTTTTATTAATTCCAACATTAGAACGGTTTCTCCAGTCGATCTTTTGGTTCACTAATACTCTTTTTTCTGTAGCTTGAAGCAGCTTTATCAAGCTTCCTCGCCATCGGATCCTTACCGAACAGGCGCATGATCAATCCCATCGGTAACACCAGTACATAAAACAACAAACCGAGAATGATGCGAGTATTGACCCAGCCAATTGCATGACCAACTTTCATCCATGTTGTATATACCGGGCGTAATGCACCAGGTACAAGCAATGCTGGCACCCATAATAAAGCCGCCAAAATCCAAGGCCAAGTGGGCATGGCCGCTGCATCAAAAACCCACGGGAAAAAAAGCGCAAACAGAACCACGATAATGGCTCCGGTAATCAAACCAAATTTGCGTAATCCTTTATTATCTAAAATTGGGATCGTTGTGGTCATAATCTAGTCCAGTGCAAACTCATCGCGCCAATCACCTTCTTCCTTCCATTCAGGCTGATCAGTCTTTGCGATCAATACATTTTCCAAAACCAGGTAATCCATCTCCGTACGCATAAAGCAACGATAAGCATCCTCAGGGGTGCACACAATGGGCTCACCGCGTACATTAAACGACGTATTCACCAGCACCGGGCAACCTGTACGTTTATTAAACTCATCCAGTAACCTGTAAAAACGGGGATTAGTATCCTCGTGTACAGTCTGTACGCGAGCCGAATAGTCAACATGCGTGACTGCAGGAATTTCTGATCTTGGTATATTTAACTTATCGATACCGAAAAGCTTTTCCTGTTCCTCGGTCATCTCAATGCGTTTGTCCTGTTTAACCGGTGCTACCAGCAACATATAAGGACTACGACCATCCATTTCGAACCATTCGGAAACATGCTCGGCTTTTACAACTGGTGCAAAAGGCCGGAAAGATTCGCGGTACTTAATTTTCAAATTCATGATGGACTGCATTTTTTTGCTGCGCGCATCACCGATAATCGATCGCCCCCCTAGCGAACGAGGACCAAACTCCATACGCCCCTGAAACCAGCCGACCACGTTGTCGCTATCAAGAATCTCTGCCAGTTTTGGCATTAATTCCGGATCATCCAGTTTTTGGTAACGGGCGCCTGCAGAATCCAGATAGCGAATAATGTCTTCATTAGAATGTTTAGGTCCGAGGTACGAACCAGCCATAAAGTCTGTTCCATTGACCTGTCTCGGCTTCTCAAGATACTCGTACCATGTGGTCAGGGCAGCACCAATTGCTCCACCGGCATCACCGGCAGCAGGCTGAATCCATATGTCCTTGAAAGGCCCTTCACGTAATATTCTTCCATTGGCAACACAATTTAGTGCTACACCACCAGCCAGGCATAAATAATCCGTTTGTAGTTCCTTGTGAACCGTATTGCATATTTTTAGAACAATTTCCTCGGTAACTACCTGGATAGAGCGCGCAATATCCATTTCTCTTTGCGTAACGGTTGAGTCTGGTTTGCAGGCTGGTGCGCCGAACAAATCTGCGAATTTTTTATTGGTCATGGTTAGACCAGTTGCATAATTGAAATAACTCATATCGAGGCGGAAGGTACCGTCCTCTTTCAGGTCAACGAGATTGTCCAGAATGAGATTGACGTATTTTGGTTCGCCATATGGCGCCAGTCCCATCACCTTGTATTCGCCGGAATTAACCCGGAAGCCGGTGTAATAGGTAAAAGCTGAGTAAAGCAGGCCAAGGGAATGAGGAAAATCGAGCTCCCATTGCGGTTTCAACTCGTTACCCTCACCTAGCCAGACAGAGCTTGTCGCCCATTCCCCCACGCCGTCAAGACACAAAACAGCTGCCTTCTCAAAAGGGCTGGCATAAAAAGCAGAGGCTGCATGCGACTTGTGATGCTCATTGAACAGGAGAGGCGGAAGTTCTTTTCTATCAATCCCGCCAAGCGCCACCAGTTCCTTTTTCATCACATCTTTCAGGAATAGCTTTTCTTTTAACCACACCGGCATGGCAGCGGTAAACGACTGAAAGCCATGGGGTGCATAAGCTAGATAGGTTTCAAGCAGGCGCTCAAACTTCACAAGCGGCTTGTCATAGAAAGTGATGTAATCGACATCTTTTAATTCTATGTTGCCCTCTGCGAGGCATGACTCGATAGCGCGACCTGGGAAACCCGCATCGTGTTTCTTGCGCGTAAAACGCTCTTCCTGAGCCGCCGCTACAATATTTCCATCGATAATCAGTGCTGCTGCGCTATCGTGGTAAAACGCCGAAATACCTAGTATGTAAGTCACTGATTAACCCTTGAAATAATAAGGGGGAGTCTAAACTACTAATTTTGTTCAGTAAAGCCTTCCCGTGCTGTAGAATCTACCCTTATCGTCCATCGAGGATGTAAAAGGGTGAGGAATATTGATCAATTCCCTGGATGTGTGAGATTTCTACCGTCGGGTTGAAGAATATGTAGACGAATCTCGTAGTATGGTTTCTTTGTTGTGTGGCCAAAATAGCATATGAAGTACGGGGAAACGGTTTAAGTGAATTTGATCTGGAATATTAATCATTATGCTTATGTACTAAACAAGATTCTTGGCTATGAATAGATTAAGCAACATAAGTAGCTGGAAAAGTTTTGCTAATCATGTTCGCAAAACGGAAATGCCGTTACTAAAAAACCTGGATAAATACAGTAATTCAATTTTGGTGACTGGTTGTCAGCGTTCTGGCACTACTATGCTGTCAAGATTAATAGCAGGAAGTAAAGGCATAGATTCATATAAGTTTACAAAGGATGATGAACTTGATGCAGCACTAATATTATCTGGTAAAGAGGAAATAGATGCGGAAGGCAGGCGATATTGTTTTCAGAGTACCTACGTAAATGAATGCTACTATGAATATTTTAAGGTTAACCGTAATCACAAGATGATATGGGTTGTTAGAAATCCATATTCAGTCATTCATTCATTTTTGAATAACTGGGGTCGATTTGCATTCAATGAGTTATTCAGGTCATGTGGTATGGAGTTACTAAGTTACAGGGATCGTGTAAGGTTAAATTATTTTGGGCTGTGGAGTATAAACAAGCTAAGACGAGCATGCCTGGCTTATAACGGCAAACAAAAACAGTTAGAAAAACTATCTAAAGGCCTGCCGAATATAGATATTATGTTTATTGAATATGATGAGCTTGTGAAAAACAAGAATAATATATTGCCCGAAATATATGACTTTATAGGGCTCGAATATAATAGTGCTTACGGTGATGGAATTAAAGTTAAAAGTATTAGTAAAGCTGATTCAATGAGTACGTCAGATAATAAGATAATAACGGCTATGTGCGAGGCTACATATAAGGATGCGGTTTCATTATGCAATACAATAGTGAAAGCACGGCATGGTAACTAGTGGCGCATAATTTAAGTCATGAAATTGTTATATATATCACAGGATAAATATCCAACGTATAGGGCAGATGTCGCTGTCTTGTTTGGTAAAGAGTTGCCTAAGCTAGGTATGACAGTTGATTGGATACTTCAGTCAAAGATCGAAACTAGCGTTCCTAAATTAGAAGAGGCTAATGAATCGATGATCTATGTAGGGGGTTCATGCAATGGTGACTCATTGGTGTCGAAGTTAAAAAATCATTGGTTGTCACTAAAAACGGATCTTATGATATTCAGTTTCTCAAAAAAGGAAAAATATGATTTTATTCAGGTAAAAGATAAGTTTATTACAGCAATTATTGGCTTGATTGCGGCAAAACTATATGGCTCCAGATTTATATACTGGATGTCATTTCCTCTTGCTGAAGCATATCTACATATGTACCAGCAGAAAGTGGCAAGATTTCCGATTTTGTATTTTATTAGAGGGATGCTGTCAAAATTTCTTATATATAAAATTATTATGCCTATGTCGCATCATGTATTTGTTCAAAGTGAACAGATGAAGCTTGATGTAATGAAGGAGGGGATTAATGGTGAAAATATAACACCTGTGCCTATGGGGGTTGATATAAGTTTAATTCCTTATTCTGATACACAAGAGGCTCAATCGTCAGCAGCTAACACTAACATTATTCTGTATTTGGGTACTTTAGATAGAAATCGACATATAGAGTTTCTTATCCAGGTTATGGATATCGTCAAAAAAAATAAACCGGATGCCATTCTTTATCTTGTTGGTAAAGGCGAGCATCCAGGGGATGAAGAATTCATAACCAGTGAAATCAAAAAATATTCCCTTGAGGATTCGGTGGAGTTGACGGGATTCTTGCCCATGGATAAAGCATGGCAATACGTCAGGAAGGCGGATGTATGCGTGTCGCCTTTTTACCCCACGCCTATATTAAATTCAACATCGCCAACAAAGTTAATTGAATATATGGCTATGGCTAAACCAGTTGTTGCAAATGATCATCCTGAACAGAAGCTTGTTATAAGTGAGAGCCAGGGGGGGTTATGTGTTCCATATGAAGCGCATGAATTTGCCAATGCTATTGAATATATCTTGAACAATGCCGACGAAGGACTAAAAATGGGTGAAAAGGGCAGACGTTATGTGCAGTGCAAAAGATCTTACGAAGTCATTGCAAAAGAGGTAATGAATAAATATTGTGATTTAAATACACGCAGTTTTTCTAATTAACGAGTCTAATTTTTAAGAATAGTTTATACTTGTTTTACAACTAAGAGAGATAATATTTTGATTAAGTATTTAGCAACAGCCGTAGTCTTAAAATGTTTTTCTATGAATTCGATTACCCGTAAAATTTATAGGCAGCTTGGCAATGCGGTCGCACAAAAAAAGCGCGGAAATCAGGATCTTGATTCATATATTGAGCGAGGAGATATACTCGTTTCGTTATGTAAGAAGTATGGCGTCCTTAAGGATGGCAATCATTTTTTAGAATTGGGAACAGGTTGGCTTCATTGGTTCGGAATTTATACCCGGTTACATGCTGACATTAAAGTTGATTTATACGATGTGTGGGACAACAGACAGTTTGATGCGCTTAAAGCCTCATTCAGAAATTTGCGAAAAACTTTTGACGACAACAATAGAATCACAGATGCGCAGCGTGATATTTTTGATTTAGTTGAGGCTTCTTGTTCAAATACAGACCTTTATAATAAGCTGAATCTTGCTTATACAATTAATCCGGAAGGTGATCTATCTGGATATGAGTCAAAATCCTTTGATTGTGTGTTCAGTTTTCATGTTATGGAGCATATTGGCAGATCGTTTATATCAGAATCAATAAAAGATATGTATCGAATCCTTAAGCCGGGCGCTTATTGTATCCATCAGATAGGCATAGATGATCATTTGTCACATTATGACACAAAGGAATCGCCAAAAAATTATTTAAGATATTCTCTTAAGATGAGAAAAATGATTTTTGAAAATATTGTTCAATACCATAATGTATGTCAGGGGCAGGAATATATTGATATGTTCAGTGATGCGGGTTTCGATATAGCTGAAATTAGCCGTGATAAATGTGATATCAGTGATCTGAAAATACATAGCGACTGGAGTGATTTTTCGCAGGACGATCTTGAAACTACTATATTTACCATTGTTTGTCATAAGCCAGAAATCTAACTAAGTTTAATATTCAATGTTATTGAAATTACATAGCCTGGGTCATTGGTGTTACAACCATCACCTAACTATCATTGCCTTGATTATTCAACGCATGATTTTTGTACTTTATAGTGCAGTAATACCGAGTGAGACTGAAATTGGAGAAGGCACTATATTGGCGCATGGCGGGTTGGGTAATGTCTTTCATCCAAAATCGATGATCGGAAAAAGAGTGCTGATCGCACATGGTGTGACGATTGGTGGAAAGTCAGATAAATCTGGCGGCGTTCCTGTAATTGGTGATGATGTCTATATTGGCGCAGGCGCAAAGATATTGGGTGATATAACTATTGGCAATAACTCCCTGATAGGTGCAAATGCTGTCGTCATAAAATCTGTTCCTGCAGGCAGCCTGGTTGTTGGTGTGCCTGCTAAAATAATAAAGGAAGGTATTAGTGCAAGAGATTACGAAACATGGTGACTAATATGGAAGTCGCTAAAAATTGGTGTTAACTATATTTATCATAGATCTATTAAGCATGCAGTTGACGAACTATTTGAATTTATTTTACCTGAGTATATAGATGTGTCCTAAAGTGAAATTAGATAAGAGTAATAAAGTAGTTTTACTTGGCCCATCTAAATCTGCAGTAAGTGGTGTTAGTACGCACCTAAATCAGTTATTCAATTCATCGCTATCTCACGAATACTGTATGCTTCAATTCCAGGTTGGCTCAGAAGGCCGGAATAACAATGTTATTAAAAATTTGTGGCGTTTTGCGACTAGCCCAATATTGTTTTTCTTCTTCCTAATAAAATATAAGCCTATTATTGTTCATGTTAATTCTTCGTTAGAGCCTAAGGCATTTTGGCGTGATCTTGCATATGTAATAATTGGAAAATTATTGTGTAAAAAAATCGTTTACCAGGTTCACGGAGGTAAATTGCCGCAGTATTTTTTAGGGTCAAATATTATTTCTCATATATTTCTAAGGTGGAGTCTTGGGTTGTCTGATGCGTTAGTATTATTGGCACAGGTTGAAAAAGTATCCTATGAAAAATTCGGCAAGTTTAAAAAGGTAGTTGTGATACCTAATGCTATAGAGCTGGAAGATTACAAAAATATAAAAGGCATTAATTTGTCAAATGACTATCTTAATCTTGGGTACATTGGTAGGTTAGCGGATGATAAAGGCATTCTTGAATCAGTTAAAGCACTTAGTGTGTTGAAAGATAGAGGTATCAAAAACTTTAAATATAGAATTGCAGGCTCAGGACCGGTTGAAGATATTTTACGGAACATGGTCATAGAAGAGGATTTGGCTGATGTCGTCGAGTTTATTCCGCCTATATTCGGAGATAAAAAAATACGATTCTGGGAAGAAACAGATTTATTCCTATTCCCAACATATCACCACGAAGGGCTGCCTTATACTGTATTAGAATCTCTTGCTTCAGGTACGCCCATGATTACAACACGTATTGGGGGAATACCTGATGTGGTAACCGATGGGGTGCATGCGATATTTGTCGAGCCACATGACCATGTGGGTGTGGCAGATGCAATTGCACTACTATTGGCTGATCGTAAGAAGTTGCATGACATGTCTGCCTTGGCCGCTGAGCGAGCTCGTGAGCATTATGGTATTGAGAGATTGGCAACCCAGTTTTCTGAACTATATCGTGACGTATTAGAATAATAATGTGTGGTATAGCAGGTTTTATTTTACGTAATGACTGTAATGGTGGTACAGAGCTGCTCCATGAGATGGCTGATGCCATAGCTCACAGAGGGCCTGACGATGAAGGATTTTATGAACAGGAGGTTGCATCTGGTCAGTACAAGGTAGGTATTGCTCACAGACGACTGTCTATTATTGATCTGGATACTGGGCACCAGCCAATCGGCAATGAGGATAATTCAATACAAATTGTCTTCAATGGCGAAATTTATAATTTTCATGAGCTGCGTGATGAATTAATTAAGCGCGGTCACCAGTTTAAGACAAATTCCGATACCGAAACTATTATTCATGCATATGAAGAGTATGGTCATGATTGCGTCCAGCACTTTCGTGGCATGTTCGCTTTTGCTATTTGGGATAATGGTAAGCAGAGTTTGTTTATGGCACGCGATCGCTTTGGAAAGAAACCATTGTACTTGTTAAGGGTGGGTAGTGGCTTATTATTCTCATCAGAAATTAAGTCAATTCTCAAATACAAATCGTTTGAGCGTAAAGTCAATCGTGATTCAGTCTGGCACTATCTTTCATATCGCTATGTACCATCCCCGTCGACATTGTTTGAAGGTATTGAAAAACTTCTACCAGGTAGCTGTGCTGAATGGCATAGGGAGACGTTCAGACAGTGGTCATATTTCAAGCCAGTCGATTGTGATCCGGCAATTAATCTGTACCACGGCAAAAATCCCGTAAGCGATTTTTTACAACAACTTGACGAGGCCGTTAAAATCAGGATGATCAGTGATGTCCCATTCGGTGCTTTTCTTTCGGGTGGGATTGACTCGTCTGCTGTGGTCGGTCTGATGTCGAAACATAGTAATTCGGCAATCAAAACTTTCTCTGTGGGATTCAGCGAATCTAAGTATAGTGAATTAGATTATGCAAAAACGATTGCGGAACAATTCAACACTGATCATCACGAGTTAACTGTTTCTCAGGCACATTTAATGGATCATTTGCCGGCATTGATTCGGTTCAGGGACGCACCAGTCGCTGAACCATCCGATATTCCGATTTACCTGCTATCAGTTGAAGCACGAAAGAGTGTAAAAATGGTGCTAACAGGTGAGGGCAGTGATGAGATACTCGGTGGTTATCCGAAGCATGTGTATGAACGATATGCACGCGATTATCAGATGATTCCGAGTTTTCTGCGTTGCAGTGTATTAGAGCCATTGGTTAATGCGCTCCCCTATAAATTTCGGCGCGCAAAGACAGCTATTACAAATTTGGGTCTTAATGACTGGAATGAACGCATGGCACGCTGGTTTGGTGCCTTGTCGTACAAAGAGCGGGAAAGACTGGTTGCTTTCAGCTCAAAGCATTCAGCCAATATCCATATTCAAACTAATCCTGACAATTCGGCACTGCGTAATATTCTGTGTTTTGACCAAATGTCGTGGCTGCCTGATAATTTGTTAGAACGAGGTGACCGGATGACGATGGCTGCATCTCTGGAGGCACGAATGCCGTTCATGGATCATCAGCTAGCTGAATTTGCTTCAAGTTTGCCAGACAAATACCGTATTAATGGTCACACGACAAAATGGATTTTACGCGAGGCGATGAAACGTATTTTGCCTGAAAAAATTCTTGCACGCCCTAAAGTTGGATTTCGTGTTCCCGTCAATGAGTGGTTTCAGGGCGAGATGAAAAATTACCTTTACGACCATCTAACGGGCGCAAATGCAATAACCACTTCTTATTATAACAGGCAGCAACTGGATAAAATTTTATCTGAGCATGTGAGTGGTCGCCAGAACCATGAGAAATTACTGTGGAGCCTGCTGAACCTGGAGATATGGCATAAAGAATACGGCATGTCTTTATGAGTGGTTTGCTCTGGAAACTGAACCGCCTGAGGGTTATGTCGTTCAGCGAAATTCTTTGCAGACTGGCACGTTCCGTAACAATTAAAATTGAGCAGTTCATGTTGGAGCGTGGGTGGCAACCTCAGCCACTCAAAGTTGTTAGTCCGCTGGTGAATCTGTTTGGTGAGGATGCATTACTTGTTGATAGCTTTAATGAATCTTTTCATCAGAACATAGAGCATCTTCACAATAATATTGATGGTTACATTGCATTTTTTGGCCATGAACCATTATCTATCGGCCATCCGGTAAACTGGCACAGCGATCCCGTTACTGGAATTACCGCACCGTTAGTATTCGGAAAAACGCTTAACTACAGGGATGATGCCGTGGTAGGCAATGTTAAATTTATCTGGGAGCTGGGTCGTCATCAGCACCTTGTACCACTAGCTGTCGCATATATAACTACAGGTGATACGAAATACAGGGATGTGGTTATCACGCAGATAACAAGCTGGATTGATGCGAATCCATATGGGAAGGGTATACATTGGTGTAGCGCGCTGGAAGCTTCGTTAAGGATTATTTCATGGTCGCTGATTCATAGTTTGTTGGTATTGAGAGATGGCGGTCAGGGCTTATTTGCATCCGTCGATAAGCATGAGCTTGGAACTTCTATTTACCAGCACATGTATTTTGTGCGCCATTTCCTGTCACGGCATTCTTCAGCAAACAATCATTTGATTGGAGAAATCACTGGATTATGGGTCGGTTGTTCCGTGTTTGATCTCGGTCCTGAAGGGCAGGGTTGGGCGGATTTCGCACACACCGAACTGGAGATACAGGCAGGGCTTCAGGTTTACGATGACGGCGTGAATAAGGAGCAGGCGACTTATTACCATATGTGGGTGTTGGAGTACCTGCTATTTGCTTCGATGACTGGTATTCGTGCGGGTAAGTCTTTTTCGGCAGAATTCGACGATCGACTCTACGCCATGCTCTCATTCCTTAAGGATATGTCGCCAGATGACGGTGAGCCACCACAAATCGGTGATGCTGATGATGGCTTTGTTGCCCGATTTGAACCAGTTTGGCCAGAATACCCGTATAAAGAGATGATTGCTGCGGCTGAATCTGCACTTGGTTTGTCTCAAAGCGTTAATAATCAAAAGGCGTTCTGGTATCAGGCAATATCGGGCACCGAAAAGCGGCCTGCACAGACAACGCAACCATGGAAGCGGCATTACCCAACGGCCTACAGCAAAGGCGGCTATGCCATTCTTGGTGATACAGACTGCCACCTGGTGATGGATGCAGGCAACCTTGGCTATCTGGGTATTGCGGCACATGGACATGCGGATGCACTCAGCATCTGCCTGGCACTGGAGGGCGAGTGGTGGTTGGTCGATCCGGGTACGTATGCCTATCACAGTGACCAGAAATGGCGGAATTACTTCAGAGGCACAAGATCCCATAATACCGTCATTGTGGGCGATATGGATCAATCGACCATTGCTGGGCCGTTTATGTGGACGCAGAAAGCTTCTGCGAAATTGCTATATGTTAAGGAAGAACAGGGGTTGCAATCCGCTGCTGGTGAACATGATGGCTACAGGCGGCTGGGGGTGCATCACAGGCGCACTGTTAGTTTTAACTCCCAGGAGCGTGAAATAAAGCTGATTGATGTGCTGACAGGTGGGGAGAACACTAAAGTGGCAATCTATTTTCATTTCGCCCCGGATATACAGCTCACCTGCGAGGAAAATACCGGAAACTGGATCGCCTCGCGAGAAAACAGTAGTAGACGGCTTGTTTTTATACTAGATAACGTATGGGAAGTGGAAGTCTTTATGGGAAGCGAAAATCCGATTCTTGGCTGGTATTCACCTGCACTTGAAGAGAAAATTGCGTCGTTTAGCCTGTGTGGCAAGGCTAATTACTCTGATACAATCAGCAGCACGATCAAGGTTTTACTAGAATGAACAGGTTTTATTCGTGATTGCTTGATTCCTATAATATTTCTAGTTAAAACAAGGTATTACAATGAAAATTAGTATTTTTGGCATGGGTTATGTTGGCGCAGTTTCAGCTGGATGTCTGGCCCAGGATGGCCATACCGTCATTGGTGTAGACCCATACCAACCCAAAGTGGACTTAATAAACCAAGGTCAGACACCAGTTATCGAGAAGGATATAGGCGAGATAATAAGCAAAGCAGCATCAGATGGTTTACTGAGCGCTACACAAGATGTCAGGGAGGCGGTTTTTGGCTCTGATATTTCACTGATTTGTGTTGGCACGCCTAGCCAGCTTAATGGGAGCCTTGATCTGAAATATGTACGTAAAGTATGCGAAGAAATAGGGCAGGCCTTAAAGGAGAAATCAGATTTTCATGTGGTGGTAGCGCGTAGCACGATGCTGCCTGGCACCATGCGTACACTTGTTATACCCATCCTTGAAGAATATTCAGGTAAAAAGGCGGGTACTGACTTTGGCGTTTGTAACAATCCAGAATTCTTAAGAGAAAGTACTGCTGTTTACGATTATTACAATCCACCAAAAACAGTGATTGGTGAAACAGATTCAAAGGCAGGAGAAATGTTGGCGAGTCTTTATGCCGAAATGGATGCACCCATGGTGCGTACCAGTGTTGAAACAGCGGAGTTGGTTAAGTATACGGATAACGTGTGGCACGCATTAAAAGTTGGTTTTGCCAATGAAATTGGAAATATTGCAAAATCAGTTGGAATTGATGGACATGAGGTGATGGAAATTTTTTGTAAGGACACAAAATTGAATCTTTCACCTTACTACATGAAGCCGGGTTTCGCGTTTGGTGGCTCATGTCTTCCTAAAGATGTGCGCGCATTAACGTATAAGGCGCGTAGTATGGACATCAATACACCCATTTTAAATTCAATTATACCCAGTAATGAAAATCAGATAGCGAAAGGCCTGTCAATGATTACTGAAAAAGGAAATAAAAAAGTTGGAATTCTTGGTTTTAGCTTTAAGGCGGGTACAGATGATTTAAGAGAAAGTCCTTTAGTTGAAGTAATCGAGAGATTGCTTGGTAAAGGCTATGATATTCGTTTATATGACAAAAATGTTAAAATTGCGAGCCTTGTTGGTGCTAATAAAGATTACATTCTCAATGCTATTCCCCATATTTCAAAATTAATGGTAGATAATATTGATGATGTGCTTGCGCACGCTGAAACAATTGTTATTGGTAATGGATCTGAAGAATTTCTAACAGTATTAGATAAATTAAAATCAGGCCAGGTAATTGTGGATCTTGTGAGAATTTCAGATTCACGATCTAAACAAGATGTATATGATGGCATCTGTTGGTAGTTGTTGATTTCTAATGTCGGATAAATCTGCTAAACCCCGCAGGGTATTAATTATTGTCGAAAACCTGCCTTCACCATTTGATCGCCGTGTGTGGCAAGAAGCAACCTCTCTAAAAACCGCTGGATATATAGTGAGTATTATTTGCCCGACAGGAAAAGGCTATGAAAAAAAGCATGAAGAGATTGATGGGATACATATATATCGACATAACTTGCCAGTAGAGGCGGAAGGAGCGCTAGGGTATTTATTAGAATACTCCGCTGCCTTATTTTGGGAGTTTTATCTTTCATGGAAAGTGTTGTTCAAACATGGGTTCGATATAATCCATGCCTGTAATCCACCGGACAATATATTTCTTGTAGGAGGATTCTTCAAGTTACTTGGTAAGAAATTTCTGTTTGATCATCATGACATCAATCCTGAGTTGTATGAAGCCAAATTTGGCAGGCGTGATTTTTTTTACAAAGTCATGTTGTTCTGGGAGCGCATGACATTTAAGCTTGCTGATATCTCTATAGCAACAAATGAATCCTATAAGAGAATTGCTATTGAGCGCGGTGGTATGGATCCAGATAAAGTGTATGTTGTTAGAAGTGGACCAAAGCTGGATAGACTAATGATTATGCCTGCTGTTGAGTCATTAAAGCATGGTAGACAATATTTAGTTGGTTACGTAGGTGTTATGGGTGCGCAGGAGGGCATAGACCATTTGCTTCAGGCGGTTCGGTATATTGTATATGAGAAAAATCGTACTGACATACATTTTGGATTAGTGGGTGGCGGCACATCATTAGAAGAAATGAAGGCATATGCAAAACAAATTGGTGTGGAAGATTATGTGACCTTCACTGGGCGTGTTCCGGATCAGGAGATGCTGGAAATGCTGAATACAGCAGATGTTTGTGTCAACCCGGATATCTACAACAGCATGAATGATAAATCTACCATGAACAAAATCATGGAATATATGGCTTTAAGTAAACCAATTGTACAGTATGACCTGACAGAGGGTAGGTATTCGGCCAGGGAAGCATCGTTATATGCAAAAAGAAATGATATGAATGATCTTGCAGAAAAGATAATAGAGTTGATTGATGCTCCTGAGAAGCGTGAGGTGATGGGCAAATATGGTCGTGCCAGAGTTGTGAATGAATTGTCATGGTTATTTGAAGAGCCCAAGTTATTAATGGCGTATGATGCACTTTATGCGTCATGACATGATTACTTATCATTAATTTTCTAATGCGGCAGAGGTTACAAGGTGGAGATATGTTAGATGAGTGAACAAGCTAAGAGTTACTGGGTATTGCCAACAGCGTATTGGATGTTTCTTGGGGTAATAGCTATTCTGATTGCATATCCATTTTTTGAAACGATTCAGGATATGATTTATCGCTGGGACACCATGGAGGAATATGGATATGGTTATATTATTCCGTTTCTGACATTGTTTTTGATTTGGCAAAGAAAAAATGTGCTGGTTGAAAAACCATTTGAACCGACCATGTGGGCAGTACCATTCCTGTTATTCAGTGGTGCACTTTATTTTCTTGGGGCTGTAGCTACTACTCATACTTTATCTCAATATGCTATGGTTTTTACTATATTGGGACTGGCGTATGGTTTTTTGGGTTGGGATCGGTTCAAGATTGTAGCAATCCCTATAGCTTTACTGTTTTTTATGGTGCCTTTGCCGCCATTTATCTATAACAATCTGTCTGGAAAGTTACAGTTAATATCATCAGGTCTCGGTGTTTCCATAATTAGAATGTTCGATATCAGTGTATATCTGGAAGGCAATGTAATTGATCTTGGCGAATATAAACTACAGGTCGTAGAGGCATGTAGCGGGCTTCGTTATTTGTTTCCATTGGTTAGTCTTTCATTTATAGCTGCATATTTTTATAACGTTGCTACATGGAAAAGAGTGATTGTATTTCTATCAAGTGTTCCTATAACAGTTTTTATGAATAGCTTTAGAATTGGTGTTATAGGTGTATTGGTTGAATATTATGGTATTGAGCAGGCTGAAGGGTTTTTGCATGATTTCGAAGGCTGGATTATATTTATGGCTTGTATGGGAATATTATTTATAGAGATGGCCTTGCTTGCAAAGATAGGAAATGAAAACTCGAGATTGGTTGATGTCTTTGGTATAGAAATGCCAGATCCGCTTGATAGTGACGGTGAAATCAAAAAACAGAAAATATCAAACGTCCATTATATTATTGTTGCAACGCTCATTCTATATAGTATTGCCACTATATATATAGAAAAAAGGGAAGAGATCAATATTGATAGAAAAAGCTTTGCGCTATATCCACTGCATATAGAAGAGTGGGACGGAAAAAATGAATATCTTGGGCAGAACATTCTCGATTCATTGAAAGCTGATGATTACATAATGGCCAATTACAAAAGCTCAAATAATGAATACGTAAATTTATATATGGCCTATTATAGTAATCAGCATGCTGGTGCTGCTGCGCATTCGCCGAGAGCTTGTATACCAGGTGGTGGGTGGCTTATTGATAGCTTATCGACTGTTACAGTTGATAACGTAACAATGGGGAATGAATTGTTAACTGCTAATAGACTGGTTATTAAAAAAGGTGATGATGGACAGCTTGTTTACTACTGGTTTCAGCAAAGAAATCGCATTATTACAAATGAATATATGGTTAAGTGGTATCTATTCTGGGATTCGCTTACCAGGAACAGAACTGATGGGGCGTTAGTGCGTTTAACTACATTTGTTTCTCCAGGAGAAGACATTATAAAAGCAGATGAACGAATTAGAACCTTTGCAGGCAAGATTCAACCATTTATGTCTGAATATATACCTAATTAGTCGAAGCATTATCCGTGTGATATTCATGTGTATTCATCGTAGGTTTTTATGTCTGAGACAGATCTAGGTATCTATTTAATTATTGTGCTTATGGCAATGGCTGTCAGTATGGCGGTCATACCACTCATGATGAGGCTTGCCCCAGTAATTGGGATGATTGATCTTCCAGATGCCAGGAAAGTTCATGTAATTCCAGTGCCACGAGTTGGTGGGGTTGGAATTGTTGTCGGTGCTCTTGTTCCTTTGTTTATATGGCTACCTCTCGATAATCTTGTTTTATCATTTTTGATCGGCTCATTAGTCTTACTTGTTTTTGGCGCATGGGATGATGCAAAGGAGCTCGGTCATTATGTGAAGTTTGTTGGCCAGTTTATAGCTGCAACAGTAGTTGTATATTACGGTGATTTATACGTAGTGCATTTCCCTTTTATGGGACTTGACCTTCTGCCAGAATGGATTGGCAGACCGTTTACGATCATAGCAATAGTTGGAATGATTAATGCCATCAATCACTCTGATGGATTGGATGGTCTGGCAGGTGGCGAATCTTTATTAAGCCTGACAGTAATTGCCTACCTGTCTTTTCAGTACGATAGTTCACTAATAGTTACCATTTCTGCTGCAACAATAGGCGGAGTTTTTGGATTTCTCCGTTTTAACTCACATCCTGCCAGGGTGTTCATGGGAGATGGAGGAAGTCAATTTCTTGGCTTTAGTCTGGCTTTTCTGGTGATTGTGTTAACGCAGCGGGCAAATGAAGTGTTAAGCCCTGCGTTGCCGCTTTTGCTTTTGGGTCTTCCTATAGCTGATATCCTGGCGGTGTTCGTGCTACGTGCTCGTGGGGGTATGAATTTGTTCGAGGCGACTAAAAATCATATTCATCACCGATTGCTTGAGCTTGGTTTTCATCATTATGAAGCTGTAATGATTATTTATTCGATACAGATTCTATTTATTGTTTGTGCCATCTTGATTCCTTATGGTTATGATCTTGAGATTATCTCTATATATTTTTTAGTATGTGCGACAGTATTTGTTGTTTTGACTTTTGCTGAGAGGAGATGCTGGAAAGTTAATCGTTCATATTATTTTTCTGAGGGACTTATATCAAGAATTCCGCATCGAGATATAGCTGTAAAAATTCCGAACAAAGTGCTTGAGATGGGCGTATCGCTTTTTTTAATAGGTGCTGTGCTAATGTCAAATACTGTGCCATTAGACATTGGTATATCGTCACTCATATTGCTTGTATTGTTGTTTTTGTCGTTTACAGCCTGGATGGGTGGGTTTTTATATAGATTGGTTATATTTGTTACTGTTGGATTTGCGGTTTATTTATTATCAACATATCCGCCAGAATGGCTGCTGTTAGAGAATCATATAATATATATATATTTCGGATTAATCACGGTGTTTGCTTTCTTTGCTGCCCGCTTAATGGTAAGTGAGCAGTTCCAGATTACACCTCTTGATTATCTTGTGATTATGATGGCTTTGATTATCGGATTTGTGCAGGGTAGTGGTTTTGATTCGACAGATTTAGTCTGGATGGTTATACAGATCATAATACTATTTTATGCCAGTGAATTGACCATCCAGAATATGCAAAAACGCTTTAATTTTCTAACGGGCTCAGCGGTTGTGGCATTGGCATTGCTTGCCCTGCGGGGTCTAGTTTAGCTTTAAACTAGCAGTTGTGGTAATACCGCCTGAGAATGCCGAAAAAATTTACAATCGCATTAATAATATGGATAATGTTTATTCACTATTTGTAATAAGTCTTTAAATTACAGTTAGTTATCATTTTCTATAAATATGGCATAGATATTGTATAATATCGCCTATTAGTTTATTGAGCCCTAAATATTTGTGTAAAAGGTAAGAATTTAGTTATTGCTTGAGTATTTAGCAGGCTTTGAGATGAAACATACTATAATACAAAGACTTACATATCTGGATTGACTGCTTTATGGGAAAATTACTGACATACACGGTTTTAGTGCTGTTTCTGATGGCTCGCGCTGAAATATTATTGGCGCAAACTGGTGAGATAAGCCCCGGGAAAGTGGGAAATTCAGCAGGCGCATTAGCTCATGACTATATCATTGGTCCTGGTGACATACTGAACATATCTGTATGGAAAGAAGAAGACATGCAGAAGGAAGTACTGGTTAAGCCTGATGGAGGAATTACTTTCCCACTGGCTGGAGATATTGATGTTAGTGGTATGTCTACTTCTAAGCTCACAAGTGTTCTTACAGTAAAGCTTAAGCGTTATATTCCCAATCCGGTTGTAACCGTTAGTGTGCTCAAGACGGTGAGCAACAAGATATATGTAGTCGGCAAGGTTAATCGTCCAGGTGAATTTTTAGCTTCACATTACATGGATGTGTTACAGGTCCTTTCTTTGGCTGGCGGTTTGTCGCCTTATGCGGATTCGGATGATATAAAAATCATGAGAAGGACAGGTGATACCAGGCAGATATTCGAGTTTGATTATGACGAAGTTATTTCTGGTGATCGTCCTGATATGAATATTATTTTAAAGGCTGGCGATACAGTTGTTGTGCCGTAATAGATTCTGCTTGGGCCAAATGTAATTACTGGGCAATTGATGAGTGGTTTGGAGAATCAGTGGTTTTATTTTCATTCGTTTTTTCGTGTTATGAATTTGCGTACAATCTGTGTTGTATTGGCCTCGCTGTTTTTCATTGGGGATTTGAGTGCAGCCGAATGGTCGATTGATTCAAGTTTGAGTGCGCAACATGAATATAATGATAATTTATTTTTGACTTCGCAATTTCAGGAGAGTGGTTCAAGAACCATTGTAAGTCCTGATATAAAATTTCGCGCTAAAGAGAAAAACTGGGAAACAATGTTTAATGCTAAATTAACAAGCAATGATTATTCGAATAAAAATCTCGATAGTAATGACCAGTATTATAATATTGTTGGCAGCTATAAAGGTGAAAGGGAAACCTATTCTATAAAAGGAATGTATGATTTGAATTCAAGTCTTAATACTGGGTCCGATGACTTTGGAATTAGCACAGTTCGTGTTAATCGCACCACTACGAATATCTCCCCATCATATTCTCGCATGTTGACTGAGAGGTTCATGGTTTCGTTACAATACACATTAACCGAATCAAAGAACGATAATTTAATCAGTACAGGGCTTGTACCTTATGAAGCCAAGACGGGCTCTGCTTCGGTTATATATAATATAACTGAAATAGATAAGCTTAATGCTTCTGTTCAGTCTACGGACTACATGAGCCTTGATGGTTTATCAGAATATCAGTCGCTTATGTTAAGAGCGGGTCTGTCGCGACGGTTTACCGAAATATTTATGGTTGATTTTCAGGTTGGTACTAGTAAGCGTGACTCGATAAACCGTTCAACAAGCACTATTGACAACTTTGCTGGGACAGGATCAACAATTAGCCTGACTCAGGAAACTGACATAAATAACACTGGTCTAGTTCTGGATGCTGGGTTCGAACTTAAAACAGAGAGAGGCGAGGCAACCGGAAGGCTCAGTCGAGATAATCAGGCTAATTCTTATGGCGGTGTGAATGAAGTTGACAAGCTAAGCATGACCTATAATCAAAGACTTTCTGATCTATGGGGCTACACTCTAAGTGGGCAATATTCAGAAACGAAATCTATTTTATCAGGCACATCGTTCGCAGATCGTAGCATGTTGTATATAGATGCCAGCGTTAATCATTCTTTTTCCAGGAATTGGAATTTAAAAGCTTCCTGGATTTATCTGGAGCGCGAATTCGTCTCGCTAGATCAGGGTGATGTACCAAGTTCACACAGGCTAAAGATTGGTATGACATATAATTTTTCAGAAGTGTCAACGTTTTAGCCGTTGATGCGCTATCATATTCTGGTAACTACGGAGTAGAGTAAAAAATAATGGAAGAAGAAGCAAAAGATATACAGGATTATGCCGCTGTATTCATCAAGCATAGGTCCTCCATATTATCAATAGCCGCTTTTATTTTTGTGCTAGCTGTGACTATCGCGTTTTTGTTGCCATCTGTATATAAATCCAGCGCAACCATTCTCATTGAGCAGCAGGGGATTCCTCCTGAGTTGGTAATGTCTACAGTGACAAGTTACGCGGCCGAACGTATCCAGACCATACAAGCTCGAGTGATGAGTCGAACAAACTTGTTCACAATCATTGATAAATTTAAACTTTATGAGAAGAAGCGTAAATTTGAAACTTCAGAAGAAATTGTTGAGCGCATGCGCGGTGATACAAAGCTTGAGGTGGTTAGTGCCGATGTGGTGGATCCGCGAACCGGTCGCCCATCAGTTGCAACAATAGCATTTTCTCTGTCTTATGAAGGCGAATCGCCTGGCACTGTGCAACGTGTTGCCAGTGAGTTAGCAACGCTCTATCTTAATGAAAATTTAAAAAGTAGAACAACAAAAGCCGAGGAGACAGCGAGTTTTTTCAGAGACGAGATCAATCGACTGAGTACGTTGATTTCTGATCTTGAAGGGCGATTGGCAAGTTTTAAGGAAAAGAATTCTGAATTATTGCCTGAATTGCAGTCATTGAATATGCAAGTACTGCAGCGGACTGAAACAGATATAACCTCCACCAAGGCGCAATTGCAAAATCTTGAAGAAAGAAGATTTTATATACAGGGTCAACTTGAACAGATAGAGCCTTCTAGTCCACTAGTACGAGGCGCTAGTATGCAGTTGGCTGCGCTTGAAACCGAATATGCATCGGCACGCTCACATTATTCAGATGAACATCCTGATATGCAGAGACTCAAGAGTGAGATAGCATCATTGAAAGAACAAACTGGTGCAGGTGGAGATACTAAAGCGCTTACCGATGAGTTAACTGCATTAAAAACCGAGTTGGCTCAGACGCGCAAGAAATACACGGCTGACCACCCTGATGTAATCCGTTTGGAATCCAGAGTCGAGTCTCTTGAAAAAGAGCTGCAGGTGAGTAACCAGAATACTGAAAATAATGTGAGAAAAGTTCAACCTGATAACCCTGCTTATATAACTATGAAAGCCCAACTTGAGGGCATTATGAGTGATATTAGGGCAGAAAGGCAGAAGCTGAAAGAGTTTATGAGCAAGCAGGCAAGGATTGAAGAATATATGCGTAAAGCCCCGCAGGTTGAACGCGAATATCTTGGCATGCAGCGTGATTATGATAATGCTCTATTACGTTATCGTGATACTAAGGCAAAACAAATGCAGGCCGATGTTGGAAAACAGCTTGAATCAGAGAGCAAGGGTGAACGTTTTACATTGATCGATCCTCCAGCATTGCCTGAGAAACCTGTAAGACCCAATAGAACGGCTATTATCTTTCTTGGTCTCATTCTCTCGCTAGGTGGAGGCATAGGGTTTGCCGTGGTAGCTGATGCGATCAATGGTGCAGTTTATGGTGCCAGGGGCATACAGAGGGCACTGGGTGCGCTTCCATTGTCAGTTATTCCGTATTATATGAATGCTCAGGATTTAATGAAGCACCGAAAATTGCACCGGAGAATATTTATAGGTGTAATAATGTCTATTCTTGTAGCTTTGATAATCATTCACTTCATAGTGTCCCCGTTGGATGTTATTTGGTTCAGGTTGATACGAAAGGGCGAGATCTTGGCGAGTTAACAAGTAAATACTACTATTTAGAGTAATAGAGCAACCATGGATAAGATTAAAAAAGCGCTTGATCAGGCGCGCAAGCAAAGAGAAGCAGGTGTGTCAGCTACGACTACCTTTCGTGGTCAGGTTGAGAAAAATTTGGAATCTATTCGATATACGCAAACTTCCTCGGTTGAGGTTTCAGATGATATTCTGCATGAGAATCGCCTTATTAACGCCCTTGAGCAAAATGATTATACAGATAGCATTAAAATGCTTCGTACTCAGGTGCTCCAAAAAATGAATGATAATGGCTGGAATGTGCTGGGAGTAACGAGCGCAGCACGTGGAGAAGGCAAAACCCAGACTGTGCTAAATCTTGGTATCAGTATTGCTATGGAGATGGAGTATACAGTGCTGGTAGTTGATGCTAATTTGCGTCATCCCTCTGTTCACGAATATTTTGGGATAAAGCCAGCCTATGGCTTAAGCGATTACTTGAGCAGTGACATTGCATTATCAGAAATACTTATTAATCCTAAAAATGTTGAGCATTTTGTTATTCTTCCTGGTGGTAAGCCCATGCATAACTCGGCAGAGATGTTGGCATCGCCAAAGATGGGTGCGATGGTTGAAGAGATTAAAAACCGCTATCCAAAGCGAATTATATTGTTTGATTTGCCGCCAATTATAGGTGCTTCTGATGCACTTGCCTTTACACCATATGTAGATGCGGTATTGGTTACTGTAGAGGATGGTGTTACCAAGGAGAGTGATCTCAAGACTGTAGTTGATATGTTATCTGCGACCAATGTTATTGGTACAGTATTAAATAAATCTATCCGTTAATTGTGCTTCTCGCCAGCATCCGAAAAATATATAAATAACGGCCTCAAAGCACTATGGATCATTTGATAAGACCTTATGGTGGTGAACTAAGAAATCTGTTGTTAGATGATATAGCTGCTGAACGTTTAAAGGTGGAATCTGAGTCCTTCGACTCGATAACCCTGACTCAAAGGCAGCAATGCGATCTTGAGATGTTGCTTAATGGCGCGCTATCACCTCTTTCCGGTTTTATGAATGAAAAGGAATACTCTTCTGTTATAGACGCAACACGACTTACAGATGGTACTCTTTGGCCGATGCCTTATTATCTTGATATTGAAGAAAATCAGGCAGAAAAACTTGAAATAGGCTCACGACTGGGTTTGCGTGATACCGAAGGTTTTATGCCAGCAGTGCTGACGATAGAAAGCATCTGGCGTCCTGACAAGAAAAAAGAAGCTGAACTTATTTATGGCACTACAGATTGTAGACATCCAGGTGTTGCATATCTATATGACAATGTAAAAGATGTATATATAGGCGGGTCTGTGCAGGGTATTCAACTTCCTTTTCATTACGATTTTGAGACCTTGAGAGATACCCCTGAAGAACTCAGGCGGTACTTTGATAAGCTTGGTTGGCGTCGTATAGTGGCTTTTCATACGAGCAAGCCCATGCATAAGGTGCACCAGGAAATGACCATGCGTGCCGCAAAGCAGGCAGAGGCGCATATCCTGTTACACCCGGTGGTGGGATTGTCCAAGCCTGGGGATATGCATTATTATGCGCGTGTTCACTGCTACCAGGCGATGAAACATCACTACCCAAAGAGTTTGGTGGCTCTTTCACTTTTGCCTATGGCCATGCGCATGGCGGGACCTAGAGAGGCGCTGATGAATGCCATCATCAGGCAGAACTATGGCTGTTCACATTATATAGTGGGCACGGAGCATGCAGCACCGCCCAATGTGCGTGATGATGCACCCAGATTTTATCCAAGGAGTGCTTCTCAGAATTATATACAGAAGTTTGAAAATGAGATTGACATAAAGATTATCCAGATAGAAGAGTTGTGTTACAACGCCCAGGGCCGTCGTTTTGTGTCAAATACCGGTGCAATTTGTGACAAGGATTCATGTCAGTCTTTTTCTAATAAAGACATTCTTAATGCTATAGCCAGTGATAGTGAAGTACCTGATTGGGTTACTTATCCTGAAGTGCTGACTGAGATGCACAAGGTTTGTCCGCCACGCAGGGAAAAAGGTTTAACGCTATTTTTTACGGGCCTTTCTGGTTCGGGAAAATCTACTCTGGCCAAAATCATATATGCGAAATTCATTGAGGAAGGAACGCGTCCCGTTACTTTGCTTGATGGAGATGTAGTAAGGCATAATCTTTCCAGTGAACTGGGTTTTTCAAAGAAAGATAGATATATAAACGTTAATAGAATTGGATTCGTAGCGAGTGAAATCACCAAGAATCGAGGAGTGGCAATATGCGCTCCAATTGCACCCTATGCTGATATGCGAGGAGGAGTAAGGGCTAATATTGAACAATACGGCGGATTTGTTGAAATCCATGTCGCGACCTCATTAGAGGAGTGTGAAAAAAGGGACAGGAAGGGGCTATATGCTAAAGCTAGAAAGGGCATTATTCCCGAATTCACGGGGATTAGTGACCCTTATGAAGTGCCTGAAAAACCTGAGCTCCGCATTGATACAGCTAATCAGACGCCCATGCAAGCCGCCCAGGAGATCTATTTATATCTTGTGCGTGAAGGTTACCTAAATATTAGTGAGTAAAAACAGTCTTTTCAGGTAAGTTTCGAGGGCTATTATATAATTGTTGGATTCGGGAGATAGTTCATAACTGGTTTCTGGAGAATCAGGATACATATATTAATTCTAAGACAATTGGCGTATCAAAGGCTGAAACCTAGGCGTATCAAAGGCTGAAACCTAAAAGACATTAATCAAAACTTAAGAGCATTAATAATGAATAACATGAAATTTATATTTATTACGATTATAACAATCCTGTTCCTGTCTGCGTGCGGTGGAGCAGAAGAAAGAAAAGCTGCGTATCTCGAAAAGGCCAGGCTCTCAATAGAAGCAGGCGATCTGGAAAAGGCACGAATAGAATTAAAAAACGTGCTTCAGATCGACCCGAAAGATGCTGTAGCCTATTTCAAGTTGGGCAGAGTGCATGAACTAAAGAATGATTTTCAAAAAGCTTTTGGTAGCTATAGCAAGGCAATTGAACTTGACCCTGAAAATCTTGAGTACCAGGCAAAAATTGGACGATTTTATTTAGTTCTGGCAGGTGATATTGATAAAGCAATTGAAAAAAGGGATCTTATTCTTTCTAAAGATGAAACCAATATACATGGTTTGATGCTTAAAGCGGGCATTTTTCTTAAACAGAAAGATATCGCTAGCGCAAAGAAAATTTCACAAGATATTTTTTCAAGACAGCCAGAATACATTGAGAATGTGCTGTTTCTTTCAAGAATTTATCTAGATGAAAAGGAATATGATAGTTCAATCGAAGTACTCAATACGGGAGTTAAGGGAAATCCTGAGAGTCGTTCTTTGAAAAAAGCTTTAGCAGATACATATTTAAAAGCAGGGAAATATGATCTGGCAGAAAACGGATATAGAAAAATTCTGGAAAAGAATCCAGAAGTGTATGCAAATTATTTAATATTGGCGTTGTTTTATAATGAAACTGGAAATGTTGGTAAAGCCGAAGATGTTCTGCGAGAGGGCATAGAAGCAGATGTTGATGATGCTTATAGAAAACTGATGTTGGTCAAGTTTATTCAACAAAAAAAGGGTAGTCAGGCAGCGATTGAGGAGCTAAAGAATCTTATAGCCAATAATCAAAAAATTGGAGAGTTAAGGCTTGCGCTGGCCAGACTCTATGCAGATGAAAATAATGAAAATGGAGCGGAACAAATATTCAAATCAGCAATATCGGATTTTTCTGAAGAGTCGGTAGGTATCAAGTCCAGAGTTTATCTAGCCGAGATGTATATAAAAAAGAATAATCTAGATGCGGCAAAAATCATTATAGATGAAGCTATTAAGATATCTCCTAATGATTCTGAAGTAAACTTTGTTAAAGCAAAATTGCTGATGGTAAACAAGGACTACGAGGGAGTGATTATCGCGCTCAGAACTGTTATTAAGGACGATCAGGAAAACATTAGGGCTTATATTATGTTGGCTGTAGCTCATAGGGCTATAGAGGAAGATGAACAGGCCGCCGCTATATTAAAAAGAGCATATGAGAATAATCGATCTAATACTGAAGGGCTAATGATACTGGCCAGATACTATGCTAGAACTAACGATAAGGCCGAACTGGATAAAGTTGTTGATAGTTATCTCGCTATACAACCTAACAATTATGATGCATTGTCATTCAAGAGCATACTGCTAAATGAAAGAAAAATGTTTTCTGAAGCCAGGCCCCATGTATTGCAGATGATAAAACTGTATCCAGACAAACCAAATGGATATATTCAGTCTATACCATATCTGCTGGCTGAGAATAAACAAAGTGAAGCCATCAGTCTATTGGATGAAGGTTATAAGAAGGTTGACGATAATGCTCGTATACTGGAGCTTATGGTAACGCTTCATGTTCAACAGAAGGATTTTAAAGCGGCAGAAAGTAAAGTGCAGTCTGCTATCAGTGACAAAGGTGAAATAGCAGAATTGCGCATGCTTTTAGCTAAAGTTCAATTAGCATCAAAAAACGTAGAAGGCGCGAAAACAAATTTGATTAGGGTTAGCGATATCAAATCGGATTGGAATGAGCCCTATTTAATGCTTGCGAACATATATAGAGCAGAAAAGCAGAATAAAGAAGCAATTGATGTATTGCAGAAAGGGTTGTCGGTTATTGGCAATGATCTGAAATTAGTGCTTGATTTAGTGAGATTATATGAGAAAACGGATGACTACAATGCGGCTATTGATGTTTATGAAAAAGCATACAAAGAACATAGTAGCAATATTTTTCTAGCAAATAACCTTGCAGCGCTTTTGTCAGAACATAGAAGTGATGAGGCTAGTTTGAAGTTTTCTAAAGAACTTGCAGAAAAACTCAAAAAAGAAGATAAGGCTGCAATGCTTGATACGGCTGGCTGGGTTTATTACAAAACTGGCGACTATGCTGAAGCTGTGACTATATTGAAAAAAGCTGTTGAGAAATCACCTGATGTTTCTATATTTAATTATCATTTGGGTATGGCATATATTGCTTTGGGTGATGAAAGTTCAGCGAAGGTATATTTGTCTAAATCACTAGAAGGAGCTAGTGAGTTTCTTGGCAAAAATGATGCAGAGGCCAGGCTGAAGAAGCTTCAATGAATACAGAAAAACCTGAGATAAAAGTTGATCTCAGGTGAATTGGCTTTAACGATACTATAACTACATACGGCGCTGACTGTCCACAATGAATATCGGATCAATCGGTTATTCGATTAGTGCGCTTACTTTCCTTATTTTCTTTGCGGTTCTACTCACCGACAAACATAAGGGGTCGGCTAAAAAGCTCTTATTAATAGCTGCTTTTGCAAGCAGCCTTTGGGCTGCATCAATGGCCTATCAGGCCATTACGGGGAAAGATCTTATTACCCCGCAAGTCTTGGAATTTATCAAAGCAACGGCCTGGATAACTTTACTGCTCAGGATGTTGAGCGCTTCGTATTCTTCAGATACGACACGACGCGGTCTTAAAATAGCGTTCATCGCAATAGTGCTGATCGTTATATTTATGACTCTTCCTGTTTTATATCAGTATGTAAGCGGTAGTAACTCGATCTTCGGAGATAACTTCAATTATCTTCTTGCGGCACATCTTCTTTTATCTGTAATAGGTATAGTTCTAGTAGAACAGTTATACAGGAATATAAAGCCCGAACAACGTTGGGTCGTGAAATACCTATGTCTTGGCTTGGGTGGAATGTATGTATTTGATTTCTATATGTACTCAGATGCGCTTTTATATAAACGTATAGATTTAACGTTGTGGCATACTCGGGGATTTGTAGATGCCCTTGTTGTTCCACTGATCAGCATAGCCATTGTTCGTGACCCACTCTGGTCGCTCGAGATATTTATTTCTCGTCAGGTTGCATTTCACACTACAACATTATTGGCTAGTGGTATTTACCTTATGGTAATGGGGGTGGCCGGGTATTATGTTCGCGATTATGGTGGGAACTGGGGCCTGGTTGCACAGGCCTTTTTCCTGTTTGCTACAATTCTTGTTTTGTTGTTGTTTTTATTTTCAGAGCGTATTCGTGCTCGATGGAAAGTATTGCTTAATAAGCACTTGTATCCCTATAAATATGACTATCGTGGTGAATGGCTAAGATTTATTAAAACGATCTCCATGGTAGAGGATGACACTAATCTTTACCAGAAAACTATTAAATCAATCGCACAAATCATTGATAGCCCAGGTGGAATGTTGTGGCTAAGACAGAAAAATGGCTTCTATGAATGTGTTGAAACTCTTGAGATGCCACTAGTAAAAACTAGGGAGCCATCAGAATCATCTTTATCCAGATTTCTCGAGGAAAATGAATTTGTAATTAGTATCGATGAATTTAAAGTTAGCCCTGAGGTATATAACAGGCTTGGATTTCTTGAGTTGCCCGACTGGATAAATGAAATTTCACCGTGGTTGATTGTTCCTTTAATACATATCGATAAACTTATTGGCTTTATTGTTCTTGATCACTCTAGTGCACAGAAGAAGCATTTCAACTGGGAAGACAGTGACCTGTTAAAGACTGCTGCCAGACAGAGTGCATCATTTATTGCTCAGCTTGAAGCGTCCGAGGAACTTGCAGAGGCAAAACAGTTTGAAAGTTTTAACAAATTATCAACATATGTAGTGCATGATATAAAAAATTTGATAACGCAATTGTCACTAATTACATCAAATGCTGAGAAACATAAAGATAATCCATTGTTCATGGAAGATGTAGTTAACACAATCGCTAATTCAGTCGATAAAATGAACACAATGATGAGCTTGTTGCAGGGAAAAACTGGTGTCCATGCTTCTAGAATGGTCAACGTTGTTGAATTATTGCATGAGCTTGTTGCCAACCGTGAACTGTCTGGCGGAAAACCAACCCCAACGTTGGGATGTGAATCACTGGAGTTTTATGTAAAGGCTGACAAAGATCAGTTGCTCTCTATCTTTGGTCACCTGGTGCAGAACGCACAGGATGCAACGCCCGATAATGGGAGAATAGATGTTCTTCAGACCACCAGGGGCGGTAATGTGGTAATTGAGGTTAGGGATACAGGTTGTGGTATGGATGAAAATTTCATAAAAACCGAATTATTTAGACCCTTCAAATCAACGAAAGGTGAAAAAGGCATGGGCATTGGAGCCTATGAGACAAGAGAGATTATTTCCGTTCTGGGTGGCGAAATAGAGGTTATCAGCACCGTAGATCAGGGAACTAGTTTCAAAGTTTATTTGCCAGGCATGAAAAAACAGGAATAACCTGTATACTTAGGATGTTAAATATTTCGACAATTATGTTTTTTTATGCTACATAAGTAATTATTATGATGATACCGAAATCAAACAATAAGTTATTGATAGTAGAAGATGACCCGGGGTTGCAGAGCCAGATCAGATGGTGTTTCGAACATTATGAAATCTTGCTTGCAGATGACAGGGAGAGCGCGCTCGAGCAGATAAGAAAACACAGGCCAGCGGTAGTAACACTGGACCTGGGGTTACCGCCGGAAACAGATAATCCTTCAGAGGGATTCGCTACACTGGAAGAAATTCTCGAGATAGAACCCTCCACGAAGGTCATTGTTGTGACTGGTCAGGATGAAAAGGACAACGCTATAAAGGCGGTGGGTATGGGTGCTTATGATTTTTATGCCAAGCCTTTTCAACCCGAAATCATTGGTCTGATAGTCAATCGGGCCTTCCGTCTACTGGAGCTTGAAGAAGAAAATACACGATTACAGGCTACAGGTATAAAAGAGCCGTTTGATGGTGTGGTTGCCTGTAGTCCCCAGATGCAGACTGTCTGCAAGGCGGTAGAAAAAATCGCGCCATCCGATGCTACCGTGCTACTACTGGGTGAAAGTGGTACGGGTAAGGAGCTCTGTGCACGTGGCCTGCACACAAAAGGTCAGCACAGCGAAGGTAAGTTTGTCGCAATTAATTGTGCCGCAATACCAGATGCCTTGCTTGAAAGTGAATTATTTGGTTATGAAAAGGGTGCATTTACCGGTGCAACAAAACAAACTCCCGGTAAAATTGAGTATGCAAGCGGAGGTACTCTGTTTCTGGATGAGATGGGTGACCTGCCTTTTGGACTACAGGCCAAGCTCCTGAGGTTTCTGCAGGAGAGGGTGGTAGAGCGTGTTGGTGGTCATGTACCCATTCCAGTCGATGTTCGCATCGTATGTGCCACCCACCAAAATCTGAGAGAGAAAATTGAACGTGGTGAATTCAGGGAGGACCTTTTTTACAGAATCAGTGAGATCCCTCTTGAAATTCCACCTTTGAGAGACCGAGAAGGCGATATCGTCGTGTTGGCACGTTATTTCTTCGAGAAGAACAACGCGGAACAGGGAAGAAAGCTTAGGGGCTTCAGTAAAGATGCGCTGGCAGCTATGGAAGCCTATGCCTGGCCAGGTAACGTGCGTGAGCTGCAAAATCGCGTCAAGCGTGCGGTAATCATGACAGATGGTAAGCAGATTACAGCAGGCGATCTTGAACTGGATAGAGCATCCACGGAAAACATGAATTTCAGTTTAAAGGATATCAGGGAAAAGGTAGAACGCCAGGCCATACTCAGGGCAATGTCGCATGCCAATGGCAAGGTGGCGCCGGCAGCTGAATTGCTGGGTGTAAGCCGTCCCACATTATATGATTTGATCAAAAAGCTGGATATTCAGGTGTAACAGAAGGGTTCAATAGCTGATTTCTGGAAGTAATTGCTCATTTGACTGGAACATTTGACTGGAAATTTAGTTGTTGCGTCCCTCTAAAATATATAAATAAAGCGTCTATTTTTTTAGATTGCTTCTATATCTCTGTTATTTTCTTAGATAAGCCATCCTTGACAATCATAAGAAGCCCCATCAAAATCAGGCTCGAGTCAGTGGCCCGTAATATGTTCAAGAATTTGTGTTCATTAAATGTTCAAAAATTCTCATTGGAGAGAAAACTAAATGAAAAAAAATAAATTAAAGCTGATTGCAGCTTTGGTGTGTGCTGTGGGAGTCGCCTCACCAGCATCAGTATTTGCCACCAATGGCATGTTCTTGATCGGAACAGGCGCCAAGGCTCGCAGCATGGGCGGCGTAGGCATTACCATGACCCACGACGTCTTTACCACCACTGCCAATCCGGCAACCATGACACAGATCGAAGGCAATCGCTTTGACATCGGTGCCGATATTTTTACCGCACCAGCAGAATCAACGCTGGGTCAGGGTGCCAACAAGTATACGGTAAAAAGTGAACCGAAAGACATGACCTTAACTACAGGCATTTTCGTGATGCCGGCGATGGGTGCGACCTGGAACAAGGGTGATTTAAGCTATGGCATAACCATGGTACCTGTAGGCGGTGGCGGCAGTCGTTATGATTTCAACCTGTACAATTGTGCAAACTCTACGCCTAATAATTGTAACGACACACTGGGTGTCAGCCTGATGGTACTGGATATCAACCCCACGGTTGCCATGAAGCTGGATGAGAATAATAGCGTGGGCGCTACGCTGATCATTGGCATGCAGTTATTCAAAGCCTGGGGTTTGCAAAAGTTCACCCAGTTCACAACCACACAGAATGATACCGCCAAGTTAACAAATGAGGGTCATGATGTTGCTTACGGTGCGGGACTCCGTCTCGGCTGGTTGGGTAACTTTATGCAGAACAAGCTGGCGCTGGGTGCTGCCTATACCAGCCAGACTTATATGACCAAGTTTGATAAATACACTGACCTGTTTGCAGAACAGGGCAGGCTCAACACACCGGGCAATATTGGTATTGGCGCTTCGTACATAGTCGATGACAAGATCACCGTGGCCATGGATATCAACTACATCATGTATGAAGATGTTGCAGCAATAGGCAATGTCGGCCCTGACCCGCGTGGCACCATATTTCCGGTTGATCGCGCCACCAACGCGCTGGGGCGCGATGAAGGCCTGGGTTTTGGCTGGGACAACCAGACCGTATACAAACTGGGGCTAATTTACCAGTATGACCCGATGTGGACTTTGCGTGCCGGCTGGAACTATGCGAAAAGCCCGATCAATGAAGAAACCGATATTTTGTTCAGCCTGGTGGCCCCGGCGATTGTGCAAAACCACCTGACCATGGGTGCAACCTATCAACTGGACACAGATATGGAGCTGAGTTTCTCCTATGTGCATGCATTCGAATTTGAACAATATGGTCCCACCTACATTAACTATGAAGGTGGTTACAAAATGTCACAGGATTCAGTGGGCGCAAGCTTTGCGATGAACTTCTAGTTTAAGCAGAATCCAGACAAAATAGACCAAACAGAATTCCGAGGAAAATACTATGGGCAACAAACGAAAATTATTAAGCGCTGCAGTGATGATGGCCTGCGGCTCGGTTTCAACACAGACACAGGCAGCATTGGCCCCCGATGCGATTTTGCAAGCTGTGGATGGTGTATATACCTGTATTGGTGCGGGTACGTATCCTAGTTGCTCATACGGTACAGATGTTACGTCAGGCAGTTATTTCAGTATGGATACGAGTGGTGATGGCAAAGTGCAAAAAACTGAAAAGACCGCGGTCACAGTAAAGGCGGGTGTGATATTGGGAATAGTACAGCCAGCGACAGGTTCTCATAGCGGTGCGATCAATGGATCAGAAAAGCCGGGAATCGACATCTGGGAGTTCTTTGGCAACACCGGGATGCATAATACCACGGCACCAATAACCATATCCAGTGATAATGGCGCAGGTAATATTACGCTGGATTTTGCAGGCTGGGATGTTACCTGGAATGGCATTGGTTCTATCCCAATGGGTGGCGACACTGCCAATTTCCCTGGTGATACTGGTATTGCCATAATGACTTGCGCTGTGGATTGCGCTGTTGGTGATACCTATACACTGGACTACGCATCTCATGTGCCCAAGGGTGATATATCCGGATTTGGTGGTGTAGGTTATGCATTGCATCTCGAGGGTGTGGTTGCTGAAATTGCACCACCTACAACTGATGCTGCAGGAGTTAACCCGGGTGCATTAGGTCTTGGTATACGCCTTACTATGTCGGATATAGTTGGTCTGGGTCAGCCAGACGATGTGGTTACGCCAGTGCCAACAGCAGAAGGTTCCTTTATTGGTTATACATACCCAGGTGGTATCGTGGATTTTATTATACCGGGTGGTCTAGTAGGAGGTGCCGCTCAAGTTGTAATACCGCAGTATGCACCTATACCTGCTGATCTTATAGTAGATACTACCGGTGATGGTATGCTCGATACAACATACCCTGTTGTTTATCGAAAACTCATAGCCGGTGTCTGGACGGATTTTGTTGTTGATGCCAGTAATTTTGTAGACTCTGCTGCCAGTGTAGCAGGCGTATGCCCTGTACCAGGCGATGCTGCATATACAGCTACTGGTTTGGTAGCAGGTAATGATTGTGTGCAGTTAACTATCCAGGATGGTGGGCCTAATGACGCAGACGTAATAGCAACCCAGATAACAGATCCTGGTGGCGTAGCTGTAGCGAATGTCATAGCTTTCGATTATCGTAAATCCAGCACTAACGGTTGCAGTATGACCACATTACCTGTTAATAACAACGAACGCGCCGACTGGTGGTTGGTGGCTGGTTTCATCGCACTGCTGGGTTTTTTCCGACTAAAACGTAGCAGAAATTAGAAAAACACCAGCAATTAATAATGCCTGGTAAATATATCTGGGGTGTAAAAGCCTGTTGAGCAGAACACATTGGTTGATCATTAACGGCGTAGTCCTCACGGTCTGCGCCGTTTTTGATTTTGCATGGTTTGATTTCACCGGAGCTGATTACATCAGTCGCACAACCGTGTTAACAGCCTTGATGTTATTTTTGCCATTGTTTGACCGTACCTGGTCATTGCCCAGACTGAACATTAACAAATCAAAACTTTTTTTATGGTTAATGTTACTTGTTGCAGGATTAACACTGGTTGCGCTAAATTCGGATTATGCAAACTATGCAGTTTCAACAGTGTTATTTGCGGCGCTACCTGAAGAATGGTTTTTTCGTGCCTACTTTATGCAACGACTTGGACAGATTCTCAGGGGGACACAATGCCTGTTTATCAAGCAGAAAATAATGGGTGGGAAAATTCCGGGCTACCTGCCGGCAAATATCTTAACTTCAACGCTGTTTGCTTCCCTGCATATGCCTACACAGGGGTGGGTCGGTTTAAGTGTTTTTTTTCCCTCACTTTTTTATGGCTGGGTTTATCAGAAAACTCGTGATCTGATTCTGGTTATCTTGTTGCATGCGCTATCAAATATCATATTTATTATTTATCTGGCTGAGCATATGCAAGGGCATTAAGTTGAGAATCCTGGGATTCTTTTTTGTTCTCCCTTATTAAAATGACGGCTGCAACGACATGGCAAGCCCCAATACAAAGATAAATAGCAAACGCTTTCGTTTTTCTTAGATCATGAGCCTTTAATATGAGTACACCTGTACAACGCACCAACGTTAATCTCTGCGCGTTATTTTGATATAGATGGTGTGGAGGTTGGTGGTAGCACAGTGCCGGAAATAATGCTGATAAGACAATGGATGATCAGTCTTATTGGAGGGGCAGAATATCTATTTTTAGGGCCGTAAGGGTGCTTATGCCTCCTGATTATTAAATTCTACGCAAACCTCTGCAAGTCCATGATGGCTTTCTGCAGGAACACAATGCTTATTTTCATTTGCCTGATGTGGCCCTGTACCAGGATGTGTGTAAGGCATCTCGACGTTATTGATAGATAATGGCGCGATATTGCAATTATTCGGTTCATCACAATAAATCTAGAGAAATCAGTCATATAGTCTATATTAATTGCTTAAAATGGTCAGCTGTCTGGTGAGAAATCGGACTTTAATGGTGCTATTTATTGGTAGTAGCTAAATTATTGTAAAAAAGTAATACATAAGTCGATATCTTTTACGCTTCTATTGCAAAAAAATTGAGGTATTAATGCTAGCTTATTGATAAATATACACTAATATATATTGGCATAACAAATGCAGAGTGTTTTGTATTTGTATAGACTTTTTCATAAATGACACCAAATGAGCTTTATCTATTATGGATGCGAATAATAATAATTATAGTGGGCCGGAAAGGCGCTCCGTAGATACTGATAGAAGGGATGCCAGAGATAGACGTGGAATAGTGCGGTTTGAGGATGTGCTGGGCAGGCGCTCAGGCGTGGAACGAAGACTTGGGATTGATGTTGAGAGTCGGGTTAATATGAGAAACAACCCGGACAAAAGTTCCTAAGCACTGATTGTAAACATCTGGATTTACACGTTTGGCTCTAAAAAAGCAGTAAGTAGCGTAGCAATATTTGCTAGTTGCTTTTTATCGGCTCGGGTTTTGTTTCTTCGATTTGTGCCTCAGGCAACTCTACCGGATGCGCCATCACCAGTATCCCCACCAGGGGATGATCGATGTAATGCAGCTCGTTGCTGCGCATGCGTCGGTGCGATTTGATCAAATACTCTTTGTAACCTTTGTTATCAGCCGATAGTTCATTCGGTGTGGATGAGTCTGGCCTTTGGTAGATCATATCTGTGTAGATGTGGAGATATCGACCCAGTATTATTTTTATGGTGCCCTTAATATTTGCTGGAATATTTGAGTGTGTGTTGTTAAGGCTTGTTATATTTTCTGAGCTGTCAATATAAATCTCTATGGCTGATTCTGCATCAAGACCCGTTTGCCGCCAGGCTTTATGTGTCAGTACATTGTAGCGATTCGACTTTTCCAGTTTACTGATATATTTTTCCAGTGAATTGATGTCATTTTCTATTGCTTTAACGACTTGGTCGTTATCAGAATTCATACTATTCGATTTCCTGGCATCAGGGGCATCGCTAATTTTTATCGGTGTTTTTCTATTGGTTGTATTGAACTCAGGTAACAGTTCGTGCACAATTTTAGGCCATTGTTCGCTGTTACCATAACGGTTCGTTGCGTCTTCAAAAATCACAATTTCGATATCGTATTCTACAACTTCTGCCTGACAGGTCATGCCGTAAAAGGCTAACAGGGTAGTTGCTAGTATTGCATTAAGAGTTCGCATAGTTTTAAGCAGCTGCTTTCATGGATAGTTTATATATGAGTTCGGTAATCATAGCTGCTCTGTCTGTATTGTCATCAATATTTTTAATTATCTGCAATGTATCCGTACCGTTAAATTTATAATCGGCAGGTTCGCTTTGTATCAACTCTATCAGGTTTTCAGGGTTAATGTCCGGATTTGCCATAAACAAAATACGCGCGCCGTTTTCATTAACATCTATTTTTTGAATGCCTGTCTGTTCAGCCATCAGTTTAATTTCTGTTACGCTAAAAAGGTTTTTTAATGCATCTGGTAGCAGGCCAAATCGGTCTATGAATTCAACTCGAAGTTCATCGAGTTCCTCATTATTTTTCGCATTGGCGATCCTCTTGTACAAAATAAGCCTCAAATGAATATCATAGACATAGTCGTCCGGAATAACCGCCGGTATACCCAGGTCAATTTCAACGCCTGCCCCAAGCGGTGTTGCGGAACCGGGCACATCGCCATTTTTGATCGACTGAACGGCTTTTTCAAGTAATTCCATGTAAAGTGAAAAGCCGACTTCGGAAATCTGTCCGCTCTGATTTTCACCCAGCAATTCACCGGCGCCACGAATTTCAAGATCATGGGTAGCCAGGGTAAAGCCAACGCCCAGATCTTCGAGCGATTCGATTGCATCAAGGCGCTTTTTTGCATTAATGGTGAGCTGAGATTCCGGGGGGATAATCAGGTAGGCATAGGCTCTGTGATGTGAGCGTCCTACACGGCCACGAATCTGGTGTAATTGTGAAAGACCGAGCTTGTTTGCCCTGTTGATGATAATTGTATTGGCGGTAGGCACATCGATACCGCTTTCTATAATGGTTGTGCATACTAGAACGTTGAATCGCTGGTGGTAAAAATCAAGCATGACCTGTTCGAGGAGCCTTTCCGGCATCTGGCCGTGTGCAAATTCAACGCGGGCTTCTGGCAACAATTCTTTCAGGTCGCGCGTAATTTTTTCGATGGTTTTGACTTCATTATGCAGGAAGTATATTTGTCCTCCACGTTTAAGCTCTCGCTGACAGGCTTCCTTCACAAGTGTGTCGCTCCACTGTGTCACAAAAGTGTTGATCGAAAGTCGATGGTGAGGAGGCGTGGCGATAATCGAAAGGTCACGGATGCCTGCCAGCGACATATTTAGCGTGCGTGGAATTGGGGTTGCGGTTAGCGTGAGAATATCTACTTCAGAGCGTAATGATTTCAATTGCTCCTTGTGCCTGACACCGAAGCGGTGTTCCTCATCAATAATAATTAGTCCAAGATCCTTAAATTTGATGTTCTTCTGCAGCAGCTTGTGTGTGCCAACAACAATATCTATTTTGCCATTCCTTAATCCATCAAGTACATTCTGCTGCTGTTTTGTTGTATTGAACCTCGACAGGCCTTCGACTTTGATCGGCCAATCGGCAAAACGGTCGCTGAAGTTTTGCAAATGTTGTTGTGCCAGCAGAGTGGTTGGCACCAGTACCGCCACCTGTTTGCTGTTATTGGCGACTGCAAAGGCCGCACGCATAGCAACTTCTGTTTTACCAAAGCCGACATCACCGCAAACTACACGGTCCATTGGTTGTGGATTGGTCAGGTCTTCAAGAACACTATGTATGGCAGCTTCCTGATCAGGCGTCTCTTCGAATGGAAAACCGTTGGAAAAAGCCAGGTATTCATTCTGGTTTATGGTATACGAACGGCCTACAGTAGCTGCTCTGCGAGCATGGATGTCAAGTAATTCGGCAGCAACGTCACGTGCCTGTTTTGCAGCCTTTGATTTCGCCTTCTGCCATTGTTCGGTGCCGAGTTTATGCAGAGGCGCCGTTTCCTGTGACGCACCGGTGTAGCGACTGATTAGGTGCAAGGAGAAAACAGGAACGTACAATTTGTCACCACCCGCATATTGAATGGTGAGAAATTCGGTTTCAAAATTCAAACCGGATAGCTTCTGCAAACCAAGGTAACGACCTACACCATGATCAAGATGGACTACGGGAGAGCCGATGTGGAGATCAGTCAGGTTTTTTAAAATGGTGTCTGCATCTGGTCCACGTTTGCTGCGGCGTCTTTTTTGGAATGCACGTTGGCCAAAAATCTGTGGCTCGGTAATGACGCTGATTTCAGGCCTGTCCAGCTGCAGTCCGTTCTCAATTTCAAAAACCGTGAGGCATATAGTTTCTTCCAGTTGAAGAAATTCAGTCCATGAATCACATTGTTTGGGAAATATATGACGTTCACTGAGAAGTTCAACCAGTATTTCCCGACGACCAGGTGTTTCAGCAACGAAAAGGATCCGGCCTGTATACGATTGCAGGAATGTATCAAGCGATGAATGAGACTCGGTGCCCTGTGTGCGTATATGCAAATCGGGTGGGAGTTTTACCGGAAGATTTTCGTCGTTGCGAGTGCTGCTGTGTCTGGAGATATTAATGCCAGGACAGTCGCTAAGCGCATTGTTAATTTCGTACTCTTCAAGAAAAAGTTCTTCTGGAGGCAGGATAGGGCGTTCGATATCATGTCTTCTTTGTTCGTATCGTTCTCTGAGTTCGCTCCAAAAAGTCTTGAAGGCATCTTCAATATTATGCTGTTTGATGAATAGCGCCGTATCAGGAAGATAATCAAATACAGTCTCTAGTGAGTTAAAAAAAAGTGGGAGATAGTACTCTATACCTGCAGGTTTCTGGCCCTCACTGACACTTTTGTAGATGGTGCTTTGTAACGGGTCGCCAGCGATCTTTTGGCGGTAGTTTTCCCGGAACAGTCTGATGCCATCTTCGTCGGTTGGAAATTCACGAGCTGGTAATAATTCTATAGTGTCGAATTTACCGTCAGAACGTTGGTCTCCGGGATCAAAGCTCCTGATGGATTCTATTTCGTCATCGAATAAATCGATTCGATAGGGGACTGATGACCCAGTTGGATATATATCAATGATTGAGCCACGGATTGCGTATTCACCATGCTCCATTACCTGAGAGACATTCAGGTAACCACTGACTTCAAGACTTGATCTAAATTTCTGGATGTCCAGTTTCTGCCCGGTTTTGAAAATTAGGGCGCTGCTGCTTATATACTGACGTGGCGTTAGCCGCTGTAGCAGCGTGGTGACTGGCATAATTAAGATGTCGCCAGCCTTGATGTTCTGTAGCCAGTGCAGGGTCTTCAGTCGCTCAGAGATGATATCCTGGTGAGGTGAGAACACGTCGTATGGCAGGGTTTCCCAATCTGGCAGATGAAAGATGCTCTGCGAAGTCGGGTTATAAAATTCGATTTCATTCCTGATCGCATCGGCGTGTGCGATGTCTTCCACGATTAGCACTATCGGGCCGCTAGTATAGTTTCTGGATGCTTCGACAATGGCGAGCGCCAGTGCGCTGCCGTATAGTCGACTCCAGTTGACGGTCTCGTCAGGATTTGTGGGTAAGTTTAATTTAAGCACAGCGTATGATTTCAGGTAATGGAACGGGGGGTAGTTATTGTAAGTCGTGAATTATCCATTCCCTGAGGTTAAAAACAAGCTCGAGTTGCCTTAAAACCAGGGGTAACAATACCAGATTTTCGGAACTAATCATTTAGGTATTTTGTATTAGTAATGCACCCCTCAATTTTTTGCTGGTATGAATTCTAAATTCAGTAATTCGAGTGATCTGAGTGATGTTATGGCATCTTCTCTTTCGGAAAAGTTACCAAACTTTAATGAAGTCTGTAGGTGTTTTTTGGCGAGTGTATCTTTGCCATTTTTCATGTATGCCATACCTAAATGATAGTAAACCGCCGGGTATTGTGGTGCCTTGTTTATTGCTAGCTTGATACTGGAAATGGCAGATTCATAGTCGCCCTTGAGGTAGTATATCCAGCCGAGTGTGTCCTGTAACCTGGGATGGTATCTGGCTTTGGACTTTTCGATCAACTTTTGTGCACGTGCCAGACTTTGTGGGTCTGACTTATTATTGGCGAGTAAAAGTGCAAGATCATTTATTGTGATTGAATGATCCGGTTGCAGTGCCAGTATTCTTTCATAAAATTGAATCGCTTCGTCGTATTTTTTCTGCAGCGTACTAATTTTCGCCAGCTTTGAGAGCAGGGTGATATTGCCAGGGGCTATTTCCACACCTTTTAAATAATATTGCGTGGCCTGATTCATGTTTTTCAAGGCATAATGCATGTTGCCCAGTTGTAGATATGTGGCAACATCAGATGGGGTTCTTTCGAGTTGAATTTTCAACTCGGATTCTGCTAATTCATAATTCTTTTCTGCCATGTAAATCATGCCAAGAAACTTATGAGCGGCAATGTGCTGCGGCTGTGATTCAAGAATTTTCTTCAGGCGGGTTTTTGAGGCCTGTGTGTTTCCAAGTGTGATTTCTATATCGGTTAATTCTGCTAGTAAATCTATTGAATTCGGATTTATTTTGAACGCTGAAATAAATTCTTCTCGGGCAAGCTCATTTTTCTCAAGCATTTTATATACACGCCCCATACGAAACCATCCTTCAGAATTATCAGGCGCCAATGTTTTGATTTTTTTAAGCAGCTGCAATAGGCCCTGTATATTTTTTTGAGCCATAAATATTTCAGTTTCAAGTATAAGTGCTCCTAGATGATCGCTGTGCTTGTCTAGTATGGTTTTGACTTGTTTATAGGCTTGATCAATTTCGCCCGCGGAAATCATAAACCTTGCTAGCTGTAATCTTGCTTCTATATTGTCCGGCGCAATTTCTACTGCACGTTTAAAAGTATCAGCAGCAAGATCAATATCTCCATTATACAGGTGTGATTCTGCTAGTAAGTGAAGGGCTTCAAGCGAGTCTGGTTGTGTTTTAAGCGCCTTTCTTGAAATAATAATAGCTTCTTTATAATTATATTCTGCCAGTAAAATACGGCTTCTTGTTATTAATGCGTCATAGTCATTAGGGTTCTCCTTTAAAATTTCTTCTGTCAGGCGAAGAGATTGATTTGTTTCACCAGAGGCTTCATAAATAGCGGCCAGTCTTTTGCGCGCGTGCATCCCAATTGGGTCCATCCCTGATTGTTTGATTATTTTTTCCAGGATGATAGCGGCTTTCTTATTGTCACCAATTTCATAATGAAGATTGGCTAACTTGATTAGAAGTTCCTGATTGTTAGAAAATATATTAATGACTTTTAATATGTAATTAATGGCAGACTGTATACCTTTTCTCTGTTTTATGAATTCTATATATGCGAGATGCCTTTTGATGTCTGTTTTACTTTCCTCGATAGCATTAAGAAAAACATTCTCTGCTAGATCATCTTTTCCTATATGTATGTAGTAATTGGCCAGGGATTGCCTGTGTTCCAGATTGTTTGCTTCCATGCGGATTATTTCTTGCATTATTGCAATTGCTTCATCATGTTGTTTGAGTAGTGCGTGAAATCTTGCTAGTTCCATTTTCAGATCAATGTCATCTGGAGATGTGGCTATACCAGAAACAAGAACTTGTTGAGCTTTGTTATTCATCTTGGCCTGGATGTAAAGTTTCGATAGCAAAAGTGTTGCGTCTGCACTTGCAGGTGTCGTTTGTAATAGCATCTCTAACTGATTAATGGCTTCCTGTGTTTTTCCTTTGAGGGATAGTATTGAAGCATTTAAGACGAGAGCGTCTATGTCATTTTCATTACTGCGCAATACAGTATCAGCTTGCTCCTGCGCCTTAGTCAGGAACTCTTGCTCAGTATTAATATTATTCCCTGCTTTGGAACTGATGGCCATCATCATAAAAAAATGCCCAAGACGGATGTGTGCGTCTTGTAAATCTGGTTTAATTTCAATAGCCTTTTGATAGTAGTTTATGGCTTTGACCCAGTTTTTGTTATGTTCTTCAATCTTTCCTAATAGGTAATAACTTTCGGCTGACTTATTATCAATTTGTAGAACGTTTCTTAGCTCAATTCTAGCCTTATCATAATTCTCTGCCTCCATGTATTTCATTCCCTGTTCTAGGTGTCTTTTCTTCGTTTTATCGGGATCTCCACACGAGGCTGTATAGAAAGTGCTGATTACTGTGAAAACTATTAGGGCGTATTTAATGTAGAGATTGGCCATGGCTATGCTGCAATGAGTGAAAAATATTATGGAAAAAATTTATTATTAGCACACTTGTGGTGTGCATCGTCAGATTATTACATATAAATCATATGGTTATATAGGTGTTTTGTAAATTGAGCTATCATGTTGCCTGGTTCATTATTGTTCACAGTGTTTTATTCAATAAAATCAAGCTACTAATGTTTTTAAAAGCATGCTCCCAGATATGGTAAGGGGTCAATGCGTAAGTTATCACTTTTATCATATTTTACATATAGCCATATTTCACCTATACTTGTCTTTAGTATGTATTACTCGCACATGCCCTGGCGCTTAATGTAGCCTGACGGGCATGACTTGATAGCTTAGAGACCTTACAACCTTACAGGGGTGAGATGGCCATGACACAGAATTCAACAGCAGCCTATGACATATATGGCGAAAATAGCGCTGGTAATGCACAATATTTCACATTTTCACTCAATGGTGAGGAGTACGGCGTTGATATTCTCAGCGTGGTTGAGGTAAAAGTCTGGGAAGAAGTGACGGTTTTACCCGATACGCCGAACTGTGTAAAAGGCGTGCTGAACCTGCGAGGAACCGTTGTTCCAATTATCGATCTGCGTGCTTACTATGAAATTGAGAGCATCGAATACACGGCAGCAACGGTTATCCTGGTATTGAAAGTCGATGTGGCTGGTAAGGAGCAAACCATCGGCCTGGTGGTCGATGCGGTTTCAGACGTAATGAACATTAACCAGGCACAGATCCATGGCGCTAGCGAGTTCGATATGATTTCGCGTAGAACAGACAGTATTACCGGTGTCGCCACGCTGGATAACAAGAATATTATTTTACTCGATGCATCTAAAATACTGACCGAGTCGCAACTCGGGGACCTCGTCAAGCAGTATCCTATGTAGTTGAACTTTGTAGAACCGGTATCAATAAAAGCCACCGCAAGGGTGGCTTTTTTAATGCAATGACCAAAATCATGATGCATGTCCTGAATTCGTTATATCAGCATAATGTATATTATGTTAAATAGTAGATAGTGCTGATTCTTATGCTATGGGCTTTCATATATACCCTTTTTCAGGTTTGCCAGCAGTGTCTATGGTTAACTGGTCCCTGCTCTAAGTTGAGCAATACTTGATCAATAAATTTTCAGGCAGGCCCGCTTTTATCCATTTATCTAAGGTTTAGTTCGATCAGGTAGCATAGGCATTAATGTTTGCAGATATCTCCTGGCGATTGAGTTGGTCAATTCAGCCAGGGCTATGCGGAATTTGCTATCGGTAACAGAACTATAGAGGGCTTTAATTTTACTCTTATAATTAAAACTATTTATTTAATACAACAGGTTATGTGAACTATTTATAAATAACATTAACTTTATAAAAAATATTGCGCACTGAGAACGCGCATTGAGAACGATTAATGTGTATATTTAACAACCTTTAATTACCTTAATTTTTCTGTAACTTTATTCCATGATTAGGCGCTGTTTGGGGCTTTTCCCCCTTGTAAATACCAGCAATAGCTAATAGGATACGCGCCGAACAAATGTGGCAATAGTGTTGATTTATTAACCCTAAAAAAGCATTAAAAAAAAGAATTCAATATAAATATAAAAAAGCCAGTAATATAAATAAAAGCCAGTCAGGAGTTAACATGAGTGCAGCAACCCGTGTTGCAGGCCTTTTAGGTCTAATGCTGTTCAGCGGTCTTTCACAGGCTGAGTATCAGATGAATTTATCACCAGGCGTGACCACCTTCAGTCAGGGTGCTTATGAGATTCATACGTTGGTGATGTGGATATGTGTTGTAATCGGTGCTGTCGTTTTCGGCGCAATGATTTATTCAATTATCAATCATCGTAAATCCAAAGGTGCTGTCGCTGCCACATTCGATGACAACACCACGGTTGAGATCCTCTGGACCGTTATCCCCTTCTTCATCTTGATTGCCATGGCCATACCTGCGACTAAGGTACTGCTGGCAATGGAAGATACTTCAAATTCCGATATGTCGATCAAGGTCACTGGTTATCAGTGGAAATGGCACTACGACTATCTCGGTGAAGACATCAGCTTTTTCAGTAATATTACGACGCCCGAGGCTGCTAGTCTGTCTACGAATGCAAGTGTAGTAAAAGATGAATACTACCTGCTGGATGTTGATAACCGACTGGTGATTCCAGCCAACAAAAAGGTCCGCCTGTTATTTACCTCCAACGATGTTATTCATTCATGGTGGGTACAGGCTTTCGGTCTGAAAAAAGATGCGATCCCCGGCTATATTAATGAGGGCTGGATCAATGTTCCAGAACCAGGTGTCTACCGCGGTAAGTGTGCTGAACTTTGTGGCCAGAACCATGGTTTCATGCCGATTGTTGTCGATGTTAAATCAGAAAGCGATTATGTTGCCTGGGTAGATAGTCAGAAAGTCGCTGCTGCAGAAGTCGCAGCCAGTGCTGATAAAACCTGGTCGAAGGCAGAATTAATGGAACACGGTGAAAAAGCCTATGCCACCAGTTGCGCCGCGTGTCACCAGCTTAATGGTGAAGGCATACCGAATGTGTTCAAACCACTTAAAGGCAGTGTCATTGCCATCGGCGATGTCGCCAAACATATCGATGTCGTACTTAACGGTGTGCCCGGCACGGCTATGCAGGCGTTTG